>Ga0209693_10000286_pt1 | contig 20069 bp, 18 predicted proteins | sample HubBroMetageWRM3_FD_188345 | JGI IMG/M metagenome (GOLD analysis project Ga0209693, IMG submission 188345) | Warmed soil microbial communities from the Hubbard Brook experimental Forest, New Hampshire - Hubbard Brook CCASE Soil Metagenome WRM 3... | ecosystem: Environmental > Terrestrial > Soil... | reverse complement strand
ACGAAAAGGACGAAAGCCTCGGCTACGCCACCGTGTGACCGCCGAGCGCCGACGCGGCGGCTGCCGGGGAGCGATTCTCCGCTGTCCCCTCGGCCTCGGAAGTCTCATGTGTGTCGCCTACCTGGATACCTAGGTTCCGCGGTGGGTGACTGAGCGCGGGCAGGGTGGTGGCGGCACCCGACCGGTGATTGAGCACGGGCGTGCAGGGTGGTCAGGCTTGGCGGCGGGTGGCGGCTGGGAGCAGGAGGGAGGCCGCCACCGTGACGTCGAGCATGTACGTCGAGGGATTCGTGATGCCGTCCTCGGTGAAGGACGCCACGATGCAGTAGATCACGAGGAACAGGGCCAGCGCCCGCCGCATGCCGCGGGACTGGAGGCAGGCGAGGATCAGCACGTAGAGCAGGATCACCGCGCACATGACCACGCCGAACAGGCCCTGGTCCTGGTAGGAGAGTATCCAGTTGCTGTCGACGGGGAGGCCGTCGAACGAGCCGTTGGACAGGCCGAAGCCGAAGATCTCCTGGAATGTGGTGCGCGGGAACGCGAGCAGCGGCCCCCAGAAGTTCGTCCGGCCGGTGAGGTTGGTCAGCTGGGTTGTCCCTTCGCCCCTGGCCATCCACGACGTGATCGCGGAGGAGAAGGCGGCGAACGCCACCACCGTGGCGCCTCCGACCACCCCGAAGAGCCGTCGGACCCGGGGTGTGGCGATCAGGCTCAGCCCGCCGAACAAGAGCGCCACGAGCATCGCCACGAGAGCGGTCCTTGTGTGCGTGAGGAGAAGCACGCCGGTGGCGACGACCACGTACCAGAGCGCGACCTTGCCGCGCAGCTGGCCGCAGAACCACATGATGGCGGCGATCCCGATGGACACGGCCGCGTAGTGCGCGACCTGAGTCGAGGCGATGGGCCAGATGATGTCCTGGAGCCGGCCGCCGTTCAGCGCGCGGTTGGGATCGACCATGATCCCGAGCACCACGGTGATGACCACCCACAGCATGGCCTTCATATGGCAGCGCACCAAGAGCATGTCGGCCCGGTTCCAGTAGGGCGACAGCAGCCACAGCACGGCGACGAACTCGAGCATCCGGAACGTGCGGTAATAGGTACCCTTCACGGGCCCCACGGTCAGCACGGTCACCACGGTCTCAAGGGCGAGCAGGGTCAGCAGCAGGAGAAAGACGTTCGGGCGGAACTTGCCGCGCGGGTTCTGCATCAGCGCCAGCAGCACCGCCAGCGACAGGGCGCCCTGCGTGATGACCTTTCCGGCCGACCCGGGGATCGGTATCACCGACACGCCGGTGGAGAAGGACAGCACGTTGAGGACGAGCAGGCCCCAGATCAGCCCTACATTGCGCTTCAGCCTGCGTTCGCTCGCCTCCGCTGCGGGCAGCCGCCTGAGCGCCCGGGTCGCGCGGGGGCGGACTCCGACGAAAGGCAGGGCGGTCATCGGGCGGCGACCTCCTGGTAGATCTGTGTCACCGCTGCTGCCTTGGTGGGGAAGGTGTTCTCCGATGCGAACTCGATGGCGGCCGCGCTGCGTGCCGCCCAGTCGTCCGCGGTCAGCACGGTTCGCATGGCGGCCGCCAGGTCTGCTGGCAGTTCCTCCGGCCGCTGCGGCAGCGGGACCTTCTCGGCGGCCAGGCCCACCTTGACATCGCCGATGCCGTGCAGGTCGAGCGTGACGGCGGGCAGGCCCTTGCCGAGCGCCTCGAGGAACTGGGCGCTCGAGGAGTCTCGCAGCGAGCAGAAGAGGAACAGCGAGGAGGTGTCGTAAAGCTCGGCGAGCTTGGGCCACGGAATCCGGCCGAGCAGCTCAACGTCACCGTCGAGCCCGAGCCGTTTCACCGTGGCCTCGACTCGCGGCAGGAACGGCCCGTCCCCGGCCATGACCAGGCGCGCCTGCGTCGTCTTGCGCAGTTCGGCGAAGGCCTGCACGGCAAGCTCAGGCGCCTTGCGGGCCAGCATCCTGCCCACCCAGAGGATGACAGGCACCCCGGCCGGCCGCTGGCGCGCGGCGCCGATGTACTCCTGCGGCAGCCCGTCGGCAAGGAAGTACCTGATGTCCCTGGCGCCGAGAGCCCGGCAGGCGGCCTCCGTCGCCGAGTTCGTCACCAGGACGACGGACGAGTTCCTCAGCGTCTCCTTGGTCCAGCCGTTCAGCTTGAGCAGCGAGCCGGTGGCGACGCTGCGCGCCTTCTCGACCGGCCATTCGCGGCCGAAGTAGCTCCGGTAGTTGGACGGGGCGGTCTGGCCGCCGCCGATCGGCCCGTACACCAGCGGCTGCGGCAGCCGCCAGAGCCTGCTGCCCAGGTGCAGCGATCCCCAGCCGGTGTGGTGCGTCACGTCCCAGGTCTGGCGCAGGCCGACTGCGAACTCGTACGCCTTGTTCTGCCAGCGGCGGTACTCGTCGTAGCCCTCGATGCCGCCGGGGAGCTTGAAGGGGATTTCGTAGGCCTCGATGAAGTGGAAGTCAATGTCGGGCCGGCCGCCCGCAAGCACCCGGTCCTTAAACTCCGGGTGCGTCAGGACCGTCACTTCGTGCCCGCGATCCGCCAGCGACGTGGACCACATCCAGCCATTGCCGATTTCGCCGCCGTAGCCAGGGGCGCACTGAAACGCGGAGACCAGAACCTTCACGGCGATACCATCCTTGTCGCTTGCAGTCCGTAGTGCGGCTGGCTGGCACTCATGCGGTTTCCTCGGCTGCGAGGCTGATCCAGTCAGGGATAGCCGCGGCGCGTTCGTCGCTTCTGGCGAGGTCGCTCGCCGCGATCTGGATGGCCGACACCACCACCATGTCGCGGACCGGGTAGACCGCGGGCTGGCCCGCCTTGATCCGGCCCAGGCCCTCGCGGTACATGGCGGTGTGCGCCTTGTCCCTGAACAGGGTGCGCCCGTAGCGTTCGATCCCGTCGGACCTGACGCGGTACTTCCAGAGGTCGTCGATGGTGATGGTGGTTTGTCCCCGGCGGATGTCCATTTGCTCCTGGACGCCGCGGATGTCATCGCCGCGGGTGGTGCCGAGAACGGTGAGCAGCGAGCCGTCTTCGAAGGTGACCGTGAGGACCCGCTCCTCGTCGCTGCCCGGTTCTGTGCCCGGCAGGCGTGGTGACAGGGTAGTTGAAACGGGCATCGGGCTGCCGTCGATCAGGAAGACCGCGAGGTCGATCCAGTGGCACAGGTTGCCGGTGATCCTGGTGCCCTGATTCGGCCAGAAGTACCAGTGGTCGGGCTGGAAGGTCAGCTCCTTGACCACGCACGAGATGGACGTCGGTCCGGATTCCCGCGCGAGCCTGGCGCGCGCCCGGCCCACCAGCGGGTGGTACCGCCTGTTGAATCCGATCTCGATCGCCCCCGGGTTGGCGCGCATCGTCGCGGCGAGCTGCTGCACGTCGTCCGGCGTCACCGTGGGCGGCTTCTCGAGGAAGACGCGGTGCCCTGCCTTGACCGCCGCGCAGGCCAGCTGCGTGTGCGAGTCGTGCGCGGTCGCGACCACGACAAGGCCGGGCGCGGGCAGCTCGGCGATGGCCCGCTCGGAATCCGTGGTGGCCAGCGCGAAGCCGTAGTCCCTGCCGACAATGGCGGCGATCTGCGGTTCCCTGTTCGCCACGGCGTACAGCTGGAAGTGGCCGCGGCGCAGCGCGGGGATGATCTCCGAGCGGGTGTAGTCGCCGCCGCCGAGCACGGCGACCGGCAGGCTAGCCACCACGGGCGGCAACGGCGTCAGCGGCAGCACCGTGTCCGCGGCCTGGCCGCCGGCGGCGGGAGGCGCGGGGAGCGCGGGAGGCCGCAGCACGTCGGGTGCCGCGCCCTGCGCCGGAGTCCCGGTCGCGGTCACCGCATCCGTAAGCAGCTCGACGAGCTCGGCGGGCGGCCGGGTCGCGGAGTACAGGTAACCCTGGCGGCAAAGCCTTGTCAGCGTCTCGGTCTCGGCGATCAGCCGGGCGGCGGCGGCCCGCAGGTCGTCCTCGGAGAACGACGCGGGGACGTCGAGGACCAGCTCGCGGTGCACGACGAACTGGTGCGCGCAGGACGGGACGCGGCTTGCCAGGCCCACCACCCGTCGTCCGGAATCGAGGGCGTCGCCGAGCACCAGGGTCACCCGGAAGTCACCGGTGAACCGCGGTTCCTCGCGCTTGGTCCGCGCTTTGCGCAAGGTGATCCGCGGGCCGTCCGTGTACAGGAAGACCGCGACCTTGCGCCCGGGGCGGCGCTGCTGGCGGCCGGAGGCGTTCTTCAGCGTGAAGAGCGGGACGGTGGCGGTGACGCCGACCAGGACGCCGTCGGCGGGTACCTCGTAGCCGGGGGTCTCGATCCACTCGCCACGCCACAGCAGCTTCATGTCGTCAACTCCAGATGTCGCGGGCGACGTTGAGCATGACGCGTGAGCCGGACCGCTCGAGCCTGATCGGCAGTTCCCGCATGTCGGCCAGGCTTTCGCGGACGGCGCGCTGCCGCTCCATGGGACACAGCACGACGAGGAAACCGCCGCCGCCCGCCCCGGTCAGCTTCACGCCAGAGGCGCCTGCCTCGAGCGCCCGGGTGACCGCGCCGTCCACCTGCGAGTTCGACACGCCGGAGGCCAGCTTCCGCTTGGCTTCCCAGCTCTCCCGCAGCGCCGGCCCGATAGCGTCCACGTCGCCGCTGCGCAGCCGCTTGACCGCGAACCCGGCCAGGTCGCGGAGCAGGTCGAGCTGCGGCAGGGTGGCCGGAACGTTCGCGTTCTGCTCGGCGAGAATGTTGTCCGCCCGGCGGGTGATGCCCGTGTAGAACAGCATCATCTGCTGCTGCAGGGCGACCCGCTCGCTGGCGCTGAGCCCGAGTTCCTCGTGGCTCACGTCCTCGCCCGGGCCGAAGCGCAGGTCACGGATGCCGCCGAGCGCCGCGATGTACTGGTCCTGCTTGCCGATGGGCTTCCCGCAGCGCTCGATCTCGATCCTGCAGGCGCCTTCGGCGAGCTCCTCGGCCGACACCTGCCGTCCGGTGTAGGCGTACAGGGCGTGCAGCAGCCCGACGGTCACCGCCGACGAGGACCCGAGACCGGATCCGGAGGACGGGATGTCAGCCAGCGTGGTGATCTCCACGCCGCCGGTGACGCCGGTCATCAGCATGGCCTCGCGGACAAGCTCGTGCTCGATGTCCGCTACCCGGGAGACGATCTCCTTCTTCGAGTAGTTGACGTAGATCTCGTCGTCGAAGCGCTGCTTCACGATCACGTAGATGTACTTGTCGATCGCGCAGTTGAGGACACGGCCGCCGTGCTCCAGGTAATAGCTCGGCAGGTCCGTCCCGCCGCCGAGCAGCCCGATGCGCAGGGGGGTCTGGGTGATGATCATCGCGCCGGCCACTCCTCACAAGCCTGTCGGTAGGCGTCCGGGGTGCCGATGTCGAGGAAGTAGCCGTCGACGAGCACGACCTTGGCGCGCGCCACCAGCCCGGGGAGGAGATGGTAGCCGATGTCCCGCGGCGGTTCGCCGGTGATCTCGTCAAGCAGGCTCGGCTTGAAGGCGTAGAGCCCCGCGTTCACCAGGTCAGAGACCGGGTGCTCAGGCTTTTCTGTGAAGCTGGTGATCGTGCCGGTCTCGTCGGCTTCCACCACCCCGCCGGTGGACGGCGTCGCGGAGTGGAAGACGCCAAGCGTGGCGACCGGCTGGTGCTCGCGCTGCGTCTTGATCAGCGACCTGAGGTCGAAGTCGGTGAGGTTGTCAGCGTTGCAGGCCAGGAAGAAGTCCTCGCCGGCCACCCAGTCGCGGTTGGCGGCCAGAGTGCCGGCGCTGCCGAGCAGCTGGGGTTCATAGGACGTCGCCGTGGCGGGCGGCCCGGTGCGCGCGGCGAGATAGCCGCGGACCACGTCTGGCAGGTGGTGCAGGTTCACCAGCACCTCGTCGACGCCGGCCTTGGCGAACGCGTCGAGCCAGATCTCGAGCAGCGGCCGGCCGCCGACCGTGAGCATGCACTTGGGGGTGGTATCGGTGATCGGGCGCAGCCGGCTGCCGACGCCGGCGGCGAGGAGGAAAGCCTTCACCCGGCGGCCTTCCTGACGACCCCGAGGCTGCGCATCTGGGCGTTCGCGGCGGCCAGCACCCCGTCAAGCCCGTCCATGCCCTTGAGCCACTCGGCGTACGCCGCCACCGATTCCGCGCATCCCCGCCGCGGCGCCCAGCCCAGCTCCCTGAGCGCGCTGGTGTCGGAGTAGATGTGCCTGGTGTCGCCGAAGCGGTACTCGCCAGTGACCGTTCCCGGCTCGGCGGAACCGTACTGCCGCATGACGATGTCGGAGAACTCACGGGTGGTGACGGGCTTGCCGCCGCCGACGTTGAAGACCCGCCCGGCGGCGCGCTCGTCGCCGAGCACGAGCACGTTGGCGTCGACCACGTCGTCGATGTTGACGTAGTCGCGGATGGCGCCGCCGTCCTCGTACAGAACGGGCGCGATCCCCTGCAGGTAGCTCAGGCAGAAGATGCGGCAGGCGCCCGAGTACGCGTTGTACACCGACTGCCGTGGCCCTTGCACGATGCTGTACCGCAGGGCGACCGTGGGGATGCCGTACCTGCGGCCGAGGTTGACGGCGACCATCTCCTCGCCGAGCTTGGACATGCCGTAGGCGTTCTGCGGGTTGGAGATCCGCTCCGGCGTCAGCTGCAGCTCGAGCGGGCCGCCGCACCGCGAGCACGGGATCTCCCACTGCCCGGCCAGCAGCGCCTTCTCCGGGCGCATCCCGGGGAGCTGCTCGCCGTCGCGCGGGCACAGGTACAGCCCCTCGCCCATCGCCGACTGCGACGAGGCCACGACCACCCGCGCCATATCCAGCCGCTCCGCGACGATGATCTCGTAGATCAGGGCCGTGGAGACCACGTTGACCTCGGTGAAGCGCGCGAAGTCCGGCAGGTAGTCCTGGTAAGCGGCGAAGTGGTACACGGCGTCGACCCGCCGGAGCAGGTTCGCCAGCAGGTCGCGGTTGCGCACGTCGCCCTTGTAGAACTCGACGCCAGGGCTCAGGTACATCGGGACGCCGTCGCGATGTACCGGCGGGGTGAGCGCGTCCAGGACCACGACCTCATGGCCGAGGGCAAGCAGCCGGTCGCCCGTGTGCGAGCCGATGAATCCCGCGCCGCCGGTGACGAGGATCTTCATTTCTTGCGGTTCCTCCTGCGCTCGGCGACCTCGCGGTAGACGTCCAGGGTCTTGGCGGCGCACGCGCCCCACGTGAACTCGCCAGCCCGGCGCAGGCCGTCCTCGATCAGGCGTTCCCTGGCCGGGCCCGCGGCCTCGATCATGGCCTTGGCGATCGACGCCGGGTCGGTCGGATCGGACAGCATGGCCGCCCCGCCCGCGGTCTCCGGCATGGCGGTGACGTCGGACGTGACGACGGGGCAGCCGCACGCCATCGCCTCGAGGATGGGCAGTCCGAAGGTCTCGTTGAACGACGGGTACACGAAGACGTCGGCGGCGCGGTAGAACGGCACGGTGTCCGCGAGCGGGATGCCGCCGACGAACAGCACGTCCTCGGCGATGCCGAGTTCCGCGGCGAGCGCGGGCAGCGAGTCGGTGTACTTCTCGTCACGTCCGGCCCCGATGATCACCAGTTGCTTGTCGCCAAGCGCCGCCCTGGCGCTCGCCCAGGCGCGCAGCAGCCCGTCGCAGTTCTTGTACGGCCACAGCGACGAGACGAAGAGCACGAAGGGCTTGGTCACGCCGTAGGCCTTGACCTGAATCCGCGCCTCTTCCGCGTCGCCCGGCTTGAACAGGTCGTGGTCGACCGCCTCGGGGATCATCTTGAGCTTGCCAGGCTCGACGTCCAGGTGCTTGTTGATCTCGTCGCGCAGGCTGCGGGAGTTGATGATGATCGCCTCGGCCACCTGCACGGTCCGCGGGTAGCTGAACAGCCGGTAGGCGCGGGTCAGCGGCGCGACCGACTCGGGCTGAGTGAACGCGTGCATGGTCTTGATGTGCACCACGTTGGACCACGACGGGCTCAGCACGGGCGCCATCAGCGTGCTGAAGATGTCGGTCCCGCCCAGCGGCAGCCGCAGCGGCGAGTACAGGTGCTCGCTGAGCGTCCGCAGCTTCCTGTGCTCGTTGGACCACGGGTAGGTGATGTAGGAGACATTGTCCCCGTAGTCCTGGTGCATCTTCTTGGATTGCGGGCTCACGACGAGGCGCAGATCCTCGCCCGTCTCCAGCCTGCTGGCCATCTCGGGGATGACCCGCGTCCAGAACCAGTGGGCGCCCGACGGGTTGGCCGGGTCTTCAGTCAGGAGGTTGATCGCTACCCGCATAGTCAGAACACCGTCTCCGAAATCGTGTCCGCGGCCATCCGTGTATGGCGGACGTACTGGGCAAGGGCGTGCATGACGGCCTGGTGCAGGTCCTCGACCACGCCGTAGTTCGTGCAGTCGACGTGAATGGCCACGTCGGCCACGGTCCTGGCCGCGCCGCCGTCGAAACCGGTGATCGCGATCGTGCGGAGACCGTTGTCGCGGGCCCAGGTCAGCGCGTCCACGATGTTCCGCGAGCGGCCGGAAGACGACACGGCGATGAGCACGTCACCCGGCCTGGCCTGGGACTGCAGCTGGTACACGAAGATTTCGTGGTAGCCGATGTCGTTGGCGATCGCGGTGAGCACCTCCACGTTCGTGGACAGGCTCAGCACCTGCGGCGCGAGGTCAGTGCCGGTGCGGATCCCCTTCAGGTGGTCGCATTGCATGTGGTTCGCGATGGCGGCGGAACCGCCGTTGCCGCAGGAGAACATCCGGGCGCCGCGCGCGTAGGCATCGACGAGCAGGCTTCCGGCCCGCTCCATCGCCGCGGGGTCGATCGTCTCGCTGGCGCGCGCCATCTCCTTGGCGTACTCGGCGAAGTACGCTCCGGCGCCGGCGTACCGCGCGTCGGGAAACTTCACCGCGGCGGCCGCGGCCGCCAGGGAGCCGGACTCCTGCGGGTCGTAGCCGCTGCTCATGCCGCACCCTGTTCCATAGCGCGGGGTTCCATAGCGCGGGCGGAGAGCTGCCGCAGGATGAACGGCGCCGCGGCCCCGAGGCTCGGGAACGGCCAGACACTGGGGCCTGGGCTGGCGTCGGAACTCAGGTAGGCAGCGGACGCCCCGATGGATTTCGCGAGGCCGACGTCTTCCGGCCGGTCGCCCACGACCCAGGAGCGGCTCAGGTCGAGGCCGAGGGCGGCCGCCGCGGCCCTGGCCATTCCCGGGCTGGGCTTGCGGTCCTCGCTGGTGCGGCTGAACGCCTGCACCACCCCGTCCGGGTGATACGGGCAGTAGGCGAACAGGTCGATGCGCGCGCCGCGGCTGGCCAGGTGCGCGGCGATGTGCGCGTGCACCTGGTCGACGTCGTCGAGCCCGTACAGCCCGCGCGCCACCCCGGACTGATTGGTCACAACGGCGACGGGGACGCCGGCCGCGTTGAAGCTAGCGATCGCCTCGGCCGCTCCGTCGATGAACTCGACTCGGTCGACTGACCCGACGTACCCGTGATCCACGATGATCGTGCCGTCCCGATCCAGCAGGATCCCAGGACGCATCCACCCACCTCATTCGACTCGCGCGCGACTGCCGGCGGCGCTTGTATATGAGCGCGACGCCATGGGCCGTGATACACGCGGCGGAACCGGCTATGACCCTCGCGTCCTGAGCACGGTCTTGGCCGTGACTCCCAGCTCGGTGATCGCGGGGGACAGGTCGTGCCAGTCGACGTTGTCGTAGTGGCGGGTGCGCGCGAATTCGGTGGCGAAGAGCCATCCGCCGCGCGCCTTGGACACGGTGTCCGGGCGTCCCGCCAGGTGGTAGTTCTGCATGAGCCAGCGCAGGTCGCCGTGCAGCCAGCGGGTCCTGACACCGGTCCGGTGGCCTTTCACCTGCTCCACCGGCTCTCCGGTCGCCCACTTCCAGATCATCAGCGGGAAGTCGATGCCCGACGCAACGGCGTTCTCGATCGTCCCGGCCAGCCTGGGGTTGATCTCCATCAGCAGCGGGCGGCCTGCCCGGTCCCTGCGGAACTCGACCTCGCAGACCCCCTCCAGCCCGATCGCCCTGGCGAGCGCCACGGCGGGCTCCAGGATGTCCGCGGGGGCCTCGATGCTTTCCCGCAAGACCGAGGCGCCGCCGAGCGGCGGGCTGGTGCGGTGCGCCACGTGTCCGCAGCTCGCCAGCGCCTGGCCGCCGGCGAGGAAGAGCGAGACACCCTCGCGGCGGCCCTGCGCCCACTCCTGGGCGAGCACGGGAGATCCGGCGTCGATGAACTTCCTGGTGGCGTCGACGGCCTCGGCCTCGCTGACAACCTCCACGGGCATCAGACGGCTGTGGGCCTTGCCGGTCCACGGGATCGTGGGCTTAACCACGAAAGGGAACTCGAGCTCCGCGTACGCGGCGGCCAGCTCCGTGACGCTGTTGACGAGGACGGACTTGGGCCCGGCGATGCCCAGCTCGCGGGCCGCCGCCAGCGTGCGGTCCTTGTCGGTGGCGATGGCGAGCGCGTCGTCCGACGCTACCGCCAGGACGCAGCCCAGCTCGGCCAGCCGCGCGCGGTGCGGCGCGAGCGCCACGATCACCCCGTCCCCCGTCGGCAGCACGACGCGCACCTGGTGGGCACGGACGAAGTCCGCGAGCGCGTCCGCGAACGCAGCGGCATCGGCGCCGTAGCTCGGCAGCACCACGGCCTTCGCGCAGTACCTGGAGCGGAACGCTGGGACAGGCAGCGACGATGGATACTCGGCGAAGGTCTCGCCCAGCGCCACCCGCAGTCCGGCCCGGCCGAGGCTGCGCGCGCTGGCCAGGCTCTGCTTGTGCACGGCATCGAGCACCAGGGCGTCATAGCGCTCCGGTATCCCCGCCATCCTGCCTCCCCTGCCAGGCCGCCACGAGGCGTTTCCCGCCCGCGCGAGAATCGCAGAATGGGAGAGGGAAAGATCCCGCCCTGATACAAAAACTGGGAGCCAGGTAAGTCCTGGCTGAGAGCGTTCCCAGCGTTTTCCCAGCAATGTGTGCACGATGGGCGTATCACCGAAGATGGATAGGGGATCAATTGCTCGTGACCCACAGAGACGTGACACGCCGAGGCGGGGCTGAACCCGTCCTCGGCGAAGGCCAGTCCTCTGGAGCGTCCGCGCCGTCCGTGATAGTCGCGACGATCTTCCGCGAAGGTGGCGAGACAGGGGTCCACACGCATTTCGGGCAATCGCGCGGCTACCTGGAACGGCACGGCACCGGGGTGAGCGTGGTCACGCCGTTCTCCTGGAACAGGACGCTGAGCTATCCGGTGTTCGCGCCGCGACTGGTGCTCAGGCACGTGAGCCCGCCGGCCGCCGTCGTGTGGTACCGGCACTGGCACGAGGTCTTCCTGTACCGCGCGCTGCGCCAGCGGCTCGCCGACGGCCGCGAGCAGGTCATCTACGCGCAGGGGCCGCTCGAAGCCAGGGCGGCGCTGCGGGCGCGGCGCGGTCCTCGGCAGCGCGTGATCATGGCGGTGCACTTCCGCGCCTCACAGGCCGACGAGCACGCGGAGCCCGGCAGGGAAATCAAGCGGGACGGGGCGCTGTACCGGGCGATGCGCCGGGCAGAGCGAGAGGTGATCCTGCACGTCGACGGCCTGGTGTACGTGTCAGGGTGGGCGCGGGACGCGCTGCTGGGCTGGCTGCCCGAGGCGGCGGACGTGCCGTCCGAGGTGATCGGCAACGGCGTGACGCCGGTCGCGACCACGGTTTCCGTGCAGGGGGAGCGGGAACAGCTCGCCGACCTCGTCACCGTCGGCAGGCTGGACGAGGCGAAGAACCACAGGTTCCTCCTCGACGTCCTGGTCGAGGCCAGGCGCAAGGGGCGGCGCGTCACGCTGGACATCTACGGCGACGGCCCGCTCCGCAGGGACCTCGCGCGCCGGATCAGCTCGCTGGACCTGGACGGACAGGTCCGGCTGCTCGGCTTCCGCGCCGACGTGCGGCAGCAGCTTCCTGCCTACCGGGCCTACGCGCACGCCTCATACGCGGAAACCTCCTCGCTCGCGATCATCGAGGCGATGGCCGCCGGGCTGCCCGTCGTCGCGGCCGCCATCGGCCCCATCCCGGAACTCTGCAAAGACGGTGCGGAAGCCCGCTTCTGGCCGCTCGACGACGCGGCCCGCGCCGCGGCGATGCTCCTCGAGCTGCTTGAGTCGCCGCCGGCGCTGGCGGCCGCGGCGAGCGCCGCGCGGGCACGTTTCGAGCGTGACTACGACATCGACGTGGTAGGCGCGCGGCTGAAGTCGTTCCTGCTGGCAGACTCCGCGTCAGTGCCGGCGCAGCCGGCGTAACCGGTGCAGCGGCGCGGTCAGCGTCCGCTTCACCTGCCGCGCGAGCGGGCTGTAGGAGAGCCCGCGCCGCGTCCCGAGCGCCGCCGTGTAGCTCCTGAAGAACAGCTTCTTCGCCGCCATCCGGCCGGCGCCGTCCCGGTCGTAGAAGGTGATTCTCGGCAGCGTCATGTCACCGAGCAGGCCGACCGGGGTTTCGACGGAGCAGGCGTAGCCGTAGCCCGCGCCGCGCACCGCATCCCTGGCCGCCGCGTCCATCCGGCCGTACGGGTAGGCGAAGCCGGTGACCGGCAGGTCGAACAGCTCGCGCAGCCGCGCCCTGCTCCCGCTGATCTCCGCCGTCAGCTGGTCCGCGCCGATGCCGGGCAGCCGCGGGTGCGTGGCGGTGTGCGAGCCGATCTCCATCCCCGCGGCGGCCACCTGCGCGACCTGGCCGGCCGTCATCAGCGGCCAGACCGGTCCGGTGCCCGCGTCCCACTCGTTGGTTGCGCCGATCCGGTCGGAGATGATGAACATGGTCGCGGTGAAGTCGTGCCGCAGCAGCACGGGCAGCGCGTCCTCGAGCACGCTCAGGTACCCGTCGTCGAACGTGAGCCCGGCGAGCCCGCGCGCACGCCCGGCGCGCATCGCGGCCATCAGCGTCTCCATGCTGACGCCACGCAGCCCGCGCTCGGCCAGCCACGCCATCTGCTCCGCGAACCTGGCGGGCGCCACCGCCAGCTTGTGCGGGTCTTCAGGCACGTCCGCGATCACGTGGTACATCAGGACGATCGGCACCTGCCCGAGCCGGAGCCTGCTGAAATCCGGCTCACCGCCCGGCCGGTCCTGCGTTGTAGTCATCAGCTAGAGGAGATCCGCGCCGGCTCCTCCTGATACATCGGGATAATCGGGCGGGACCATCCCGCCGGCGTGCCCCATGAGCCCGACCGGGCCCGCCTCGGTTAGGCTCGATACCGCAAACTGACGCGATTACAGGCAAGCGATGACAGGCAAGGAGCCCGACGTTGGCGTCCATTGAAGCGGTGCATGCCAGGCAGATCCTGGACTCGCGGGGAAACCCGACCGTAGAGGTTGAGGTCGTCCTCGACGACGGCTCGGCCGGCCGGGCCGGCGTGCCGAGCGGCGCCTCCACTGGCGCTTTCGAGGCCGTCGAACTCCGTGATGGCGGCACCGAGTACGGCGGCAAGGCGGTCACGCGGGCCGTGGACGGCGTCGTCGACGAGATCCAGCCTGAGCTGCTCGGCCACGAGGCCGACGACCAGCGGCTCGTGGACCAGGCGCTGATCGACCTTGACCGCACGCCGGACAAGTCACGGTTGGGCGCCAACGCGATTGTCGGGGTGTCGATGGCGGTGGCCCGCGCCGCCGCGGAGTCGGCGGGCCTGCAGCTGTTCCGCTACCTTGGCGGCCCGAACGCGCACGTGCTGCCGGTGCCGATGATGAACATCCTCAACGGCGGGGCGCACGCGGACTCGAACGTCGACATCCAGGAGTTCATGATCGCGCCGATCGGCGCGCCGACGTTCGCCGAGGCGGTGCGCTGGGGCGCGGAGACCTACCACGCGCTCAAGTCGGTGCTCAAGCAGCACGGCCTGAACACCGGCGTCGGTGACGAGGGCGGGTTCGCGCCCGACCTGGAGCACAACAGGGCCGCGCTCGACCTGATCATCGAAGCGATCGGCAAGGCCGGGTACGCACCCGGCCGGGACATCGCGCTCGCGATCGACGCCGCGGCGACGGAGTTCTACCACGACGGCGCCTACCAGTTCGAGGGCAAGCCGCAGAGCTCGGAAGAGATGACCGCGATTTACCTCGACTGGCTGGCCAATTACCCGCTGGTGTCGGTCGAGGACCCGCTGGCCGAAGAGGACTGGGCCGGCTGGCAGGCCTTCACCGCCGCGGCAGGCGACCGGGTCCAGGTGGTCGGCGACGACATTTTCGTGACGAACCCGGAGCGGATCCGCCGCGGCATCGCCGAGAAGTCCGCCAACAGCCTGCTGGTGAAAGTCAACCAGATCGGCACCGTGACCGAGACCTTCGAGGCGGTGAGCCTCGCGCAGCGCGCCGGATTCACCTGCATGATCAGCCACCGCTCCGGCGAGACCGACGACACGTTCATCGCCGACCTCGCGGTCGCGACGAACGCAGGCCAGATCAAGACCGGCGCCCCGGCGCGCGGCGAGCGGGTGGCGAAGTACAACCAGCTGCTGCGCATCGAAGAGCTGCTCGCCGACGCGGCGAGCTACGCCGGCGCCGCCGCGTTCCCGAGGTTTAATGGCTGATCCACCAGAAGGAGCTTCACCCGGGCAAGTTGCCGCGCTGGCGGCGGCCGCGCGGTCGACGCGGCTGACCGGGCGCGCCGCGGTGCTGGCCGTGGTGATCTGCGCGATCGCGCTGAGCCTGGCCTACCCCGTCAGGGAGTACATCGCCCAGCGGCAGCAGGTGGACCAGCTGCTCGCCCAGCAGCAGACCCTGTCGGCGCAGGTGCAGGCGCTGCAGCAGCAGGACACGAAGCTGACCCAGACTTGGTACATCGAGCAGCAGGCCCGCGCGCAGCTGCACATGTGCTTCCCCGACGAGCAGTGCTACGAGGTAATCTCCGGGCAGCCGCCGCGGTCGCCGGCCAGCAGCAGGCAGGCGGCGTCCGACCCCTGGTACGACAAGCTGCTGCAGTCGGTCAAGCACGCGGACGCCAAGCCAGGCAAGTGACACAACCAAAGCACATGACACAGCAAAGCCGATGATCAACCCCAAGGATGCGGCGGCCGTCGCCGCCCAGCTCGGGCGTGCCCCGCGCGGCCTGCGATCGGTTGCCCACCGCTGCCCGTGCGGGCTGCCCGACGTGGTGGAGACGGCGCCCCGGCTACCGGACGGCACCCCGTTCCCGACGCTGTACTACCTGACCTGCCCGCGCGCCGCGGCCGCGGTGAGCGGCCTGGAAGCGGCGGGCCTGATGCGGGAGATGACCGCACGGCTGGCCGACGAGCGGCTCAAGGCGGAGTACGAGCACGCCCACCGCGACTACCTGGCGCGCCGCGACGACGCGGCCAGCAGGTCCGGCGTCGAGCCGCTGCCGCCGGGGACGCAGAGCGCCGGCGGCATGCCGGACCGGGTGAAGTGCCTGCACGCGCTCGTGGCGCACGAGCTCGCCGCGCCGGGCACGAACCCCTTCGGCCGCGAGGCGCTCGCCGCGGCGGGTCGCTGGTGGTCCCGCGGTCCGTGCGTGACCGTCGCCGCCGGGGAGGAAGAATGAGGCGGCGAGTGGCCGCCGTCGACTGCGGCACGAACTCGATCCGGCTGCTGATCGCGGATATCGATCCAGAACGTACGGTGCTGACTGATATAGCCCGCGAGATGCGCATCGTGCGGCTGGGCGAAGGCGTGGACAGGACCGGACGGCTCTCGCAGGCCGCGCTGGACAGGACGATCGGCGCGCTGCGCGAGTACGCGGAGCTCATCGGCCAGGCGTCGCCCGTTGCCGTCCGGATGGTAGCGACCAGCGCCACGCGGGACGCCGAGAACGCGCAGGAGTTCACCGGCCGGGTGAAAGAGGTGCTCGGCGTCGCGCCGGAGGTGGTGACCGGCGACGAAGAGGCCCGGCTGTCCTTCACCGGCGCGACCAGGGAACTGTCCGGCACCCCGGCGCCCTACCTGGTCACCGACATCGGGGGCGGCTCAACGGAGTTCGTCCTCGGCGGACCTGAGGGAGTCAGCGGCGCCCGTTCGGTGAATATCGGCTGCGTCCGGATGACCGAGCGGCACCTGCACGGCGACCCGCCGGCGCACGCCGAGATCGCCGCCGCCACCGCGGACATCGACAGCGCCCTCGACCTGGTCGCCGTCAGCATCCCGGCCGGGCAGGCCCGCACCCTCGTGGGCCTGGCCGGGTCGGTCACCACGGTCGGCGGGATCGCGCTCGGCCTGCAGCGGTACGACTCGGAGCGGATCCACCACTCCAGGGTCCCGGCGGCGCGTGTGCACGAGATCGCGACGGCGCTGCTCGGGCAGACCCGCGCCGAGCGCGCGGCGATCGGGGTCATGCACCCCGGCCGGGTCGACGTGATCGGCGCGGGCGCCCTCGTGCTTGACCGGATCATGATCAGGTTCGGTTTCGCCGAAGTCCTGGTCAGCGAGCACGACATTCTCGACGGCATCGCATGGTCGCTGGTCCCGTAGCGCCGGGCACCGGCTGGCCTGGCGACCCGGCGACCGCGGCGACCCCCGTCGCGGACAGCGCTGAGCAGGTGCGCGAGCTGGCGTCCGGCGCGGCGTCGCTGCCGGAGCTGACCGCGCGGCAGTCGGTGTGCCGGGCGTGCCCGCGCCTCGTCGCCTGGCGGGAAGAGGTCGCGGCGCTGCGCCGCAAGTCCTTCGCCGCCGAGCGGTACTGGGGGCGCCCGATCGCCGGCTGGGGAGACCCGGCGCCGTCGGTCCTCATCGTCGGACTGGCCCCGGCGGCACACGGCGGCAACAGGACCGGGCGGATCTTCACCGGCGACCGCAGCGGCGACTTCCTGTTCGCGTCGCTGTACCGGTGCGGGCTCGCCGTGCAGCCGGCCAGCGTCCGGGCCGGGGACGGGCAGCGGCTGATCGGCGCGCGGATGGTCGCGGCGGTCAAGTGCGCACCGCCGGAGAACAAGCCGACGCCGGGCGAACGCGACACCTGCGCGCCGTGGCTCGAGGCGGAGCTGGGGATGGTGGCGGGGAGCTTGCGGTCGATCGTCGTGCTCGGCGGTTTCGCCTGGCAGGCGCTGTGGCCCGTGCTGGCGGGCGCGAGCTTCACGCTGCCGCGGCGGCGTCCGGCGTTCGGGCACGGCGCTGAGGTGGAGCTAACCGGCCCGGGCGGAACCCCCGTGCTGCTCATCGGCTGCTACCACCCGAGCCAGCAGAACACGTTCACCGGCCGGGTGACCGGCGAGATGACCGACGCGGTCTTCACCCGGGCCCGCGACTACCGCGGCTAGATCCTGTCGCGCAGCCGGCTGGAGAGCCCGGTGCGGCGCAGGACCCGCCCGGCCGTGCGGCGCATCCCCGGATGCCCGCGCAGCGTGTCCAGCGCGTGCTGCCTGCCGGCGGCCCTGGCGAGCTGCGCGACGCCAAGCGGGGTGCGGGTGTATACGGTGCCCTCGCCGACGAACATGTCGTGGCTCTTCAGCTCCTGCGCGTAGGGGCTGGCGCCCTTGCCCATGCGGATCTCGGTGATGCCGATGGCGGCCAGCGACTCCGCCATGTGCCTGATCTGGAGCATGCCAGGGGAGTACTTGCTGAAGCGCGGGTCGTACGCGGTGAACCAGCCCTCGCAGACGCTGCCCGCGCGCAGCCCGAACTGAATGGAGACGCGCTCGGTGCCGGCGTACACGGTAGTCACCAGGCCGGACAGGTGCGGGGTGTCGGTGACGAGCAGTTCCTCGAGCAGTTCGCGCAGCCACGGCTGGCCGAACTTGTCGAAGCGGTTCGACCGCTGGTACTGGCTGGACTTCCAGTCCGTGAGCTGGGACAGTGGCCCGGCGTCGGTGTCGACCACCATGTGCACCTCGCCGGCCTCGCGGCTCAGCTTGCGGCTCTTGCGCTCGAGTTCCCTGCAGAACTGGTGCGCCTTGACGTGGACCTTCGCGTAATAGGCCGCGAAGCCATCGGTCACGTCGATGATCGGCGCCGCCTCGGTGCGGGACAGGTACGGCTTGAACGGCGCCTGCCCTGGTATCAGGTTGTCGAACTTCCAGGCGGCCAGCCCGCAGCTCCTGACGAGCTCCCTGGCGTCCCAGGGTGCGCCTGGCAGGTGCACGACGCCCTGGCAGCCGGACAGCCACCCCGACAGCGGCACGCCGACGCCGAAGTCGCGTTTGCGGATCTCGAACGGGAAGAACCCGGTGACGGACTGGCCGTCCATGAGCACGCCCACGCGAGAGTCCGGCCGGTGGCGCCCGACGGCGATCGCGAATTCCGGTGACAGGAACGGGTTGCCGTACCACGGCGAGGCCTGCTGGATCTCGTGCCAGCGCGCGATCTCGCCCGGGCCAAGCTCACCCGGATGAATGGTGTGTACGTGCATCAGCCGGCATTCTGGACGGGTTCCGCCGGCCTGAACCTGGCGCGCAGTTCGCCAAGGGACGCCAGCCGTCCCTTGGCGTGATGGAGCGCGTAGCCGACCCGCGGCGACAGGCTGGCCATCAGCGGCGAGCGGCGCGCCCACAGCAGCTCGCCCATCTGGCGTGGCTTGAGGTCAACGTACCGGTCGATGTTCTCGAACCACCGCTCGCTGAACCGGGCCTCGGCCAGGACCCTGGCGATCTCGGCCTGCCGCGTTTTCCCGTACCGCGTCAGCGCGGCATCCAGGCCGGCGCTATCCAGGCTAGCGCTGCCGTCCAGGCTTTCCACTAGCGCGATGGCGTCACCGATGGCGAGCGTGGTGCCCATTCCGATGGTGAAATTGGCGGTCCGCGCGCTGTCCCCGGCGAGTACGACCTTGCCGGAATGCCACTGCTCGTTGCTAATGGTCCTGAAGTTGGCCCACCGCGCTTTCCCGCCGCCGCCGAGAGTTCCGACGAGCCGGTGGCCGTCGAGGTAGTCCGCGAATATGCGCTCCAGAATCGGCAGCGCTTCGTCCGTCGACATCCCGCCGAAACCGAGTCCCGCCCATGTCTCCGGCGTGCACTCCACGATGAAAGTGCTGTTCTTGTCGTTAAAGGCGTAGGCGTATGCCCAGAGCCAGCCCTTGTCGCTCGGCGCGAACAGGTAGCCGAACTCCGTGAACAGCTTGTCCGAGCCGAGCCAGATGTGCTTGTTGCGGCCGGCGGTCTCCGTGGTATTGAAGCTTTCCGCCTGCCGCATCCTGCTGTTGATCCCGTCCGCGGCGACAATGAGGTCGGCGTCCGCCAGATCCGCGGGGGCGCCGACCTCCTTGCCGTGCTCGATGCGGACGCCCAGGTCCCGCGCCCGCGTTGTCAGGATCTCGAGCAACCGCGCCCGGCTGATGTTGTAGACCTCGCCGCCGCGCAGCACATCCCTGGCGCCGCGGATCTCCAGGACCTGCTCCTGCCAGCAGATCACGGCCTCGCGGATCTGCCGGGCCGACTCCGGGTCGCTGCGGCGCAGTTCCCGCAGCAGGTCACCGCTGAACGTCACCCCCCAGCCGGGCGCAGTGTCCGCGCCGTTCCGCTCGTAAACACAGACGTCGTGGCCTGGGTCGCGAAGCTTCATAAGAACCGACGAGTACAGGCCGGCCGGCCCGCCCCCGACACATGCGATCCTCACGCAGACCCCCTTCCTCAGCGATTCCTTGGTACGGGATCTGCGACGGGGCCGCCGGATACATAGCCAGAACAAAAACTAACTTGCTTAGGTGTGGTATCAGTCGCTTTTGGTGAACGCTGTGCGGTTCCAGGTCTTTCTGCCCAGTTCGGCGTCGCCCGCCGTCCCGCGGCCGCTCGCCAGGCGCCGCAGGCGATCCAAACCCGGCGGGCAATATCCACGCATTGTGAAAATTACCACCCGTGTTTGGTGCCGCACAGAAAATCTATGGCTTGGAGACAGATAACAAAATCGCGTTATTATTAGAGCGCCCCCGTAGCCCAAGGGCAGAGGCCGGCCTCCTAAAAGGGTCCGCAGTGTCGGTTCGAACCCGACCGGGGGCACCAAATGCTTAAACGATCTTTAGATCACGATAACGTGCATCTGCATCTGCATTTGCCTATGCATCCGAACATTCAACTGCACGCTCATAAGAATGTGCCTTTATTAGCACGAGCAGCCTGGAAGGGATTAATGGCCTCATTCAAG
>Ga0209693_10000285_pt1 | contig 20077 bp, 15 predicted proteins | sample HubBroMetageWRM3_FD_188345 | JGI IMG/M metagenome (GOLD analysis project Ga0209693, IMG submission 188345) | Warmed soil microbial communities from the Hubbard Brook experimental Forest, New Hampshire - Hubbard Brook CCASE Soil Metagenome WRM 3... | ecosystem: Environmental > Terrestrial > Soil... | reverse complement strand
TTCCAGTCGAGCGCCGCGCAGCGCCGCATAAAATTTCGAGAGATCTGTCTTCTCCTCCAGTGGTAATCGGAGCATTCCGAGACGCTGGCTGAGCGGCACTTCCGAGTTGTAGTTCACGCCAGCGATTCGCCCGCCGTTCAGATCAAGAACAGTGAGCGATTGCAGTACGTCGTTGAGCTGGCTGCTGGTGAAATCAATCTGGACCTTCTGGTCGTTGCGAACTTGTCCGAGGTGCTCGAAATAACCCACGCCCGTCTTGTATAAGATCACCCGGCGCACCGGAAGTTTTGCGGCTGAAGATTCGTCGGAAGAGATGGGAGCGGTCGCGGAGAGCGGCATGGTCGCGGCATTCTTGGCTGGCTCTTTGGGAGCTGCCGTCTTGTTTTGCGGAGATGCCGACGCCGGGATTGCAATTGTCGTGGCGATAAAAACCAGAATCCAGTTCGTTCGCATTCGCCCCTCCGGACACGCTAGTAAAATCTTCAGGCCCAACCGCGAACCAGATAATGCGAATGAATGGATTGTGAGTCTTGTCGAACCCACCGCGTCACCAAAATGCAGATGACGAGGGAATATGCGCTTCCGACTAGAACCTGCTTCCAAGCGCGCCCACGAGATATCTAAGAACTATGAATCGCTCCGCGGGATGTATGCCGGCCGTACGTACCAGAAGTCCCATCGTGTCTTTGCCTTCCAAGTAATCTCCAGCCCACCGACGACTGGTGTGCATGACCCCTGGTCATTTGTTAAGTCCCGCCAGATCATCACAGCGCGCAAGTCTTCTAAAGGCGAGTCATGTCCGTGATATGACATCTGTGCGGGGATTGTGGCAACTCGTACGAATTGGGAACAATCTAAGCGCGTGGAAATACACTAGCGCGACGGGTGGACGGTTGGCCGCGCGGGCCAGTCCTGCGGCGCGAATTCAACGCCCCAGAAATGAGGGCTGGGCGAGAGGAATTCGACGCCGACTCGTGTCCCTTTGTCAGACATATCGCCGAGGTAGACGACCCGGCATTCTTGTTCTTCCTCGGTGACGGGGTTGATCAGCACTACTTGCGCCCCCAGTTCCAGCGATTCGTGCAAGTAGAGCAGGCCGCCGTGTGCGTTGATCACGATGGTCTGGCTGTTCTCGCGAAACTTCCGGCCATCGGTGTTTTTACCGCTGGCGCGCACGGGAATGCGCGTAAACACTCGCGAACTGCGGCGTTGCGCACTGGTTTGTGATTCAATCATGGTTACCTGGTATCGTGCCTCCGGCACGCGCGGGAGTCAACCATCTGAGTTTGCAAAGTGTCTAAAAACACAGTCGCAAAAAGCTTGCTGAAATTGCGCAAGGTTGCCTAGAATCGCGAACCGCTGTGTGGTAGGGTTCCAAAGTCTTTGCAGGGAGCCGCACTGTTTACCGGCGCCGTAATCGTAAATTCCTGGCGGAGCACGGAATGAATCTTATCGAATCCATAGAATCGAAGCGCGAAGAGCACCTAAACGAGCTGAAAGAATTTCTGCGCATACCCAGCGTCAGCACAAAAAGCGAACACAAACCGGACATCGAGCGCGCCGCCCATTGGGTGGCGGAAAAATTGCGCGCTGCGGGGCTGGAAAATGTGGAAATCACGCCGACGAAAATGCATCCGCTGGTCTACGGTGAGTCACTGCATGCACCCGGCAAGCCGACGGTTCTTTTCTACGGCCATTACGACGTGCAGCCCGCCGAGCCACTTGATTTGTGGACCACGCCGGCTTTCGAGCCGGCCGTTCGCGACGGCAAGCTCTTCGGGCGCGGCACAGCCGACGACAAAGGTCAGGTGCATATCCACATCAAAGCGCTGGAGGCCCTGAAAAATCAAGCCGGCAAATTGCCTCTCAACGTGAAGGTCATGATCGAAGGCGAGGAAGAAGTCGGCAGCGTGAGCCTATGGGATTTCGTGCAGCGCAATCGCGAGCGGCTGAAGGCCGACGCCCTCATCGTCTCCGACACGTCCATGCTGGCGAAGGGCGTGCCCTCGATCACCTATGGACTACGCGGCCTAAATTACTATCAGGTCGAAGTCACTGGACCCGCGCAGGACTTGCATTCCGGGGTGTTTGGCGGCGCGGTGCCGAATCCGATTACGATTCTTGCTGAAATGATCGCAAAGCTGCACGACAAGAATTTTCGCGTCACCGTTCCGGGATTCTACAACGATGTCGCCGCGGTTTCCCGGCAAGAGCGTAAGGCGCTCAATTCTCTGCCGTGGAAAGAAAAAGAATTTCGCAAAACGGTCGGCGCGCCTTCACTGGCCGGCGAAAAGGGATTTACGATCGTTGAGCAACTCTGGATTCGTCCCACACTCGAGTTAAACGGCATCTGGGGCGGCTATCTCGGAGAGGGCGCCAAAACCGTGATCCCCTCGAAAGCGTACGCGAAACTTTCGACGCGGTTGGTCCCGAACCAGGAGCCCGCGAAAATCGCAAAACTCGTCGAACGACACATCCGCAAATTGCTTCCCAAGACAGTCAGCTGCAATTTCGAAGTTCTCAGCACGGGCAAACCGTGGGTTGCGCCGTACTCCGATCCGATTTTTCAGAAAGCGATTCACGCGCTGGAGTCCGGCTTCGGCAAGAAAGCGGTTTTCATTCGCGAGGGCGGCTCGATCCCTTTCGTCACGCAGATGCATGACACATTTAAAGTGCCCTGCGTGCTGCTCGGTTTCGGCTTGCCCGATGAAAATGCGCACGCGCCTGACGAGCACATCGCGCTGGAAAATTATTTTGGCGGCATCAAGTCCGTGGCGCTTTTCTACGAACAACTCGCCGCGCAATAAATCTTTAGCCCGAAATGGGAGCACGATGGAAAGGCCCGTTTTATCGGGCTTTTTTGAAGGTTTCCCTTGCGTTCGTCCGGCTCTGTAGCTATAGTCCCGAAGGCATCCCGAACCCCGGGGCCACAAAGCATTTTAATCTGAGGAGGAAAACGTAACTCGATGGCAAATCCGCTGAGCAAGTCCAAGATTATTGCGTATATCACCGATAAGGTAAGCACCCCGGAGAAACCGATCTCCAAGAAACAGACGGTTGCTTTCTTCGACGAATTGTTCAAGCTGGCTGTAAAAGAAGCCAAGAGCTCGGGCAAGTTTGTGATTCCCGGCATCGGCCGCGCGGTCAAGGCGCATCGCAAGGCGCGCATGGGCCGCAATCCGGCTACAGGCGAAGCCATTAAGATCAAGGCCAAGACCGTGGTGCGTTTGCGCGCGGCGAAAGCGTTCAAAGACGCCGTCCTGAAGTAGTCTTTCGGCGCAGAGATTGAAGACCAACCCCCAGGCATGCCCGCTCTGAAGGATGGAACGGACGCTTGGGGGTTTTGTCTTTTCATGGTTCCCGCAATATTCAAATAGCTTGTGTTTTGCTCGTAAAGCGCGATATTCCCTTTGCATTCTGCATTATTCGAGGGCGACATGACCTCGCCATACTGGAATGAATCTCAGGCCGTGGGTTACCAGGAGTTTCGGTACGACCTCCCCGACAGGACTTTGAGCGGCAAGACAGTCATCGTCGCCGGAGGCAGCGGCGGCCTGGGAGCTGCCACGGTCGCGCTCCTGGCGCGCGAAGGTGCTCATCTCATTGTCGGATACCTCGCCAATCGCGAGCGCGCCGAAGCCCTGCGCCGCTCCTTAGAATCAACCTTCCGTTGCACCATTTCGTTGGTTGCGGGCGATATTGCAACGCCTGAAGTCCACCGGGCATATCTGGCAGCCGCCGAGAAGACCGGAAGGCCTCTGGCGGGTGCTGCCATCTTTCCAGGCGATCCTGCGCGTGTCGCGTTCGAAGATTTGAATCGTGAAACTATGCTGGCCTCCCTGGAATCCAATTACACGGGTCCCATACTCCTGGCGAAGGAAATCGGCGGAGCAATGGAACGAACTGGGGGCGACGGCAGTGTTGTCCTTCTGGCCACCATGCAAGCGCTTGCCGTGTTTCCATCCAGCGTGAATTATGCCGCGCCGAAGGCTGCTCTGGTGCATGCGGCGCGTATTCTGGCGCAGCAATGGAATCATGTGCGCGTGAATGTCGTTGCGCCTGGAGCCACCATTGCCGGCATGGCCGCGGCCAGCGTGCAATCCGGGAAATACGACCGGCATATCGCGAGCGGCGCGATTGGCCGCTTTGGGCGGCCGGAAGATGTGGCGCGAGCCGTGCGATTTTTTCTTGAGCCGGACAATTACATTACCGGCCAGACGATGTTGGTCGATGGCGGCCTGAGCCTGCGCCGCGATCGCACTTAGGCACCGCAGCACATCCCCATAAAAAGAAAATGCCAGAGCATTCTGGGCTTCTAACTGATCTTTACGAACTGACGATGGCGGCGGGTTACTTGCAAACCCGCTTCGACGCGCGCGCCACGTTCGAGCTATTCGTTCGCCATCTTCCTCCGCATCGCAATTATCTTGTCGCCGCCGGACTCGACCAGGCTCTCGACTTCCTCGAAAACGTTCACTTCACAGCGAAAGAAATTGATTTTCTTCGCCGGCATCCCGTGTTCCGGAACATTCGCGGCGAATTCTTCGACTACCTTGCGACCTTCCGTTTTACCGGCGACGTCTGGGCGATGCCGGAAGGCTCTCTAGTATTCCCCGGGGAGCCCATGGTGCGCATTGTGGCGCCCATCATTGAAGGGCAGATCATGGAGACGTATCTGCTCTCCTCTCTCAGCTACCAGACGATGATTGCGAGCAAGGCGGCCCGCGTCGTCACTGCCGCGCAGGGCCGGCAAGTGGTCGATTTCGGCGCGCGCCGTGCGCACGGCAGTCAAGCGAGTTTGCTCGCAGCACGCGCCGCAGCCATCGGCGGTTGCCAGGGCACATCGAACGTTCTCGCGGGCCAGCAATTCGGCATGGAGACGTATGGCACGCAAGCGCACTCCTGGGTGATGGCACACGAAGATGAAACGGAGGCATTTGCGCACTTTCTTGACGCGTTCCCGGAACACGCCGTGCTGCTGCTTGACACCTACGACGTGCGCAACGCGGTGAAGAAAATCATCGCCATGAATCGCAAGCCCGCGGGGGTGCGACTCGATAGCGGCGATCTGGCGAAGGATAGCCAGTGGGTACGCCGGGAACTCGATCGCGTTGGATGGCAGGACGTCAAAATTTTCGCGTCCGGTGATCTGGACGAAACGCGCATCGCGTCCTTGCTCGCAAAACGCGCTGCGATTGACGCGTTCGGCGTAGGCACTGCCCTCGCGACGCCGGGAGACGCGCCGCACCTGAACCTCGTCTACAAGCTGGTGGAAGTGGAGCGCGGCGGCAAAGTGCGCGAAGCTGCGAAACTCAGCGCCGCGAAAGTTACTTACCCCGGCCGCAAACAGGTGTTGCGCTATTCCGCGCCGTCTGGCGAGTACCGCCACGATGAAATTGCGCTCGACGGCGAGCCGGGCGACGGCAGCGAGCAGATGCTCATCGAAGTAATGCGCGGAGGACGCCGTACGACTCCGACGCAAGCCGTCGCTGATTTGCGCGCGCGCTGCCTCGCGGGTCTCGCACGCCTGCCCCGCCGCTATCGCCAGATCAATCGCTCCGCAGTATATCCGGTGCGTTATTCGAAGCGGCTCGAAGGCTTGCTGGAAAAGCTGCGCCGCCGCGTGAGTCGCGCGGCGTTAAAATAGGGCGCAGTGGCAGCGATTTGTCTTGCGCGGTGAAGAATGACGTTGAATCGGCAGGAAGAAGCCTGGGAGCTACTGCGCGAAGCTTACCGCGCCCAAATGTCAGGCGATTACGACCGCGCCGTGGACCTCTACAAGAGCTCCCTCACCATTTTCCCAACTGCTGAAGCCCATACTTTCCTCGGCTGGACCTATCATTTTCAGGGGAAAATTGACGACGCCATCGCTGAATGCAAGCGCGCCATCCAAGTGGATCCGGAATTTGGCAATCCCTACAACGATATCGGCTCGTACTTGATTCAGCTTGGCAAATTCGACGAAGCCATTCCCTGGCTCGAACGTGCCATCGCTGCACCGCGCTACCAGCCGCGCCACTTTCCGCATTTCAATCTCGGTCGCGCTTATGCAGCAAAGGGCATGCTCGCGCGTGCCGGCGAATGTTTCAAAGAATCGCTGCGCATCGAGCCGCGTTACACCCTGGCGCGACAGGCCGTGGAAAATCTCCGCCGCATGGTCAACTAAGCTGTTTCCGCTGCAGTTCTTCCGGGTTTCACAATCCGGTCGTACAGCCACGTGAGTCCCGCAGTTACCACACCTATGGCGGCAATCACCCACCACATCAACTGCGGCCTGTGCAGCACTTCGCCGAAGTGATGTACCAGGTAGCCACCGAGCGGCCCGCCGATAAAATATCCAATGGCAATCGGCAAGAACGCGTAGCCCATGTAGAGTCCCTGCTGTCCTGGCGGAGCCAGCCGCGAAACATATTCGTAGTACCGCGACGCTTGCGTGATTTCGCCGATCGCTACTCCAACCAGTGTCGCCACAAGCATCGGCACGCTTGGATGAATCGCCAGCAGTATCCAGGATAGGCCCGTTATCAAAAATCCAAGCGCCATGGTCTGCACGGACGGAATCTTTCTCGTCAAGTAGGCGGCCAGAATTTGGAAGCAGATAACGATGATCGGGTCCACGGAGAGCAGCAGGTCCACGTCGGCATGCGGATTCACATATCCACGAATGAAAAGCGGAGCCGAGATGTATTGCTGCCAAAAAACAATATAAAAGCCGGCGGAGATGGCTAGAAACAGTACGAATCGGAAATTGGCCAGAACCACGAACATGTTCGATAGCGCGGTCCACACACTGGCAATCCTCACTTCTCCAGAACGTCCTGGTTCCCGGTAAAAGAAAAGCGTGGTCCAGAACATCAGAAAAACGCTGAACGCCGCAACCCGGAACACGTTTGCAACTCCCCAGCCCAATTGTTTGCGGACCAGCCAAGCCATGATAGGACCCAGTGCTCCGCCGATGTTCACCAGCGTGTAATAAATGGAATAGCCCAGGGATCGTACGTTTTCACGTGATGCGCGCGCCGTCGTCCCAGCCACGCACGGCTTCACCACGCCGGGACCCAGCGCGGGCACCATTAGAATTGCAAGCACCAACCATTTGTCTCCCAGCGATTGCCGGAGCGACTCCATCCATGGCGCCGCAAGCGAACCGAGCAGGAAATATCCAATTGTCATCACCAGGTAGGCAAACATCAGCGAGCGGCGAAACCCGAACCTGTCCGCAAGCGTGCCGCCCAAAATCGGCAGAAACCACACCACCAGTCCAAACGTTCCTACCAGCCAACCCGTCAGCTCGCTCGAGAAATGGAGTTGTTCGTTCAGGTAAATCGCGAGAACCGCAGTGGTCCCATAGTATGCAATCCGCTCGAAAATCTCGGTAAAATTCGCGATCCAAAAGGCCGGCTCGAATCCCGAGCGAATTTCGTCCAAGCGCTGTGTAAAACTCAAACTTCCTCCCGTCACTGAGGCTCAACAGTCGCCGCGATTGTAGCGGAAGCAACGCCCGCGCGCTCCCGATTTTTGCTTCCCCAATCCGTATGCTAAACTTGCAAATTTGGCGGCCTGCCAAATTGCCGCCTGTCCACGATGCCCACATCCACGATGCAGGCCTTGCGTAAGATGCGCCCTCAGCGAGGGGCGCAGCTTGAATCCGTTCCCATTCCCACACCAGGCCCCACTCAGGTCTTGGTGCGCGTGCGCGCGGCTTCAATTTGCGGCACGGACCTGCATATTTACGGCTGGGATCGCTGGTCGGCGTCGCGCATCCACCCGCCGATGACTTTCGGCCACGAATTCTGCGGCTACGTGGAAAAAATCGGCTCCGAAGTCATGTCGGTGAAGCCCGGTGATTTTGTCAGCGCGGAAATGCACGTGAATTGCGGACATTGCCGGCCTTGCCGCATGGGACAGGCGCACGTTTGCCAGAATGTGAAAATTCTCGGCATTGATGCCGACGGCTGCTTCGCGGAATTCGTCATCATTCCCATTCGCAATATCTGGAAGATTGATTCCGCGATTCCGGAACATTACGCCGCGATTCTCGATCCTCTGGGTAACGCCGTGCACACAGTGCTGGCCGGTGAGATTGCCGCACAAAATGTGGTGGTCACCGGCGCCGGTCCGATCGGCCTGATGGCCATCAACGTGGCGCGGGCCTGTGGCGCGGCAATGATTTTCGCCACCGAAGTGAATCCGCACCGGCGTGAGTTGGCAAAAAAGATGGGCGCGGATGAAGCTTTGGACCCCGCGCAAGGCGACATCGTGGCACGCGTGCGCGAGGCCACAGAAGGCGCTGGCGCCGACGTGCTGCTCGAAATGAGTGGACATCCCGCGGCGATCCATCAGGGTTTTGAAATGCTGCGCCAGGGCGGCCGAGCTTCTTTGCTGGGGATTCCCAAGGACCCGGTGACATTTGACTTGGTTAACGACGTGATTTTTAAAGGCGCGACGGTGCAGGGAATCTACGGACGCAAAATGTTCGAGACGTGGGTGCAAATGACCGAGCTGTTGAAGCACAATCGCCTCAATCTTGAGCCGCTCTTCCACGAGCGGATGCCGCTCGAAAAATTTGCGGACGCGTTTTCGCTTCTGGAATCTGGGCAGGCGGGCAAGGTTCTTTTCTACCCGAATGGCTCGTCGAAATAGGCTGCAACGCCAACGGCCCCGTCGTCTCACCCAAAACGCAATCCAAATAAAAAGCCCGTCTTTCTTGCAATATTGCGTCTAGGCTGTTCTACAATGGGACTTCGCCCCCATCCCTCGCAATTCAATCTTCGGAGGACTCATGGCATCTACCGCGCCACAAACAATTCGTCCGCAGCTGCAGTACCTGCACGACGCAGTCGAGGACCTGAAGGCCAAGCATCTCTACTTCAAACTGAAAGTCCTGGAAGGCGAACAAAAGCCGATCGCCAATTTTGACGGCAAGGAAGTCATCAACCTCAGTTCCAACAACTATCTGGGGCTCACGACGAACCCAAAGCTCCGCCGCGCGGCGATTGACGCCACTCGAAAACTCGGCGTCGGCTCCGGCGCCGTGCGCACCATCGCCGGGACCATGAAGATGCACATGGATCTGGAAGAACAGATTGCACGTTTCAAAAAAGCGGAAGCTTGCGTCGTGTTCCAGTCAGGATTTGCGGCCAACGCCGGGACGGTTTCCGCCATCTTAGGTAAGGACGATCTGGTGATCTCCGACGAATTGAATCACGCTTCCATTATTGACGGCTGCCGCCTCTCGCGCGCCACCATCAAGGTTTTCAAACATAAAGACGCCGCCGATTGCGAGCGCGTGCTGCAGGAAACCAAAGACTGGAACGGCAAGAAGCTCCTCATCAGCGACGGCGTTTTTTCGATGGATGGAGACATCGCTGACCTTCCGGCGCTTTGCGACCTCGCGGAAAAATATGGTTGCATCATGATGGTGGACGACGCGCATGCTTCGGGGGTGCTGGGCAGCCGCGGACGCGGCACCATTGATCATCACAATTGCCACGGACGCGTGGATATTCAGGTGGGGACTCTTAGCAAGGCGATCGGCTCGGTCGGCGGTTACGTCTGCGGCTCGCGCGATCTGATTGATTTTCTGCAGCAACGCGCGCGGCCGTTCCTTTTTTCCACCTCGCATCCGCCGGCGGTTACGGCTACCTGCCAATCGGCGTTTGAATTGCTCGATTCGGAGGCTGGGGACAAGCTCATTAAGAAACTTTGGGCTAATACGAAGTTCTTTAAACGCAGACTGAAGAAGCTGGGATTCAACACCGGCAAGAGCGAAACGCCGATCACGCCGATCATGGTGGGTGACGCGGCCAAGGCGTTCCAATTTTCGCAGGAATTATTCGACGAAGGCGTGTTTGCCGGAGCGATTGGCTTCCCGACGGTCCCGGAAGGCAAGGCTCGGCTGCGAACCATCGTCACGGCCACACACAAACGCGCTGACCTGGAACGTGCCGCGGAAACCATCGAGCGGGTGGGAAAGAGATTAGGTGTCGTTTCCTAGCGCGGGTTTTGGGTCTGCCGTGATGAAGCGGCGCGGAGGAAAATAAGAGCCTTTGTAGCGGCGCACTTCAGTGCGCCAAGACCGCCGCTACCAGGCCTAACACCTTAAGAGCCAGCCAGACGCCAGCGCTACTTATTTCGCGAACGTCAGACCGTTGCAGCGGTCGTCGCCAACTGTGGGCGCATGTGCTTGTACGCAGCCAGCGCTAGCGCGCCCATACCCCAAATCAACACCGCAAACGAAATCCAGTGACCCAGGAATGGCAGCATGCTCAACGCGCGCAAAATCACCAGTCCCAGCGCGAGACGCCCGAGCGCCGCGCCTGCGCCGACGCCTGCTCCGAGAATTTTTTCTCCCAGCCAGGCGCCCACAAACACCTGCGCGGCGTAAATCGCAATCAACCAAAGCATCAGCGCCGAAATTCCCACTCCCAACCCAACGACCGTGATGCAAGCGATGACTGCAGCAATCGGAGTTGCAAACAAAAAGAGCACGCCGAACCCGATAGCGGGCGCGGTCTTGTTGCATGAACTTACCGTGTCAAAGAAGAAGCCGGGCATCAAGAAGACCAACACCAGTCCAAACAAAAAACTCGCGCCCCACTTGAGACACTGATGAAGATAAAACCGAGCCGATGAGTAACTCGGCCCGTACTCGCGCTTCTTGATAGTCACATCAATGGGGCTGCCTAGTTTCGCCGTGGACGAAACATCCGGCTGCTGTCGCAGCTCGGCTTTCGTCTTCCCGGCGATGACGGCGTTCGATCCAATTGATAGATTTCCGCCCCGAATCAATGCGTCGTGCCCAAGCGAGCCACTGATGTCCAGATCCCCGGTAAACGCCAGCAGGTCGCCGGTGACTGCACCTCTCAATTCCGCGTGGCCGGCGCCCAACGTCATCGTCCCATTCACCTTGGCGCTTTGTTCCAAATTCACGTCGCCGGCCCAAGCCATCACATTTCGCGCGACAGTACTATTCAGTTGCAGCATTTGAACGAACGCCCGGACGTTACCGTCCACCGGCCCGTTTATGCGCAACTCCTGGCTGAACGAGATCACGTCGCCCTTGATGTGGCCATTCACGGTCACGCTGCGCGAAAACGCGATCAGATCGCCTTCCACATCGCCGTCAATGCGCGTAGAGTCCGCCGAGACAATTAAGTCCGTGTGCACCACCTCTCCAGCCGGGAGCGTATAGCTCGGATCGCCATGCTTCAGTTCCGCGGCTCCAGCAGTCGATGGCAGCGCAACGGCGGCAACGATCGCGCCCATGACGACTGCGACGGTCATCATGCGCCGCAAGCGGCGACGCAGCAGCCACATCACCACCAGCCCCAAGGTCGCCACGGCCAGAAATTCCGTTAAGCTACGCATCGCATCCCATCCTTTCCAGAATGCACCACTGAAGAAAAGCATCGTCAGAACATTTCCCTGAGTGAAACCTGCCTGCGCCGCCTGCGCTTGCCACGGTTCGATGAATCCGCTCCACAATGTGTAGGCTCCGCCCGCGCTCAGCGCCAGCGCGGAGAGCCATCCCCACGGCGGGCCGCCATGCTGGGGCGCGTGAACCAAGCGCGCAGGGACCGCCTCGTCGTCGGCTTCCAGCGAAGCGCGCAGCCACACGCTTTCGGTCTGCAGCGCGCGCAAGAGCCCGCGGCAATCCGCGCACGAACTGGAGTGTGCGCGTACCTGCTCCGCGTGATCGTTGTCGAGCTGCCCTTCGAGATACAGCAGCCCCGTCATTTCATCGAAGTGGTTCATGGCCTTCCCCCAGCGGTGGCTCCGCGCAATCCGGCGCCTCCGCCTTCTGCTAGCACGTCGCGCAATTGATGGCGCGCCCGCAGCAACAGCACACCCACGAACGCGCGACGCACGCCGAGCGTGTCTGCAATTTCGTCGTAGCTCATTTCCGAGTAATAGCGCAGCACCAGCGCCATGCGCGCGCGGTCCGGCAGCTTGGCCAGCCCCGCTCGAACGTGCTTGCTATCGTGATCCAACTGCAATTTTTCGAGTTGGCTCGGATCGGGATGTTCGAGCGGCAGCGTTTCCAGATCGCCGGTTTCCAGGTCCTGCCGAATCCGGCGGCGGCGCAGCAAGTCCCAGCAGTGATTGCTGGCAACTTTATAGAGCCACGCGGTGAACGGTCGCGTGGAATCGTACGTCCCGAGTTTTTGCCGGACTTTCATAAATATTTCCGTTGTGGCATCTTCCGCATCCTCACGCGTATGGAGCGCCCGGCGGCAGAACCGGAAAATTGCCGGGGCGTACAGGCCATACAATTCGCCCCAGGCCTCCGAGTCGCCTGCCCGGACCTGCGTAAGCACATCCGCTAATTCCGCGGCGCTCATGTCTCCGATGCTCTTGCGTCGCCCCATAAGTGGATACGTATATGCTCAGAGAAATATTTCAAGACTGTGACAAGTCAGCCCTTTTAACGGTGGGGAACGGCGGGCACAGAGACCCTGGGCGCCAGCTTCGCTTTTTGTTCGCGTCGTTCAGGCCAAGGCTCGCAGCCTCATCTCTTCACAATCTGCTTCGAGGACACTTCAGCCTAGCAAATCGCCACCAACTTTAGGAAGGCAGCTGCAGATGGAAAGCGGCCCGGTAGCCCGGAATCGCCAAGCTACAGAGCCGCGGAATCCAGACTCAAACTGGCTGCGCCGCGCTTCGGCTGGCCTAGAAAGAGAATTTCGCCGCTAGCTGTATCCCGCGCGGGCCGCCGCCGCCGAGGAACGGGTTGCCGATGCCAACGTCGCCCGTCGCTGTGAGTGGGTATCCCGCGACTCCTGTTTCGCGACTTCCGTTGATAGCGAATCCGTTGACTCCAGGATCGGATATGAAAGCCGGCAGGAAGGGATTCGAAAAGTTCGGATGGTTCAAGATGTTGAAGAATTCCGCGCGCAGTTGCATTCCCAGCTTTTCCGTAATCTGGGTGTTTTTATAGATGGCGAAGTCCCACTGCTTAAAGCTAGGTCCGCGCAGCGCGTTACGCCCTTCGTTGCCGAAGTGCCGCGTTCCCGGCACACAATCCTGCGCGGTCCCCGTCGCGCCGTTTGCCTGAGCATACGCCGTCACCGTACACGGAATCGCAAAAGCACTGAGATCCACGTAGTTCGACGGATCGTGTGAGTGATACACAACCGGGCCAACTACATCGGGACGATCGAAGCCTTCGCCACTTCCGCTGAAATCGTCTTCGAAATTGTAGTTCATCTGAAATGGCTGTCCGTCCTGAAGCGTGACTGTGCTATTCAAACCCCAGCCGTTTTTCAGTTTTTGCCAATCTCCACCCACATGCGGCAAATCGTAGGCGAAAATCCACGTAAAGCGATTGCGGATGTCGAAGTTCGAATTGCCATATTCCAGGTTCGGATTGGTGCTGTTGTTCGGCTGCGAGGCATTCGGCTCGAAATCAAAACTGTCGCTCGCGGTGTCCAGCGAGTGCGACCAGACGTAGTTGACGATCGAGGTTACGCCGTGCCACCCATTCACTCGCAGACTGGTTTGGAGCGAATTGTAATTGGAGCGCGCATTGGCCTGGAGTTGGTTGATGTATTCCGCGAGGTAGGGATTATTCACGAAGTTTGTCGGCACACCATAACTCGAAGTACACCCGGGACCGCCGTTGGGGAAGCAGGGAGTCGAAGGAACGGTGGTTGTAGAATTCGCCTGGGCGAAGGCAATATCGAAGGCCGTTATCGCAGCTTGGCCCGGCTGATTTATATCTAGATAATGCAGTAGCCGGTGTCCCTGCGAACCCACATATCCAACCTGCAGGACGACCTTGCTCGAAATCTGCTGCTGCACATTAAGGTTGTAATTCTCCATGTAGGGCGTCGGTAGATTGCGGTTAATTGCGAAAATGCTTCCACTCGGCGTGCTGGAAGGTGTCGTGAATACTGGCACGTTGTTGGCGATTGACCCGACAGTTCCCACGGTGAAAATCGGTGCAGGTCCCGCAGGATTGTAGCCGACGCCCGGACAGAAACTGCAGTTATAAGGCAGCTCGCCGAGAAATACGTCTTGTGAAACCGCGTCGAAAAACAGACCCCATCCTGCGCGGATGATGGTCCGGCCTCTGCCGAATGGATCCCAAGCAACGCTCGCGCGTGGCGCGAAGTTTTTGTAGTCTGGCTTGTAAACTTGATGCAAACCCGGTTGGCCCAGTTGGGTCAGAGTTACAGTCTGGCCGACGGGATCGAAGGAAGTGATGTTCGTAAAGAGATTGTCCTTTTCACCAACAACGCCGTAATAGTCCCATCGCAGGCCGTAATCGAATGTCAATCGCGAATTCAGTTGATAGGTATCCTGAACATACAGGCCGTGGTTGTTCTCGTACGTATGTCGAATCGAGTCCCCCAGGGACTGCGCACCGCCATCGACTGTCCCCGACAGAAAATCACCCAAGCTAGTAAATTCCAGTTTTCCGCGATAATTCACACCAAAGAGCTGTTGAATGCTCGTGCGCCGGTATTCATATCCAAATTTCACATCGTGCTTGCCAATCTTCCACGAAAAATTGTCCAGCGCCTGCCAGTTGGTATCCACGCGATGCCGAGGATCCGAATGGTTCGCGCCGAGCTGGGGGTAGCCGGTCACGGTAATTACCGGCAATCCCTGGTTTGAGGTTGTCGCGCCAGTACAGCCCGCCGTGCTGGTCGCAGCGCAGAGCCCTACGCTGCTGGGCTCGAAACTCTGGTCCTGCGGGAAAAATCCTTCCGCGAAGCGGTTCCAGCCGAGCCGGGCTTCATTGACCTTAGTTGGTGAAAGCACGCTGACATATGAGATTGAAACCAGCTGGACCCTCGTCGGAGTGTAGGTGTTGAATCCGGGTAATATTCCTCCGCCCGTCAAAGCCAATGGAAAGCTCTGCACGCTGTCTCCAAAATAATAGCGGCCTGTCAGAATATTGTTCTGATTGATGTTGTGATCCAACTTGGCAATCAGGCTCGTTAACTTGTTAAACGAAGGAGCAACAACCGACGCCGCCAACGCCGGCGCTGTGCAATTCGTGCTGCCTGGAAGGTTCGGCAATGGCCACGGGTCGTTGTTCGGATAGCGCGAGAGCAAACTTTGAATCACAGGGTTGGAAGCCACCAGAGACGACGGGTCAGGCACACACGCAACGCTTACGGTGCCGACCCTCTCCTGCTGGCCCTCATAATCCACGTAGTAAAACGTCTTGTCCTTGATAATCGGACCACCCAGTGCCGCGCCGAACTGGTTGTTGTGGAAAGGCGCCTGCAGCGTTCCGACGGGATTGAAATAATTTCGGGCATCGAGCGCGTTATTACGGAAGTAATCGAAGAAATTGCCGTGAATTTGATTCTGGCCGCTCTTGGTCACAATATTGATTACAGCGCCGGCGTTGCGTCCGTATTCAGCCTGGTAGTTGGACAGCACTTTCAGCTCGCTCACCGAATCAATCGGCAGAATGGTCGCGGGCGTGCCGAAAACGCCCGCCTCGTTAATCGCGGGATCATTCCGGTAGCCGTCGTTCATGTCCGTGCCATCGAGCAGAAAGTTGTTCGCCCGGCCGCGCGCACCGTTCATCGAAAATGTTCCGTACGACCCGGGGGAATCCGAAATCTGGTCAGGCGATCCGGCGACGCCCGGCGTGAGATATATCAATTTCGTATAGTCGCGGCCGTTCACCGGCAAATCTTTTACTGTGTCCTGAGTGAGTGTGCCACCGAGCGTATCGTTCGTGGTGTCCACCTGCGGCAGGTCTTCGCCCTCTACCACGATCTGCTGGTTCAGTTGGCCCGGCTTTAGCGTGGCGTCAATGCGCTTCTCTGACGCGACGTCCACGACAACGCCCTTGGTCACCGACCTCTGAAAGCCGCTCGCCTCTACCGTGACGTCATACGTCCCGATCTGCAGTTCCGGCACCAGGTAACCGCCATCCACGTTCGTCTGCGTGATGCGGTCAATTCCGGTCGCGACGTTGTGTATGGTCACGGTCGCGCTCACCACCGCCGCGCCGCTCGCGTCCGTCACGGTGCCTAGAATCGACCCGCGAAACGTCTGCGCAGAAGCCGGCGTCGCCGCCAGCATTGTCAGCAGAAAAGTGCACACCACCGCAATGGCTACACCCCATCTGCAAAAGCTATTCATGGTCTTCTCCTGTGGAGACTTATACGACGCAACCGGCAGGGATGTCCCATCGAAACCGCGAATAACGGCGATAGTTTTTCCAGACAAGCGCCCCGCCCCCACCCCAACCCTCAAGAACGCTGGTATAGCTATAAGCCGCGAGCGGACACCGAGTCAAGCGCGAGTTGCACAGTGGCTGCGGTTCCGTCGTGTGGAAAACGTGACTGATAGGCAGGTGTGACGTCGCCGCGAGTGTGGAAGTCCGGCCTCAGCGTTGATTCAGCGCGACGGTAGGGTCCACATTTTGCACGTCCAGATGGAATTTCACTTCTACTGTGTTGGCCACTTTGTTGAAGGGTACATTGTGCGCCATTCCGAATTCGCGTCGGTTGAACGAAAACTCTCCGTCAATCCGCCGATGGCCATCCTCTTGCGGGCGCAAGAAAACGGTCGCGGAAACTGGATTGCTGATTCCGCGCAGCGTGAGTTCTGCGGTCATGCGGAATTTTGAGGGTTCGCCTTCCGCAGTGATGCTCTTGGATACGAAACGGATTTGCGGATGCTCCTTCACAGCAAAGAAGTTCTTGCCTTTTATCTCCTTATTCTTGAACCCGCTTCCCGTCTCCACGCTGTCCGCATCGATTTGCAAAATCAGGGAAGCGTCGCCAAATTTGTCCGCGGGCATCTTGAAGTCCGCTTCCCAGGAATGAAATACGCCCACAACCTTTGTAAACGTCGCACTAGCGTGGAACTCGATCCGGCTGTCCGTCTTCACGACGTAGAGCTTGGGGTCATCGTCAGGCCGAGCGCTCATCGAGCCAGCCGCAAAAATCAAGAGGATGCATGCTGCCACCCCTCGGATCATCGAAGCAGCTCGAAAGACAAGTTAGGCGTGGCTTGAAGTTCTCGGCGCATGTGCGAATCGCCCTCCGGCTCGCAATTCTTGCAGGGATGCTGCTCGCCGCATCCTGTCTGATTATAAAAATTGTGAGGTGATTGAGTGACCCAACACTAGCACATTCGAGGAAAAACGTGCGCCGGACTTTACCAAGCTGGGAGTTCAATCGTTCTAGGGAGCTGGCTCGTGTCGCAATCCTAATGCGGCGTCGGCCCCTTGGCGTCAATAATCACCTCGAAATACTGGGCTGGGCGAGTCCCCACGTTTTGAATTTGGTGCTCGTCGCCGGAAGCTGCGAAAGCCGCCGAGCCTGGCCCAAGTTTAGTCGTCTTGCCGGAGATGGTCACTTCCACTTCGCCCTCGCTGATCAGAAACAATTCTTCCTGCTGATGGCGATGCGCGTGATGCGGCGAACTCCCCGGCAGCAGAAAAACTTCGTGGACGTCGACGCGCACGCCGCTGTGCATTAGTCCGTCAAGGATGGGCCGGAACGTCGCGTTCGCTTCTTTATGCGAGGTGAGGTCCTCGAAGCGAAAGGTTCCAGACTTGAGAGTGCTTTGGCTCGAGCCTACCTTCGGCAGCAGTAGCACAACTGCACACACCAGCAGCAGCTTGCATTTCATGGCGGTAAATGCCTCCTGTGAGATGAGTCTAGCCGCGGGCGGCGCCGAGTCCTAGCCTTGCGGCAAAAGCTGTGCAGTCGCGATTACCCCCCGCCTGTCGAACGGTGCCTGGCTCCGCTGAGACGCCCGCGAAGGGTCGGCTTCTGAGAGTTGTGCGGCACAAACTCCGCGCCCACGGTCTGTTATACTTTAGTTTTTGCGTGCAACGCGCCGAACAAACCAGCATGACTCCCACTAACCGAAAGCGATTGTTCCTTGTTGACGCCATGGGTTACATCTTCCGCGCCTATTTCGCGCCCATGGACCGCCTGCAAACTTCCACGGGAATCCCCACGAAGGTTCCTTACCTTTTCGCGACGATGATGCGCCGCCTGCTTTCGAATAAAGACCGCCGCCCGGATTACGTCGCCGTGGTGTTCGACGTTGCCGCGCCCACGTTTCGCGACAAGCTCTTCGCGGACTACAAAGCCCAGCGCCCGGCCATGCCCGATGACCTTGCGATACAGATCCCGTTCGTGCGGCGGTACTGCGAGGCAATGCGCTTGCCGATCCTGGAATATCCCGGCTACGAAGCTGACGACGTGATCGGCACGCTCTCGCGACTGGCTGCGAAAGAGAAGCTCGAGACGTTTATCGTCACGAGCGACAAGGATCTCCTCCAGCTCGTGAATAAGGACGTCGTCGTTCTCAATCCTGCTAAGGGCGACCTGCTCGTGGACGAAAAGAAAGTCGAGGAACTCATGGGGGTACCGCCATCCCAAGTGGCGGACGTGATGGCCCTTATGGGCGATTCCATTGACAATATTCCTGGTGCACGCGATCCCAATGACAAGCCCGCGCCAGGCGAGCGCCGCAAGGCGGGCATCGGCGAAGTGGGCGCGCGCCAGCTAATTCAGCAATTCGGCAGCGCCGAGGAAGCATTGAAGCGCGCCCGCGAAGTGAAACGCTCTAGTTATCGCGAAGCCCTGGAGAACTGCGGCAAGTTCGTCATGCTCAGCAAACAGCTCGCGACGATTCCCACCGATGCGCCGGTGGCTCTCGATTTGCCCACATTGAAAATGGGCGAGTCGGACTCCGCGGCCCTCCGCGAACTCTATGCTGAACTCGGATTCACGTCCCTGCTCCGCGAACTCGCTCCGCTGGCCGACACCCAGAAGACAGATTACACACAACTCGAACCGCCGACGGCTCTGCAGAACTTCCTGCGCGAGATTCCGCGCGGTGAGGAAACCGCCGCATGGCTTGCCCTCGACGCGGAGGATCCCGACGAAGAAGGCTTTGGCACGCGCGTTCTCTCGGTCGAAATTTCTACCAAGACCGGACAAGCTCGCATCGCAGCTAACGATGTGGAAGACAAGAGCCTCGACGCGATGAACGACTGGCTGGCCGACCCCAAGCGCCCGAAGATCGTTCACGATCCAAAACTCTTTCAGCTGCTGACCACGTCCGATTCAGCGACCGATCGTTCTGCCGGGCGCCAAGTTGCCGGAATCCGCCACGCCACGATGCTGTATTCCTTTTTGCTGCGGCCCACCACTGCCAATCACGAGTTCGCCGAAGTGGTTCTGCGCCATCTGAACCGCACTCTTTCCGGCGCGCCCGGTGAACGCGCTGATTTCCTTCTGCGCGTCGCGCCGATTCTTCGCGCCGAGGTGGAAAAACAGGGCCTCCTGGACCTCTACGAGAAAATTGATCTGCCGCTCGCAACCGTGCTGGCGCACATGGAAGCTGCGGGTGTTCGCGTGGACCCTATTGAACTCGAACGCATTTCCACGAAAACGCTCGAGGAACTCGGTAAACTCGAGAAAAGTATCTGCGGCATTGCCGGATTCGAATTCAACATCAATTCGCCGCAGCAGCTCGCCGAGGTCCTTTTCGATAGATTAAACCTGCAGCCGCCGCGCCGCACCCGTGCCAAGGCTCGTTCCACCGCCGCCGAAGTACTTGAAGAACTTGCGCTGATTCACGAGCTGCCCAAAAAAATCATCGAATACCGCGAACTATCGAAACTCAAGTCCACTTACTCTGATGTTCTCCCGCGGCTGATTCATCCGGTCTCTGGCCGCCTGCATACGCGTTTTTCTCAGACCGGCGCGGTGACCGGACGCCTGAGCTCTTCGAATCCTAATTTGCAGAATATTCCGATACGCACGGAACTTGGCCGCGAGATTCGCGCCGCGTTCATTTCTTCTCCAGGGTGTTTGCTTCTTTCGGCCGATTACTCCCAGATCGAGTTGCGTATTCTAGCCCATCTGTCGGAGGATCCGGTGTTGGTCGAAGCTTTTCGTCGCGGCGAAGATATTCATTCGCGCACTGCGCAGGAAGTTTTTGACGTCGCGCCGTTCGCGCAGACCCGCGAGCATCGTCGTGTTGCGAAGGTGATCAATTTCGGCGTGATTTACGGTCTGTCGCCGTTTGGGCTCGCACAGCAGCTCGATATTGACCAGAAAGAAGCAGCCAAATT
>Ga0209693_10000284_pt1 | contig 20090 bp, 19 predicted proteins | sample HubBroMetageWRM3_FD_188345 | JGI IMG/M metagenome (GOLD analysis project Ga0209693, IMG submission 188345) | Warmed soil microbial communities from the Hubbard Brook experimental Forest, New Hampshire - Hubbard Brook CCASE Soil Metagenome WRM 3... | ecosystem: Environmental > Terrestrial > Soil... | reverse complement strand
GCGTCGCGCGCTGTCCGAGCTGCTGCGCCGCGGCACCAAGAACATGCCCGGAGCCGATCGGCTTGCCGCCGAGGCTAATCGCCGACGGCGAGAGCTGTTGCAGCGCAACAACTTAGATGGGACTCTGCAAGAGATCAAAAAGCTCCTCGATGAGGCGGTGCTGGCTGAGCGCAAGGAACTGGCGCGAGCTCTGGACGACAATGCGCGGTTCGGCGAGCTGCAACTGGACGCGCTCTCGCCGTCGCCGGCCAAAGCCGTGCAGGAGCTTTCCGACTACGACTGGCGCAGCAGCGAGGCTCGGGAAAAATACGAGCAGATCAAGGATCTGCTCGGGCGGGAGATGCTCGATCAGCGCTTTGCCGGCATGAAACAGGCGCTCGAGGGCGCCACCGACGAGGACCGCCAGCGGGTCGGCGAGATGCTCGACGACCTGAACGACTTGTTGGACAAACACGCTCGCGGCGAAGACACGAGTGCGGACTTTGAAGAATTCATGCACAAGCATGGCGAGTTCTTCCCGGAGAATCCCCGCAATGTCGATGAGCTGCTGGACTCCCTGGCCAAGCGGGCCGCCGCCGCGCAGCGGTTCCGCAACAGCCTGAGTGCGGACCAGCGTGCCGAGTTGGATGCGTTGGCGCAGCAGGCATTCGGTTCACCGGCGCTGATGCAGGCGTTGGGTCGACTCGACGCGCACTTGCAGGCAGCCCGGCCCGGCGAGGACTGGGATGGGTCGGCGCAGTTCTCGGGCGACAACCCGCTGGGCATGGGCGAGGGCGCCCAGGCGCTGGCCGATATCGGCGAGCTGGAGCAACTGGCCGAGCAGCTGTCGCAGAGTTATCCCGGAGCGACCATGGACGACGTCGACCTCGACGCGTTGGCGCGCCAGCTCGGTGATCAGGCCGCCATCGACGCCCAAACACTCGCCGAGCTCGAGCGTGCGCTGGTCAATCAAGGGTTCCTGGACCGGAGCTCGGACGGCCAGTGGCGGTTGTCGCCGAAGGCGATGCGGCAGCTGGGCGAAACGGCGTTGCGTGATGTGGCACAACAACTTTCCGGCCGTCGCGGTGAACGCGATCATCGGCGCGCCGGCGCTGCCGGCGAGCTGACCGGCGCCACCCGGCCCTGGCAGTTCGGTGACACCGAGCCGTGGAACGTCACCCGGACGCTGACCAACGCGGTACTCCGGCAGGCCGGAACCGCAACCCTCGGCGGCCCGAGCCCGGCCATTCACATCACCGTCGACGACGTCGAGGTCTCCGAGACCGAGACTCGGACCCAGGCTGCGGTGGCACTGCTGGTGGATACCTCGTTCTCGATGGTGATGGAGAACCGCTGGCTGCCGATGAAGCGAACCGCGCTGGCGCTCGACCATTTGGTGCGCACCCGGTTTCGTTCGGATGCGTTGCAGATCATCGCGTTTGGTCGCTACGCGCGGACGATCACCACCGCGGAGCTGATGGGGCTGGAGGGAGTGTACGAGCAGGGCACCAACCTGCATCATGCGCTGGCACTGGCCGGCCGGCATCTGCGTCGGCACCCGAACGCGCAGCCTGTCCTGCTCGTGGTCACCGACGGCGAGCCGACGGCGCACCTGGAGGATTTGGACGGAGACGGCTCGGCGGTGTTCTTTGACTATCCGCCGCATCCGCGGACCATCGCTCACACCGTGCGCGGCTTCGACGATATGGCGCGGCTGGGCGCGCAGGTGACCATCTTCCGGTTGGGCAGTGATCCCGGGCTGGCCCGGTTCATCGATCAGGTAGCGCGGCGGGTCGAGGGGCGGGTCGTGGTTCCCGATCTCGACGGGCTGGGCGCAGCGGTGGTGGGCGACTACTTGCGATCGCGGCGCAGACGTTGACTATTGCTGGGTCGTGCGGTTCTTCCGCTTGATGCCGACACCGCCCCACAGCGAGAAACCGCGGATCCGCACGGTCGGCGCACCCGGCGTGCCTTCGCCCGTGACATGGTGGTCGAACCCGCCCATCACCCCGTGGCCGTGGATCTCGACGTTGACTTCGGGCGGCAGCAAGATTGTTTGCCCACCCATAATTGAACACGCGTGGATCTCGACCTCGGTGGAGGTGAAGTCGGCGTAGCGGAGGTCTATCACCCCGCCACCCCACAGCGCGAACGTCGTCAACTTCTTGGGCACGTTCCACCTGCCGCGCCGCTCGAACGCACTCATGATCGCCAGCAGCAGCATCGACGGAGCGGGCTTGCCGGCGCCGCCCCCCGGGGCGCCTACCGACGACCCAATCAAGTCGGACCGCAGGCTATCCAACTCCGCATAGGTCCGCGCCGCGTAGGCCCTGGTGAGTCGGTCTTCGTAGTCGCTCATCTGCAGGCGACCCTGAGCGGCAGCGTCAGTGAGCAACTGGGCGACCTGAATGCGATCGGTATCCGCGGCACGCGTCGACGCGTCCCGCTCATCTTGCACGCCCCGCTGCACCTTCTTGCTCATCACTTACGAGCGTACGACGAACAGATTTTGCTTCAAGGCAACTTCGCTAAACTGTGTCCCCACCTTGTTGGGGGGCCCAGCGTGGTGGGCGTTTCTGCAGGAAGGCGAGCATGCCCTCGCGGGCTTCTTCCGAGACGAACAGTCGCGCCGAGTCGGTGCTGAGCCGCTCGGCGTCGCGGCCAAAGCCCTCCAGGATGGCCGCGGTGGTCAGTGCCTTGGACGCGGCCAACCCCTGCGGTGAGGCGCGCCCGATGTCGGCGACGAGCGACGCCACCGCGGCGCCGACGTCGTCGGCGGCCATGGTGATCAGCCCGATCGCGGCCGCCGTGGCGGCGTCGAACGTCTCGCCGGTCAGGTAGTAGCGTGCGGCGGCGCGGGCGGACATCTTCGGCAGCAGGGTCAGCGAGATGATCGCCGGCGCGACGCCGATCCGGGCCTCGGTCAACGCGAAGGTGCTGCGCGGCCCGGCGACCGCGATGTCGCCCGCGCCGACCAGGCCCATCCCGCCGGCACGGACATGGCCGTCGACGGCGACGATCACCGTCAGCGGCGACTCGACGATCGCGCGCAGCAGTGCGGCCATTTCGCGGGCCCGCTCGGCGGCCATCTCGCCCGGATCCGCACGCGTTGCTGCCGAGCCTTCCGACAGGTCGGCCCCCGCGCAGAAGGTGTTCCCGGTGTGGCCGAGCACGACGGCTCGCACCGCGGGATCGGTGGCCGCATCGCGCAGGCCCTGATGCAGCTGGCTGACCAGCGTGGTGGACAGCGCGTTGCGGTTATGCGGCGAGTTCAGCGTCAGCCGTGCGATGTGCCCCTCGACTGTGTACTCGACCAGCCTGTCCATCAGTAGGACCGGGGCAGGCCCAGCGACGTCTGCGCCACAAAGTTGAGCACCATCTCCCGGCTCACCGGGGCGATCCGGCCCAGTCGGGCCGACGCCAGCATGGCGGCGACGCCGTACTCCTTGGTCAGACCGTTGCCGCCCATGGACTGCACCGCCTGGTCGACCGAGCGCGTCGCCGCTTCGGCGGCAGCGTATTTAGCCATGTTGGCGGCCTCGGCCGCGCCCATGTCGTCGCCGCTGTCGTAGAGCATCGCGGCCTTCTGCATCATCAGCTTGGCGAGCTCGACCTCAATGTGGCACTGCGCCAACGGATGCGACAGACCCTGGTGCGCACCGATCGGGGTAGACCACACCTGGCGGGTCTTGACGTAGTCCGCGGCCCGTTCGAGCGCGAACCGTCCCATGCCGACGGAGCTGGCCGCGCCCATGATGCGCTCAGGATTCAGTCCGGCGAAAAGCTGTGCGATGGCGGCATCTTCGGCGCCGACGAGGGCTTCGCTTGGCAGCCGTACGTCGTCGAGGAAGACCTGGAACTGGCGCTCGGGGCTGATCAGCTCCATCTCGATCGGCGTGTAGCCAAGGCCGGGGGCATCGGTCGGTACGACGAACAGCGCCGGTCGCAGCTTGCCGGTTTTGGCTTCCGCGGTCCGCGCAACCACCAGCACCGCCTGCGCCTGGTCGATGCCGGAGATGTAGACCTTCTGGCCCTTGAGGATCCAGTCCCCGCCGTCACGACGGGCCGTGGTGGTGATTTTGTGCGAGTTGGACCCGGCGTCAGGCTCGGTGATCGCGAATGCCATCGTCAGTGAACCGTCAGCGATGCCGGGAATCCAGCGCTGCTTCTGTTCTTCGGTGCCGAACTTACTGATGATCGTGCCGTTGATGGCGGGTGACACCACCATCAGCAGCAGCGCGCTACCCGCGGCCGCCATCTCCTCCATCACCAGCGACAACTCGTACATCCCGGCACCGCCACCGCCGTACTCCTCTGGAAGATTCACTCCGAGGAAGCCGAGTTTGCCTGCCTCCTGCCATAATTCGTCGGTGTGCTCGTGTGCACGGGCCTTCTTCAGGTAGTACTCGCTGCCGTATTTGGATGCCCACGCGGCTACGGACTTGCGCAGCGCTTGGCGCTCTTCGTTTTCGATGAAGCTGGTGTCGGTCATTGCGGATCTCCTTCTTGAACGCTTTCGGGCGACTCCACCCTTGCCAGGACGGCGCCCACTTCGACTTGCTGGCCTGTGTTCACGTTGAGCTCGACGAGCGCACCGTCGGTCGGGGCGGTGATGGTGTGCTCCATCTTCATCGCTTCCAGCCAGATCAGCGGCTGGCCGGCTGTGACGGCATCGCCGACCGCGGCGCCCAGCCGGATGACGTTGCCGGGCATGGGCGCTACCAGCGAACCCTTTTCTACGGCCGATCCCGGCTCGGGGAAGCGAGCCAGCGCGACCAGGTGCACCGGGCCGCGCGCCGAGTCGACATACATGTCTGGGCCGTAGCGCGCGATTGCGAAACTGCAAGCCACACCGTCGCCGTCGGCCAACACGACCTCGTCCGGCGTCGCCGAGACCAGTCGGGCCGGCTCGTCACCAGCCAGCACCAATCCCGTTCTGGTGAAGCGGTATTCGACTCTGTGCTCGTGGTCGGCCTCGTCGCGGTAGGTCTTCACCTGGTATCCCGACGCAAGGTTGCGCCAACCGCTGGGAATCGAGCCGAGGACGGTGGCGGTGGCGCGATTGTGTGCCGCGTCGGCGAGCGCGGCGGCGATCGCCGACAACCGGATCGTCGCGTCGTCGGCCAGCGGAGCCGACAGCTCAGCCAGCCCGTGGGTGTCGAAAAAGGCTGTGTCGGTGGCGCCGTCGAGGAATGCCGGATGACGCAGCACATTGACCAGCAGCTCGCGGTTGGTGCGCAGGCCGTGTAGGTGCGTTCTGGCCAGCGCGTCGGCGAGCACCAGCGCCGCTTGCGGCCGTGTCGGAGCGTATGAGATCACCTTGGCCAGCATCGGGTCGTAGTGAATCGACACTGCGAACCCGTCGGCGATGCCCGAATCCAGCCGAATCCCGGTTCGCCCACCCAGCGACGAGAACTCGGACCGAACGACCGGCACGTCGAACGTGTGCACCACGCCCGCCTGCGGCTGCCAGCCTCGGGCGGGATCTTCAGCATAGAGGCGGGCCTCAATCGAATGTCCTTGACCGGTTGGCGGTTCGGCCTCAAGCCGACCGCCGTCGGCCACCGCGAGCTGCAACTCGACGAGATCCAAGCCGGTGGTCTCCTCGGTGACCGGATGCTCGACCTGCAGCCGGGTGTTCATTTCGAGGAAGTAGAACTCGCCGGCATCGTCGGCGAGGAACTCCACCGTCCCGGCGCCGGTGTAGCCGATCGCCGCGGCAGCCAGCCGGGCCGCGTCGAAAAGTTTGGCACGCATTCCCGGTGTGCGCTCAACCAGAGGGGACGGGGCTTCTTCGATGATCTTCTGGTGGCGGCGCTGAATCGAGCATTCCCGTTCGCCGACGGCCCATACGGTTCCGTGGCTATCGGCGAGTACCTGGACCTCGACGTGGTGGCCGGTGGGCAGGTAGCGCTCACAGAAGACCGTCGGGTCGCCGAATGCAGACTGGGCCTCACGCCGCGCCGCGGCGACTTCACCAGGCAGAGCCGATAATTCGCGTACTACCCGCATCCCACGACCGCCACCGCCCGCGGAGGCCTTGACCAGCACCGGCAGCTGGCCTTCGGTGACCGTGTCGGGGTCGAGTTCGTCGAGCACCGGCACACCGGCGGCGGCCATCATCTTCTTGGACTCGATCTTGGAGCCCATCGCCCGCACCGCATCTACCGGCGGTCCAACCCAAATCAGGCCCGCGCTTTGCACCGCGGCAGCGAACTCGGCGTTTTCCGAGAGGAATCCATAGCCGGGGTGCACCGCGTCGGCGCCGGCCGCGCGGGCCGCGGCGATGATCGTCTCGGCGTTGAGGTAGTCATTGGTCCGCGGCAGCCGCACCCGAGCGTCGGCCTCGGCGACGTGCGGGGCTGCGGCGTCGGGATCGGTGTAGACGGCGACGGTGCCCAGTCCCAGCCGACGGCAGGTCGCGAACACCCGTCGGGCGATCTCGCCCCGGTTGGCAACCAGAACTCGAGTGATTCCCATCAGCTCACATCCGGAAGACGCCGAAGTTCGACGTCCCTTTGATCGGGCCATTGGCTATGGCGGACAAACACATTCCCAGTACGGTGCGGGTGTCGCGCGGGTCGATCACCCCGTCGTCATAGAGCATCCCGGACAACACCAATGGTAGCGACTCGGCCTCGATCTGGCCTTCGACAGCGGCCCGCATCGCCGCGTCGGCTTCCTCGTCGACTTGCTGACCCCGTGCCTCGGCAGCGGCCCGGCTCACGATCGACAACACCCCGGCCAGCTGTGCGCCGCCCATCACGGCGGCCTTGGCGCTCGGCCAGGCGAACAAAAACCGCGGGTCGTACGCCCGGCCGCACATGCCGTAGTGGCCGGCGCCGTACGACGCGCCGATCAGCAACGAGATGTGCGGCACGGTGGAGTTGGAGACGGCGTTGATCATCATCGATCCGTGCTTGATCATGCCGCCCTCCTCGTACTCCTTGCCCACCATGTATCCGGTGGTGTTGTGCAAGAACAACAGTGGCGTGTTGGACCGGTTGGCCAGCTGGATGAACTGGGTGGCCTTTTGCGACTCCTCGCTGAACAACACGCCGCGCGCATTGGCCAGGATGCCCAGCGGGTAGCCGTGCAACCGGGCCCAGCCGGTGACCAGCGACGAGCCGTACAGCGCCTTGAATTCGTCGAATTCGGACCCGTCGACGATGCGGGCGATCACTTCCCGCGGATCGAACGGGACGCGCAAATCGGCGGGCACGATGCCGATCAGTTCCTCGGCGTCGAACAACGGCTCGACGACCGGTGCGGGTGCGGGTCCCTGTTTGGCCCAGTTCAGCCGCGTGACGATGCGACGCCCGATGCGGATGGCGTCGAGTTCGTCGACGGCGAAGTAGTCGCCCAAACCCGAGATGCGGGAGTGCATTTCGGCGCCGCCCAGCGACTCGTCGTCGGACTCCTCGCCGGTCGCCATCTTCACCAGCGGTGGGCCGGCCAGAAAGACTTTCGAGCGTTGCTTGATCATCACGACGTGATCGGACAACCCCGGAATGTAGGCCCCGCCCGCGGTGGAGTTGCCGAACACCAGCGCGATCGTCGGGATCCCGGCCGCCGACAGCCGAGTCAGGTCCCGGAACATCCGGCCGCCGGGGATGAAGACTTCCTTCTGGGTGGGCAGGTCAGCCCCGCCGGATTCCACCAGGCAGATCAGCGGCAGACGGTTCTCAAAGGCGATCTGGTTGGCCCGCAAGATCTTTCGTAGTGTCCACGGATTGCTGGTGCCACCTTTGACGGTCGGGTCGCTGGCGAGGATCATGCATTCCACCCCGCTGACAGCGCCGATGCCGGCGATCTGGCTGGCGCCCACCTGGAAATCGCTGCCATAGGCCGCCAGCGGGCACAACTCCAGGAAAGGGGAGTCGGGGTCGACGAGCAGTTCGATGCGTTCCCGGGCGGTCAACTTGCCGCGGGCGTGGTGACGTTCGACGTACTTGGGGCCGCCACCGCCAAGTGCTTTGGCGAGCTCGCCTTCGATTTCGACGAGTCGGGTGCTTGCTGCCGCCGCCGCGTCGGAATAGGCATCGCCCGTCGGGTCGAGCGTGGATCGCAGCGTGGTCATATGGCGCCGCTCCTTCTCATCGCTGCGCTCTGCATCGTCGCCGGCGCGGTCATGACTGGTACCCGAGGGTCTTCGCGGCCAGCGAGATCAGGATTTCGGTTGTGCCGCCGCCGATACCGAGGATCCGCATGTCCCGGTACTGGCGTTCGACTTCTGATTCGGACATGTACCCCATGCCGCCGAACAGCTGAACGGCTTGGTTGGCCACCCATTCGCCCGCCTCGACGGCGGTGTTCTTGGCGAAACACACCTGCGCGATGAGGTTGGTCTCGCCGGCCAGTTGGCGCTCCACCACATTGTGCGCGTAGACGCGGGCGACATCGATACGACGGGCCATCTCGGCGAGCGTGTTCTGCACGGCTTGGCGGGAGATCAGTGGCCGGCCGAACGTCTCGCGGTCGCGGCACCACTGTACGGTGATGTCCAGGCACCGCTGGGCACTCGAATATGCCTGTGCCGCAAGGGCGATGCGTTCTGCGACGAATGCCTGCGCGATCTGGGCGAAGCCGCTGTTCTCCGCCCCGACCAGGTTGGCCGCCGGAACGGCCGCGTCGGTGTAGGACAGCTCCGCGGTGTCCGAGGACCGCCAGCCCATCTTGTCCAGCTTGCGGGTGACCTCAAACCCCGGCATGCCCTTCTCGACCACCAGCAACGAGACCCCGCCCGCGCCGGGCCCACCGGTGCGCACCGCGGTGACGACGTAGTCGGCGCGCACGCCGGAGGTGATGTAGGTCTTGGCGCCGTTGACGATGTACTGATCGCCGGCCCGCGTCGCCGTCGTCCGCAAGTGGCCGACATCGGAGCCCCCGCCGGGCTCGGTAATAGCCAACGCGCCGATCAGCTCGCCGGCCAACGTCGGGCGGACGAACTTCTCTATCAGCCGCGCGTCGCCGGACGCGATCATGTGCGGCACCGCGATGCCGCAGGTGAATAGCGACGCGAACACGCCGCCGGGAACACCGGCCTCGTGCAGCTCTTCGCAGATCACCACCGCGTCGACGCCGTCGCCGCCCCCGCCGCCGACAGCCTCCGGGAAGTTGGCCCCCAGCAATCCGGCCGCGCCTGCGCGCCGGTGCAAGTCGCGCGGCAACTCACCGATCCGCTCCCACTCGTGGACGTGGGGCAAGATCTCCCGCTCGGCGAATGAGCGCGTGGTCTTGCGAAGCTGGTCGCGCTCGGGTGTGTCCCAGATGTTCACAAGAGCCTTTCCGGAATGTCGACATGGCGGCTACGTAGCCATTCGCCCAGCCCCTTGGCCTGGGGGTCGAATCGCGCCTGGTAGGCAACGCCCTGGCCGAGGATGTCCTCGATGACGAAATTCAGTGCGCGCAGGTTGGGCAGCAGGTGACGGGTGACCGGCAGATCGGCCGTCTCGGGCAGCAGCTCTTTGACCATCTCGACGGTGAGGGTGTTGGCCAGCCAGCGCCACTGCTCCTCGGTGCGCACCCATACTCCGACGTTGGCCGAGCCGCCCTTGTCACCGCTGCGGGCCGCCGCGACCCGGCCCAGCGGCACCCGCCGGACCGGCCCCGCCGGCAACGGCTCCGGCAACGGTGGCGGATCAGCCGGGGTCAGCTCGAGAGTCTCAGTGGCACAGGGAATCTCGACGCGGGTGCCATCGGCGTGCACTGCGATGTGCGGCACCCGGGAGGCGTCGACATAGCCGGGGGTGAACACTCCGTACACCTGACCGTCGCCGGGCGGAGCGGTGACAGTGAAGCCCGGGTAACTGGCTAGTGCCAATTCCACTGCGGTTGCAGAAAACTGGCGTCCGACGTTCGCAGGGTCGGGGTCGCGGACCACGCAGCGAAGCAGGGCGCTGGCCGCTTCTTCGGTATCGGCGTCGGCGTGGTCGGTGCGGGCCAGGGTCCAGTCCAACTCGGCGGGTTTGACGGTGAGCGCACCCTCCAATTGGCGACGCACCAACTCGGCCTTTTCCTCGATATCCAGGCCGGTGAGCACAAACGTCATCGCGTTGCGGAACCCGCCGATGCTGTTCAGCGAGACCTTCAGCGTGGGCGGCGGTGGTTCGCCGGCCACCCCGCTGATCTTGACCCGATCGGCGCCGTCGGCGGACAGTTCGATGGTGTCCATCCGGGCCGTGACATCCGGGTTGGCGTAGCGAGCGCCGCCGACCTCGTAGAGCAGTTGCGCGGTGACGGTGTCGACGCTGACCAACCCGCCGGTGCCCGGGTGCTTGGTGATCACCGACGAGCCGTCGGCGTGGATCTCGGCCAGCGGGAAACCGGCATAGGTCAAATCCGGGACCTCGGTGAAAAACGAGAAATTGCCCCCGGTGGCTTGGATGCCGCATTCGATCACGTGGCCGGCGACCACGGCGCCGGCCAGTTGGTGATAGTCGGTCCGGTGCCAGCCGAAATGTGCGGCCGCCGGCCCGACGGTCACCGACGCGTCGGTGACCCGCCCGGTGACGACGACGTCGGCGCCGCTGTTGAGGCAGTCGACGATGCCCCAGGCGCCGAGGTAGGCATTGGCCGTCAGCGGCGCGCCCAGCCCGAGTTCCTCGGCGCGTGACGCCAGGTCGTCACCGTCGACGTGGGCGACCTGGGCCGGCACACCCAGGCGCTGCGCCAGGGCGCGTACCGCGTCGGCGAGGCCGGCGGGGTTCAGGCCGCCGGCGTTGGCGACGATGCGCACCCCGCGGTCGTGCGCCAGGCCCAGGCACTCCTCGAGCTGGGTCAGGAACGTCTTGGCGTAGCCGCGATCAGGGTGCTTCATCCGGTCGCGGCCAAGAATCAGCATGGTCAACTCGGCCAGGTAGTCACCGGTGAGGTAATCCAGCTCGCCGCCGGTCAGCATCTCGCGCATCGCCGCGAGTCGGTCACCGTAGAACCCCGAGCAGTTCCCAATCCGGACCGGCGCAGAGGAAGCACCAGAAGAAGCCATGCCTGTCTCCTCCCTCCAGCCTTCAGCCGGACCTCGCCAACCAACCGGTAGGTTAGCGGGTACCGCCGGTGTCACGTCAAGGATGCTCCTTCGTGATGGGGGCTGCGCCTGCCAGGTCCGGGCGCCGATTTTTGTGCGCAGCAGGTCACCGACTATTATTGACTGCAACTTCGCCGTCGAGGATGCTTGCGCGGCGACTCCCCTACCAGTAGTGAGGCCCGATTATGGCTGTGCCAAAGCGCAGGATGTCGCGCGCGAACACCCGGAGCCGGCGTGCGCAGTGGAAAGCTGCCAAGCCCGAACTTGTCGGTGTGACGGTGGCCGGCCAGCACCACAAGGTGCCGCGCCGGCTGCTCAAGGCGGCGCGCCTCGGACTGATTAACCTGGATCGCCGCTAACTTTTTCGCCATGAGCCTTGCCGCCCGGCAACGACGCGGGCCGCACTGTGGCCCGGCGAAGAGCTGGGCAATTAGCCCGCGCGCCTCTCAGGCCGCTCTCAGGCGATTGGATGAAACTGGTGGCCGTGCGAATTCTTGTCGTTGACGACGATCGAGCGGTGCGCGAGTCGCTGCGCCGCTCGCTTTCCTTCAATGGTTACTCGGTCTCGTTGGCGGAAGACGGCGTCGAGGCTCTTGAGATGATCGCCACCGACCGGCCCGACGGGCTGGTTCTCGACGTCATGATGCCGAGGCTGGACGGCCTGGAAGTATGCCGTCAGCTGCGCAGCACGGGTGACGATCTGCCGATCCTGGTGCTGACCGCCCGCGACACGGTCTCCGAACGGGTTGCCGGCCTCGACGCCGGCGCCGACGACTATCTGCCGAAGCCGTTCGCGCTTGAAGAGCTGTTGGCCCGTATGCGGGCGCTGCTGCGCCGCACCAGAATCGAAGACTCCGCCGAGTCGGTGGCCATGACGTTCGGAGATCTCACCCTCGACTCGGTGACCCGTGAAGTCACTCGCGGGGAACGCCAGATCAGCCTCACCCGCACCGAATTCGCTCTTTTGGAGATGTTGATCGCCAATCCGCGACGGGTGTTGACCCGCAGCCGGATTCTCGAGGAGGTGTGGGGCTTCGATTTTCCCACCTCAGGTAACGCGCTGGAAGTGTACGTCGGATACCTGCGTCGCAAGACCGAGGCAAATGGAGAGCCGCGACTGATCCACACCGTGCGCGGGGTGGGTTACGTGCTTCGCGAAACACCGCCCTGATGCCGCTGAAAACACCGTTCCACCAGCGGAGTCGAGCTCAGCTGCGAGCCAGCACCTCGCTGTCGCTGCGGTGGCGGGTGATGCTGCTGGCGATGTCGATGGTGGCGATGGTGGTCATCCTGATGGCGGTCGCCGTGTACGCGGTGATCTCCGCGGCACTGTACAAAGACATCGACAACCAGCTGCAGAGCAGAGCTCAGCTGTTGATCGCCAGCGGATCGTTGGCGGCCGATCCTGCGAAAGCCATCGAGGGCACCGCCTATTCGGACGTCAACGCGATGCTGGTGAACCCCGGCCGATCGATCTTCACGGCCAACCAGGAGGGCCAGACACTGCCGGTCGGACCGGCGGAGAAGGCGGTCATCCGCGGCGACCTGTTCATGTCGCGGCGCACGGTGGCCGATCAGCGGGTGCTCGCCGTTCATTTGCCGAACGGGAGCTCGCTGCTGATCTCCAAGAGTTTGGCGCCGACCGACGCGGTGATGACGAAGCTTCGCTGGGTGCTGCTGATCGTCGGCGGGGTCGGCGTCGCCGTGGCCGCGGTTGCCGGTGGGATGGTCACCCAGGCCGGGCTCCGTCCGGTGGGCCGGCTGACCGAGGCGGCCGAGCGGGTGGCCCGCACCGACGATCTGCGGCCCATCCCGGTGTTCGGCAGCGACGAATTGGCACGGCTGACCGAGGCATTCAATTTGATGCTGCGAGCCCTGGCCGAATCCCGGGAACGCCAGACACGTCTGGTCGCCGATGCCGGCCACGAGCTGCGCACCCCGCTGACGTCGCTGCGCACCAACGTCGAGCTGCTGATGGCCGCGATGGAACCGGGTGCGCCGCCGCTGCCTGAACAGGAGATGGTCGATCTGCGGGCCGATGTGATAGCGCAGATCGAGGAATTGTCAACGCTGGTAGGCGATTTGGTGGACCTGACCCGAGACGACGCCGGCGAAGTAGTACACGAACCGGTCGACGTTAGCGAGATCATCGACCGTTGCCTCGAGCGAGTACGGCGGCGCCGCAACGACATTGAGTTCGATGTCGACGTGACGCCCTGGCAGGTCTACGGCGACCCCACCGGCCTGTCGCGTGCGGTGCTCAACCTGATGGACAATGCGGCCAAGTGGAGTCCGTCGGGGGAGACGGTAGGTGTCAGGCTCCGGCAGCTGGACCCATCGCACGCCGAGTTGGTGGTGTCCGACCACGGGCCGGGGATCCCGGCGCAGGAGCGGGCACTGGTGTTCGAACGTTTCTTCCGCTCGACCGCGGCGCGGGCGATGCCCGGATCGGGTCTTGGGCTGGCGATCGTCAAACAGGTGGTCCTCAATCACGGCGGCGCGCTGCGCGTCGAAGACACCGTCCCGGGTGGCCAGCCCCCGGGGACCTCGATCTATGTGTTGCTGCCCGGCCGGCCGATCCCGCCATCGCAGTACCCGACTCCTGAGGCGGCTGCGGCGGATGTTAACTCCTCGATAAAAACGGGGAACTCTCCAGGTGCAGCCAACGTTGTCTCAGTCGAATCTCAGACCACGCAGGCAAGGTAGTTCTCCAGTTACTGTTTGAGTCTGAACCGACCGTTCAAGGAAGAAAGTGACCTAGCGACATGACGAATCACCCGAGGTATTCGCCACCGCCGCAGCAGCCCGGGTACCGCCCGGTGTCCGATCAGCGGGGGGCCCCAGGCTATTCCGGTCACGGACAGCAGCAAACCTATCCTCAGCACTACGACTGGCGTTACGGTCAGCAGCCGCATGGCCAGCAGCCGCCGTACCAGCAGCAGCCGTACGGCTCGTTCGGCAGCGGCCAGCCCGGCCATGCCGGCGGCCCGCCGACTGCCCAATTGGGTATACCCCGAAAGCGTTCCCGCGGAGGAGCTTTGGCCGTCGGCGCGTTGGCGATCGCGGTCGTATCGGCCGGCATCGGCGGTGCGGCGGCGTCGGTGGTCGAGCACAACGGTCATCTTTCCATCGCGAGCGACGGATCGACGTTCGGCGGCGCGGCTCCAAGCCTGCCGGCCGCGAACGCCCCGGTAGGCACTGTCGAGCAGGTCGCCGCCAAGGTGGTACCCAGTGTGGTCATGCTCGAGACCGATCTCGGTCGTCAGTCCGAGGAGGGTTCGGGCATCATCTTGTCCTCGGACGGGCTGATCTTGACCAACAACCACGTCGTCGCCACTGCGGCCAATCCCGGTCACGCCGCTCCGCCGCACGCGCCGCCGCCCGAGGGACACGCGCCGCCGCCCGAGGGACACGCGCCGCCGCCCGAGGGAATTGACCCCGGGGACCCATCTGGCCCCCCGGAGCCAGGTGGCCCCCGGGAGCCGGACAGCGGACGGCCCAACGGAAAGCCGAAGACCACGGTGACGTTCTCCGACGGGCGTACCGCGGAGTTCACCGTGGTGGGAGCAGATCCCACCACTGACATCGCAGTGGTTCGGGTGCAAGGCATTTCAGGATTGACACCGATCAGCCTGGGCTCATCAGCGAACCTGCGCGTCGGCCAGCCGGTGATGGCGGTCGGGTCGCCGCTCGGCCTGGAGGGCACGGTGACCACCGGCATCGTCAGCTCACTCAACCGCCCGGTGTCCACGACCGGCGAGACGGGTAACCAGAACACCGTTCTCGACGCGATCCAGACCGACGCCGCGATCAACCCCGGTAACTCCGGCGGCGCGTTGGTCAACATGAGCGGGCAGTTGGTCGGCGTCAACTCTGCGATTGCCACACTGGGCGGCGACTCGTCCGATGCGCAGAGCGGTTCGATCGGACTTGGCTTTGCGATCCCGGTCGATCAGGCCAAGCGGATCGCCGACGAGTTGATCAAGACCGGAACGGCGTCGCATGCGTCGCTGGGCGTTCAGGTCACCAACGACAAGGGCACACCAGGCGCCAAAGTCGTCGAGGTGGTACCGAATGGTGCGGCGGCAGCCGCCGGCCTGCCGGGCGGCGTCGTGGTCACCAAGGTCGATGACCGTACGGTCAACAGCGCCGACGCCTTGGTCGCCGCCGTGCGATCCAAGGCACCCGGCGACAAAGTCACGCTGACGTACAAAGATCCATCGGGCGACAGCAAGACCGTGCAGGTCACCTTGGGCAAGGCGCAGCAGTGATGAGAGCCGCTGCATCGTGGTCGGACCCCAGATATACGGTTGCAACCATGGAACAGAGCGCCGAGTTGGTCGGCAGGGCACTCGTCGTGGTCGTCGACGACCGGACCGCCCACGGAGATGAGGATCACAGCGGGCCACTGGTCACCGAACTGCTCACCGAAGCGGGCTTCGTTGTCGACGGCGTGGTCGCCGTCGCTGCCGACGAGGTGGAGATCCGCAACGCACTGAACACCGCGGTGATCGGGGGAGTGGATCTGGTGGTATCGGTCGGCGGCACCGGCGTGACGCCGCGCGACGTCACCCCGGAAGCCACCCTGGAAATTCTCGATCGCGAACTACTCGGCATCTCCGAGGCCATCCGGGCGTCAGGCTTGTCGTCGGGCATCATCGACGCCGGCTTGTCACGTGGTTTGGCGGGCATCTCGGGGAGCACCCTGGTGGTCAACCTCGCCGGTTCGCGATACGCGGTGCGCGACGGCATGGCTACTTTGAATCCGTTGGCGGCCAGCATCATCGGCCAACTCTCCAGCTTGGAGATTTGACTCCGGCATGGCCAGGCGAGGCACCGACAACCGAAGCTTGATCAACCAGGTGTTCGGGACCGAGCTGCCTCAAGAGTCGACCGACGAGCGTGATCGCGACGCCGATGATCGCGAGCGGTGGCTGAGAGAGAACGTCCCCCCGCACCACGGTTGACCGACAACTCGCCGATGTCACGGCATGAATACCCTTGCGTGACTAATTCGCCGCAAAGCCCGCAATCGCCGTCATACGGACTTACGGTTTTTCCGGGCGATCTTGTGTCGCCCTAGTAATTCGTGGCGATGGAGGTGGCTTTCGTGCTCAAAGGATTCAGAGATTTCGTAATGCGGGGTGACGTGATCACCGTTGCAGTCGGGTTGGTCGTGGCCTTGGCCTTCTCGAACCTGGTCAAGGCTTTCACCGACAGTGTGATCAATCCGCTGGTCGCCGCGGCACAGCCCCATACCACCTTCGGGTTGGGCTGGCAGCTCGGCAATGCAGGCAACAAGGAGACTTTCGTCGACATGGGAGCCTTCATCGGGGCAATTGTCTACTTCATAGTCTTTATGACCACCATCTACGTCGTGATCGTGTTGCCCTACAAGCACATCCAGAAGCGCCGCGGGGTAACCGTGTTCGGTGATGAGCCCGCGACCAAGGCGTGTAACGAGTGCATGTCGGACATCCCCGAGTCCGCACACAAGTGCAAGTACTGTGCCAGCGACCAGCCGGCGGCCGCCTGAAACATCTTTCCCCGCACTCAGTGCAGGGTGAGGGTCACGGTCTGTGTCAACGCGGCGCCGGCCACGGCATTGGCTGAGGCGGCCGGCAGCGCGACCAGGACCACGCGCTCGCTGGTCGCGGCCTGAGCCTTCTGCTTCGCAGAGACCAGGACCACGATCGCGCCGGTGGCAACGACCTTTGCGGTCGATTGGGAGCTGGTCTCTGACGCGGCGACGATGTCGACGACATCACCGGGTCGGACCAGGTCCGCCAGGGCGATATCCACCGGGTGCACGGGCACGAGCCGCGCGTCTGGCCCCGCGGCTGACTCGGCCAGCCGGCGGCCCAGCAAGCGGACGTCGGTCAGTACTTCACCGCGCCGGGTCGGCCCGGCCAGTGTCGAACCGACGATAGTGTCGATGTCGGATTGTGAGCCGTCGGGAATGGTTGGTGCTAAACGCTTTTCGAGTCGCAGATCGTCGGCAGTCAGCGCGGCTCCCGGGCTGAGATCGCGGGCTGCCACCACTACCTGGGCGCGCTCGCCGTCGGGGTTGGGCCGCAGTGCCGCGACACCGGCAAGGACGACGAGCCCCGCCGCGGCGATTCGCCGGGCCAGTACGGTTCGCGACCAGTCCGGGCGCAACCACTGCGAGATCCGGGCCGGTAGCGACGGATTCAGTGATTTCAGGAAATCCCCCACGCCGCAACGGTAAGTGCGGCTGGGTACTGCGCGCGGCCGCCGGGACGCCGCTTGTGGATAACCGGCTAGCTGGCGGCGGCCGTCGCTGACTTCGAGCTTGCCGAGTCCGACTTGTCGCTGGAGGTACTCGACTTTTCCGATGAGCCGGACTTGTCGCTGCTGCTCGACCCCTCCGTGCTCGTCTTGGCGGACCCGTTGACCGAATTCTTCGCCGCCTCACGGCTGTCGGTGCGGTAGAAACCGCTGCCCTTGAACACCACGCCGACGGAGTTGAACAGTTTGCGTAGCCGACCGGAGCACTGCTCGCATGTGGTCAGGGCGTCGTCGGTGAAGGCCTGAACCACGTCGAAGCGGTTGTCGCACTCGGTGCACGCGTAGCTGTATGTCGGCACAGATACCTCCGTGATGGTCTAAACGGTTAGCACTCTACAGTCTCAAGTGCTAGAACCGCTATGTGGCGCGTGTCATTCCCGCCCGGCGCGGCCGGTGGACGGACACGCTGGCGCTGCTGGTCATCGTCGTGATCGCCGCCGGTGTCGGGTGGCTCTACGTCCGCGACGTCCGAAGCCGGGAACCCGCCCCGCAGGAGTTCCCCGCCAACCCGGCCTACGACACGGTCCGGCGGCAGCTCGACGCGCTGCCCGTCAAGGGGTGGGATCGCTTCGAGGACTTCAATCGCGCCCGGTTCGGCGAGCCCTGGAGTGACGACGTCAACGTGGAGTTCGGTCACAACGGCTGCAACACCCGCGACGACATCCTGCGGCGCGACCTGGTCGACCTGCAGGTGCGGCCCGGGACCTGCTTCGCGCAAAGTGGCATCCTGCACGACCCCTACACCGGAGCGACCATCGTTTTCGTGCGCGGCCCGGACACCTCGCCCGCCGTGCAGATCGACCATGTGGTGTCGCTGTCCGATGCTTGGTACAAGGGCGCACGCGGCTGGGACGACCAACGCCGCCGCGACTTCGCCAACGATCCGCGCAATCTGTTGGCCGTCGCCGGTCAGGTCAACTTCGACAAGGCGTTTCGCGACGCCGCTTCATGGTTACCGTCGAACCTGGCATTTCGGTGCGCGTTCGTCGCCCGTCAGGTCGAGGTCAAGACCGACTACCAGCTGTGGGTGTCGGGCCGGGAGAAAGACGCGATGCGACGGGTGCTGCGGGGCTGCTAGGTGTCGCCGAGTCCGATCAGGCCGCGGCCGGGAGTCAGCGCATGCGTCATCGACACGTCGTGCGGCTCACGCGGCAACTCGTCAAGCAGCTCCTGGTCGCGGATCACGGCGATCAGGCGCGCCCGCGGATCCCGGTGCACCAGCGTGCGGTCGTAGAAACCGCGGCCACGGCCCAGACGCACGCCGGCCCGGTCGACGGCGAGCGCGGGAACTAGCACGACGCTCGCCTCGGCCAGGGTCGTCGCGGGCAGCCACGGCCGGGCCGGTTCGAGCAGTCCGAAGCGGGCGGCCACCAGTTGACTCGGCCGGTATTCACCCCATTGCAGTGCCACCGGGGAGTCGTCGGCGGTGGTACGCGCGACCGGCAGCAGCAGGCGGCCACCTCGTCGCAGCACCACATCCAGCATCTCGATCGATCCCGGCTCGGTGCCCACCGGCACATAGGCGCAGACGGTGCTCCCGCTGCTCACTAACGCTTCGAGGTGTTCGGCCAACGACCGCGCCTCGCCGGTCCTGATCTCGCCGGCCACCGAACGGCGGGCCGCCAGCAGCCGTTCGCGCAGTGCGGCCTTGGCCGTCGTCGCCATACCCTCAACGATGACAGCCGCGCCTTGCACCCCGCCACAGCGACTGCAGAGCAGGCTGCGATTATGGTGTGAACGATGTCACGCTCACAGGGTCTGGTGCCTCGCACCGCGATCGTGCCCGCGGCCGGGTTGGGTACGCGTTTCCTGCCCGCGACCAAAACCGTGCCCAAAGAGCTGTTGCCCGTCGTCGACACGCCCGGCATCGAATTGGTCGCCGCCGAAGCCGCCGAGGCCGGCGCCGAGCGGCTGGTGATCATCACCTCCGAGGGCAAGGATGGAGTCGTCGCACACTTCGTCGAAGACTTGGTGCTCGAAGGCACGCTGGAGGCGCGCGGCAAGAAGGCCATGCTGGCGAAGGTGCGTCGTGCGCCACAGCTGATCAAGGTCGAATCGGTCGTGCAGGCCGAGCCGCGCGGACTGGGACACGCCATTAGCTGCGTGGAGCCGGTGCTGTCGGCCGACGAGGATGCTGTAGCGGTGTTGTTGCCCGACGACCTGGTGCTGCCGACCGGCGTGCTGGAGACGATGTCGAAGGTGCGTGCCGAGCAGGGCGGCACGGTGTTGTGTGCGATCGAGGTTTCGCCCGAAGAGATAAGTGCATACGGGGTTTTCGACGTCGAGCCGGTGCCCGGCGCGCACGAGGACGTGCTGAAGGTCAACGGCATGGTGGAAAAGCCGAAGCAGGAAGACGCTCCGTCGATGTACGCGGCGGCTGGCCGCTACATTCTCGACCGCGCCATTTTCGACGCCTTGCAACGCATTGATCGGGGCGCTGGCGGTGAAATGCAGCTCACCGACGCGATCGCGCTGCTGATCCGCGAAGGGCATCCGGTACACGTTGTGGTGCATCATGGCTCCCGACACGACTTGGGAAATCCGGGCGGCTACCTCAAGGCTGCGGTTGACTTTGCATTGGACCGTGACGATTACGGCCCGGAATTACGGCGGTGGCTGGTGACTCGATTGGGCCTGGCCGAAGACTAGCGGCGGCGCCCGGCGACGATGCGGGGCCGCGTAGCGGCCGGAGGAGGACGCGGGCAGTCGGATCAGTCACTATCCGGTCGGCCGCCCGTTTGTGCCGATACCGGTTGACGGCAGAAAGGCGCGCTGT
>Ga0209693_10000283_pt1 | contig 20151 bp, 18 predicted proteins | sample HubBroMetageWRM3_FD_188345 | JGI IMG/M metagenome (GOLD analysis project Ga0209693, IMG submission 188345) | Warmed soil microbial communities from the Hubbard Brook experimental Forest, New Hampshire - Hubbard Brook CCASE Soil Metagenome WRM 3... | ecosystem: Environmental > Terrestrial > Soil... | reverse complement strand
CCGCGTCGGAAATAGTCGAGCATGACGGGAGCAAGTTCGCCGTAACCGGTATCGGGGAGCCACAGGCTGCCCGGGATGTCGAACCGCGGCTTGTCCCGCCAGACGACGTCCGCCGGCAAATTTTTGGGACGCGGAGCCTGGGGCAGGACATCGATGAAGGCAGCGTCGCCGGTGCGCCACATCGCCGCCGCCTCCTCTGTCGTGAGCACGCGCGCGCCCTTCAGGCTCGCGGGCGTCGGCGCCCGATAATCGCTTTGCCGATAAGAATCCGGCTCTGGCGGCGCCTCGCCAGCTGCTGCCGCGAAGGACGCGATCAACACGACACTGAAGGCGCCAACCAGCAGCGATCTCAGGCTCGAACCATTTATTCTCAAGGCTACTCCATGCGTCCTCGTCATCGCGAGCGCAAGCGAAGCGATCGAGGGATGAAGGGTCAAAGCGGTTGCTCTGGATCGCCGCATCGCCATAACCCGTCCGGAAGGACGGGCGTCTCTCGACGCCCTGTGGCTTGCTCGCAATGACGGTGGCCTCGGCTTAGCCCTTAACCCTTACTCCTTCGAAGGCCTCGTCACCCGCAGCCACGGCCGCGTTCCCGTGGGCACCTCGTGCGGCGCCACGCTCGGCTGGTAGAACAGAGAAGCCTCCGGCAGCGCGCCGCGCCTTAGCGCGCGCAAGGTCGGCTCGTTGACGACCTCGAAGGAATCGAAACCGCAGCGCAGCATGAACGGCGCCTGATCCTGCAGGACGTTGCCGGTGGCGCGCAGCTCGCCCTGATAGCCCAGCCGCTCGCGCAGCAGGCGCGCCTGGCTGTAGGCGCGACCGTCGCTGAACTTGGGGAAGTGCAGCGTGATCAGGTCGAGCCGCGAGGTGTCAGAGGCCAGCGCCTCGACCGGATCGGTGTTGGCGAGCGCCACGCCGATCGGCCCGCGTCGCGCCAGCAGCGCCGCCCTCGCCTCACGCCAGCGTGCGAAGCTCACCAGCACCATGCCGTCCGCAGGTACGGGCGTGTCGTCGGCGAGCCTCTGCCAAGGGTCCTCGACGATCCCGGATTCCCTAAACAACGGCATAGACGCGATCCTTGAAAGGTTTTACGCCGATGCGCCGATAGGTGTCGACGAAACGCTCACCCTCACCGCGCGCGTCGAGGTAGGTCGCGACCAGGGCATCGACCGCCTCGACCACCTTGTCGGCGGTCACGGCGGGTCCGAGGATCGTGCCGAGGGCTGTCTTGCCGAAATCGACGTCGCCGCCCAGGCTGATCTGGTAGAGCTCGACCCCGTTCTTGTCGACGCCAAGGATGCCGATGTGGCCGACATGGTGATGGCCGCAGGCATTGATGCAGCCCGAGATCTTGATCTTGAGATCGCCGATGTCGTGCTGCAGGCCGATCCTGGCGAAGTGGTTGGAGATACGCTGGGCCACCGGGATCGAGCGCGCGTTGGCCAAGGCACAATAATCGAGCCCCGGGCAGGCAATGATGTCGGTGATCTTGCCGACATTGGCTTCGGCGAAACCCAGCCGGCCGAGCGCCAGCCAGACCACCGGCAGATCCTCGACGGCGACATGCGGCAAGACCAGATTCTGCTCGTGGCTCACCCGGATCTCGCCCTGGCTGTAGGCGTCGGCGATGTCGGCGACGCCTTCCATCTGCACCGAGCTCGCATCGCCCGGCGGCGCGCCGGCGGGCTTCAGCGAGGCAGTGACGATACGGTAGCCCGCCAGGCGATGAGCCGATACGTTGGACTTCAGCCACAGCGCGAAATCACGATCTTCGAGCTTCAGTGCTTCCACCGTGGCAACCACGGCCGGCCGATGCGGCAGCGCCGGTGGCGCGAACTGACGGGCGATCGCCTCGATGGTCTCGGCCGGAAGCTTCAGCGCGCCGTCCTTGATGTCGGCGTATTCGGCCTCGACCTCCTCGCGCATCTTCTCCGCGCCGACCTCATGCACCAGGATTTTTATGCGCGCCTTGTAGAGATTGTCGCGGCGTCCATAGCGGTTGTAAACGCGCAGCGTCGCCTCGAGATAGGCTAAAAGCTCGTCCTTGGGCAGGAACTCGCGCAGGGTCTTGCCGATCATCGGCGTGCGGCCCAGGCCGCCGCCCACGATCACCTCGAAACCGACCTCGCCCGTCTCGTTGCGCCACAGGCGCAGGCCGATGTCGTGCACGCGCACCGCGGCGCGGTCGTTGGGCGAGCCGGTGATGGCGATCTTGAACTTGCGCGGCAGGAAGCTGAACTCGGGATGGAGCGTCGACCACTGGCGCACGATCTCGCACCAGATGCGCGGATCCTCGATCTCGTCGATGGCGGCGCCGGCGAAATGATCGGCCGTGACGTTGCGGATGACATTGCCGGAGGTCTGCATCGCATGCATGTCGACTTCGGCCAGTGCGGCCAGCGCGTCGGGCGCGTCCTCGAGCTTGATCCAGTTGAGCTGCAGGTTCTGGCGCGTCGTGAAATGGCCGTAGCCGCGGTCGAACTTGCGCGCAATGTCGGCCAGCTTGCGCAGCTGGCGCGACGACAGCGTGCCGTAGGGGATGGCGATGCGCAGCATGTAGGCGTGGAGCTGCAGGTAGAGACCGTTGGTCAGCCGCAACGGCTTGAACTGCTCCTCGGTGAGCTCGCCCGAGAGCCGGCGGCGCACCTGGTCGCGGAACTGCTCGACGCGCTCCGCGACAAGCGTGCGGTCGTAGTCGTCGTAACGGTAGAAATGGGTGTCAGGCATAACGCACCGCATCGGCGGCGATGGCGTCGAAGGTGAGGCCCGAGACGCGGATCTTTTCCCTGAGCGAGAGCGGCTCGAGCACGCCGTCATCGTCTTCGGAGACGGCCACGAGATAGGGATCGACCACGGTGAAGGCCTCGGCCTTGGCGCGTTCCAGCAAGATCTCGCCGGCACGCTTGTCGCGGGCGACGGCGGCCCGATCGAGACGCTGGATCCACTCGCCGGCATCGTCGAGGAACACGACGACGCCGTCGGTGAGGCGGTTGGCGGACGCGACCAGAAGGTCGCCAGCGAGATTCTTGGCCATCAGGAAACCTTTGCCAGAAGCGGTTGCTCGGCTTTGGCGGCAAGAGCCGCGACATCGCCGACGATGATGAGACTGGGACCGGCATCGCCGCGGGAGTTATGGGGAACGGCGAGCCGCACCAGGTCGGCGAGACGGCCGAGCGACACCCGTTCGTCGGGTCGCGTGCCGTTCTCGACGATGGCGACCGGCGTGTTGGGATCAGCACCGGCGCCCAGTAGACGGTCGCGCACGGAGGCGGCTTCCGTAGCGCCCATGTAGATGGCAAGCGTGTGGCCCTGCGCCGCCAGCGCGGGCCATTGCGCCTCGCGGCCGGTCCCTTGGTTCTCTGCGGCGCTGTGGCCGCTGACGAGGGTCACCGCGGAGGCGATGCGACGGTGGGTCAAGGGAATGCCGACCGAGGCCGCGCAGCCCAGCGCTGCAGTGATGCCCGGCACGATGGCGACCGGCAGGCCTGCTTCGCGCAAGGCCTCGATCTCCTCGCCGCCCCGGCCGAACACGAACGGATCGCCCGCCTTCAGCCGCACCACGGTCTGGCCGGCCCGCACGCGGCGCACCAGCTCGGCGTTGATGTCGGCCTGCGCCCAGCTCGCGCGGCCCCCATTTCTCTTGAGGGCGCGCTTGCCGACCGCCACCAGCTCGGCGTCGCGGCGCGCCCGCGCCAGGATGGCAGGCGGGACGAGGTCGTCGTGCAGGATGGCGTCGGCCTCCTGCAGGAGCTGGGCGGCGCGCAAGGTCAGGAGATCGGGATCGCCCGGGCCCGCGCCGACGATATGGGCGATGCCCGTGGGCGCCATATGGCGGCGCGCGGCATCGAGCTCGCCCAGCGCAGCGCGGCGCGCGCCGGCATCGTCGCCCGCGAGCGCCAGGCGCGCCGCCGGTCCCTCGACCAGGCGACGGAAAAAGGCGCGCCGCCGGGCAGGCTCGGCGATCAGGGCGTTGACCTGCGCGCGGAAGGTGGCGGCGAGACGCGCCACAGCGCCCAGGCGCTCGGGCAGTGCCGCTTCGATGCGGCCGCGCAGGATGGTGGCCAGGGTTGGCGAGGCGCCGCCGGTCGAGACGGCGACCACGATCTCGTCGCGATCGACGATGGCAGGCAGGATGAAATCGCAGAGCGCCGGCCGGTCGGCCACGTTCACCGGCACGCCGGCTGACTTGGCGGCCCGTTGCGCGGCGGCATCGCGGTCGGCCTCGCCGGTGGCAATGAAAGCGGCGACGGCGCCGCGGAAATCCGAGGTCTGGACGGTCGGTGAGCAGATACGCTGCACGTCGGCCCCGGCCGAACGCACGAGGTCGGCCCGGCGGTCGGCAGCAGCGCCCTCGCCGACCACTGCGACGCGACGGCCGGCAAGGTCGAAGAACAGCGGCAGATGCTTCACGAGACCGCGACCCGCAGCAGCAGGTTCAAAGCCAGCATGGCCACGGCCTGGGAGATCGACAGCAGCCACGGGACGGTGTCTGGTTTGCGAAGAAGTTTGGTCATGCGGGCACCCGCGTTGGTCGGATTCTTGATCTGGCGTGTCTTCGCATATCCGCCACGAGTTGAATTTCCGAAGGTGCTCCGGAAAGGAGCATTTCTTGCCGTTGCCACGGTCAGGAAGGAAATTTTTCGTCCCCTTGACGGCTGGCAGACCCTCCCCAAATCAAGGCCGTCCCCCGCGCCCATCCCGGGGCGGGACGACGCCAACATCGCTCACTGGAGGATGATCAATGCGTACTTTCGACTATTCGCCGTTCTATCGCGCCACCGTCGGCTTCGACCGGGTCTTCGATCTGCTCGATTCCGCAGCCAGCCACTCCGGCGCCAACGGCTACCCCCCGTACAACATCGAGAAGGCAGGCGATAACGCCTACAAGATCGTGATGGCGGTGGCGGGCTTCGCCGAGGCCGAGCTCAACGTGACCCAGAAGGAGAACGAGCTCCTGGTCACCGGCCAGGCGGCGCCGAACGGCCAGGAAGAGAAGCAGTATCTCTATCGCGGCATCGCCGGGCGCAATTTCGAGCGCCGCTTCCAGCTCGCCGACCATGTGAAGGTCGCGGGCGCGAAGCTTGCCAACGGCCTGCTGACGATCGAGCTGCAGCGTGAGATCCCGGAGGAGAAGAAGCCCCGCGCGATCCCCGTCGTGGCCGACGGCCAGCCGGCGCTGACTCACTAAGGTCCGACCCTACGATACGGGCCCTACAATATGGAAAGGGCGCCGCGGTTTCCCGCGGCGCCTTTTTCTTTCGTTCCAGCGTGCCGGACAATCAGGTGCGCTTGAACCCTTCGAGTTCCCTTTCCGCCCAATCGAGTATCTTGTCCATCGAGTCGCCCTTGAAGTACCGGACGACCATCTGGCCCTGAATCGACTGCGCCCAGATCTGCGCGGCGATCAACGGCGGGGCCGGTGAGCACACGACCCCGGCGACCTGATCGCCGCCCTTGATCGGATAGTGCGAGAGCGAACCCTTGGGTGGTCCCTCCTCGTCCCAGGTCTTGAAATCGTTGAACTTCGGGTATGGCGGGATGTCGTAGCCTTGGCTTGCCGCGACCTGCTTCTCGGCATTCTCGCGCAACGTTAGGAACTCGAGCAGGCTCTTGGCGGCCATCTTGTTCTTCGAGAAGCTCCAAATACCGTAGAAACGCGGGAGGATCGGATTGAACCGACCGGCCGGCCCCTTCGGAAAGCCATGCGTCCAGCACTTCTCCGCCACCTGGGGGGCATCGCGCTTGGCGACGGCCCACGCGCTCGGCGGGTTGAAGATCAGCGCCCCCTTGCCGGAGATAAGCCACTTGTTGTTCGACGCGTCATCCCAGGACGGCGCGTCGGGAGGAACGAACGCGGCGAGCTTCTTGCCGTACTCGAGCACCTGGCGGACGGCGTCCGTCTTGACCGTCACGTTGCCCTTGGCATCCATGAGTTGTGCCCCATAGGCCAGGAACAAGGCGCCGATCCACTGGTTGGTGTCGGTGGTGGAGCCGAGCGGCAAGCCGAAGGCGTAGCCGGCCTTTTGGCACTTTTCGGCCGCAACGAGGAAAGCGTCCCATGTCCAGCTTGCGTCCGCCGGCGGCTTGCCGGCCGGATAGAGCGCCTGGACGTCGACGCCGCCATGCTCCTTCATCAGGTCGAACCGCGAGCAGCACCCGAGCAGGAGCGTGCCGCGCGTCATGGGGACGCCCAGCCACCTGCCCTGGAACTTGCCGAGATACTCGACCGCCGGATCGATCGGTCCGTTCTTCGCGACGACGCTCTTGACGACGTCGTCGACGGGTTCGAGTCCGGCGTTCATTTGCGCCGCTTCCCAGTTGGTGAACTCCATGATGTCGTGGCCGGAGTGAGCCTGCGATTCCGCCGCCAAGGTAAGCAGCAGCTTGTTCCCCTGGCTGGTAATGTAGTCGACCTTCACGTCGACCTTTTCCTTGTCTGCCCATTCCTTGATGATTGCGGACTGGACTTCATTGGCACCCGGGACCCAGTGATCCCAAAGTCCGATCGTAATGGTTCCAGCTGCGTTTGCGCTGCGCACGAACGGCGCACCGACAAGGCCTGCGGCAACAACGCCTCCGGCCACGACTCGACGACGAGACAGTTTCCCGACTTGCATGACGTTTCCCTCCCTAAAGGAACGCTTGTGCACGCGAAGCAACGACTACTGATCAAAATGTGACGCTAGTTGGAGGCGCCCCTGCCATTTATTGATGGATGGCTGCGGGGTCCCCGGTGCTTTTCAGCGGTTTCACCTTAACCAGTGACCGCTGGCTCCGCCAGACTGTATTGATCCCCTGGGATTCTGCCTGAACCAAGGCGCCTTTTTCGTTGCCGGCGCCGGGCTCGGTTGGGACAATGAATGCATGACCCTTTCGGCCCAGCTCACGCATTTTGGCGTGCACTCCACCGACCTCGACCGCATGGTCGACTTCTACACGCGCGTCATGGGTTTCGTGGTCAGCGACAGCGGCACCGGCGGTTCCGGTGCGCGTGTCGCGTTCATGACCCAGAACCCGGAATGCCATCACCAGTTCGTGCTGTTCGACGGGCGGCCGAAGGACCTCGCCTACAATCCGGTGAACCAGATCTCCTTCCGGCTCGAGTCGCTCGACACGCTCAAGGCCTACCGCCAGGCGCTCATCAAGGAAGGCATCACCCAGCACCGGATCACCGACCACGGCAACGCCTGGGCGCTCTACTTCAAGGATCCCGAGGGCAATCCCGTCGAGCTCTACGTCGACTCGCCCTTCTACACGCCGCAGCCCTGCGGCGAGCCGCTCGACCTCGACCAACCGAACGATGCGATTTTGGCGCGGACCGAGGCGATGTGCAGAAGCCGGCCGAGGTTCATGAGTCGCGAGGCCTGGATGCAAAGCATCCAGGCCAGGTTGGACGCGCGCTAGATTCCTCCCCCTAAGGCCCCTGACCCCTCCGCCCCTTCGGGGCACCTCCCCCCGCTTCGCGCGGGGAGGATTACTTAGACCTTCGCGTACTTGCCGGTGAGCTGCGGCGTGTGCGGGCCCTCGCCGCCCTTCTCCTTGTGCTGCAGCCGCGTGGTGCGCGCCCAGGTCCGCTTGTGCTCGTCCTTCACGTTGAAGTGCAAGGTCCCGACCTTCTCGACGATGAGCTCGATCTTGTCGCCGTCCATGAAGGAGTTGAGCCCACGATGGTTGGTGCCGGTCGCCAGGATGTCGCCCGGCTCGAGCGTATGGATCGAGCTCACCCATTCGATGCAGCGCGGGATCGAGTGTGCCATGTCGTTGGTGTTGAACTTCTGCATCACCTGCCCGTTGTTGCTGAGCGAGATGTTGAGGTTCTGCGGGTCGGCGATCTCGTCGGCGGTGACGATGCAGGGCCCGATCGGCGCGAAGGTGTCGCGCGACTTCATCTGGAAGAACACATTGCCCGGCGGCGGCAGGCCGCGCGCCGAACCGTCGATGAAGCAGGTATAGCCGAAGATGTACTTCATGGCGTCGGCCTGCGAGACGCGCGTGGCGCGCTTGCCGATCACCAGGGCGAGCTCCGCCTCGCCTTCGAAGATGCCGGCCGGCACGTCGGGCAGCACCATCGTGTCGCCGTCGCCGATCACCGCCGTCGCCGCCTTGTGGAAGGCGTTGATCTGCGGCTTCTCCTTGAGCGTGCCGTCCTCCATGTAGTTCACCGCCATGCAGACGATGTTGCCGGGCTTGGGCACCGGCGGACGCAGGCGCACGCCTTTCAGCGGCACGCCCTTGCCGTCGGCAGCGGCCTTCTCGACCTTGGCCTTGTGGCTGTCCCAGCGCTCGATCAGGCCGATGATCAGGTCGCGATTGTGTAGATGCGGGATGTCTTTCACCGCGTCGGTGACGTCGACGACATTGTCGCCCTTGACCACGCCGAGGCGATAATCATCGAAATAACAGAGCTTCACTTCTGGTCTCCTCCTTCGAATACCTTCTTGGCGACGTTCGCCGCCGACATGGCGGTGGGCCAGCCCGAATAGAAGGCGAGATGCGTGATCAGCTCGAGCAGCTCCTCCTTCTTGACGCCGTTGTTGAGCGCGCGCTGGAAATGACCGGTCTGCTGCTCGGTGCGATTGAGCGCCACCAGAGTGGCACAGGTGATCAGGCTGCGGTCACGCTTGGAAAGGCCGGGCCGCTCCCAGACGTCGCCGAACAGCACGTTGTCGGTGAGGTCGACCAGCTTGGGCGCGAAGGACCGCAGCGCGTCTCGTGCCGCCGACGACGAGACAGGTGGCTTGGACATGAACATTCCTCCTTATTATGAACGGGTCGATCAGGGGCTGGCGTGGCCGAGGAAGCGCTCAGGCGGGCGCTCGCCCCATTGCGACTGGAAGCCCTCTTCGGCGCTCAGCAGGTTGCCGCCGTTGGCGGCGTTCAGCCGGTCGGTGTCGGCCCAGCGCTCGTGCACGCGGCCCCACGGGTCGGCCCAGTAGTCGTAGACCTGGCTGCCGAGCAGATGGCGGCCGATGCCCCACATATGCTCGTACTTGCCGAGCCGCTTGATGTGCTCATGGTCCTGGAAGATGGAATCGATGTCCTGCGCCTCGTAGGAGACGTGGTTCAATCCCGTCTTCTGGTTGTGCACGCAGAACAGGACGTGGTGATCGACATAGTCGTCGCCGCGATCGAGCCGGCTGAAGGCGCCGATGAGGTTGTCCTTCTCTCCGGCATAGACATCATCGGAGCGGATCATGCCCAAAGTCTCGCGGAACCAGGCCACCGTCTCCTTCACCTTGGGTGTCGACAGCACGCCGTGCCCGATGCGCTGGAGCGTCGTCGGCGACTTGCTGAGCCGCATCAGGCGGCCCTTGCGGCGCAGCGGCTCGCCGCCGGTGTTCACGGGATCGCGCTCGACCTTGATCGCCGGCACGGCCTGCATGCCGTGGATGACCTCGATCTGGTAGCCGTTGGGCTCGACGAGCCGCACGCGCTTGCCGCCGCCCGGCTCGTTCAGGGTCTCGATGCTGGACGCGCCCGGCAGCTTGGCAAGCCGCTTGAGGTCGTCTTCGCTCGCCGCGTGGTAGGCGAAGCCGATGAACCTGGTGCCGCCCTTGTGCACGGCGTGCAGATGATGATGACTGTCGGCGCCGCGCATGTAGAGCGCGTCAGGCGTGCGTTCGGCGCGCACCATGCCGAAATGGGTCAAAAACTCCTCCATCGCATCGAGATCGGGCGCCTCCATGCGCGGGAAGGCGAATTCAGCGGCTTTGATCGCAACCATGGTGTCCTCCAGTGTCAGGGTGTCTTGAACTTGTCGGGCAGGCGCCGTCCATGCCTTTTACGCGCAACATCGAGCCTGCATCCTTGGGCGGCGTGCGCGTGTTGTTGAACTCGTAATAGCGCGAAACATAATTTACATGCACGCAAATGATCATGGTCGGCTCGCAGGGCGGCAAGTGCACGACCTCGTCCTCGCCGCAGGTACGGCCGTCGCCGAACACGATCTTGCCATCCTTGAACTCGACCCAGTACGTGCGGCCGTCCTTCACCACGTGTCGCGCTTCCTTGCGCGGCCCCTGGAGTACGCTCATTTTACTCCCCTTACTTCTTCGCCTGCTGTATCGCCCGCCACACATTCTGCGCCGTCGCGGGCATCTCCACATCGCTGACGCCGAGCGGCGCCAGCGCGTCCATGATGGCGTTCATGACGACCGGCATGGCGCCCACCGTGCCTGCCTCGCCGGCGCCCTTGGCGCCCAGCGGATTGTACTTGGTCGGCACCGGATTGCTCTTCACCTCCATGTTCGGGATCATCATGGCGTGCGGCATGGCGTAGTCGAGGAAGCTCGCGGTCAGGAGTTGGCCGCTCTCGCGATCCCACACCACCTGCTCGCACAGGATCTGGCCGATGCCCTGCGCCACGCCACCGTGGATCTGGCCTTTCAGCCCGGTCGGGTTCATCACCGTGCCGACGTCGTCGACCACCGAATAACGGTCGACCGTGACGTCGCCGGTTTCGGGATCGATCTCGAGTTCGCAGATGTGGCAGCCGTTGGGATAGGTATCCTTCTGGCCGAGGAAGGTGGCGTTTTCGTACAGGCCGCCCTCGAAACCGCCGTTCTTGGGCCACTTGGTCGGATTGAACGCCGCCATCGCCACCTGCTTCAGCGACACCGACTTGTCGGTGCCGGCGACCTTGAAGGTGCCGTCGGCGAACTCGATGTCCTGTTCGCCCGCCTCGAGCATGTGTCCGGCGAGTTTCTTGCCCTTCTCGATCACCTTGCCGGCGGCCATGAACAGCGCCGAACCGCCCAGCACCGTCGAGCGCGAGCCGTTGGTGCCCATGCCGAAGGCCACGCGGTCGGTGTCGCCGTCGATATACTGCACATCGTTGGGATCGATGCCCAGCCGCTCGTTCAGGATCTGCTTGAACATGGTCTCGTGGCCCTGGCCCTGGTTCTTGGTGCCCATGAGCAAGGCCGCGGTGCCGCTGGGATTGAAGCGGATCTCGGCATATTCCGGCTGCGCCGTGCCGGCGGCCTGTTCGATGGCGTTGATGATGCCGAGACCGCGCAGGCGGCCGCGCTTCTTCGACTCCTCCTTGCGGGCCGCGAAGCCCGCGACGTCGGCAAGCTGCAGCGCCATGTCGAGGTTCTTTTCGAACTCGCCGCAATCGTAGAAAGGCCCGACCGGGCTCTGATACGGCAACGCCGATTCCGCCAGCATGTTCTTGCGCCGCAGCTCGATCCGATCGACGCCCAGCTCGCGCGCCGCATCGTCGACCAGCCGCTCGATCATGTAGATCGCCTCCGGCCTTCCCGCGCCGCGGTAGGGCGCCGTCGGGTTGGTGTTGGAGAGCACGCCGACCACGTTGATGTAGGCCTTGGGGATCAGATAGACGCCCAGCACCGTGCCGATCATGCCGAAGGGCGACAGCAGGTTGCGGTCCGAACCGACATAGGCGCCGATATTGGCAATCATGTTGAGCCGCAATGCCAAAAACTTGTTGTCCTTGTCGAGCGCCAGCTCGATCTCGCCGATATTGTCGCGGCCGTGCTCGTCGGCCATCACGGCCTCGCTGCGCTCGCAGGTCCACTTCACCGGCCGCAGCAGCTTGCGCGCCGCCCACAGGGTCAGGCGATGCTCGATGTACTGCCAGCCCTTGGTGCCGAAGCCACCGCCGACATCGCCCGCGATCACCCGCATCTTGCTCTCGGGCACCTTGAAGACGTTCTGCGCCAGCATGTTGCGCACCCGGTGGGGATACTGCACGTCGGCATAGAGGGTCATGCGATCCTCGCCCGGGTCGTAGGTGCCGAGCGTGCCGCGCGGCTCCATATACTGGGCGTGCACCCGCGTGATCACGTAGCGCCGCTTAATGACCTTGGCGGCTCCCTTGATCGCCTCGTCGGTGGCGGCCTTGTTGCCGCGCTCGACGAAGTTGGAGATGTTGTCGGGGCAGTCGTCCCACACCGCGGGCGCACCGGGCTTCACCGTGTCGGCCGTCGAGGTCACCGAGGGCAGCGGTTCGTAGTCGATATTGACTAACTCGGCCGCGTCCTTGGCCTCGGCCAGCGTGTCGGCGATCACCATCGCCACCGGGTCGCCGACATAGCGCACCCGGTCGGTGATGAGCGGCGGGCGCTGCGGGGCATACATCGGCTTACCGTCGGGCCGCTTGCGCGGCATGTTGGCCTTGGGCATGCCGAGCCCGTCGGCCACCACGTCATGGCCGGTATAGACGGCGACCACACCCGGCGCCTTCTTCGCCTCTTCGACGTCAATCGAACGGATATTGGCGTGGGCGTGCGGCGAGCGCACGAAGACTGCGTAGGCCTGGCCGTGCAGGTTGACGTCGTTGATGTAGCGACCCTGCCCGCGCAACAGGCGCGGATCCTCGAAACGCAGGACAGGCTGACCGATACCGTACTTGCTCATAACTCTCTCACTCCCGGCGATGCCTTCACTCGATTGCCTCCCCTTCGCGGAGTCCGCGAAGGGGAGGTGTCGCCGTCATACGGCGACGGAGGGGTCGGAGGCCACAAGTGGCTGTCGCCCATGACCCCTCCGGCCGCTGCGCGGCCACCTCCCCTGCGCGGCTTCCGCGCAGGGGAGGCAAAGACTTTGGTGCACCGATCTCCACGATGTTACGCCTTGCGCCGCTTGGCAATGCGCACTGCACTCATCGTGAGGCCCGGCACTTCGGAAGCCGCCTGCTCCACTGTCGTGCGAATGTGCTTTTCGATCAGGCCGCAGGCGAGACCGACATCTCGCGCCAGCACGGCGTCGCGCAGCTCCAGATGTTCGTTCCGCCGCCGCGAGCGCGCGTGGATCATGGTCAGCCAGTGGTAGCGCCGCGCCTGGTCGAACAGCTCGCTGCGAAAATGCATGGACCACGGCGAGGTGCAGGTCGCCACCAGGGAATCATGGAAGCGCTTGTGCCGCTTGCCCCATTCGCGCTTGACGCCGACCGGGTCGTCCTGCCGCGGAGCGCCGAGCTTGTTGAGCAAAAAATATGAACTCACGATCTCGGCCTCCCAGACGTCGGTGCCGTGGCGGATCGCGTCGGCCAGCGTCGTGGTCTCGAGCCAGATGCGCAATTCGCTGAGATCGAGGAAGTCGGCGAGCGAGATCGGCGCCACCGCGAAGCCGCGGCCGGCCTCGGTGCGCGCCAGTCCTTCGGAGACAAGGTGCGACAGCGCTTCGCGCAAGGTTCCGACCGACGTGCCGTAGCGCTGCCGCAGCTCGCCGAAGCGCAGCCGCTGGTCGGGCTTCAGAACGCAGCACAGGATGTCCTCGCGCATCCGGCGCAGCACGTCGAAGGTCGCCGCGTCCTCGGCGAGCACGTCCTGCGGCGCCGTCGTGGCGGCGCCGCGGCTGGTGCTGTCGAGAGGCATCTTCAGGATCTTGGCCATGGTTTTGGTCCTCAAACGCCGAGATAGGCTTCGCGAATGTGCGGCTGCTTCAAGAGCTCGTCGGGCAGCCCGGCGCTCACGATCCGTCCCTGCTCCAGCACGTAGGCACGGTCGGCGATGCCGAGCGCCTTCAGTACGTTCTGTTCGACCAGCAGCACGGCCGCGCCCTCGTCGCGCACCCGCGCGATGATCTCGAACATGTCGTCGACGATGGTCGGCGCCAGCCCGAGCGACGGCTCGTCGAACAGCACGATGCGCGGCCGCGCCATCAACGCGCGGCCGATCGCCACCATCTGCTGCTGGCCACCGGACAGCTCGCCGGCCGGCTGGGCGCGCTTGTCGCGCAGGATGGGAAACAGGCCGTAAACCCGCTCCAGGGATTGATCGCGCCCGGCTCTTGCCGCCGGCAGATAGCAGCCGAGCTCGAGGTTTTCCTCGACCGACATTTTGGCAAACAGCCGCCGGCCCTCGGGCACCAGGGCGATGCCGTGGCTGCAATAGTCGTGGGCGCGAACCGAGGTCATGTCGGCGCCGTCGAAGCGCAGCTCGCCCTGTCGGCACCGCAGCAGGCCCGCGATGGCGTTGATCAAGGTCGTCTTGCCCGCGCCGTTGGGGCCGATCACGGCCACGATCTCGCCGGCGGCGACGTCGAGCGAGACGTCCCATACCGCGGGTGCGTCGCCATAGCCGATATGGAGGTTGCGCGCTTCAAGCAGCATAGGCTTTGCCCAGGTAGACGCTGACGACCCGCGGATCGCGCATGACCTCGCGCGGCGCGCCCAGCGCCAAGAGCTTGCCCTCGTTCAGCACGGCGATACGGTCGGAGAGCTCGACCACGGCCCGCATCAGATGCTCGACGAAGACGATGGTGGCGCCCTGGCCGCGGATGGCGCGCACCAGGCGGATGGCACTGTCGATCTCCGCCGGGTTCAGGCCCGACAGGACCTCGTCGAGCAGCAGCAGCTTGGGCTTCGCCGCAAGCGCCCGCGCCAGCTCGAGGAACTTGCGTTCATGCAGGTTGAGCTCGGCAGGCAGTGCCGCTTCCTTGCCGGCGAGTCCGGTGAAACCGATCCAGTGCCTCGCCTCATCGCGAATTTCCCGCTGGGCGCGGACCGGGCGGCCGAACGTGGCGGCCAACGCGACATTATCGAGCACGCTCATGGTTACGAACGGCCGCGGGATCTGGTAGGTGCGGGCGACGCCGCGACGGGCGATTTCGTGTGCCGCGAGGCCGCCGGTCGATATACCGTCGACGGTGACCGTGCCGCTGCTGAGCGGATAGTGGCCGGCAATGACGTTGATCAGCGTGGTCTTGCCCGAGCCGTTGGGCCCGACCAGGCCGAAGATCTCGCCCTCGCGCACGTCGAGATCGACGCCCGCCAGCGCCTGCAGGCCGCCGAAGCGCTTGGTGACGGCGCGCACTTCCAGGATGTGTCGCTCGCCGATCGGCAGCACCTTCGCCGGCACGATGGGCACCACCTCGGCGGGCACCACCTCGGCACGTGCCTTGGCGGGTGCGGGCCGCCGCTTCTTTGCCCAATGCTGGATCGCGGGAATGATCCCGTCGGGCAGCCACAGGATGGCTATGATCAGGATCAGCCCGACGACGGCGCGGCCGATCATCGCCTCGCCGCCGCTGATGAAGGCATAGAGCAAAGTCGTGATGGCGGTGGCCCCGACTGCCGGACCAAGCCAATGGCGCGAGCCACCCAGCACGCTCATCAGAACGACGTAGAGCGGCACTGTGAGCTCGAACGTGCCGGCGACCGTGAGGAAGCCGACATACATCGCATGAATGCCGCCGACGGCGCCGGCGATGCCGGCGGAGAGGGCAAAGGCCAGGAGCTTGTAGCGAAAGGTCGGCACGCCCTTGGCCTCGGCCACGTCCTCGTCGTCGTGGATGGCGAACAGGCCCATGCCGAGTCGCGAATGCGCGACCCACCACGCCGTCACGAGAGTCAGCACGCAGAGGGCGAAGCCCAGGATGTAGATGGTGCCGGTCGGAGTCGGCATGAGATGCGGCAGCGGCACGGCGCTCATGAACACCCCGCCGCCGCCATCGATCGGCGTGTTCAGGATGATGGTGCCGATCACGAAGGTGACCGCGAGCGTCAGCAATGCGAACAGCTCGCCGCGCAAGCGGCGCAGGCGAAAGACGACGGCGCCGATGCCGACACCAAGCAAAGCAGCGACGGCCGCAGCCGCCGGTATGGTGAGCAGGAACGGCACGCCGAACTTGGTCGTCAACGTGGCCGTGGTGTACATGCCGACGCCGAAGAAGGCAGCATGGCCCAGGCTGAAATAGCCGGCAAAGCCGCTCAGCAGCGCCCAGCTCGTCGACAGCGACACCCAGAAGAACACGAGGTAGACGAAGGAATCGTAGAACGCCGGTAGGCCTGCCGTCGGCAACACGGCGAGGGCCACGATGGCGAGCCCGGCCACGAGTTTGGGCAGGTCGCGGGCCGCGTTCATAGCCACTCCGGATCCCACAGCAGAATCATGATCAGCATCGAGAACGACACGACCGGCGCCCAGGCCGGGCTCAGGATCGCCATGGCGATGGATTCGCTGGCGCCGACCAGCATGCCGGCCGCCAGTGCACCCAGGGGATTGCCCAGCCGGCCGATGATGACGACGGCGAACACGACGCCGAGCCAGGTCCAGATCTGCGCTGGCGCCAATGTCGCGATCAAGGCGATGAAAGTGCCGGCGACCCCGGCATAAGCCGCACACATGCCCGACAGCAGATAGGCGAGCCTCTTGTAATCGACCCCGTAGGCGGCGGCGATGTCGGCATCTTCGGCACTCGCGCGCAACGCCTTGCCGACATAGGTCTTGCGCAACCACTGCCAGGTGCCCCACGCCAGCACACCGGCCACGAGACACAGGATCAGCTCGAGCACCGGGATGTAGAACGGCCCGGCCTTGATCGACAGCGTCGAATAGGGCGTCTCGAAGCGGCGATAGTCGGCCGTCCAGTAGAGCTGGATCGCCACTTCGAGGATGACGGCGAAGCTGAAGGTGATCAGCAGCGAGGCGAGTTCGTTCACCTTGAACTTGTCGAACAGCCAGTGCTGCGCCAGCCCGACTAGAAACATCGCCGGCACGACCATGGCCGCCGACCACCAGGGCGCCACGTGATAGGTCGTACCGAGCTCGTAGGTGAGATAGGCGGCGAGGAAGGCGAGCGCGAAGTGGCTGAGATTGACCAGCCGCAACAGGCCCCAGCTCAGGCTGAGGCCGAGCGCCAGCAGACCGTACATGCCCCCGGCCAGGACACCGGAGATCAACGCCTGGCCGAGGAGCGTGGCGCTTGGCATCGCTACGCCAGATTCTTATTCCTCCCCAGCTTCGCTGGGGAGGTGGCGCAACGGCTCTTGCCATTCGAGCCGGTGTCATCCTGAGCGAAGCGAAGGATCTCATGGCGATTGGCAACGGCGTGCTCGTTTGGATGGCATGAGGTCCTTCGCTCCGCTCAGGACGACAGAACTGGCGCATCGCATCACGACGCGATCAGCTTGACCCCGGGCGCGGCGAACTCGGTCGGCCAGACCACCTTCCACTCCTTGTTCTGGACCTGCTTGACGAGCTGGGCCGCGTCGCCGTGGTTGAACGGCCCGTCGAAGCGCAGGCTGCCGTAGATGGTGGTTACCCGGTTCTTCTTGAGCCAGGCCGCGATCTTCTCGTCCTCGAGGCTATTAGCGCCGTTCACGGCGGCCTCGAGGATCTGCCATTCCGAGATCATGCCGCAGGCCTGGGCGTCGATGGTGCTGTAGGGCAGGTTGGCCTTGGTGGCCTTCTCCTTGAACTCCGCGGCGAGCTTCTTCATGCCCGGCCGGCTCATGAAAGGCTCGTCGGGCTCGAGGAAGGTCGAGCACAGCACCTTGTCGCCGTCGGGCGAGAGCGCGAGCGGGCCCGGCGCCGGATAGAGGTGGAAGCTGTTCTTGGGCGTGTAGTCGAGCTTGCGCAGCGATTCCAGGACCTGGTTGCTCTCCAGGCCCAACGAGCCCACCCACAGGAAATCAGGATTGGCCTCCTTTACCCGGGCGGCGATGGCGCCGAAATCGCGGTTGCCCGATTCGTATTCGAGATAGAGCAGCACCTTGACGCCGCGCTTCTCGGCCTGATCGCGCATGCCTTGCGCCATGAACTGCGCCGACGGGAACTTCGAGGTCAGCACAACCATGGTCTTGGGCGGCGTCGGCATGGCCGCCATCATGTCGAGGATCACGTTGGGATAAGTCTTGTCCGGTTCCGGGCCGAACGGCGTCGCCGGGAACGCGCGGTCATAGGTCTGCAGCTTGGGAATGCCCATGCTGCTCTGAACCATCACCTTGCCGTAGCGCTGTGCCACGCCCATCGCCGCCAGGATCGGCGCCGTGGCGTAAGGGCCCTGGATCAGGTCGACCTTGTCGACCGTGATCAGCTTCTCATAGAGGCTGCGCGCCACATCGGGCTTGGACTGGTCGTCGAGCAGCACGTATTCCACGGGACGGCCGAGGAAGCCGTTACGGCCGTTGATCTCCTCGGGAAAATTCACGTCAACCGCAAACGGCTTCACCGGCGCCGCTGGCGTCAACAATATGTCGAAGCGTTCGAACAGCGCACGGAACCGATGATACACCTGCTGCCGCGTCTGCTCGGCCGCCGCAATGTCGAGTGCCGTCAGCTTGAGACCGGCCTCGACGTTGCCCTTTAGATTTTTGCCGAATTGCTCGATCGCGCTCAAGCGTTCGTACTGTTGGCCGACCATCCATAAGCCGCGCCACGTCTGATAAGGGCCGCGCCCGTCCGCGACGTCAAAAACGATCTCTTCAACCGTCGCGCCCGCTAACCGCAACCCGCACGCCGCATTGCGGCAGATACGCTCGATTTCGGCATCGACGCCGAGACCGGCGATATCGGGCGCATAGGCGACGCGCAGCCTTGACGCGTCGGCGTGGAGTTCCATTTCGGCAAGCGCGCTCGTCCATGGCGGCATGACCGAGATCGGAGACAGGCGGCTGAAGCCGACCATGGCATCGAGCATGAAGGCTGTGTCCTCGGCGTCACGCCCCAAGGCGCCGTGGACCTGTCCGGGATCCCAGATCAGCGGCATCGGGTGGTTGGGAATAAGACCCGGCGTCGGGCGCAGGCCGACGATGCCGCAGAACGCAGCTGGAATGCGGACGGAGCCGCCGAAGTCGGTGCCCTGTGCGATCGGTACCATGCCCGTCGCGACGGCGACAGCAGAGCCCCCGGACGATCCCGCCGGGCTCAACATCGGGTTCCACGGATTGCAGGTCCGACCGAACAGCACATTGTTGGTGTAGGCGCCGCAGGCAAATTCGGGCGTGTTGGTTTTGGCGAGCACGATCGCGCCAGCCGCCTTGAGGCGACGCACGACTTCGGCGTCGTCCGTGGGGACATAGTCCTGGTATAGCGGGGAAGCGAAGGTCGTGCGGATGCCGGCCGTCAAGATGATGTCCTTGATCGCGACCGGCAAGCCGTGGAGCGGGCCGAGTGGTTCGCCCTTCCCTACAGCGATTTCGGCGAGTCGCGCGCTAACGCGCGCCTGCTCCGCGGCGAGCGTGACGATGGCGTTGAGCCTCGGATTGACCGCCTCGATCACGGCGAGATGGGCATCGAGCACCTCGACCGGGCTGACGGCGCGGTCGCGAATGAGACGTGCCAATTCACGCGCTGATTGGCGTGTGAGACTTACATTAGCCATTGAAGGCGTCTACTTGCCGGCCCAGTGCACGAAACGGCGCTCGATCAAAAGAAAAAGCAAATTGAGGCCATAACCGAGCACGCCGGCGGCGAATATAGCCGCATACATGCGGGGCATGTCGAACAATTGCTGCGCCTCGAACACGCTGTGGCCGAGCCCGTCCTGGGAGCCGATGAACATCTCGGCGACCACGATGATGACCAGAGCGAGCGAGACGCCGTTGCGCAGGCCGACGAAAGTCTGCGGTAGCGACTCGAGCAGCGTCACGTCGAACAGCACGCGCAGTCCCGAAGCACCCATTACCTTGGCCGCCAACAACCGCGTCTTGCGCGCGTTCATGACGCCGTAAGCGACGTTGAACAGGATCACCAGGATGGCGCCGAAGGCGGCGACCGAGATTTTGGTCTCGTCGCCGACGCCGAACAGCACCAAGAACAGCGGGAACATGGCGGAAGCCGGCGTTGAGCGGAAAAAATCGATGACGAATTCGAGCGAGCGATAAAGCCGTTCCGACGACCCAAGCACGATACCCAGCGGAATGGCGATCACCGCGGCGATCAGCGTCGATGCCGCCGTCCGGTAAACAGTCTTAACAAAGTCGAAGCCGAGCGCGCCGCCGTTCATGCCTTGCCACAACGCCTTGAAGGTCGCGATCGGCGACGGCAGCAGCACCGGATCGACCCATTGCTGCCATGTCGCCATCGACCAGATGGCGACCAGACCGGCGACGCCGACGACCGGCAAAAAGGGTTTGAAATATTCCGACCTCACGCCCGCCTCACCTCGCGTTGGAACAATTCCAGGCAATACGCCTTGGTGCGCACGAATTCCGGATCGGACAGCGTCGCGTCGGTACGCGGCCGCTCCGCGGTGACCGGCGCAAAGTCGGCGACACGCGCCGGATGCCGCGACAGCAGCAGGACGCGGTCGGCCAGAAACACGGCTTCTTCAAGATCGTGCGACACCAGTACCGTGGTGGTGCCGGTCTCCATGAAAATACGCTGCAATTGCTCACGCATAAACAGTGTCATTTCGTAGTCGAGCGCGGAGAACGGCTCGTCGAGAAACAGGATCTCGGGC
>Ga0209693_10000282_pt1 | contig 20169 bp, 17 predicted proteins | sample HubBroMetageWRM3_FD_188345 | JGI IMG/M metagenome (GOLD analysis project Ga0209693, IMG submission 188345) | Warmed soil microbial communities from the Hubbard Brook experimental Forest, New Hampshire - Hubbard Brook CCASE Soil Metagenome WRM 3... | ecosystem: Environmental > Terrestrial > Soil... | reverse complement strand
TTGTCCCTGGACATCGCGTAGTAGATGCGCGACACGGCCAGCGCGGTCAGCAGCAGCGACGCGGTGAAGCTGGTCACTCCCGCGATGTCGATCGCGAGCCGGAAAGCGGGGCTCGCGAACCGCTCGGCGAGCGTGTCGAACGGCGCGGCGTTGCCGGCCAGGGCGCTCGAGTGATGGACGCCGAACCCGATGGTCGCGGCGTACGAACCGAACGTCAGGAACACCCCTCCGATGATCACCGCGAGGAAGAGCGCGAGCGGGATGTGGCGGCGCGCCCGGGTGGCTTCCTCGCCCGTGGTCGTCACGGCCTCGAACCCGACAAAGGAGAGCACCCCGAACACCATCGCGCCACCGAGCGCCCCGAAGCCGGACGGCGGCTTGAACGGCACGATCGTGTTCCCCGCCGCTCCGCCCTTCGCGACAACCACGATGCACAGCGCGGTGACGATGACGAGCTCCACGGCGAGGATGACGAGGCCGAAGCGCACCGAGGGCCGTACGCCGACGATGTTGATCACGGTCACGAGCGCGAGCAGGATCAGCGCGATCACGACCCAGTTCAGGCTGACCCCGTAGCGACTGAGGATCGTCGATACGTAGTCGCCCTCGGCGGCGCAGACGCCGGGAACGGTCAGGAACGATCCGGCCAGAACGAGCCAGCCCACGATGAAACCGGCCCGCTGTCCCAGTGCGCTCCGGATCCAGGAGTAGTAGCCGCCGGCCGTCGCCTGATGCTTCGCAAGCTGAGCCATGCACGACGCGACGATCAGCATGGCGACGGTGGCCAGCAGGAACGCGAACGGAACGCTGGAGCCCGCGAACGACACGGCGATCGGCGTGTTGAAGTACAGCGCAGCGGTCGGGGCGTAGGTGGCTGTCGCCATCGCGACGACGTCGGTTGCGGTCAGGGCATTGCGCCTGAGCGTGCCGGTTGACGGGGGGCTGAGGGTCATCGCGGAACCTCCCAGGCGGGTCGCCGAGCCGAGAGCTTATAGGCTGTGGGCTGCAGGTTATGGTTGCGCCATTCCGGACGTCAAGGGGCATGCGGGGCCGATCAGCCGGCCAGGGACACGCTTCAGCCGGCCAGGCGACGCAATTCATCCGGCCAGGGACACGCTTCAGCCGGCCAGGGACGTGCTGGCCCGGCGGGCCGCGTCGGCGACCTGCTGCTCGTCGACGGTGACCAGGTGGTCGCGCTCGACGATCGTCCTGCCCCCGACGAGCAGCAGCTCGAGCGGCGGCGGCGAGCCGAGCACCAGCGCCGCGACGGGGTCGGCGACGCCCGCATGCGGCAGCGTGTCCAGCCGCCACAACGCGATGTCCGCGAGCTTGCCGGGCTCCAGCGAGCCGATGTCGGCTTCCCGGCCGAGCACCCGCGCACCGCCGAGCGTGCCGAGCTCAACGGCCTCGCGCACGGTCATCGCGCCGGCGCCGCCGACGGCGCGGGCGAACAGGGCCGCCGCGGTCACTTCGTCCACCAGCGAGCCGGCCTCGTTCGAGGCGGCGCCGTCCACCCCGAGCCCGACCGGGACACCCGCGTCGAGCAGCGAGCGGGTGCGGCAGATGCCCGCGCCGAGCCTGGCGTTGGAGGACGGGCAGTGCGCGACGCCGGTGCCGGTCGCGGCGATCCTGGAGATCGCCTGGTCGTCCACGTGCACCCCGTGCGCCAGCCAGACGTCGGGACCGAGCCAGCCCATCGAGTCCATGTACTCCGTAGGCGTGCAGCCGAAGTGCTCGAGGCAGTAGTCGTTCTCGTCGGCGGTCTCGGCGAGGTGGGTGTGCAGCCGGATCCCGCTGCCGGGCGGGTAGCTCCGGGCCAGCGCGGCCGACTCGGTGAGCAACTCCCTGCTGACGCTGAACGGGGAACACGGAGCGACCCCGACCCGCAGCATCGAGCCCGGCGACGGGTCGTGGTACCTCTCGATCGCCGCCTGCGTGGCGCCGAGGATCGCGTCGATCTCCTCCACCACGTCGTCCGGCGGCAGCCCGCCCGCGCTTTCACCGAGGTCCATGGAACCTCGGGTGGGATGGAACCGCAGGCCCACGTCGGCGGCTGCGTCGATCGTGGCGGCGAGCACGTCGCCGCCGGACTTGGGGAACAGGTAGTGGTGGTCCATCGTGGTCGTGCAGCCGGTCCGGGCCAGCCAGGCCAGCGCCGCCGCGGCGGCCGCCCGGACGATCCCGGCGTCCATCCGCGCCCAGACCGGGTACAGCTCGGTCAGCCAGCCAAAGAGGGGGGAGTCGACGGCACGGCCCCTGGTCGCCCACTGGTACAGGTGATCGTGCGTGTTGACGAGTCCGGGGGTGGCGAGGCAGCCGGTGGCGTCCACCCAGCGCGCGCCCGGGTGGCCGTCGGCGTTGCGTAGCGGCCCGGAACCCACGGCGGTGATGCGGTCGCCATCTATGACGACATGCCCGGCGGAGTACTCGTCTCGCTCCGGGTTCATGGTCAGCACGTGGCATCCGGACAGGACGACGGCGGTCACGACGCGCGATCCTGCCACCTGTCCGCGGCCAGCCGCACGGCAGCGAGGATGTTCTCGTATCCGGTGCACCGGCACAGGTTGCCGGCCAGCGCCTCGCGGATCTCGGCGTCCGTGGGCCGCCGACGTCTGCGCAGCAGGTCGTGCGTTGCGACCAGCAGACCGGGCGTGCAGAAACCGCACTGCACGGCACCGGCTTCGATGAACGCCTGCTGCACCGGATGCAGGTCGCCGGCCGCCGACGCCAGGCCCTCGACCGTGACGATGCTGCGGTCCTGCGCCTGGCCCGCCGCGACCAGGCAGGCACACACCGCCTCGCCGTCCATATACACCGTGCAGGAGCCGCATTCGCCCTGCTCACACGCGTTCTTCGAGCCGGGGAGCCCCATCCGCTCCCGCAGCACGTAGAGCAAGCTCTCGCCCTCCCAGACGTCGTCGGCCTGGCGGGTCTCGCCGTTGACCGTAGCCGTGATCCGCATCCGGTCAGCCTCCCCTCCGCGGGGTTCCGGGGGGACTTCCGCCCCGTCCCCCCGGGCTAGCACTGTCCTGAAAGGCGGTCCAGGCCCAGGTCAGCGTACGCCTGGCCATGACCGCGAGCCCATGGCGGCGGTAGCTGGCCGTGCCCCTGACGTCGTCGACCGGCGACGCGGCGGCCTGCACCTTCACGCCGAACTCGGTGACGAGGGATTCGGTGAGATCGGCGCGGGAATCCCACAGGCTGGCCTCGTCCAGGGCCGCGGCCAGGAAGAACTCCGCATCCGTCGCGCGCCGCGGCGTTGGCGCCGCCGAGCCGATGCCGGTGCCGACGGTCCGGTCCCGCGTGTTCAGGTAGATGCAGAACGACGCCACGGCGATCACCATCGCGTTGCGGGTGCCGATCTTGCTGAACTGCTGCGGCCCGGCCGCTTGCGGGATCAGGATCGCCGCGATCAGTTCGTCTTCGGCAAGGGCGTTGCGCTTCACGCCGGTGTAGAAGTCGGCGGCCGGGATCGTGCGGACCCCGCGCACGGACGCTACCTCGACCTCGGCCCCGGCCGCGAGCAGCGGCGGGTGGCTGTCGCCCGCGGGCGACGCGGCGCCGAGGTTGCCGCCGACCGTGCCCCGGTTGCGGATCTGCGGCGAGCCCACCGTCCTCGCCGCCATGGCCAGCCCGGGCAGCCGGTCGCCGAGTTCGGTGATCACCCTCGCGTAGCTGACCCCGGCGCCGAGCCGGATCCTGTCGTCTTCGGCGGTCCATCGCGCCAGGTCAGGGACCCTGGTCAGGTCGAGCAGTGCGGCAGGGCGGCGGGCGTCGAAGTTGATCTCCACCATCACGTCGGTGCCCCCGGCGATCGGCACCGCCTCTGGCCGCGCAGCCTTCGCGGCCAGGGCATCGTCCCAGCTCGTCGGCTGCAGGAAATCCACGCTTCCCTCCCCAATCTCCGAGATCGCTTATGGGGGAGGATTTTCGGTCGATAGGACTGAAAATCCTCCGCGGTAGCCGATCACGCAAATGCCGTGGCGGAGTCCCAGGCCGGGCCCGCGTCCTCGGCGTCGTCCCGCTGGGCGGTGGCCTGGATCAGGCCGTAGGGACGGTCGGCGGCGAAGAACACCTCCCCGGGATTATCCAGGCCAAACGGCGCCAGGTCGGCAAGGAAGTGATGCCGGTTCGGCGCGGACAGCCTGATCTCCGCCACGTCATCCCTGGCCTCGAGGACCGCCTTGCCCATCTCCCACAGCGTCTGCTGCAGTGCCAGGCTGTGCACCTCGGCGAACCGCTCGAGCAGGATCTGCCTGATCTGGGCGTGCGCCTCGTCCCAGCTCCTTGGCTTGCCGTCGGTCAGCTGGTAGCGCCAGCGCACGGTCAGCGACGTCGCCAGGATCCGGTCGTCGGTCTCCGCCAGCGTGGTGTACCGGTCCTTGAGGAAGCCATGGAACTCCGAGCCGGTCGACTTCATCACGACGAGGCCGTCCAGGCCAGAGACGACCCAGCACCCGGGCGCCTGGTCCCCGGCGGTCACGGTCACCGCGGTGGTGCGGACCTCGCTCGACGCCCTGGCGAACGCGTGCGGATGCGGCCGGCCGGCCACGCTGATCCGCTCCCAGGGGTACTCCTCGACCTCCACCCGGGCCCCGGTGACCGGCGCGATGTCGGTGACGAAGTGGCGGGCCAGGCTGAGGGCGTAGTCCTCGACCTCGCCTATCCCGGCTTCCTTCGCATATGCGAAAACCGTGTTCTTCTGGCTGTCGGTGGGGAGCACGCGGGCCTGGTCGCCGTGGGTGTGCGCGGCCGCGAAGTCGCCGCGCAGCACCGTGGACACGTTGAGGTCCCGGATCTCGTGCCGCGGTGTGTCCCGGTAGACCCGCACGACCCGGGTCTCAGCCTTGCCGTACTGGTTGGGACCGAGCACGATCGCCATGGCGTTAGCTCCCGCGGTAGGTGGCGTAGCCGAACGGGCTGAGCAGCAGCGGAACATGGTAGTGCTGCCCGTCGCCGTCGACGGTGAACGTGATCGCGACCGCGGGGAAGAACCCGGCGGTCTGCTGCTGCGCGAAGTACGCGGCTGTGTCGAAGACGAGCCGGTAGGTCCCGGGCAGCAGCCGCTCCGGCCCGATCTCGCGGACCCGCCCGTCGGCGTCGGTGCTGGCGCGGCCGATCTCCTCCTGGTCTGCTCCGGACACGCTCTCCAGCCGGACCGGCACCCCGGCCGCTGGCGCGCCGCGCGCGGTGTCGAGCACGTGCGTTGTGACCGTGCTCATCTGCGCGCCTCCGGCACGGTGCTCATCTGCGCGCCTCCGGCACGGTGCTCATCTGCGCGCCTCCGGCACGACGGTCATTCGCGGCCATCCCCCTCCAGCAGCCTGGTCAGCCTTATCCGGTTGATCTTCCCTAGCTCGCGGCGGACCACGCCCCACTCGGTTTCCGGGTCGTTGCCGAGCCGCTCGCGGAGCAGGGCCAGCAGGTCCGCGGCGTTGCGGCCGGTCGCGCAGACCAGGTAGATGTGGCCGAACCGGCGCTCGTAGTCCTCGTTGCCCTCGGCCAGGGCCTGGATCGTGGCCTGGTCCGCGGCGAGAACCCTGGCCTGCTCGCGGCGCGACCGTTCGTCCGTGCCGCTGCGATCCCCGATCCTCGGGTGACCGGCCAGCGCCTGCTCCAGGTCCGCCGGTGCCAGGCCAGCCATTGCCGCATCCGAACTCGCCAGCAGCTCCTCAGCCGAGGCGTACGGGCGGCCGGACGCGACCTCGGCCGCCCAGCGCTCAGACGAGCAGCACACCAGCAGCTCCTGCCGGGCCAGTTCGGCAGGCGACGCGTTAAGGCTGGTCAAAGTGACTGACGCGTCACACCACCGTGGTGGGAGTCGCCTCGGTCTCGGCCTTGACCGTCCTGCGGGCCAGCAGCCAGTAGGTGATGCCGCCGAAGAACAGGCCCATGAACACGCTGAAGTCAGACCCGCCGACATGATTGGACAGCGGCGACACGTACGGCGAGTAGGCGTTCAGCCAGAGAGCCGCGGCGACCATGCCGACCACCTGGGCGATGATCGCGGGCCAGAACACCCCGCCGTTGCGGTAGTACCGGCCGCCCCGCTCGTCCAGCAGCGCCTCGTTGTCGTAGCGGTTGCGCCGCAGCCAGCAGTCGACCAGGTAGATCGCGCACCACGGGCCCAGCCACACGATGATGAACAGCAGGAAGTCGGCCAGCAGCGAGAAGAACCTGGACGAGAAGACCGCGTAGGCGGCGAACGCCCCGCAGACGACGGTGTCGATCGCCACGCAGTGCAGGCGATGAAGCCGCGGGATCAGGCTCTGCAGGGTGACGCCGGAGGAGTACAGGTCGATTGTGTTGATCGCGAACAGCTGGAAGATGGCGAAGATCAGGAAGGGCCACACGAACCAGCTGGGGAGGCTCGCGGTGAGCCCGGTGACCGACGTCGCCGCCGGCACTCCGGTCGCGACCGCCGCGCCCAGGATCTCCAGCAGCGCCGAGGGGATCGCGCCGCCCAGCGCGACAGCCAGCACGATGCGCTGCGGGTTGGCGTCGGGTGACAGGTAGCGCGAGTAGTCGTTGCCGTTCTCGGTCCAGCCCAGGCCGCCGGCGGAGATCACCAGGGCCAGGAACACGAACAGCATGCCCCAGCCCGCGCCGTGTGCCGGTACGTGCAGGTTCACCTTGGACGTGGTGAGGATCGCCATGACCACGAACAGCACGACGAACGGGACGGCGAGCCACTTGAGCACCCGCAGCACCGCGGCGTGGCCGAGCAGCGGCAGGACCGCCTGGATCAGCACGGCCAGGATGAGGAAGATCACCTTCGCCGGGATCCCGGCCCCGAAGCCGGCCTTGGCCATGAGCGCGACGGCGGCGAGCACGATCAGGGCGATGCCCTCGATCTCGAAGCCGACCTGGGTCACCCAGTTGAAGAACGACGGCATCCGGTTGCCGTTGGGCCCGAACGGGGCCCGGCTGATCGCGAATGTGGTCGTGCCGGCCCGTGGCCCCTGCAGGCTGGCCAGGCCGGTGAGCAGATAGAACAGGTTGCCGATCAGGATGACGACGACGGCCTGGGCGAACGACAGGCCGAAGACCACGATCGCGAGGCCGCCGTAGACGACGAACTCGACGTTCCAGACCGCGCCGGCCCACATCCAGAACAAGCTGCTCGGCCCGCCCCAGCGGCTGGTCAGCGGGACGTGCTCGATGCCGCGGTGCTCGACGTGGGTGAGGGCCGGCTCGACCCCTTCCGACAGCGTGGCGGCCGCGCCGCCGTCGGATCCCGCAGCCCCGCTCACGAGCTCAGCCCTCTTGCCACATTGACCACGTCAGACCTCGTTCTCGTCGAACCCTGCCTGCTGTGCGGAGGTTACTACCCGGGCCAGGATCAAGGAAGATCTGCGGCGCGGGCGTAACAGGGCCGTAATGGGACAGTCCGCCCTCGATGGGCGCGGACCGGCGCCGGCATGCTAAACAGACGACGTGGCCGACCCGCCGGACCGACCGTCCCTGCGCGCTGAGCAGGTGCAGCAGACCCGAGCCGCCCTGATCGCCTCGGGTCGCCGCCTGTTCGGCGAGCGCGGGTTCGCCGCGACGTCGGTGGAGGAAATCGCCCGGGACGCGCGGGTCACCACCGGGGCGCTCTACCACCACTTCCCTAACAAGACGGCGCTGTTCGAGGCCGTGTTCGAGGAGGTCCACGCCGAGCTGATGGCCGCGTCGGCGCGGGCCGCCGTGGGAGTCACCGACGAGCTCGAGTTCCTTGCCCGCGGGTTCGAGGCCTTCCTCGACGCGGTGCTCGAGCCGGACGTGCAGCAGATCCTGGTCACCGATGCACCCGCCGTGCTCGGCCTGGCTCGCTTCACCGAGCTGGACGAGCGCTACGCGTTCACGGCGATCGCCGGCGCCCTCCGCGCGGCCACGGCGGCCGGCAAGGTGTCGGTGGAAGACCCCGAAACCGTCACCCGCCTGCTGCTCGGCGCGCTGGTCCGCGGCGGGATGCTGATCGCCAGCTCGCCACGGCCCGCCGAGACCCGCGACGCCGTGGCCAGGTCCATCCGCGCGATGCTGGCCGGCGCGGCGCAGCCTGGCGGCCCGGCGCCCAGCTGACCGGGAGGCCACGCCGGACGCCGGGCTTCCGCTAGCGAGCTAGCCGCCGATCACGCACGGGACATCCCAGGGGTCGTAGCTCTGGCAGACAGCGGCCGGGTTCTCGAAGATCCCGATCGACGGGAGCGCCGTGCCCTGGAAGTTGAACAGGGTGAGGTTGGTGTTCGGCGAGCCGATCCCGGCCCCGGGCTCCCATGGCACGCCCGGGATCCACTCGGGCGCCCAGTAGAACAGCCCCTCGCCCAGCCCGTCCGGCACGTTGGCCAGGATCGACAGCTCGTCGGTGACGAACGAGAGCTGGCCTCCGGGGCTGGCCGGGTAGCCGGGGTTGAGCTGGCTGGTCTCCCAGGCGAAGTCGCCGGTGCTGTCGCCGATCGGGCTGTTGCCGTTCGCCAGCGTCCACGGGTACTGGGTCTCCGCGACGATGATCGGCTTGTGGAACGTGGTGGCGAGGTTGTCCACGTTCTGCTTCAGGCCGGAGAGCGGCCCGTCGCCGAGGATCGAGTAGTACGAGAGGCCGATCACGTCGAACGGCACGCCGTTCGAGACCAGCTCCTGATAGAACTGCTGGCTCGTGGCTGCGTCGCCGCCCTGGTCGAAGTGCATCATGATCAGGAGCTTGTGGCCGTGCGGGTTGCCGGCCTTCGCCCCCGCCACCCCGGCCTTGAGCAGGGTAGCCAGGTTGCTCCACCCGGTGTTGGTCGTCCAGTCGACTTCGCCGACCGGCCACAGCATCCCGTTCCGGATCTCATTGCCGATCGCCACCATGTCGACCGGCGTGCCCTGCGCCGCGAACGCCGAGATCACCTGCTGGGTATACGACTGCACCGTGGCCGCCAGCTGGGTGAGGTCCTCGCCCTGCCAGGCCGCCGGCGTGGTCTGGCCCTGCGGGTCCGCCCAGAAGTCGGAGTACTGGATGTCGAGCAGCAGCTTCATCCCGGCCGCCTTGATCACTTTTGCCATCGCCAGATCGCTGGCCAGGTCGTTGTAGCCGGGCGGCGGGTTCACCCAGAGCCGCAGCCGGACGTAGTTCGCGCCGTTCTCGCGCATGATCGTCACCGGGCTCTGCTGCTGGCCCTGGTAGGTGAACTTCGCGCCGGCCGCTAGTTCCTGCGGCGTGAACGACAGGTCGCCGCCGAGGTCCATGTTCGCGGCCGCCGGGTCCGGCCCATAGGTCCGGAACTCTCCCACGCAGACGTCGGCGCCGGTGTCGCTGTACACGGTCAGCTGCGCGTAGCGTGCCTTGGTCCCATGCGGCAGCGGGATGTACATGGGGTTCCCGGGATCCAGCGCGACGTTCTTGGCGGCCGGGACGGCCTGCCAGTCGCCGGCCTGGCTCGCAACCTGGATCGTGGCGCTCGCCGACGGGCTGGTCGCGTCCAGCGTGATGCCCAGATCGGAAAGCGAGCGGACCTGCCCGAGGTCGACCACCAGGCTGCCGGTCCAGGCCGACGTGCACCAGTCGGTGCCGGCGTCGCCATCGATCGCATTCGAGGCGGGGGAGCCAGTTTCCGTGGAGTTCGCGGTTGCCTGCCCGGACAGCGCCCAGTTGACGGTGGGCACCGCGCCGCCCTGGCCCGCGTCGCTCGCCTTCGACGAGCCCGGCAGCGCCACGGCTGTGAGCAGCGGCACAGCGAGGATGACCGGAACCGCCGCGATCGTCAGCCGGCGCGCTAAGGAATGACGCCCGCCACCCACGGCGGAGCGCAGCGGGTCAGCGGCGTGCCGGAGCCCGGCGAGAATCGCCAGGGTCCAGCGGCGGATTGCATTGCTCATGAGGGGTCTCCGTTCTGCGCTCGGCTCGCCTGGCCTTCGCCGACCCAGCGATGAGCCCGCCAGCGGAGGCACGTACAGCAGAGAGGAACAGGTCGGTTGTTAGCGTTCACATGCCGACCTATCCGGACAGTACTTCGAATCCGTCCGAGGCGGAACACAACCGCCCAGGCGCGCCGGATTCGCCTGGATTCGTCATCCATGAGTCCAGGCCCGTCGCGCCCCGGGCGGAGCGCTCAGGCCCGGGACGCCGGTGCGCCACGGGCGCGGACGGATATGACGAAGCCGATACGGCTAGGGCCGGGCGTAGGTCATGGTCCATGCGCCGTGGTCACCAGGGTGATATTCGTTCCCGTCCCAGGGCGAGCCGCAGATGTGCAGGTGGGCGTACGGCGTGCCGGCGAACATGACCATGGTGCCGCCGTCGCGCATGACGGTGCCGATCCCGGCGGCCTTCGCGTCGAACGGCCAGATGAGCATCCAGTGCGGGCCGATGGGGATGGCGGGACTGGTGTGGTCGAACGGATCGGTGAAGCTGTGCTGGACGGCGCCGTTGAGCATGTAGATGAGTCCAGGCGAGGTGTTGGTCGGCTTCGGCTTCCCGGCCATCAGGTCCTTCATCCACACCATGCCCATCGGATCGGCACACATATCCGCCGCGCCGACGATGTTCTGGTCGCCGGGGATGCAGATCCACTCGTTGGTGCCGGGACGAAGGACGGTCATGCTGCCGTCCGTCTCCAGCTCCGCCACGGTCGCTTCGCTGGTGACACAGGAAGGGCCTGAGAGCATGGCGCGCCTGATCTTCTCTTGCTTGATGCCTTCAGCCATGATCTGGGACTGCGTGTCGGCGTCCATAACTTCCTCCAGGCTCTTTTCTTCGCAGACGGCGGTCCAACGAATTGCCTGAGGCCGTCCTAGCTGAAGGCCTGGCCAGTGTCTAGTCGGTGGTTGTCTCGGATCGCGCGGCGGAGATCTGGGCGATCTGGGCACGCGCGGCTGCGACCAGTTCGGCGTTGGTGTTGGCGTGGCCGGCCAGGCCCCATCCGCCGTCGGGTGCCTCGCTGAGCAGTACCCAGGTCCGGTCGGTCAGGGCCGGATCGCCGGCGGCCCTGGCGACGAGGTCGGTGAACTGCCGGACGACGGCGAGTTGCTTGTCGCGGTCGAGCGCGGCGGCGTTGGTGAGGACCTGAACCCGGACATAGTTGCTGTCGCCGTCCACGTTGGACAGCGAGTCGGCCGGCAGCTCATGGACGAACGCGGCGGTGTTCTTGCGGAACATGGGGATGTCGGGTACCTGTTCGATGCGCATCAAGGCGCCGGCCAGGTCCGCTGCCAGCTTGTGCCGGTCGGCGAAGGTGCCGGCGGCAGCGTAGACGTCGATCATCGGCATTGCGTAGCCCTTCCTGTTATGCGGCGGTGGCGCTGGCGGCTGCGCCGTGGACGGCCAGCGGCCTGCTCCTAGGCCGAGCCGTTGCGAATGGTGCCCGCGGCTTCCTTGATCAGCTTTGTGACAGCATCCGGATTCGAGACCATCGCGAGATGGCCCGACGCCACCTCGACCGTTGTTGCGCCCATCCGGCTGGCGAACATCCGCTCGGCGTCCGGCGGGATGGCCTGGTCACCGGTCGCGACCAGGTACCACGACGGTCGCGACTTCCACGCGGGCTCACCCATGATGTCCTCGAACGTGCTCATCGAAAGGCACTGCTGTACCGCGAACAGGACGCGAGCTTTCGCCGGCTCGACGTCGGCGGCGAAATGATCGACAAAGTCCGCCTCGGGCACCCATCCGAACCCCTGATCGTCGACGGTCAGGTGGGCCAGCGCGGGTGTCGGTGGCCCCGCGCCGAGGAGCGCGCCCAAGGACTCCCCCTCCTGGAGCGCGAACGCGGCGATGTACACGAGCCCGGCGGCCTTCGGTTCATCAGCGCCGAGGGCCGTGATGATCTGCCCACCGTAGGAATGGCCCACAAGAATCGTCGGGCCGTCCTGCCGGCCCAGGACCTGCCGCAGCCGGGCGACATCGGCAGCGAGCGAGGTCTCGGGGAACTGGGGAGCCGTGACCTGGTAGCCGTCCGACTGGAGGGCCTTGATGACGTCGCTCCAGCAGGATCCGTCGGCCCAGGCGCCGTGCACAAGGACTATGTTCAGCAGCTCGCTCATCTGAACTCCTATGGTGGGCGGCGATGCACGCTCCACAGTGCCCGGGCCGGGCCGGGCTTCGCTTGAGTCAGGTGACTCGTTCTCAGAGTTCGCCAGTGGCGTGCAGGAGAGCGTCCCGCAGCTGTGCGCGCCCGGCGATCTCAAGCTTCGGGAAGATCCGGTACAGGTGGCCGCCGACAGTGCGGTGCGAGAGGAAGAGCCGCTCTCCGATCTCGCGGTTGGTCAAGCCCTGAGCGGCGAACTGGGCGATCTGCAGCTCCTGGGCGGTGAGGCGGTCTCGGGCGTCAGGAACCCGTCGTCCGATTCGTTCGCCCGTCGCCCGCAACTCGTGTCGTGTCCGCTCGCTCCAACGCGTCGCCCCGAGCGCGTCGAAAAGCGCGATAGCGTCCCGCAAGGGCTGACGCGCCTCGGCGCTGCGGCGCTGGCGGCGCAGCCACCGGCCGAACGAGAAGAGCGTCCGCGCGCGCAGGAACAGATGCCCGCTTGCGTCTTGCCCCAGCGCCACGGCGAACAACGCCTCCGCTTCGCGGTCGTCGGCCAATAGCGGCCTCGCGCTCGTCAGCCCGGCGACCAAGATCGGCGGCTGCGCGCGTCTGGCGACCTCCTCCAAATCCAGCAGAACCCCGGTCAGCTGGCCGGAGTTTCCGCTGTTCACGCCCGCTTCGACCAGGTCAAGCACTACCGGCCAGCGCATGAAGCGATGGAACGCAGGCGCGGATTCGTCGAAAATCGGCCATAGCTGGCGGAAGGCATCATCGTGGCGTCCGTCGCCGAGCGCGCTGGCGGCCCGCGCCATGTGCGCCGGCGCGAGCATGGGCCCGCTGTTAGTGGCCACAAGCATCTGTTCCGGCGAGGCGAGCACCTCGTCAAGGTGGGCGTCGCGCCCCCGCAGGCCGTCAACGACCGCGGACAGCAGCTGACTCGTGACCCCGAACTGCGGCTGCCGGGTGTCAGCGGCCAGCCTGGCCGCCTCCGCGGCGGCCGCGGCGGCCGCGCCCCAGTCGCCCGAATAAGTGGCCGCCCAGGCATAGTGAACGAGGGCCTGGGTGAGCATCCCCAGCCTCCCCTGCTCCCGGAGACGATTGATCGCCCGGCCAAGGAGCCGTGCCCCCAGCGCGAAATCCCCGGCCTTCTCTGCCGCGATGCCGACGTACATCGCGCCAAGGGGATCGGCAAGCTCCTGCGGCTCGATCCCCGAGATGCGCTCGAGGACCGAGGGACCGGTCACCTCGGGATGAGCCATAGCCATCACCGCCAGCAGGTGCGGATCGTCGTCAGCGGCGCCCATGCCCTGCGCGGTGTCTACGAGGTAGCCCCGAGTTCGGTTCTGGGTACGCGTCCACCAGCAGCGATGAGCGATCGGCACGAGCGAGCGCAGCGCCATGTCCGCGTCACCGCCGGAGAGCATCTGGCCGGCGATGCTGACGAAGAGCCTCGCGGCCCCTTTCTCAAACCAAACGTCACCGTCGATCATCTGCCTCAGCCAGGCGAGGCGTGCCTTCTCCAGCGGTTCGAGTTCCAGCGAGTCGGCCTGCTGCAGCAAACGGCGGGCGACATCCGCCAGCCCAAGTTCGTCGGCCACTTCAGCCGCCCGCACCAGGCGCTTGCCTTTCCTTCGCGGCTCCGCCGTCAGCGCCGCCGCCCGCTCAAGCGCCGGGGCCGCAACCGTCATGGCCCCGCGCCGCCGCGCTGCCTCGGCGTAATCTTCGAGGTCGGCCGCAAGGTCCTCGTCACACCCGACCGCCGCCATCGCCCGATGCCACAACTTGCGCTCTGGATCAACAACGACCTCAGCCAGAGCTGCATACGTCGCGATTCGTTGCGCCACGGTTGCCTTCTGCCGCAGCGCCGATCGGATGAGCGGGTGACGGAAGCGCAGCTCCGGAGCATCAATCTCGACCAAGCCGACCTCAACCGCCGGGTCGACCGCCGAAACCGAAACGACGTTTCCCGCGACCGTCGCCGCGCAGCGGACGACCTCATCGAGCGAAGCCCGCCCGTCCAGCGCCGCGGCCAGCAAGCAGATGCGCGTGTGCGCGGGCAACTCGTCGAGCCGGGCGGTGAACGCCCGCTCGAGACGCACCGTCAAAGGCAGGGCCGGGAACGACAGCTGCTCGTGAATGCCCGTTTCCGGTGGCAGCGAACGGGCCAGCTCGACCAGCGCTAGCGGGTTCCCGGCGGCCGCTGCGAGGACCCGGGCCCGCACGACCGGATGGAGCCCCGGCGCTCCGCGATCCAGCAGGTTGGCCGCTGCCTCGGCGCTCAGCCGCCCCAGCTCAATCGCGGGCAGCCCGCCCTCCGCCAGTCTCGTCGCGTATCCAGATCGAACCGCAGCCAGGAATGCCACCGGTTCCAGCTCCAGCCGTCGGGCGATGAAGGCCAGGGCTCCGAGGGAGGACTGATCGAGCCAGTGCGCGTCATCCACAATCAGGATCAGCGGACCGGACTCCGCCGCTTCGCAGACCAGCTGATGCGCCGCCAGCGCCACCCGGAATAGGTCGGGCTCAAGGTCGCCGGCGATGCAGAACGCCGCCTCGAGCACGCGGCGGGGCCGATCGGGCAACGCCTCTCTGATCCCGAGGATCGGTTGGAGCAGCTGATGCAACCCGGCAAACGCAAGCTCGGCTTCTGACTCGACACCCGTGGTGATCAGCGATCGAATCCCCCCGGCATCGGCGCGCAGCCGTGCGTGATGCAACAGCGCTGACTTACCTATCCCAGGGTCGCCACGGATGAGCAGTGCATCGCCACCGCGCCCAAGACGGTTGAAGATCGAACCGATGCGGTCCGTCTCGGCCGACCGCCCGACCAATTCGGCCGCGGGCTCCGCTCCCGTAGCCACGATCACCAGCCGAGGATAACTCCGCCCGACCGCTTGGTCCGATAGCGCTCAGACGAGCGCTCACTGCGATGCGGGCATGCGGGCGCCGTAGCCTTGAGACGCGGTGACAAGTGATCGGCCGGTCACCGTGGGGTCACCTCTAGGGCAGCCGCCCGTTACGCCACGCCTACGAGTCGATCCCCAGCCAGGCCGCGAACGAGCGGAGTTCTTCAGTCGGCCGCGGCTCGGCGTGCGCGATCGCGCGCACGGCGTCGCGGACCATCGGATGGACGCGGGCCTGCTGTGGCGCCACCCGCCGGGCGCGCTGCAGCGCGCCGAGGGCGCGGCGGGAGTCGCCGTGATACAGCCAGGCCCGTGCGATCTCGATGTAGTAGTGGCCGACCCGCACTGGAGGCAGATTGCCAAGACGGCCGGCCCGCTCCACCTCCCCGGCCCGGGTCAGCGCCAGCGCGCCGTCGGCCATCTCCACGGCCGCCGACACCGTGTGCAGTGCGACGTTGGCGGAGCCGAACTCCATCCCGTAGTGGTTGGCGCCTGCATCGACCGTGGCGGCAACGTCCCGGGCCTCGGCCAGGTGCGCGTCGGACTGCTGCCGGCGGCCCGCGCGCGCGGCCAGCACGGCCGAGCGCAGATGCAGGCTGCCGTAGACGCTGCGGGCACGCTCGTCCGGGTCGGCCACGTCGCCGCCGATCTCGGCGCGGGTGCGTTCCATCAGCGCCAGGCCGTGATCGTAGGCGGCGGCGCCGAGCAGTGACGCGCCCCTTGACCACTGGGTCCGCGCCACCCGCAGCGGGTCGCCGGACAGCCGCGCCGCCCACTCGATCCGGTCCAGCGTGAGCGCCCGCAGGTCCCCGTACCCGAGCTGATGGGCGAGCCCGGATATGCCGCCGTACGCCTCGGCCAGCAGCGCATAGAGCGCCGGGCGGTCCGGCTCGCTGGCCGCCGCGATCGCTGCCTGCAGCTCATCGAGCAGCCCAGGCAGGCGCTGGCTGAGCTGAAGGTAGCGGGCCTGCCTGCCGAGCAGCGAGACGGCGATGACCTCGGCCCGCAGCTCGTCCGCGGAACGCGGCCCGGCGTCGGTCTCCGGAGGCAGGTCGTAGGCGAGCAGCGCGCGGCGTAACGGCGCGACCGCGGCCTGCAGCGTTGCGGCGCCGCCGGGCTCCTCGTATGGCTGGCCGGTGATGCGGCTGACGTCCACGCCGAGCGCCCGGGCGACCGCGCCGATCAGCGCGGGGGTGGCCGGGACGGCGCCGGTCTCTGCCTTGGTGAGCAGGCTGTACGACACCCGGGCGCGGCGTGCCAGCTCACGGGCTGTCCATCCGCGTGTCTTGCGGATTGCCGCAACACGCGGCCCTACGCCGACCCTATTTGTCATGCTTGCGCCCCGGGCTTGCGGACTTGCAGACGATTTGCAATTTCCTGGCTATCGCCCCCATCCATACTGCTTGTGACAACTGAAATACGCAATGTGGAAGGCTTATGAACGAGCACACCGCTGCTACCTGCACGATGGAGAAGCTGGAGGCCACATTTGGCGGGCGCTGGGGCATATGGCTCAGCGATACCGGCAGATGGTGGGCCGCCCGCCGCTCCGCGCTCAGCTCTGCGGAATTATCGGCCGGCTGCGTCCCGTTCCTGCGCGCCGACGGCCCGTCCCAGCTTGCCGAGCGGATCCAGTCTCAGGAGGAGATGGCCAGTCAGGCGACCGGATACGGATACATCGCGTAGCCCGGCTGGCCCACCCGGTCAGCGGCGGGCCTGGACCGCCGCGTAGGTGCGCTCGAGCGCCCTCAGCGTCTGCTTGTAGTTTCGCTGCGCCACGGCGACGAACAGGCAATCCACCACGGTGAGCGCGGCGATCCTGCTGGCCATCGCCCCGGACCGGAAGGTCGTCTCGCGCGCGGCGGTGGTCAGCACGTGGTCGGCGACGCGGGTGATCGAAGATCGCGGGAAGTTTGTGATCGCGACCGTGGTCGCCCCGCGCGAGCGTGCCTCGGTCAGGCTTCCGACCGTGTCGGCCGTCGTCCCGGTGTGCGAGATCCCGATGGCCACGTCACCGCGCCGCAGCAGGGCCGCCGAGGTGACGGCGCTGTGCGGGTCTGGCCAGGCGTAGACGATGCGCTCGATCCGGTGCAGCTTCTGCTGCAGGTCGAGAGCGACAAACGCGCTCGCGCCGATGCCGTAGATGTCGATGCGCCGGGCCCGGACCACCGCGTCGACGACCTGCCTGAGCGTGGTGGCGTCCAGCTGCGCGGCGGTCTCCTCGACCGCCCGCGCGTCGGCGTGCGCGATCTTCTTGATTATCTCGTCCAGGGTGTCCTGCGGCCCGATGTCGCTGCCGATGTCTCCCCAGCCGGTTTCCCGGCTGGCCTGTGCGGCGGCCGCCAGCCCCAGCCTTAGCTCGGGGTAGCCCGGGAAGCCCATGGCGCGGCAGAACCTGATCACGGTTGTCCCCGACGTCTGGCACGCCTCGGCCAGCTCGGAGATGGTCTTGGCAGCGACGCCGCCGGGGTCGTTCACCACTGCGGCCGCGACCCGCTGCTCGGCGGGCGCGAGATTCGGCGTGAGCGCGCGCACGTGCGCGAGGAGCGTCTGCGGAGTGTGCACGGCCGACTCCGCAGACGCGGAGCGACGCGGCGTCTGGGGCATGGCGTCACTGTACGACGGCAAGTGTCCCCTGCCGTAGGCCCAGCGCCCGGCTGGTCCCGGCGATAACTTCACGTATTTGCATAAATACCCATTACCTGGCACCGAAGGTCTCGGCGCAGCAGCTGGATTCGCGGTTCGCATGCGCCCGCCGATGGCCAGTCGGTGCAGCCCCGCGGCCCCGGGCAACGCCCTGGTGCCCCTGGGCAACGCCCGGCCGGCACCCCTCGGAACCGCCCCGTCACCTTCGGTGTTCTACTGGGGTTGGTGGGTGATACGGGGGCAGCGGGGAAGACGGGGACAGAGGTCCTGGTGGTGGGTGCCGGGCCTTCTGGCCTGTTCGCGGCCGTCGAGCTAGCCCGTCACGGGGTGCGGGCGCGTGTGGTCGAACGCGCGCCTCAGCCGCACCGGCAGGCCCGGGCAACCGCGCTGCAGCCAGCCACACTCGAGATTCTGCAGCAGGCTGGAATCGCCGACCGGGTACTCGAGGCATCCCAGCACCTCAGCTTCGCGCGGGTCTTCGACCAGGACCTCCGGTGCGTGGCCGAGATGCCGTTCGCGGGCGCGGGCTGCCGGTGGGAGTTCCAGTGCAGCCTGCCGCAGTGGCGGACCGAGCAGATCCTGGCGGGCCGCCTGGCCGAGCTCGGCGGCACGGTGGAGCGGGCACTCGAGGTGGTCTCGGTCACCGAACGGGACCAGGACGTCCTGGTCGTGCTGCGACGGCCGGGAGGGGCGACCGAGACCGTCGCAGCCTCATGGGTTATCGGGGCCGGCGGTGCCGCGAGCGTGACCAGGGGATCCATGGCCGAGTCCCTGCTCGGCACGACCTACCCGGGGACCGCGCTGGCCGCGGACGTGCGGGTGTCGTGCGGGCTCCCCCGCGATGGAGGGGCGCTGATCGCCACGCCAGCTGGCTACGTACTGCTGGCTCCACTGCCCGACGAACGATGGATCTGCTTCATCGGCGAACTCGACGAGCCGGAAGCCGGGTGGCTGGACCGGGACCGCTCGATCGCCGCGGTCACGGCCGCGATCGAGCGCCGGGTCCCCCGCGGGCTCTGTGTGGACGACGTCGCCTGGGCATCGCCATTCCGCATGCATCGCCGCCTGGCGCCGCACCTCGCCGACAAACGGCGCTTCCTGCTCGGCGACGCCGGGCACCTGTCGAGCCCGTTCGGCGGGGAGGGGCTCAACTCGGGCCTGCAGGACGCGCACAACCTCGCCTGGAAGCTGGCGCTGGCGCAGCGTGGCCGCGCCCGCCCTAGCCTGCTCGACAGCTTCGAGGCCGAACGGGCCGCTGCCGACCGCCACGTGCTGGAGATCTCCGACAGCCTGCACCGGCTGGCCGAGGGCGCCGTCGAGTCGGCACGGACCGGCGTGTTCCCCGCACCGCCCTCCAAGGAGCGCCTCGTCGAGATGGTGCGGTCCCGCTCCATGCTCGACGTCTCCTACGCGGGCACCCCGCTGGTCGGCGAGTATCTGGCGCCAGGAACCCCGCCGCCCGCTGGCCCCGTCCCGGGCGACCGGTACCCGGGACGGGTCGATCTGCCCGGCACGCAGCATCACCTGCTGGTCTTCGGCGCGGCTGACGATGCGGCGGTGGCCCGGATCGCCAGCAAATGGCGCGATCTCGTGGACATCACGCGCTCCACCGGAGACGGACAGCAAGCAGAGCGGACCGCCAGCGTGGCCGTCCTGCTGCGACCGGATGGCCACATTGGCTTTCGCGCCGCCCCGGCCAGCCAAGCCGGGCTTCGTGCGCTCGATGCCCACCTGGACGGCTATCTCGTGCCCGCCTGACGGCAGCCTGCTGGGTCAGCCGAGCAGTTCGGCGGCGACTGCGGCATGGACCTGCTTGCGCAGGCCGACGACCGAGTGCTCGGGCCCGCGGCCGAAGTGCACCGCGTTGGTCAGCAGCACCGCCCACAGACCGCTGACCGGATCCACCGAGAGGCTGGTGCCGGTGAATCCGGTGTGCCCGGCACCGGAGGTTGGCCAGCCGTCGCCCATGTTGTCGTACGTGTCACCGCGCAGCCCCCAGCCGAGGCCCCGGCGGGCGCCGAGGCCTTCGGTTTGGCAGCGCAGCGCCTCGGCCCGCATGCCCCACAGCGGTCCGCGATCCCCGCCGTCCCCCCCGAGCGACAGCGCCTCGGCGTCGCCGTTCCCGGCCCACACCGCCGCGTAGCGGGCGAGGTCGGCTGCCGTGCCGAACAGTCCGGCGTGACCCGCCACCCCGCCGAGGAGCTCGGCGTTCTCGTCGTGCACCACGCCGACCTTGGCCACCCCGCCGACGAGCTCGGTGGCCGCCATCCGGCCGCACCAGCCGGCCGGAGGCAGGTACCTGGTCGCCGTCATGCCGAGCGGGCGGCAGACGACGTCCTGGACGAGCTCGTCAAGCCCGGCGCCCGTGACGGCGGCAGCGAGCTCGCCCAGGCTGATGAAGCCGACATCGGAATAGCTGAAGACCGTGCCGGGCGGCGCAACCAGCGGCTCGGCCAGCGCGGCGGCCAGGATCTCGGCCGGGTCCTGCAACTCCTGGTAGTACCTCCGCACACCCGGCAGGCCGGACGTGTGCAGCAGCAGCTGCCGTACGGTCACGGTATGTTTCCCCGCCCCGCCCGCCCCACCCGCCCCGCCTGCCTCGCCTGCCCGCCCCGCCCCACCCGCTCTGGCCGGCC
>Ga0209693_10000281_pt1 | contig 20237 bp, 15 predicted proteins | sample HubBroMetageWRM3_FD_188345 | JGI IMG/M metagenome (GOLD analysis project Ga0209693, IMG submission 188345) | Warmed soil microbial communities from the Hubbard Brook experimental Forest, New Hampshire - Hubbard Brook CCASE Soil Metagenome WRM 3... | ecosystem: Environmental > Terrestrial > Soil... | reverse complement strand
CGTGCAAAACGCCGGCAACAACATGAGCTCCACCGACAGCGCCGTCGGCTCCAGCTGGGCCTAACAACACAAACCCTGTGGCCCGCACACCCAACGGTGTGCGGGCCACAACATTTTTCTAGACATCGCCCTGCTTGCGCTGCTGGCGAAACCGGTTGCGCCTCTTGGTTATTCGATCTCTCGCGGCCGATCCATGTCAGCTGGAATTCGACGTAACCGTTGCAACACAATGCGTTGGCGTCTTAGTACGAGGCGCTTCTCAGGCTATCTCAGCCGCTATTCAAATTGATTCAGTAGCACAAACCGGGCGAAAGTCGGCCATTACCAAAGGTTGCCACGCGCATCGCGCTTTGGTCCGTAAAGGGACCGCGGGCATAGGCATAGCGAGCGGCGCAAGGTGGCTGAACAGGCTATCCGGCCGCTGATAACCGCCAGGACTGCCGTTTGAGTGTCCACCGCTTTTTGGTTTCCGGCTGACCATCAACGGTTGACAGCCGACCGTCTGGCCAAAAGGCCCCACTCCAGCGACTCGGCAAAGACTTCGAAAATTCTGAAAATTAATTTCACGATTTCGGGTGTTTCTCAGACTTGGGGACATCAGCTCAATGCTCAACCCGAGCACAGCGTTGGGCGACTTCGCCTCGGCGTTGGACGCTAACGCCGTAGCGGACATCACGTCACTGCTGAGCGGCGACCTTGCGCCCAACGCCAGCGGGTGGGTGGTAGACCTCTTCTCGCTCTTCTGAGATCTGGCGCCAGCACGGCGGCACCGAGCGTAACGCCGCGGCGAAGCCTCGCAGAGGTATTCCCCGCGGCGTTATCGTCGGCTCGGGTCGGATGACTACATGCCCACCGCGGCGCAAGCGCCGAGGATGGTGGTCGATGCGTAGTTAGCGGCGTTGGCTAAGTGGTTATCGGTTGGCGTGTAGGTGGGCAGCGAGACAACGAATCCGCGGCGATACTGTGCGGAGAGGTTGGCCAAATCCTGCCAGACAGCGTTATCGCTTTGCCGGCCAAGCTGTTCCAGCTTGCCCGCATACGAGTTCATCACCTGGGCAACCCCATAGTTGACGGCCTTCTGCTCGCGATTCCAGTAGATCGCGGGAATGTTGGGATCCATCTTCTGCCACGCGGCGGTGTCCTTGGCGAACTGATCTAACGCCGACTTCCAGTCATCGCAAACAGGATTGGTGGTAGTGAGGAAGGGCTGCGGATTAGCGGGATTACCGACCGGGGCGATGTCCGACGGTGGCGCCGCAGGCGGCACCAGCGGACCGCGCGCAGCCGCGGGACCATCGGTGATAGCAGCGCAGATTGACCCCAAAGCAGACGACGCGCTGTTCGCGGCACCCGCCAGGTTGTTGTCGGCCGGCGTGTACTTGGGGACGCGTTCGGCGTACGCGCGCGCGTAGGCGATGAACTGCTGGTACAGCTCGCGCATCACCCGATGTGGCGTCAACTTGACCAGGCCGACCGCCTGCGCTGCGGCACCGCGCATCGACTGCGCCGCCGCGATGAATTGCGCACGCAGCTTCGGCGTCCACGCCGAGGCCGGAACCGATCGATCCCGCTCGTTCCAGAGGCCATCGCCGCTGTGCGCAAGCTCGTTATTGATCGATGTCCACGCCGCGCAGCTGGGGTCCTCGGTGATCACGGCGACCGGCCCGGTGTCTTTGGCACTAGCGACCGCGGCCGCTCCTTCCTGGCTCGAGCCGTTATCGGGTTGAGCCCCTTTCGGCACCCCCGAACCACCCCCGCCGAATAGCAACACCACCGCGACGACCGTCGCCAGCACAGCGACCGCGCCGACCGCGCCCATCGCCCACTTGAGGTTTCTACTGTTATCCGGATCGTCAGAATGAGACCCCACGGTGGACCAGCTTAAATGACAACCTGGCCGCCGCAGGCAGATTGGCGAGGCGCGGGTCGACGAATGTCGCCGCTGTCAGGCGCCGGCAGGGTTGACAACTAGTCGAACAAGCGTTCGAATGGAATATGCGATGGGACAGCCAGAACATCGAGGTCGATGACGGCGCGCTGCCCGGATTGGAACGCATTGGTTTCGTCCGCAGCGTGCGGACGCCTCAGTTCGATGGCATCACATTCCACGAGGTTCTGTGTAAGTCCGCGCTGAACAAAATTCCCGACGCTGCTGCCGTCCTGCCCTTTAAATACACGGTCAACGGCTACCGGGGTTGTTCGCATGCGTGCCGCTATTGTTTCGCCCGGCCCACTCACGAATACCTGGATCTGGACTGCGGCAACGACTTCGACACCCAGATCGTCGTCAAGACGAACGTCGCCGACGTGCTGCGCCGCGAGGTGGGCCGAAGGTCGTGGTGCCGCGAGACCGTAGCGTTGGGCACCAACACCGATCCCTATCAACGCGCCGAGGGGCGTTATGCGTTGATGCCGGGGATCATCGGCGCACTCGCGGGGTCGGGCACGCCGCTGTCGATTCTGACCAAGGGCACGCTGCTGCGGCGTGACCTGCCGCTGATCGCCGACGCTGCCGAGCAGGTGCCGGTTAGCCTCGCAGTCTCGCTCGCGGTCGGTGATCCCGAACTGCACAAGCAGGTCGAGCCGGGTACGCCCACCCCGCAGTCCCGCCTCGGGCTGATCGCGGCGGTTCGCGACGCCGGCCTGGACTGCCACGTGATGGTGGCACCGGTGCTGCCGTACCTGACCGATTCCGTCGAGCATCTCGATGGTCTGCTGCGCCAGATCGCATTGGCCGGGGCCACCGGTGTCACAGTGTTCGGGCTGCATTTGCGCGGATCGACCCGTGGCTGGTTCATGTCCTGGCTGGCGCGCACCCAACCGCAGCTGGTCGGGCAATATCGTGAGTTGTACCGTCGCGGAGCATATTTGCCGCCGTCGTACCGAGACAAGCTACGGGCGCGCGCGGCACCGCTGATCGCCAAGTACGGGCTGGGCGGCGATCACCGACGATTCGATGTCGCCCCGCCGCAGCGTGTCGTCGAGACTCCGCAGCCGACGCTGTTCTGAGCTAGTTGAGGTTCGGTTCGCGGAAGGTGTCGCACTGGTTGGGGTCACCGGTCTGGTAGCCGACGGTGAACCAGTGCTGCCGCTGCTCCGAAGAGCCGTGGGTCCACGACTCGGGGCTGGTGTGCCCGGTGGCGGCCTTCTGAATGCGGTCGTCTCCCACCGACGCCGCCGCTGACAGCGCGTCGGCAATGTCCTTGTCGCTCAACGGCTCCAGGTACGGCACCCCGGTGCTCTCCTGCTTGACGGTCGAGGCGTAGTGTGCCCACACCCCGGCGTAGCAGTCGGCCTGCAACTCGGTGCGCACACCGTTGCCGCCGGCGCCTTGCGCGCCCTGCTGAGCGCGGCCGAGGCTTCCCTGCAGATCTTGCACATGGTGGCCGAACTCGTGAGCAACCACGTATTCCTGCGCCAATGGTCCACCGCTTGAACCGAATTGGGTGCGCAGTACGTCGAAGAAGCCGGTGTCGAAGTAGGCGGTTTGATCCACCGGGCAGTAGAACGGCCCGACTTCGGTGCTGGCCGGTCCGCAGCCGGTGTTGACCTGACCGCTGAACAGCCGCACCCGCGGCCGGGTGTACCCGGGCATCAGCTGCTTCCAGACCGCGTCGACGGAGTTGCCGGTAGCCACCACGCGGCACTGCACGTATTGGTTGGCGTCGGCTCCGGTCCGGCACTTGCTCAGATCGAACCCGGGTGCCACGTCCTGACTGGGGTTCATCGGGAGCTGAGTCGCCACTTTGCCGGGGTCGACCCCGAGCAGCAGGGCCACGACCAGGAACAGCAAGCCACCCAGTCCACCGCCGATAGCGATTCCCCGTCCGCCACCGCCGGATGCCGACGTCGTGCTGGTGTCGATCTGCATACCCTCGTTGAAGGTCATCGCATTCTCCGTTGCGTCTATGTCGTGGCTCGCAGCCCGGCGAGATCAGCTTCGCACACTACGATTCAGGCGTGCCCGCGGTTGCCGAAGTTCCTGCTCTCGCGCACACAAACGTCGGCGATCTTCGCGGCACCGCCGAACGCGGCGTCGCGGTGTGGCGTGGTGTGCCGTACGCGCAGCAACCCGTAGGCGAGCGTCGATTCGCCGCGCCGGCGCCGCTCGTGCCGTGGACGGGTGTGCGCGACGCCGTCGAGCACGCGCCGCTGCCGCTGCAGAGCCGCTCGTTGGTCGCGGGTGACCGCAACGACCCGAAGATCCGCGACGAGGCCTGCCTGACGGTGACGGTGTGGTCACCGGATGTGTCTGGCTCGCTGCCGGTGATGGTCTGGATTCCCGGGGGAGCGTTTCTCAACGGCGCCGGACAGCTGCAGCTCTACAATGGGTCGCGGCTGGCCGCCGACGGCAACGTGGTCGTGGTCAACATGACTTACCGGGTCGGGGTTTTCGGCGGTTTCGAGCTCGGCGACCTCGGCGAGGGATTCGAAAATAATCTGTGCCTGCGCGATCAGATCGCGGCGTTGGCCTGGGTGCGACAAAACATCGCCGCGTTCGGTGGCGACCCGGACCGGGTCACCGTGTTCGGTGAATCCGCCGGCGCCACTTCGGTATTGGCGCTACTGGCCAGTCCGGCCGCCGACGGGCTATTCGGCCGGGCGATCGCGCAGAGCCCTGCCTTGCCGCTGATCGCCGATCGCGCCACGCGAGCCGAGCAGGCGCAGCGGTTCCTCAGCCGGCTCGGCGTAGCTGCGGAAGAGCGCAAAGCACTGAAAGAATTGAAAGAATTGCCGCAGCGTCAGTTGCGACGGGCCGCCGGCGAGCTGCAGCTGGCGAGTATCGCGACGACGCCGACGCTGGCGCATGGGCTGACTTACGGGGTCGATCTGCTGCCGCGGCATCCGATCGAGGCGGCGCGGGCGGGCACGGTGGCCCGGATCCCGCTGATCATCGGAACCAACAAGAACGAGGCGTCGCTGTTTGCCAGGGACAAGCCGCCGATGCTGCCGACGACGCCGGCCAACATCGACAGCTATTTCACCCGGCTGGCGCCGCAGGTGCGGGCGCGGGTGCTGGCCGCCCATCCCGGCTACCCACGCCGCCGCGCGCTGGAAGCCATCGGCGCTGACGCCATGTTCGTCGCACCGGCATGGGCGTTCGCTGACGCCTACAGTGCGCACGCGCCTACCTATGTCTATCGGTTCGACCACGCGCCGTGGACGCTGCGGGCGCTGGGCCTGGGCGCAGCGCATGGCAGCGAGATCGTGCACATCCAGCACAGTTACGACTCTCGCCTGGGCCGACGGCTGCACCCATTGGGCCGGTGGCTGCCACCCGCGGTGGGCCGTCGGATGCAGCGGAGCTGGCTGGATTTTGCCACAGTCGGCTGGTCGGGCGGTCAGGACTGGTCTGATGACTGGCCCCGCTACGACACACCGCGGCGGGCCACCCGCGTCATCCGGTCGGCGTCCGACGTCATCGTCGACGATCCCGACGCCGCGCGTCGCTCGGCGTGGGCAGGTTTGTACTGATCCAAGTCTCTGGACTCAGCTAGCTGTAATGACCTGACAGGTTAGGTACGCGGCTGGCGGGTGGTTGGCCGCCGAGTGCGGTGTGGCCGCGGTGGTGATTGTAGGTGTGTAGCCAGATCGGGAATTGCTCGCAGCGTTCGGTGTCGCTGCGGTAGAGCCGTGCGTAGGCCCATTCGTCGGCCAGGGTGCGGTGAAACCTCTCCACTTTGCCATTTGTCTGTGGCCGGTACGGTCTGGTCCGCCGGTGTTCGATGATGCCTAAAGCATCAGCGAATGCTCCTGAGCGATAGCAGGAGCCGTTGTCGGTCAACACCTTTCGCACAGTTATGCCGCATTCGGCGAACCACGCGTTCGCGCGTAACCAGAACGCTGCGGCAGTGTCTTTGCGTTGGTCGGTTAACAGCTCGCTGTAGGCCAGCCGGGAGTGTCCATCAATGGCGGTGTGCAGGAAGTGGTGGCCGTGCAGCGGGTAGTAACGCTTGCTTTTGACCCCGCTGCTTTTGTCGGCGCGCGAGTTATGGTTGCCCGTGGTGCGGCCCAGCATCCGCCAGCCCCCGCCGGCTGGGACCTTGCCGAGCTTTTTGACATCGACATGGACCATGTCCCCGCACCGAGCGGGCTCCATACGACGGATAACCCGTCCGGTGGGGCGGTCCAACCAGCGCAGCTTGGCCATTCCGTAGCGGGTGAGCACCCGATGCACCGTGGAGGGGTGCAGTCCCAGCAGATAGCCGATTCGTGCTGGCCCCCAACGGCGCAGGACACGGACTTTGATGATGCGCCGCTCCGTGCGTGTCGGCGTCTGACCTGGGCTGCGATGCGGCCGTGAGCTGCGATCGCCCATCCCCGCGTCTCCCAGCGCACGATACCGAGCAGCCCAGCGAGCCGCCGTGGTCACCGAGACCTGGAACCGCTCAGCGGCACTGCGCAGCGACCAACCTTGATCGACGACACATCGAGCCAGCCTCAGACGACCGCTTTCTGACAGCAGGGCATTACGGTGGACCATGAAGACCTCCAATGGTGAGTGCGTTTCCTAGACAGCTCGCACTTCACTCGGAGGTCTTCGTCATGTCACCACGCCACGCCGTCACCAACGTCCGTGGTCATTACAGCTAGCTGTAGTACGACCGGCGGAGTCGCCGCGCATATCGACGGTGCGGGTGGTGCCTAACCGCGGGGCTCGGGGCTCGTCCAGGTCACGTTGGTGATCACACTCGCCCAGCGGGGCCAAGCCTCCGCGTCGGCGAGCACCTCGAACAGCTGTGAACCTGTACGGCGCGGTCTCGGTAAAACTCACGCTGATGCGTTCGCAGGGAAACATCTTCGCCATGGGCAACTCCTAAGGTGTCTGACCGGCGCCTTCGCTGACCCGCATCGCGACCTCCTGCCGCGAACAACAGGTTATATTCTGAGAAAATCATGGCGGCATGCTGCCGGTTTTCTTAGCTCGCACGTCATCTTTGGTGCCTTCGAGAGATTGGAGTCTCCAATGGGCCAGAAGAGATCGCGGGCCGTGCTGGTCGGCCTTAGCGCAGCAGCCGGTGCTTTTGCGGCCGCGGCAATGATCTCGGCAGCCGTCGCGCCGACCGCTCGTGCCGACGACGATTTCAGCGCCGTCATCGCCGACATTCAAGCCGAGGGAACCGCCGCTGCGACCGCTTTCTCGACCTCGTCCACGGATTTCGCCGACGGCAGCGGCTGGTCTCACACAGTTCTTCATCGGTTTGGACGACGATGTGGTTGGGGTCCCCGACATTCTCGACGTGGGAACGGTGGGTGTGCTCACGGACACAACGGTGCCCAATGCTCTGGCCAGCGACTTTGAGCCCACCGCGACAGGAGGCTTCGAGTTTGACTTCGCGACTCCGACGACCGTCGCCGAATCCGTGACCGAAGCCCAAGGTTACTATGCCGACGGCACCGCCCTCGCGACCACGATCGAGGGTCTCGGCTCGACCGACTACGGGCTCATAGAGTTCGACAACGCCGTGTCAGCGATCGACCAACTTATTCTCCCCGACCAGATTCAGCTCATCGCCGATCTGGCATACGCGTTGTGACGGTTGATCGGCTAACCCGGGCCGTCGCTGGCGGCGGCGAATAGCGGAACAAGGACGTCGCTGATCGGCGTGGCGATGCCGTGGGCGCGGGCCTTGCGGATGATCACTCCGTTGCGGATGTCCCACTCCAGCGGCCGGCCTGCCTCGCGGTCGGCCAGTATCGAGGTGCCCATGTCCGTGGGTGCTTGACGGAACATCTCGACCGTGCCGTCGGCGACGTCGTCGGCGAGTTTTGCCCCCTCGGCGCGGGCGACCGCCAGGCATTCGGCGGCGTAGTGGCTGGCCAGAGCGGACACGTCGTCGCGGCGGAACATTCCCGCACGTCGCCCGGTGAGCGCCATCAGACCGGCCACCGCGTTGAGCAGCAGCTTGCGCCAGGCCGCTGTGACGAAGTCGGGGTCGCAGTCGGCGGTGCCGCCGGCACCGCGCCACAATTCGGCGAACGTGGTTGCGGCGGGCCCGGTCGGCAGCGCCAGGCGGGCTTCGCTGCGCACCCGCACCCAGCCGTCGGGTTGCGTCTCGGCCGAAAACCAGACGATGCCCGCGATCACCGTCGACGACGGGCAGTGCGGCTGCACTTGCTCGACCTGCTCGACGCCGTTTTGCAGGACGACGACGATCGTGTGCTCATCACACAACCGGGCCAGCCAGCGACGAGCGTCGTCGTTCTGAGTGGCTTTGAGCGCCAGCAGAACCACGCCGACCGGTTCGGTGATCTCGGCGGGGTTGGTGCAGACCGGGCCGGGCACTACGATCGCCTCGGCCTCATCGGGCCGCAGTTCGATCTGTGGTCGCGGTGTCCGCCCACATATCAGAACCGAGTGACCGGCGGCATACAGGTACGCGGCGGCCGTCGTACCGACGGCGCCGGGACCGACAATCGCAATATCCATGACGATCCTTGAAGTTAGCGCCTCTAGACTGGGCTGTCGTTTCCACCGTCTACGAGGAGTGTTTGTGCTGCGCAGTCACGCCGCGGGTTCGTTGCGGGCCGCCGATGCCGGTGAAAAGGTCACGTTGGCCGGATGGGTGGCGCATCGCCGCGACCACGGCGGGGTGATCTTCATCGACCTGCGCGACTCGTCGGGGGTGTCGCAGGTGGTGTTCCGCGCCGCCGACGTGCTGGCCCAGGCCCACCGGCTGCGCGCCGAGTTCTGCATCGCGGTCGAGGGTGTCGTCGAGATCCGGCCGGAGGGCAACGCCAACCCGGAGATCGCCACCGGTGAGATCGAAGTCAACGCAACGTCGCTGACCGTGCTGGGTGAGTGCGCGCCGCTGCCGTTTCAGCTCGACGAGCCCGCCGGTGAGGAGACCCGCCTCAAATATCGCTACCTCGATCTGCGGCGCGACGGTCCCGGCGGGGCAATTCGGTTGCGTTCCAAGGTAAATGCCGCGGCGCGTGGGGTGCTGGCCGCGCATGACTTCGTCGAGATCGAGACCCCGACGATGACGCGCTCGACACCGGAAGGCGCCCGCGATTTTCTGGTGCCGGCCCGGCTGCAGCCGGGCTCGTTTTACGCGTTGCCGCAAAGCCCGCAGCTGTTCAAGCAGCTGCTGATGGTGGCCGGCTTGGAGCGCTACTACCAGATCGCCCGCTGCTACCGCGACGAGGATTTCCGGGCCGATCGTCAGCCGGAATTCACTCAGCTCGACATGGAGATGAGCTTCGTCGACGCCGACGACGTCCTTGCGATCTCCGAGCAGGTGGTCAAGGCGGTATGGGCGTTGATCGGGTACGACTTGCCGTTGCCGTTGCCGCGGATCAGCTATGCGGATGCGATGCGACGGTTCGGCTCGGACAAGCCCGACCTGCGATTCGGGCTTGAGCTGGTCGAGTGCACAGACTTCTTCAAAGACACCACATTTCGGGTGTTCCAGGCGCCGTATGTGGGTGCGGTGGTGATGGCGGGAGGGGCGTCGCAGCCGCGCCGCACGCTGGACGGCTGGCAGGACTGGGCCAAGCAGCGCGGGCACAAGGGTCTGGCGTACGTGCTGGTTGGCGACGACGGCACGCTGGGTGGGCCAGTCGCCAAGAATCTTTCCGACGCTGAACGCTCCGGCCTCGCCGCACACGTCGGTGCCCAGCCCGGTGACTGCATCTTCTTTTCGGCGGGGCCGGCCAAGGCGTCACGCACGTTGTTGGGCGCCGCCCGCGTGGAGATCGCCCACCGGCTCAACTTGATCGACCCGGACGCGTGGGCGTTCACCTGGGTTGTGGACTTCCCGTTGTTCGAGCCGGCCGATGAGGCCACCGCCGCCGGTGAAGTCGCGGTGGGCACCGGCGCGTGGACCGCGGTGCATCACGCGTTCACCGCGCCCAAGCCGGATTCGGAGGCCACCTTCGACACCGACCCGGGCAGCGCGCTGGCCGACGCCTACGACATCGTCTGCAACGGCAACGAGATCGGTGGCGGCTCGATTCGTATCCACCGCCGCCACATTCAGGAACGGGTTTTCGCGATGATGGGTATCGGCGCAGCCGAGGCGCAGGAGAAGTTCGGATTCTTGCTGGACGCGTTCACTTTCGGTGCGCCGCCGCACGGCGGGATCGCGTTCGGCTGGGATCGGATCGTCGCGCTGCTGGCCGGCACGGATTCCATCCGCGAGGTCATCGCTTTCCCGAAGTCGGGCGGCGGCGTCGACCCGCTGACAGACGCTCCGGCGCCGATCACCGCCCAACAGCGCAAGGAGTCGGGAATCGACGTCGTGCCCGAGTCGCACCGAGATCGACGTTAGAACGACGTTTGGCAGGCTTTTCGGCGCTGGCGTCGATCTCGGCGACATGCGTGGCGGAATAGGCGGCCGACCCCGCTAGGTTGACGGGGCATGGCCCGCGCGGTCGACGATGCGGAGCGAGAAAGCGATGTGGGGGCACCTCCCGCTTGCGGGGGAGAGGAGCGGCGCTAATGGTTCAAGAGATCCCGGACGCCGAAACGATCAAAGCGTTGAACAAGACCGTCACCGACGAATTCCGGGCCAACGACGGCAAGGTCGGCGGCCAATTCGAGGGTGCCGATCTGCTGCTGTTGACCACGACGGGCGCCAAATCCGGTCAGCCGCGAGTCTCGCCGTTGGCCTATTTCCGTATCGACGGCAAGCTGCTCATCATCGGGTCTTATGCGGGCGCCGACGTCAACCCGGCCTGGGTGCATAATCTGCGCGCTAACCCGTCGGCGCACGTCGAGATCGGTAACGAATCCTCGGACGTGACTGCCCGCGAATTGCCGGCCGAGGAACGGGACGAGCTTTTCCCCAAGATCACCGCGGTGGCAACGCGTTTCGCCGAGCATCAGGCGAGGACGACTCGGGTGATCCCCGTTTTCGAGCTGCAACCGGTGGCTTAGCCGGCGAGACGGCGGGCTCGCGATCCGATCGACCGGAGTAGCCGATCACGGGCCGATCACGTCGCCGGATCCGCGAATTCGCTACTGCGGGATCGACAGCGACCACAGCTTATGCAGCCCGCTGCGTATCGGATGCCCGGACCGCAGGATGTTGATCACCTCAATCGGGAACAGGTCCTGGTTGCCGCCGCACTTGGGCCAAGCCTCGGGGCCCTGGGTGGCCAGCACCCGGTTGGCCACCGCGATCTGCTGGTCGCGTGACGCAGTTGCCGGATTGCCGATGCCGCCGTTTTCGTCCCAGGTGGACTGCTTGAATTGCAGGCCACCGTAGAAACCGTTCCCGGTGTCGGCGTTCCACCTGCCGCCCGACTCACACTGCGCCACGGCGTCCCAGTCCATGCCTTCCGCGTATGCCACCCCGGTGGTCGGATCAATGAACACCGATATAGCCAGGACGACTACGGCGGATATCACCAGCGACTTGCACACCGATTGCATACTCAGTGTTCCCCGTAATTGACTCATTTAACACGTGTAACAAACCAGAGTGAAAATTGTCAACGGCTGGGACTTTATGCGTTTAATGAGATCTTTGGTGCACCGGCGTTTTGAGTTGCTGGAGTAAATAGAAGTTAATCAATGTGGCGGTTGGTGTAATTGATACTTAAGTAGTCTAACGTTACTAGAGTTACGCAGTTGTGATTGAGTTGTCTAGAGTGGCTAAAGTTGCTGGTGTTATCAGAGTGACATCTGATACTTCTGAGGCAGACGCGCTCCGCATGCCGGCTTTCAGTCGACCTCGCCGAGAAACTCCTGCACCAGGCGCTTCGGGGCCTGCGTCAGCCACGCCTCAACGATCAGCTCACGCAGCCCCAGCCCGTCGATCTCGGCCAGTTTGACCAGCACTGCTGGATAGCCGTCGAAATGCGAGGTGGTGAAATACACGTCCGGTTCGTCGGCGATCAACGCGAACTTGACGCCCTCGTCGGCCACCCGTACGCCGAGGATATCGCCCTCGGGCGGTTCAATCCCCAAGGCGGCCAAAGCTTCCCGATCGGACTTACGCAGCGGTCGCTCCCAGGCGATCAGCTTCTTGCCGACCCGCCATTCGTGCGGTGATCGCTCGTCGGTGAGCTGCAGCTCGCCGACGATGCTGGCGACGTCGTCCCACGTGGCCATGACTCATTGTGCTCCCATATCGCGTGGCCAGCGCGCCGATCGCCGCGCAGGCTTGTTCAAGCCGCCGCCACCGCGCGGGGCTGGCTAGTGTTACAGCTGTGGCCGATCTCGTGCTTCCCGACGAGCCGCTCGCACCTGATCGGCACCCGCCGGGCCCGGGCGCCCGCTACCGGATCACCCACCGCACCGAATACCGCTACTCCCGCGTGGTGACCAGCTCTTACGGGCGGGGCTTCCTGACCCCGCGTGATCTGGCCCGGCAGCGCTGCCTGTTCCACGAGCTGCGGATCTCACCAGCGCCCGCCGACAGTTCAACCAGCCGTGACACCTACGGCAACATCAGCTCGTATTTCCATGTCACCGAGCCACACCAGACCCTGACCATCACCAGCGAGTCGATCGTCGAGGTGTATCCGTCGCCGCCCGAGCGTTGGGGGAGCGGACCGGCGCAGGCTCCGTGGGAGCAGTCCCGCCCGGTCGGAGTGCAGGGCGCGTTGGCCACCGAGTTCGCGCTGGACCTGGATCCACCCGAGATCACCGACGGAGTACGCGAGTACGCCGCTTCCAGCTTCGCGCCCGGACGACCGCTGATCGACGTCCTGCGCGATCTCACGTCACGGATCCACACCGACTTCACCTACCGAACCGGCTCGACGACGATCTCCACCGGAGTCAATGAGGTTCTGATGGCGCGAGAAGGGGTATGTCAAGACTTCGCTCGGCTGGCGATCGCCTGCCTGCGAGCCAACGGGTTGGCGGCTGGCTACGTTTCCGGATACCTGGCCACCAATCCACCACCGGGAAAGGATCGAATGATCGGTGTCGACGCAACCCATGCCTGGGCCACGGTCTGGACCCCGCGACCGCCTGGGCAGTTCGAGTGGCTGGGGATCGACCCCACCAATAACCAGATGGTCGACGAGCGCTACATCGTCGTCGGGCGCGGCCGTGACTACGCCGACGTCCCACCGCTGCGCGGGATCATCTACACCAACTCCAAGAAGAGCGTGATCCACGTCGCCGTCGACGTCGCGCCGTACGAAGGCGACGAGCCGTATGCGTGATTTCCACTGCCCCAACTGCGGCCAACGTCTGACGTTCGAGAACTCGGCGTGCCTGGCCTGCGGGAGCCCGCTGGGTTTCTCCCTCGACGAGATGGCCCTGCTGGTGATCACCACCGGCGACGACGCCGACAACGCTGGCTTCGTCAGTGCCAGCGAATACGAACTGTGCGCCAATCGTCATGTCGCCGAATGCAACTGGCTGGTCCCGATCAATCAACCTCGCCTGCTTTGCGTGTCGTGCGCGCTGACTATCGAACGGCCCAATGACGCCGACACCGCCGGCCTCGCGGAGTTCGCCCAAGCCGAGGCAGCCAAGCGTCGGCTGGTCGCCGAGCTACACGAGCTGAAACTGCCGATTGTCGGCCACGATCAGGATCCTGACTACGGCCTGGCCTTCCGGCTGCTGTCCAGCGCACACGAGACGGTGCTGACCGGCCACGAAAACGGGGTCATCACAATAGATCTCGCGGAAGGCGACGACGTGCACCGCGAGCAGTTGCGAGTCGAGATGGACGAGCCGTACCGCACCCTGCTGGGACACTTCCGCCACGAGGTCGGGCACTACTACTTCTATCGGCTGATCTCGCCGTCCAGCGACGACGACGCGCGGTTCCGCGAGTTGTTCGGCGATCCGGACGCCGACTACCAGGAGGCGCTGGACCGCCATTACAGCGAGGGCGCGCCCGAGGGTTGGAAAAAGCAGTTCGTGTCGTCGTATGCGAGCATGCACGCCGCAGAGGACTGGGCCGAGACGTTCGCCCACTACCTGCACATCCGCGACACTCTGGACACGTCGGCCTGGTCCGGCTTCGTGCCGGCGACGGCGACGTTCGACCGACCGGTGCTGGGCCCCAGCGCTTTTCAGACCATCATCGACATGTGGCTGCCGTTGTCGTGGTCGCTGAACATGGTGAACCGGTCGATGGGTCACGACGACCTGTACCCGTTTGTGCTGCCGACCGCCGTGCTTGAGAAGATGAAGTTCATCCACACCGTGATCGACGAGGTGACCTCGGCGGCAAGCAAACCCGCGGCGGTCGGCGGGTAGTCGCGGCGGTACCGGTCACGGCATCACCCGACGCTCGTCGGGCCCCCACAGCGGCTGCATTCCGCCGGGCAGTGCCAGCTGCGTCGCGGTGATCACGTCGGCCAGTTCGCGCAACGCGGTATGCACGGCGGTCAGCAGGTCGGCCAACGCGGCGCGGCGTCCGCCGGCGGACACCCCTTCCAGCTTGGCGGGATCGGACCGGCGCAGCACTGTGCTGATCTCGGTCACCATCCGCTCCGGCCGCGACGATCCCGACGCGCCGGGCAGGTCGCCGAGGTCGGAGCGCAGCCGCTCCAGCTGATACACCAACGACCGCGGGTTCGTCGCGTCGAAGAGCATCAGTTCGGCCAGGGCGGCCACGCTGACGTTGCCCACCGTACGGCGGCGGTAGATGACCGACGATTCGCACGCGACCAGGGTTGACTCGATGATGGCTCGCTCAGCGGCTGGGGCGCGGACGGTCGTCACCGTGGCCGCCAGCAACGCGGTCAATCCAAGGCCGCGTTCGATGCGTTTGCCGATGTCCATCATCGTCCAGCCGACGTCCTGCACCATCGACTCGCCGGCAACCCCGGCCAACGTCAGCATCCCGACCAACGTGTGGGACTGGGCGGAGGCGAGCACGGCATCGGCCTCGGCAAGCGAATCCGGCGGCTCGGACTTGTGCGCCAGCGCGCGTTCGACACCGGCCAGCACCCCCCAGGTGTCGTTGGACAACTGGTCACGCACCCCCCTGGCGGCAAGGGCCAGCCGGTCCACCGACTGCACCAGCGACCCCGGTTGGCTGCGGTCCATGGTCAGCGACCACAGCGTCGAGGGTGCGATGGCGATCATCTCGGCCTGGTCGTCCGACCCGATTCCGGTCCCGGTGATCCCGCCGAGCGCGGCCATCAGCACCGGCACGCACTCGCTTTCCTCGGTGTGCTGGCGATAGCGGAATTCGTAGTAACGCTGGCGCGCGACGATCAGCAGTCGTGCCATGTTCTCGGCGCGCTCGCCGTAGCGTCCCATCCAGAACAGGTCGGACAACACGCGCGGAGAGCTGACTCCCAGGGTGCCCGCACCCGTCTTCACCGGTGGCTCGGGCGTCGGCAGGGTCGCCGTCTCAGCTAGCGCACGCTCCATCGGACGGACCCAGATATCTTTTGCCACAACGGTTGTCAGTGTGTATGCGGCGGGTCCCGCTGCCAGCACATAGCCCAGGCCGCCGGGCATTGGTGCGTAGCCACCGCGTTGAGCGACCGTGAATAACCGCATACCCACCCCAGAAGACGAGAATTCACCGGCGTAATTGGTTGGCGCCGAAGAGAATTGCGGCAGCTCCTGGCCGACCCATTGCCAAGGCGTGGCCGTGATGCGGGTAGCCAGTTCGGCCAGCTGCGCCGACGAAAGTGTCGGCCCGACAAACGTCGGCCCACCCACGCTGGGCCGGATCAACAGCGACGACAATCGCGTCACCAGGTGCGAGCGTTCGCTGTCGATGCCGCCCCAGTAGCTGGGCGCGGTGGCCAGCAGCGGTGCTTCACCGAGCAGCTGCTCGGCCAGCTCGGGCAGAAACCGCAGCAGCCCAGCGCTTTCCAGGATCCCGCTGCCGAGGGTGTTGACCACGGTCACCGTTCCGCGGTGTTGCGCCTCTACCAAACCGACGACCCCCAGCCTGGAATCGGCACGGAGATCCAATGGGTCGGCGTACACCGCGTCGACGCGGCGGAATACCACGTCGACGCGTTTGAGCGTGCCCAGCGAGCGCATCCACACCTTGCCTTCGCGTACCACCAGATCCGCGCTCTCCACCAACGGGAAGCCCAGCAGCGTCGCGAGGTATGCCTGATCGAAAGCGGTTTCGGAGTAGATGCCCGGGCTGAGCACGACCACTACCGGGTCTTGGACGCCGTCGGGTGCCGCGTCGATCAGTGCCAACCGCAGCGCCTGTGCGAATGGTGTGGTCGGCCGTGGCGCGACATTCTCGTAGAGGTCAGGCATGGCGTGGGCGACCACACGCCGGTCGGCCAGCGCGTAACCGGCTCCCGACGGTGCCTGAGTCCAGTCGGCGTTGACTTGGAAAGTGCCGTCCGGCAGCCGGCTGACATCGCAGGCGTGCATGAAGAGTTGGTGGTGCCCCGGCACTTCGATTCCGGAGGCGGCGCGCACATAACCCGGGTGAGCGAACAGCAATTCCGGCGGCAGCACGCCGTCGGTGAGCGAGCGACGGGGGCCGTACAGGTCGGCGAGCACGGCGTTGAGCACCCGCGACCGCTGGACCAGCCCGGCCTCGAGGACGTCCCAATCCGCCGCGGACACCAACAACGGCAGCGAGTCCAGGTGCCAGGGGCGGGGCTCGACGCCGTCGTCGTCGACGGCGGGCGCACTGCCGGGATCGATTCCGGTGTAGGTGATGTCGTCGTTGTCGACCAGTTGGTGCACCGCTGAGCGCAGCCGATTCAGCCCGGCTCTTCCGCGCTCCCCGACAGCGTCGGCAAGCTCGGTCCAGGCGGGCCGCACATTTCCGGCTGCGTCGACGAATTCGTCGTAGCCGACGGCCGGGCCCGCCAAGCCGGGGGTGCGCAGATCGAACAGGGTTTCCTGCGCCCGTGCGGCGCGATACCCGGCTAGTAGCCGGTCGACGTCGGAGCGGTAGCGAAAAGCCGCCGACGGCTCGCTGGAGTGCAAGGCCATTTAAGCCATCTCGCCCATTGCCATTACCGCAGAACGGTACGCACGCGCCGCAGGTCGAGGATGCCCGGCGCGCCGATGTCTGTGGAAATTCGGGCCTGCTTTTCCCGGATGTCGGACAGGTCGAGTTTGCCCGGGGTGAAGCCGGTGGCCTCGAAGCGGCGGGCGCGGCGAGACTCGGCCTCGACGGCGTTCACCGGGGGCTCGTCGTAGGAGCGCCCGCCGGGATGGGCGATGTGGTAGGTGCAGCCGCCCCGCGACGTTCCGGTGGCCAGATCCACCAGCTCGAACTGCAGCGGACCGTCAACTGTGATGCTCGGGTGCAAAGCGCTTGGCGGCTGCCAGGCCCGAAACCGCACCCCACCCACGTGGATGTCGGGGTTGTCGGTGGCCAGCAGCGGCATCGGATAGCCGTTGCATGTCACCAGGTAGCGGTGGCGGTCGGCGCCGATGATGCGGACCTGGATGCGCTCGACCGACGAGTCGACGTAGCGGGCGGTGCCGGTGGCGGTCGCCTCTTCGCCGAGGGTGTTCCACGGCTCGATCGCGCCGCGCAGCTCGATCTCTACGCTGTCGAACACGGCGGTGCCGATGCGCGGGAAGCGGAATTCGGTGAACGGATCCAGCCAGCTGGTCTCGAACGGGATGCCGTGCGCGCGCAGGTCGGCGGCGACGTCGGCGATGTCATGAATGAGGAAGTGCGGCAACAGGTATCGCCCGTGCAAGTTCGAGTCGTGCCGGATCAGCGGAGCCCGCAGCGGCTCGTCCCAGAACCATGCCACCAGCGAACGCACCAGCAGTGACTGCACCATCGCCATCCGCAGGTGCGGCGGCATCTCGAAGCCGCGTAACTCCAGCAGGCCCAGCCGACCGCGCGGACTGTCCGGGCTGTAGAGCTTGTCGATGCAGAACTCGGCGCGATGAGTGTTGCCGGTGATGTCGGTCAGCAGGTGGCGCAGCGCGCGGTCGGTCACCCAGGGTTGTGGGCCGCCGTCCTTGGAAGAGGAAGCGAGCCGGGCGATTTCGGCGAACGCGATCTCCAGTTCGTAGAGAGCCTCGGCGCGGCCCTCGTCCACTCGCGGCGCCTGCGACGTGGTGCCGATGAACCGCCCGGCGAACAGGTAGGACAGCGACGGGTGGCGCTGCCAATAGGTCAGCAGCGAGACCAGCAGGTCGGGGCGGCGCAGCAGCGGCGAGTCCGCGGGCTTGATGCCGCCCAGGGTGATGTGGTTACCGCCGCCGGTGCCGCCGTGCGTGCCGTCGACGTCGAACGACTCCGTGGACAAGCGGGCCAGCCGGGCCTGCTCGTAAAGCGTCTCCAGCTGCTGGCGCTGCTCGGCGAAACTGGCGGTGGGTGCGATGTTGACCTCGATCACCCCGGGGTCAGGGGTGATCGTCGTCGACGTCAGCCTTGGATCCGGCGGCGGTTCGTAGCCTTCGATCACCACCGGGCAGCCGATTTTCGCGGCCGCGGCCTCGAGCCGGGCGATGAGGTCGACGAAGTGTTCCAGCGCCTCGGTGGGCGGCAGGAAGACGTAGAGCAGCCCGTCGCGGACCTCGGCGACCATCGCGGTGATCGGCGCGGTCGCTGAGTCATCCGGGTCCTCCAGCAATGTTTCGCCGTCGGACAGGCTTATCGCGTCGCCGACGGCGGTCGGGTCGGCGACGAAGGACGGCCGCGGCGGCTTCCAGCTGATCGAATCCAGCGGCAGCCGCAGACCCGCAGGCGAATCCCCGTCCAGCAGCACGATCCGGCCGCGGCGCAGTCGCCAGTCGGCGCTGGCCCAGCCGAGGTCGTCGTCGCGACGGTGCAACGGCAGCACGAACGCCGCCGCAGGCGTGGTGGATTCGTCGAGGTGCGCCAGTAGCGCGGCCCGGCTAGCGGCGGTGTCCCCAGCCTGGGCGCCGAGGTCGTCGTCCGGTGCCACCGGGTCGCCCTCAGGCAGCCGGACCTTGGCCGCCAACCGCGACAGCGGGTCCTCGAAGGCCGGCCGCACCTGCGAAAGCGGTAGTCCCAGACCGTCGGCGATGCCGGCGAGCAGCTTGTAGGCCGCCTCATTGTCGGCGGGGCCCGCGGGCGGGCTGTTCGAGTCACTACCCCAAGGGTCGGCCAGCAGCGTGTTGTCGGTCCACAGCGGCTGCCCGTCGGCCCGCCAGTACAGGGCAATCTGCCAGCGCGGCAACGGTTCGCCGGGATACCACCTGCCCTGGCCGCGCTGGATCAGCCCCTGCGGGGCCCACGCCGCCTTCAGTCGGGCGGCTAGATCGGATGCCCGCCGGCGCTTGTGCGGACCGTCGGCGGCCGTGGTCCACTCCTCGTCGACCTGGTTGTCCACCGATACGAAAGTGGGCTCGCCGCCGATGGTGAGCCGAACATCGCCGGCGGCAAGCCGCTCGTCGACGTTCCGTCCGACCTCACAGATCGTCTGCCAGGCCTCGTCGGTGTAGGGCAGCGTGACGCGGGGGTCTTCGTGGACGCGGGTGACGGTATTGGAGAACTCCAGCACCGATTCGCACGGTTCGATCCCGCCGGTGATTGGAGCCGCGGTCGCCGGGTGTGGCGTGGCCGCCAGCGGGATGTGGCCCTCGCCGGCGAACAGCCCCGACGTCGGGTCCAGGCCGATCCACCCTGCGCCAGGGATATACACCTCGGCCCATGCGTGCAGGTCGGTGAAGTCGGCCGTGGGCCCGGACGGTCCGTCGATCGCTTCGACGTCGGATGCCAGCTGTACCAGGTAGCCGGACACGAACCGGGCGGCCAATCCGAACTGGCGCAGGATCGACACCAGCAGCCACGCGGAGTCACGACACGACCCGATGCCGGTCCGCAGCGTCACGTCCGGCGTCTGCACCCCGGGCTCCATCCGCAGGCTGTAGCCGACGTCGGCGTTGATCGCCTGGTTCAGCGCGACCAGGAAGTCGATGGTGCGGGTGCCGTCCCGGACGCGGAAGTCTCGCACCCACTCGGTCACCAGTTCACCGGGTCCGGAGCCGTCGCCGGCTTCGTCGACCGGCCGCAAGTACGGTTCAAGGTCGTCGGCGATCTCCTTCGGATAGGCCAGGCCACCCGAAGGCCAGACCTCGGCCCAGTCTTCGATGAAAAAATCGAACGGGTTGATCACCTTGAGGTCGGCGATCAGCCCGACGGTGATGGTCAGTCGGCTGGTGGGATTCGGAAACACCAGCCGGGCAAGGAAATTGCCCAGCGCATCCTGCTGCCAGTTGATGAAGTGGTCGGCCGGCTCGATGCGCAGCGAGTAGGCCTCGATGGGTGTGCGTGAGTGGGGTGCCGGGCGCAGCCGCACGACGTGCGGATACACCCGGACCGGCCGGTCAAAGGTGTAGCTGGTGCGATGCTCCAGCGCAACTTTGATGGTCATAACCGCTGATC
>Ga0209693_10000280_pt1 | contig 20262 bp, 18 predicted proteins | sample HubBroMetageWRM3_FD_188345 | JGI IMG/M metagenome (GOLD analysis project Ga0209693, IMG submission 188345) | Warmed soil microbial communities from the Hubbard Brook experimental Forest, New Hampshire - Hubbard Brook CCASE Soil Metagenome WRM 3... | ecosystem: Environmental > Terrestrial > Soil... | reverse complement strand
GTGTTTGCCGGGCGGGTCATCCTGGCCGGTCACGGCTACCGCACCGACCCCGCGGTGGCCGGGGAACTCGAGTCGCTGTTCGGCCTGCCGGTGCTCAGCCTGCGGCTGGTGGACCCGCGGTTCTACCACCTGGATACCGCGCTGTGCGTGCTGGACGCCGACACCGTTGCCTACTATCCGGCGGCGTTCGACGACGCCGGACGGGCGCTGCTGAACAGCCATTTCGCCACCCTGATCGAGGCGAAGGACGAAGACGCAGAGGTCCTCGGCCTCAACGCGATCAGCGATGGCAGGCACATCGTGCTGCCCGCCGAGGCGACCGGGCTCGCCGCCCAGGTCGAGGAAAAGGGCTTCGAGCCGGTGCCGGTCGACATGTCAGAATTCCGCAAAGCCGGGGGCGGCCCGAAGTGCTGCACCCTGGAGCTGCGTGAACTGCGGTGAACCCACTCACTTCACGGGAGATGATCATGACGGGTAGCGACGGCACGGCAACGGCCGAACTGCTGCGCGCGCAGGCCGCGGCGCACGGCGCGCACAACTACCACCCGCTGCCGGTCGTGATCGCCGAGGCCGAGGGCGCCTGGGTGACCGACGTCGACGGCCGCCGCTACCTGGACCTGCTCGCCGCCTACTCGGCGATCAACTTCGGGCACCGCCACCCCAGGCTCATGGCCGCGGCGCGGCGCCAGCTCGATCGGGTGACCCTGGTCAGCCGGGCCTTTGAGCACGACCAGTTCGGGCCGTTCTGCGCGGAGCTCGCCGAGCTGGCCGGCATGCAGATGGTGCTGCCGATGAACACCGGCGCCGAGGCGGTGGAGACCGCGATCAAGACCGCCCGCAAGTGGGGCTACGAGGTCAAGGGCGTGCCCGCAGACGAGGCCGTGATCGTGGCCTTCGGCGGCAACTTCCACGGCCGCACGACGACGATCATCAGCTTCTCGACCGACGAGGACTCCCGCGCCTCGTTCGGCCCGTACACGCCGGGATTCACGGTGGTCCCGTACGGCGACGCCGACGCGCTGGCCGCCGCGGTCGACGACCGCGTGGTCGGGGTGCTGGTCGAGCCGATCCAGGGCGAGGCCGGGGTGCTGGTGCCGCCGCCCGGGTTCCTGGCCGGCGTGCGCGAGATCTGCTCGGCGCGCGGCGCGCTGATGATCGCGGACGAGATCCAGTCCGGGCTCGGCCGGACCGGCACCACGTTCGCCTGCGAGCACGAGGACGTGGTCCCGGATATGTACCTGCTCGGCAAGGCCCTCGGCGGCGGCATCGTGCCGGTGTCCGCCGTGGTGTCCTCGGCCGAGATCCTCGGTGTGTTCCGGCCCGGCCAGCACGGTTCCACGTTCGGCGGGAACCCGCTGGCCTGCGCGATCGGTCGCGAGGTGATCGCGATGCTCAAGACCGGCGAGTTCCAGGAGCGCTCGGCCAAGCTGGGCGCGCACATGCACGACCGGCTGGCCTCGCTGCCCGAGAGCGCCGTGCGCGAGGTGCGGGGGCGCGGCCTGTGGGCTGGGATCGAGTTCGCCTCGCTGCCGGGGCGGGAGGCGTGCGAGCAGCTCGCCGGGCGCGGCTTGCTGGCCAAGGACACCCATGGCTCCACGATCAGGCTGGCACCGCCGCTGATGATCGACGAGGCGGACCTGGACTGGGCTCTCGACTGCGTCGCGGACATCGCCCGCTGACGCATTCGGTCAGCCCGGGGCACCGGTCGGCCCGGCGAGCTGCGCCGCTAGCTCGGCGTTGCGCCGGGCGAACGGCGCCCATGCGGCTGGGGTCGCGGCCAGCAGCGCCGCTGCCGCGGCCTCGCCGCATGATCGTTGCCGCCACTCGCCCAGCCGGCCGTTCCGGACGGCCAGGCTGACCAGAACCCCGCCCAGCTCCCCTTCCCCCGTCACTGCCCAGCCGTGCACGTCGGTGTCATCGCCGCTGGCCAGCGTCACCTTCTGCTCCGCAGTGACCCAGTCTGCCGCCTCGATCTCCGCCTGGATCCGGGCGGCGAGCTCGAAGGCGAGTTCCGCGGCGGCACTGTCGCGCCGCCGTTCGAGCTCGGCGCGGAACCAGGTCATAGCGGCTGCGTCACGTTCCAGCACCGCGACGACGGTCTCGGTCAGCGCCGCACGGTCGCCCGGCGCGATCCCCCGGACTGCCGCCATGCCGCGGTCCGAGCCGCGCAGCCCGTCGGCGGCGTACGCGAGCGGCAGCACCCGGTGCAGGGCCGAGGCCGCGAGCCGTACCCGAAGACCGCCGAGGTACGGCCCGAAGTAGCGGGCGCCGGGCCCCGGGCCGGCGGCGTGCACCACCGTCAGGCCCGCCGACCGCGGCCGCAGGTCGAGCCGGATGTAGACCGGCACCTCCTGGCCGCCGGCGGTGCGGTTCCACCGGGGCAGCAGCCGTTCCAGGAGGTTGCGTTCCAGCCAGGCCGCCTCGTGCTCGGAGTCGCACACCAGCGCTTGGGTCCGGGCTATGCGCGCCACCATTGGGGCCAGGTGCCCGCGCGATCCCAGGTCGCCCCAGTAGGAGCCGACACGGCGGCGCAGGTTGACCGCGCGGCCGAGGTACAGAACGGCGTTGCGGGCGTCACGGAACCGGTAGACGCCGGGCGCCTGAGGCAAGGCCGCCACCGCTGGCGGAGGTGCGCCCGCCTGGCCCATGTCGCCGACCTCCCGGAGCTCCCGGAGCTCCCGGGCCAGCCTACGGTGGGCTGGTGGCTGGCAGGAGGGCTGGGATTATCTGCTGCCGTGAGCCCCGGGATAATCGGTTGCGAAGCTTGCTACCAGCGGTAGCATAATTCCGTGAACGCAGGCCAGAAAGGGGATGCGGCCGACCGCGGAACGGAGGCGGCCGCAGCGCTGAGCGGCCTCGAGGCAGCGCTCCGGCAGGCGCTGGCCTCAGCGCCGCGCGACCAGGTAGTGAAGCGCATCGCGGCCGCCCTTCCGGCCGAGGTCTTTCTCGACCAGGGCGCCCGGCTGCACGAGAGCAAGGTTCGGAAGGTGAGCGTGTCCATGCCCGAGGAACTGGCCGACGCGGTGCGCGCCCGCACCGGCGCCGGCGGATTCAGTCGCTACGTGAGCGAGGTCGTCGAGCGCGAGATCAGGCACGAGCGCCTTGGCGAACTGCTCGACGAGCTCGAGGCCGAGCACGGCCCTGTTCCTCCCGAGATACGCGAGCAGACGAGGCGAGAGTGGCCAGACTACGAAGAGGACGACGAGGACTAGGCGGGACGCTCGTGCTGGACGCCGAGGGCCTCCGTAAGCTCGCCGACGGCAACCCCCGAGCGGTCTCCTTTGCCAAAGACGCACACGCGACAAACGCGGTCGTCCTTACGGTGGCGTCCACCCTGACCGAGGTGCTACGAGGAGGGCCGCGGGACGCGACTGTGCATCGCGTCCTGAACGACGTCTCTGTGGTCTCCATCGGACCAGAGGAAGGCCGCGCGGCGGGCGAGCTGCTGGGACGAACCGGGATGTCCGGACATCGTTGCGCTCTGGACGCACTGCTGGCTGTCGTCGCCTTGGCCCAGCCCCGGCCAGTCGTCGTACTCACGAGCGACACCGACGACATGCGGCGTCTCACCGATGAGCCAGGGCGTCATAAGGCCGAGCGGGTCGGGGTATCCCGAATCTGATCAGCGGCGGACAGTGGGTGCCTGGTGTGCTGGTCTGAGGGACGAATATGGTTCGGCTTGTGAGCATCCTCGCCAGCGCGCTCGACACCCGCGGCGCCGAGTACGCATCACGGCGCGACGCCATGCTGGCCCGGCTGGCCGAACTGGACGCCGAGCACGCCAAGGCGCTGGCCGGCGGCGGGCCGCGCTACGTACAGCGGCACCGGGACCGGGGGAAGCTGCTGGCACGGGAGCGGATCGAGCTGCTCATCGATCCCGACTCCCCGTTCCTCGAGCTGTCGCCGCTGGCGGGCTACGGCACGGAGTTCCCGGTCGGCGGCAGCGTGGTCACCGGCATCGGCGTGGTCTGCGACACCGAGTGCGTGCTGATCGCCAGCGACCCGACCGTCCGCGGCGGATCGACCAACCCGTGGACGTTGCGCAAGACGCTCCGGGCCTCCGACATCGCGCTGCGCAACCGGCTGCCGCTGATCAACCTGGTCGAGTCCGGTGGCGCCGACCTGCCGACCCAGAAGGATATCTTCATCCCGGGCGGCCAGATCTTCCGTGACCTGACCCGGATGTCGGCGGCCGGCATCCCCACGATCGCCCTGGTATTCGGCAGTTCAACGGCCGGCGGCGCCTACCTGCCCGGGATGAGCGACTACGTGGTGATGGTGCAGGACCGGGCCAAGGTGTTCCTGGGCGGGCCGCCGCTGGTGAAGATGGCCACCGGCGAGGAGTCCGACGACGAGTCGCTCGGCGGCGCCGGGATGCACGCGCGCCAGTCCGGGCTCGCCGACTACCTCGCGGCCGACGAGCGCGACGCGCTGCGGATCGGCCGGTCGATCGTGGCCAGGCTGGGCCGGGCCCGCGGTCCGGCGCGCGGGCCGGCCCCGGCGCCGCGATTCAGTGAGGACGAACTGCTGGGCATCGTCCCCGAGGACCTGAAGGTGCCGTTCGACCCCCGTGAGGTGATCGCCCGGGTCGTCGACGGCTCGGACTTCGACGAGTTCAAGCCGCTGTACGGGAGCAGCCTGGTGACCGGGTGGGCCGCGCTGCACGGCCATCCGGTCGGCATTCTGGCCAACGCGCGCGGGGTGCTGTTCAGCGAGGAGTCGCAGAAGGCGGCCCAGTTCATCCAGCTGGCCAATCAGGTCGGCGTGCCGCTGCTGTTCCTGCAGAACACCACCGGCTACATGGTCGGCAGCCGCTACGAGCAGGCCGGGATCATCAAGCACGGGGCGATGATGATCAACGCAGTTTCGAACAGCCGGGTGCCGCACCTGACCGTGGTCATGGGTGCGTCCTACGGCGCCGGAAACTACGGCATGTGCGGCCGCGCCTACGACCCGAGATTCCTGTTCAGCTGGCCGAGCGCGAAGTCGGCGGTGATGGGCCCGGCGCAGCTGGCCGGCGTGCTGTCGATCGTGGGCCGCCAGGCCGCAGCGGCGCGCGGCGAGGCCTACGACGAGGTCGCTGACGCCGCGATGAGAGCGGCGGTCGAGGAGCAGATTGAGGCCGAGTCGCAGCCGTTCTTCCTGTCCGGCCGGATCTACGACGACGGGGTCATCGATCCCCGTGACACACGCACGGTCCTCGGCATGTGCCTGTCCGTGATCGAGAGCGCCCCGCCCGCCGAACCCGCCGCGCCCAGATACGGCGTGTTCCGGCTGTGACGGGGAATCCGGTGATCACCAGGGTGCTGGCCGCCAACCGGGGGGAGATCGCCCGCCGGATCTTCCGCAGCTGCCGCCGCTGCGGAATCGGCTGCGTCGCGGTGTTCTCCGACCCGGACGCCGGCGAACCGCACGTCGCCGAGGCAGACGCCGCGGTCCGGCTGCCCGGATCGAGCCCGGCCGACACCTACCTGAACGCTCCGGCGCTGGTCGAGGCCGCGCTGGCGGCCAGCGCCGACGCGGTGCACCCCGGCTACGGCTTCCTGTCCGAGGACGCCGGCTTCGCGCGGGCGGTTCAGGCGGCCGGGCTGACCTGGATCGGCCCGGGCCCCGACGCGATCGAGGCCATGGGTTCCAAGATCACTTCCAAGAAGCTCGCCGCCGAGGCTGGCGTCCCGGTGCTGCCCGAACTCGATCCGGAGGCGATCGCCGGCTATCCGGTGCTGGTCAAGGCGTCGGCGGGCGGGGGCGGCCGCGGCATGCGCGTGGTCCGCAGCGCCGCCGAACTGCCCGCCGCACTGGAGTCGGCCCGCCGCGAGGCTCAGTCGGCCTTCGGTGACGGCACGTTGTTCTGCGAGCCGCTGCTGGCTGGTGCCAGGCACGTCGAGGTGCAGGTCCTCGCCGACGCCCACCGGACGGTCTGGACGCTCGCCGAACGCGACTGTTCGGTGCAGCGGCGGTACCAGAAGGTGATCGAGGAGACGCCGTCCCCGGCGGTGACCGAGCCGCTGCGGGCCCGGCTGCTCGCGGCGGCGTCAGCGGTCACGCGTGCGGTGGGCTACCTTGGCGCCGGCACCGCCGAGTTCCTCGTCAGCGACGGGCAGTTCTACTTTCTGGAGTTCAACACCAGGCTGCAGGTCGAGCACCCGGTCACCGAGTGCGTGCACGGGATCGACCTGGTCACGCTGCAGCTCGGCATCGCCGGAGGGCTGGCCCTGCCGCCGGATCCGCCGCCGCGGGCCGGGCACGCGGTCGAGGCCCGGCTGTACGCCGAAGACCCGGCCGACGGCTACCGCCCGTCCAGCGGCCTGCTGCACGCGCTGGACGTCCCGGATGTGGACACGCGGTTCGGCCCGCCCGCCGCCGGGACCGAGCAGGGGCTGCGGCTGGACTCGGGCGTCGAGGCGGGCAGCGAGATCACCCCGCACTACGACCCGATGCTCGCGAAGCTGATCGCGTGGGCTCCGGCAAGAGACACCGCAACGCGCCTGCTCGCCAGCGCACTGGACCGGGCCAGGATCCACGGACCCGCCACGAACCGCGGTCTGCTCGTGAGCGTTCTGCGGCACCCGGCGTTCACCGATGGCCGGGCGGACACGTCGCTGCTGGACTCATGCGACCTGGCCGGGCTGATCCCCTCGGAGGAGGCCTGCATGCTGGCGGCGACCGCTGCCGCGGTCGCGGGCGCGGCGGCGAACCGGGCTGCGGCCCGGGCTGCGGCCGCCCTGCCCGGCGGCTGGCGCAACGTGGCCTCTCAGCCGCAGCACGCGGCCTTCGACGGGCCGCGTGGCCGGGTCGAGGTCGCCTATGTATGGCGGCGTGACGGCAGCATGGCGGTGCCGGGACGGGACCACGTCGCCGTCGCGAAGGCCGCGCCCGATCACGCGGTGCTCGACGTCGCGGGCGTGCGGTACCGGTTTGACGTCACCCGGGCGGATGACGTTGTCTGGGTGGATTCCGCGCATGGCAGCGTCACGCTGATGCTCCTGCCCCGCCTGCCCGAGCCCGAGGCGGCCAGAGAGCCCGGATCGCTGGTCGCGCCGATGCCGGGCAGCGTGGTGCGGGTCGAGGCACCCGCTGGCCAGCGGGTGAGCGCCGGGCAGCCGGTGCTCGTGCTCGAGGCGATGAAAATGGAGCACCAGATCGTAGCGCCGGCCGACGGACTGGTGGCGGAGGTACTGGTCGGCCCCGGCGATCAGGTACAGGCCGGGGACGTGCTGGCCACGGTGACCGGGCAGGACGCGACGGCGCAGGAGACGGCTTCCGGAGCGATCACGGCACGCCCATAGGGCAGAGGCCGGGACGGGAAGGAACCACGCCCATAGGGCAGAGGCCGGGACGGGAAGGAACAGAGAGTGGGAATGGCACAGTCGGGAATGGAACTGGTCAGCCAGGAATCGGCCGGAGAGGTCACGACCGTCACGCTGGACTCGCCAGCCACCAGGAACGCACTGTCCACCGCGTTGCTGACCCAGCTGCGCGAGGCACTTGCCCGCGCGCTGGATGATCCGGGCTGCCGGGTGGTGGTTCTCACCGGCGCCGATCCGGCGTTCTGCGCAGGCGCCGACCTGAAGGAGAGCCGGGACGGGCGGGCCGGACGCGTCGCGGCACCCGAGCTGTTCCCCGAGATCTTGCAGCTGATCTGGGACAGCGCCAAGCCGGTCGTCTGCCGGGTGAACGGCAGTGCCCGGGCGGGCGGCATCGGGCTGATCGCTGCCTGCGACATAGCTGTGGCCTCGCAGTCGGCGACGTTCGCGTTCAGCGAGGTCCGGATCGGGGCGACGCCCGCGATCATTGCGGTGCCCTGCCTGCGCCGGATGAGCCCGCGCGCTGCCGCCGAGTACTTCCTGACCGGGGAGCCCTTCGATGCGCAGCGCGCGGTCGAGGTTGGCCTGATCACCGCCGCAGTACCGAAGATCCAGCTCGACGAGGAAGTTGCCAGGTATGCGGATCTGCTGCTGCACGGCGCGCCTGGCGCGCTGGCGGTAACCAAGACCGTGCTCCGCGAGGCCAACTCGATGCCGGTCGCCGACGAGCTGGCCCGGATGGCGGAAATCTCCGCCGCGCGGTTCGCGTCCGAGGAAGCCCAGGAGGGTATGGCGGCCTTCGCCGGGAAGCGCGAGCCCAGCTGGGCGGCGCGGCGCGTGGAGGAGACACCCTAGCCCACGGCCGGCTGAAGCGGCGCGGCGCGTGGAGGAGACACCCTAGCCCACGGCCGGCTGAAGCGGCGCGGCGCGTGGAGCAGACACCCTAGCCCACGGCCGCCCGGGCGACGCGGCTAAAGGCCCTGCTACTCCACGGCCAGCCGCCGGTAGCGGCCGGCGTGGTAGATGAGCGGGCCACCCGCCGCGTCCTCATCCAGCGGGCCGGTGACGCCAAGCACCTCGCCAACCACGATGCTGTGATCGCCGCCATCGTGCACCGCGCTGGTCCGGCATTCCATCGCCGCCAGCGCGCCGTCCAGAATCGGGGCCCCGGTCACCGGCCCGGGATGATGGGCGACCGCATCCAGTTGCCCGTCCAGCGGCCGGCCGCGGGTCGCGAGCCAGCGCGCCGTCTTCTCTGCCGCCTCGTCCAGGATGGAGACCGCCCATTGCCCCGCCTCCAGCACGGTGTCGTGAAACCGGGCGATCTTTTCCGCACAGAACAGCACGAGCAGCGGCTCCAGTGAAACCGAGCTGAAGGCGCTCACGGTCATCGCGTGGGCGGTGCCGTCCAGGCTGGTGGACACCACGACGATGCCGGTGGGGAACGTTCCGGCTGCCCGCCGGAAGGCGGCAACGTCAGCCGCCATGGGATCGGGATCCGCCGCGCCGTGCCGCGCCGCCCCGTGACGGTGACCACAGCATGAAGGAAACCAGCACGCCTGCCACCGCGCAGAGCGCGCCGCCGAACAGGAACCACTTGCCTCCGCTGGTATTAGTGATCAAGACGCTCCCCCCAGGCGTGCCCATGGCCAGCACGAACGATGCGACGAACCATCCCACAGCGGGCATAAGAGCGCCAAGGGGCCTGCGCATTCCCCAGCCGCCGAGCACGCACGCCACCCCGGTCCCCAGAGCAAACGCCGGCGCGGCCACCGGGAAGGAGCCAAGAGCCCTGTTGTACTGAAAAGAGCCGATCATGCCGAGCAGGACGCCAAACGCCAGCAGCAGGACATAACAGCCGATGACCACCATGCGCCCATCGCCGGCTCCCGGTGAGCCGCGCCGCGGGTCTGGCTCCGCGAGGCGTTGCTTGCCTGGCTCGGTGTTCACGCCAGAAAGGTTAGTCAATCGCGGCGAACAGATCGCTTTCCCGGTCGTGCGGCCCGCTCCCGTGCCCAAGCGGGCCGGCCAGCAAGGTGTAGTACTCGCGGCCCAGTGCCTGCTGGCCAAGGTTGTCCGAAAATGCAAAGAACGGGCTGTCCACGGCGATCTGAGTGGCGTGCGCACGCATCGCGTCCAGCTTCTGCTCCAGGTACGCGGTCGCGTCGATCTCCGTGGTCACCACCTCGTCGGGGACCCCGAACGGGAAGTCGTCCACGGACTCGACCTGGGTGAAGCTGGGCGCGCCGCCGGGGAGACTTCCGTCGCTGCCGCGCATGGTCGTGATGGCATTCGCCAGCACCGAGCGCGGCAGCGCCGTGGCGTAGAACTTGCTGACCAGTCCGCCGGCGAGCTCGAAGGCCCGCTTCGCCACGCGGTGCGCCTGGATGTGGTCCGGATGCCCGTAGAAGCCGTTGTCGTCGTAGCTGATCAGCACCTGCGGCCGGACCTCGCGGATCACGCGGAGCAGTTCGCCCGCTGCCTCGTCCACATCGGCCCGCCAGAAGCAGTCGGGCGCGTCGTTGCTCGGCTCGCCCATCATCCCGGAGTCACGCCACCGGCCGGGACCGCCCAGGAACCGGTGATCGGCGACGCCCAGCGCCGCGCAGGCGGCATCGAGCTCACCAATGCGGTACTCGCCGAGGCCACCGTCCGCGTCGGCGGCCAGGTGCGCGAGCTCCGGGGGTATGACCTCGCCCAGCTCGCCGAGGGTGCAGGTCACCAGCGCCACGTGAGCGCCCTCGGCGGCGTACTTGGCCATCGTCGCCCCGGTCCCGATCGACTCGTCGTCGGGATGCGCGTGCACGAGCAGCATCCGGTAGCCCGCACCGGCCTGCCCGCCCCCGCCCCCGCTGTTTGCTCCGCTCATAACCGGGAGCCTAGCGACGCGCCGACAGCCTCGACCTGCGAGGATCTGGCCGTGACCGAAACCCGCCGGGCGAGGGCACGGGACCTGGGCGTCATCCCCGGCTCGCTGCCGCCAGGGGAGCACAACGCGATCACCGATGTGGCGGGCGTGCAGGTAGGCCACGTCACCCTCATCGAGGGCGGCGACGTCAGGACCGGCGTCACCGCGATCGTTCACGCCGGTCTCACCGGGGCGAAGTCGCTGAACGCCGGGCTTGCGGTGGGCAACGGGTACGGCAAGATCGTCGGCACGACACAGCTCGGCGAGCTCGGCGTGATCGAGACGCCGGTCGTGCTGACCGGCACACTGAGCACGTTCCGCGCCGCCGATGCGCTGGTCAGCTACATGCTCTCGCTGCCAGGGAACGAGAGGCTCGAGACGGTTAACCCGGTCGTCGCCGAGACCAACGACGGGTTCCTCTCCGACATGCGCCGCCGGCCCGTCAGCGCGGAACACGTGCTGGCAGCCCTTAGCGGGGCCGAGCCGGGCCCTGTCGCCGAGGGCGCGGTCGGCGCGGGCACGGGTACCGGGGCGCTCGGGTACAAGGCAGGGATCGGGACCTCATCACGGATCGTGAACTTCGGTGCGGCGTCTGGCCCGGTCACGATCGGCGCGCTCGTGCAGACCAACTTCACCGGCACGCTGACCGTGCTCGGCGTGCCGGTGCCGCCCGATCCGGGCACAAATCCGAATGCTCCAGCCACTACCGGTACAACTGCGCTGAACACCGATGAGCCAGGAAATTCGTGCGTGATCGTGCTGGCAACCGACGCCCCGCTGGACTCACGTCGCCTCAGCCGGGTCGCCTGGCGCTCGATCATCGGCATGGCCCGCACGGGCTCCGACTTCTCCGGCCACAGCGGCGACTACGCGCTCGCCTTTTCTACCGCTCCCGCAGGCGCCGAGCCGCTGCCGGATTCCGCTCTCGACCCGCTGTTCGTCGCCGCAATAGACGTGACCGAGGAAGCCATTCTCAACTCACTGTTCATGGCCGGCACCGTCACCGGCTTCCGGGGTCACGTCAGGCAGGCCGTGCCGCTTGACCGGGTGCTCCGGCTCTGCTCGGCACGGGGCGTGCTGCGGGCCAGGGATTAGCTGCTTTACGCATCGCAGCCATATCCCGCTCGGCCGGCTGGTGTAGTGAGAGTCACACGCCAGGAACGCCGCCCCACGGCACGGAAGTGGTATTCAGTGGAATAGGGTTCTCACGGCATGCGGGCGAGCGCCTGACGGACAAGGCGCCTACGCCAGCCGCGAAGCGATTCTGATGGTCTCAGGGCGGAGACGTCTATGACGCAGGCACCGGTGGCGCCGACCAAAACCAGGGCGCAGATCTCGGCACGGACGCTGCGCAAGGATCCCTGGTGGCGGGCTCCGGCAGTCACCGCCGTGCTGCTCACGATCTGGGTCACGTACGCGACCGTGCACGTGTTCATCGGCCACTGGTACTGGGTGCCCCAGTACCACTACCTGACCCCGTTCTACTCGCCGTGCATCAGCGGCGAGTGCGCGCCGGGTTCGAGCAGCCTGGGGCAGTGGTTCCCGGCGGTCCCGCCGATCATCCCGTACGCGCTCGTGTCGCTGCCGTTCGTACTCGGCTTCCGGCTGACCTGCTACTACTACCGGCGGGCCTACTACCGGGCGTTCTGGCGCGCGCCTGCGGCGTGCGCGGTGCGCGAGCCGCATGCCAAGTACACCGGCGAGACCAGATTCCCGCTCATCATGCAAAACCTGCACCGGTTCTTCTTCTACCTTGTGATTCTTATCTCGATTCTGAACACGTACGACGTGATACAGGCCTTCCGCGGCCCGAACGGGGACTTCGGGTTCGGCCTCGGCACCCTGATCATGCTCGTTAACGTGGTCCTGCTGTGGGGGTACTCGCTGTCGTGCCACTCATGCCGGCACATCACCGGCGGCAGGCTGAAGAACTTCTCCACCCACCCGGTCCGATACTGGATATGGACCCAGGTCTCCAAGCTGAATGCACGCCACATGCAGCTCGCGTGGACCACGCTGGGCACCCTGATGCTGACCGACCTCTACATCTGGCTCGTCTCCGCCGGGGTGTTCAGCGACCCGAGGTTCTTCAACTGAGGCAGGCGAAGCAATGACTGACATAGAGCGGCTCCCCTACGACGTCATAGTGGTCGGGGCTGGCGGCTCCGGGCTGCGCGCGGCGATCGAGGCCCGGCACGCAGGCAAGAGGACCGCGATCATCTCCAAGTCGCTGTTCGGCAAGGCACACACGGTCATGGCCGAGGGCGGCTGCGCCGCCGCGATGGGCAACGTCAACCCCAACGACAACTGGATGGTGCATTTCCGCGACACCATGCGCGGGGGCAAGTTCCTGAACAACTGGCGGATGGCCGAACTGCACGCCAAGGAGGCCCCGGACCGGGTCTATGAGCTCGAGGCCTGGGGCGCGCTGTTCGACCGCACCAAGGACGGCAAGATCAGCCAGCGGAACTTCGGCGGCCATCAGTACCCACGGCTGGCGCACGTGGGCGACCGCACCGGCCTGGAGATGATCCGGACCCTGCAGCAGCGGGTCGTCGCGCTGCAGCAGGATGACGCCCGCACCCACGGTGACCCTGAAGCGATGATCAAGGTCTTCGCAGAGACCACGATCACCGAGCTGGTCAAGGACGGGGAGCGGATCGCCGGCGCCTTTGGCTACATCCGCGAGAGCGGGAAGTTCGTCCTGTTCGACGCGCCCACTGTGATCCTGGCCACCGGCGGGATCGGCAAGACGTTCAAGTACAGCTCCAACTCCTGGGAGTACACCGGGGACGGTCACGCGCTCGCGCTGCTGGCCGGGGCAACGCTGATGAACATGGAGTTCGTGCAGTTCCACCCCACGCACATGGTCTGGCCGATCTCGGTGCGCGGGCTGCTGGTTACCGAGTCGGTGCGCGGCGACGGCGGAGTGCTGCGCAACTCCGAGGGCAAGCGGTACATGTTCAACTACGTGCCCGACGTGTTCCGGGCGCAGTACGCGGAGACCGAGGAAGAGGCCGACCGCTGGTACACCGACCCGGATCATAACCGGCGCCCGCCGGAGCTGCTGCCCCGCGACGAGGTGGCCCGCGCGAACAACGCGGAGGTCAAGGCCGGCCGGGGGTCGCCGCACGGTGGCGTGTTCCTGGACATCGCGTCGCGGCGGCCCGCCGAAGAGATCCTGCGCCGGCTGCCGTCTATGTATCACCAGTTCAAGGAGCTCGCCGACGTCGACATCACCAAGGAGCCGATGGAGGTCGGCCCGGCCCAGCACTACGTGATGGGCGGCGTCGAGGTCGACCCGGACACCGCGGCGTCGATCGTGCCCGGGCTGTTCGCCGCCGGCGAGGTGTCCGGCGGCATGCACGGCTCCAACCGGCTCGGCGGAAACTCCCTCTCGGACCTGCTGGTGTTCGGCCGCCGCGCCGGGATGGGCGCGGTCCAGTACCTGGATTCGCTCGGCGGCGACCGGCCGAAGGCGAGCGACGCGGACCTCGAGGCAGCCAGGGCGGAGGCCCTGGCCCCGCTGGAGCGCTCCGGCGGGGAGAACCCGTACACGCTGCACTCCGAGGTCCAGCAGACCATGAGCGACCTGGTCGGCATCATCCGCAAGGAAGATGAGATCAAGACGGCGCTGGCCGAGCTGGAGAAGCTGCGCGCCCGGGCTGCCAACGTCAGCGCCGAGGGCGGCCCGGCCTACAACCCGGGCTGGCACCTTGCCCTGGACCTGCGCAACATCATGCTGATCGCGGACTGCGTGGCCGAGGCGGCGCTGGAGCGCCAGGAGAGCCGCGGCGGGCACACCCGGGATGACTTCCCCGAGATGTCGCCGGAATGGCGCAAGGTCAACCTGATCGCCGTGCTGGACGGCGACCACGTGGTGCTGAAGAAGCAGCCCATGACGCCGATGCGTTCAGACCTGCTGGCCCTGTTCGACGTGGGCGAGCTGAAGAAGTACTACACCGATGCGGAACTGCCGCCGGAAACCGAACCGGCGCAGTCGTCGGCCAGCGAGGAGAAGAGCTGATGGGCGAGCAGGTCGCGCTCCGGGTCTGGCGGGGCGATGCCGGACAGGGACAGCTGACCGACTACCAGGTCGAGGCCAACGAGGGCGAGGTGCTCCTCGACGTCCTGCACCGGCTGCAGGCGACCCAGGCCGGGGATCTGGCCGTCCGCTGGAACTGCAAGGCCGGCAAGTGCGGGTCATGCTCGATGGAGATCAACGGCCGCCCGCGGCTGTCCTGCATGACCCGGATGTCGATCTTCGAGCCGGGCCAGCCGATCACGATCACGCCGCTGCGTACGTTCCCGGTGATCAGGGACCTGGTGACGGACGTTTCGTTCAACTACGCAAAGGCACGGGAGATCCCGTCGTTCACCCCGGATCCCTCGATCGGGCTCGGCGAGTTCCGGATGCAGCAGGTGGACGTGCAGCGGTCGCAGGAGTTCCGCAAGTGCATCGAGTGCTACCTGTGCCAGAACGTCTGTCATGTGATCCGAGACCACCCGGAGAACGAGCGCCCGTTCGCGGGGCCCAGGTTCCTGATGCGGATCTCCGAACTCGAGATGCACCCGGCCGATACCGCCGACCGCCGGGAGATCGCGCAGGACGACTTCGGGCTCGGCTACTGCAACATCACCAAGTGCTGCACCGAGGTATGCCCGGAGGGCATCAAGATCACCGACAACGCGCTCATCCCGATGAAGGAGCGCGTGGCCGGGCGCAAGTACGACCCGCTGGTCTGGCTCGGCTCCAAGATCACTCGTCGGCCGCGCGGCGCCAGCGACACCCCGGCCGTTCCCGGTGAAAGCTGACGGACTCCGCGCTGGGCATGGCCCCGGAAAGCAGCAGCGGGGCGGTCGGCTGGGCTTGTCGCAGATCTTCACGATTGGTTAAGAACCGCGCCAGTTTCATCGGCCGCGCGCTGAAGTCCGTACTATGAAGCCTGCGCGCAGACGCGGGCCCGGCCGATGGGCGGCGGCGCGCAGCCACAGGACCCCAGCAGCGGGAAGGCTGCCATGTCGCACATTACGTACCTTGAGGCCTCGGTAGTCGGCCTCATCCAGGGCGTGACCGAGCTGTTTCCGGTATCCAGCCTCGGCCACAACGTCCTGATCCCGGCGCTGATCGGTGGCAGCTGGGCCAGCGACCTTAACGTCGCCGCGCCCGAGTCCCCTTATCTGGCGTTCATCGTCGGGCTGCATGTGGCGACCGCGCTGGCGATGCTGATCTACTTCTGGCGGGACTGGGTCCGGATCATTGGCGGCTTTTTCAGCTCGATCAGGGACCGGGAGATCGTGACCGTCGACCAGAAGATGGCCTGGATGATCATCCTGGCCACGATCCCGGTCGGGCTGGTCGGCCTCGTCTTCGAGCATGAGTTCCGGGTGCTGTTCGCCAAGCCGATCCGGGCGGCGATCTTTCTGGCCATCAACGGCCTGATCCTGTACGCCGGGGAGCGGTTCCGGACCAAGAAGTCGCTGGCCGCTGATGCGGAGCAGACTGCCGAGAGCGAGCCGGCCAGCACGCGGGCGGTGGTGGCCGACGCTGTGATGGCGGACTCCGTCGCGGCGGACCCGCGCGCCACGCGCCCCCCCGCCAGGGCCGGGGTCGCGGCGCACGCCTCAGGCCAGCGAGCCATGCGCCAGCAGGAGGTCTCACGCGCGGTCCAGGCCGACCGCCGGCTGACCACGGTCAGCTACTGGCAGGCACTGATCATCGGATCGGCGCAGGTACTCGCCCTGCTGGCCGGGATCAGCCGCGACGGTGTCGTGATGGTGGCTGGCATGTTCGACGGCCTGTCCCGGCAGGATGCGGCCCGCTTCTCGTTCCTGCTCTCGACGCCGGTGATTCTCGCGGCCGGGGTGCTCAAGGTGCCGGACCTCACCGGTCACCTCGGCAACGGGATCCACGGGCAGATCGTGGTGGGCAGCATCCTGTCCGGCGTGGGCGCCTACGTGTCGGTGCGCTTCCTGATGAAGTACTTCCAGACGCGCACGCTGACCCCGTTCGCCATCTACTGCCTGGTGTTCGGCCTCGGCAGCATCATCTACCTGTCGGTCAAGTAGGCCTGGCGCCCCCGCGCCTGGCATCGCTGCCGGCCGTTCACGGGCGCCCGGTCAGCCGGCCGGGGAAACCGTCTCCCCCCGGGAACGGCGGGCGCGCGTCCGGCCGCGCTCCTTGGCATCCAGCACGGTCTTGCGCAGCCGGACCGTGGCCGGCGTCACCTCGGCACACTCGTCGTCCCCGCAGAACTCCAGTGCCTGCTCCAGCGACAGCAGCCGCGGCGGGATCAGGCGCTCGAGTTCCTCACCCGAGGACTGGCGCACGTTGGTCAGCTTCCGCTCCTTGGTGATGTTGACATCCATGTCGTCGGAACGGCTGTTCTCCCCGACGATCATCCCCTCGTACACCTCGGTGCCCGGCTCCACGAACATCGTGCCGCGCTCCTGCAGCGAGAACATCGCGTACGGCGTGGCTGGGCCGGACCGGTCGGCGACCAGCGACCCGGTCGGCCGCATCCGCATCTGGCCCGACCATGGCTCGTAGCCCTCGAAGACGTGGTGGGCGATGCCAGTCCCGCGGGTGTCGGTGAGGAACTGCGTGCGGAAGCCGATCAGCCCGCGCGCGGGCACCACGAAGTCCAGCCGCACCCAGCCGGTCCCGTGGTTGGTCATGTTCTCCATCCGCCCCTTGCGCTGGGCCAGCAGCGAGGTAACCGCGCCGAGGTACTCCTCGGGCACGTCCACGGTCAGCCGCTCCACCGGCTCATGCCTGGCCCCGTTCACTTCGCGGATCACGACGGTCGGGCGGCCAACGGTCAGTTCGTAGCCTTCCCTCCGCATGGTCTCGACCAGTACGGCGAGGGCGAGCTCGCCCCGGCCCTGCACCTCCCAGGTGTCCGGGCGCTCGGTGGGCATCACCACGATCGATACGTTGCCGACCAGTTCCCGGTCCAGCCGGTCCCTCACCATCCGCGCGGTGACCTTGCTGCCCTTCTCCCTGCCGACCAGCGGCGAGGTGTTCACGCCGACCGTCATCGAGATCGCCGGCTCCTCGACGGTGATCAGCGGCAGCGGCCGCGGGTCGTCCACGTCCGCCAGCGTCTCGCCGATCATGATGTCGCTGATGCCGGCCACCGCGATGATGTCACCGGCCGACGCGGATGCCGCAGGCACCCGCTCCAGCGCCTCGGTGCGGAACAGCTCGGTGATCTTGACCCGCTCGATGGAACCGTCCCTGCGGCACCACGCCGCCTGCTGGCCCCGGGTGATCTTCCCGCTGTACACCCGGCAGAGCGCGATCCGGCCGAGGTAGGACGACGCGTCGAGGTTGGTCACGTGCGCCCGCAGCGGCTCTTCCGGGTCGTAGGAGGGCGCGGGCACGGTGTCCCGCAGCACCGCGAACAGCGGCTCGAGGTCAGGCGAGTCGGGCAGCGTGCCGTCCTCGGGCCGCTGCAGCGAGGCCCGGCCAGCGCGCGCCGACGCGTAGACAATGGGGAACTCGATCTGGTCCTCGGTGGCGTCCAGGTCCAGGAACAGCTCGTAGCAGGCGTCCACGACCTCGGCGATCCGCGCGTCGGGCCGGTCCACCTTGTTGATCACGAGGATCACCGGCAGCTTCGCCTCGAGCGTCTTGCGCAGTACGAACCTGGTCTGCGGCAGCGGGCCCTCGCTCGCGTCGACGAGCAGCAGCACCCCGTCCACCATGGAGAGCCCGCGTTCCACCTCGCCGCCGAAGTCCGCGTGGCCCGGCGTGTCCACGATGTTGATCGTCAGGCCGCCGTGGGTCACCGCGGTGTTCTTGGCCAGGATCGTGATGCCCTTTTCCCGCTCCAGGTCTCCGGAGTCGAGCACCCGGTCGGCCACCTGGGCACCGGCCCGGAACGCGCCCGACTGCCACAGCATGGCATCCACCAGCGTGGTCTTGCCGTGGTCGACGTGCGCGACGATCGCGACGTTGCGGAGGTCATCGCGGATGGCGAGACGGGCAGTGGTGGTGGGCATGCGGGAAGGCTCCGGTTTGGACAAGGGATGCGCCAGAGTACGGCGCTACCAGCTTATTCGCTCATTCATCCACAACGTAAATTGCCCGCCTGATCTTCCACGCAAGCCATTTCATGCCCGGGCCGGCGTGACACGGCTGCCGAGAGCGCCGCTCAGGAAGATGCTGAGCACGGCGGCGCTGGTCTCTTCCACGCCCGCATGGGTCCGGGCCGACCGGATGATCGACCCCTCGATGAGGTCGGCGTAGCTACCGAGCAAGGTCTCGGCGGGCAGGTCGCTGCGCAGCGTGCCGTCGTCCACACCGCGGCGGAAGAGCCGCAGCAGCGGCTCGCTGACCTGCTGATCGGCCGCACCAGCCGGCTTTGGCCACAGATAGGCGAGGGCGATGTACTTGCTGCCGGTGGTGATCAGGCCGCGGGTGATCCGGGCGATTGCCTCGGCGACCGGGAGTGCGTCGGGCCTCGCCTCGCCGATGCGGTCCTGGATCTCGCGGGCCGCACTTTCGGCGAGGGCCCGCAGCAGCGCCTCGCGGTTGGGGAAGTACCGGTACAGGGTGGAGCGCGCGACCCCGGCCGCCTCGGCGATCTCGGCCAGGCTGGCTGCCTCGCGGCGCTCGGCGAGAACCTCGGCCGCCTTATCGAGGATGACGGCGGCGACATGATCACGCAGCACAGGGCTCCTGGCCATGGCGGGAGCCTACCTTCCCACAAAGAGACAAGATCCGTCTTCTTATGAGACATTGATGTCCTACCCTCGGGCTAGGACGTCTCAAACTAAGGAGACAGCCCATGCAGTACGTCACCGTGGACGGCTTGCCGCCGGTGAGCAAGCTAGGCCTAGGAACGATGCGGTTCGGGGAGCGTGGCTTCGACCCGGCCCTCGCCCGCGCCATCATCCGGCGGGCGCTCGAGCTCGGCATTACGCACTTTGACACGGCCGAGGCCTACGGGTGGGGGCGCAGCGAGCGGCTGCTGGGGCAGGCTCTCGGCGCCGGAGAGAGCTCCGCCGTAGTCGTCACCAGCAAGTACGCTCCGCTGCTGCCGCTGCCGGAGGTGATCGGGCGGCGCGCCAAGACCAGCCGCAGCCGGCTCGGCGTGCCGGTGATCCCCCTCTACCTGCTGCACATGCCCAACCCGCTGGTTCCCCGGCGGGTGATCATGCGCGGCTTCCGCCGGGCCCGGGATGCGGGTGTCATCGGCTCGGCCGGGGTCAGCAATCACAGCCTGCGTCAGTGGCAGGCGGCCGAGGCCGCGCTCGGGCAGCCGATCGCCGCCAACGAGATCCTGCTCAACCTGCTGCATCGCGGTCCCCTCGACGACCTCGTGCCGTGGGCCGACCGGCAGCGCCGGCTCGTCATCGCCGCCTCCCCGCTCGGCTCGGGAATGCTGACCGGCCGGTACGACTCCGGTCATCCGCCGGCCGGCCTGCCACCGCTGCGGCGGCTGGGCGTGCGCCATGCCGCCCTCCCGCCCACGCCGGCCAATCTCCGCCGACTGGACGTGCTGCTGGAGCAGTTGCGCGCGATCGCGGCGGGGCACGACGCCACGCCCGCCGCCATCGCGCTGGCCTGGGCCATCGGCCCCGGTCCGGTCGTTGTCATCCCCGGCGCCTCCAGCATCGGCCAGCTCGAGGCCAACGTTGCCGCCGCCGACATCGTTCTGCGCGAGGATGAGCAGCAGGCCCTAGCGGCCGCCGCCAGCGAGGTTCGCGAAGGTCGCGTTGGTGTTAGCAACTAGAATGCGTGTTCGACATTCGGTAGGGTTTACGACGTGGCAGAGTACGTTCCGCCGGGGTGGCCGACCGGCGTTCATCCGCCGGGCAGCGAGGAGTTCCAGCAGACCGCGGTGGCCTGGATGCTCGACGTGGTGCCGCCCGACTACCGGCTGCACGGTGTGCTCCGCAGGCACCCGGTGGCGCTGGCCGCGCTGGCCAGGCATCACCTGGCTGCGTGCGTGGCGGGCGCCCGGGAGGGGTACCGGACGGCCCGCGCCGAACTCGGTGACCGCCTGCCGCCCGGCAGCCTGGACGCCGTGCTTGATG
>Ga0209693_10000279_pt1 | contig 20329 bp, 16 predicted proteins | sample HubBroMetageWRM3_FD_188345 | JGI IMG/M metagenome (GOLD analysis project Ga0209693, IMG submission 188345) | Warmed soil microbial communities from the Hubbard Brook experimental Forest, New Hampshire - Hubbard Brook CCASE Soil Metagenome WRM 3... | ecosystem: Environmental > Terrestrial > Soil... | reverse complement strand
AAAAGGCGGGCTACGATGCTTTTGTGATCGGCCACTTCCAGGAGCCCGGGCTGATTGAAATCCGCGGCTCCGTCGACATCCCGGTCATCGGCCTGGGCGAGGCCAACTTGCTCGCCGCCCTCAGCATGGGACATCGGCTGGGGCTTGTGACGATCGACCCGATCTTCATCCCCTGGCACGACCGACAGGTGAGGATGCACGGGCTCGGCGAGCGGGTGGTCGGCACCACCGCGCTCAAGATGAATCTGCCGGCCTTCATGAAGGCATTCACCGACGAAGCCGCCTATGCGACCGTGCGCGCCCAGTTCGTGGCGCAGGTCAAGCCGCTGATCGACGCTGGCGCAGAGGTTGTCATCCCGGCCGGCGGACTGCCGATGCTGCTGTTCGCCCGCGAAAGCCCCTTCATCATCGATGGCGCGCCGGTGCTGAACGGTATCGCCGTCGTCGCCAAGGCAGCCGAGATGGCGCTCGCCCTGAAGGCGATCACCAAAGTCGTCGTCAGCCGGCGCAGCACCTATGCCAAGGCGTCGGCCGACGCGATCAGCGAGTTTTTAGCCCGTTAGACGTCAGGCGGGCAGGCCAAGCTCGCGCAAGGCCGTGATCGTCTTGTCGGCCGAACGATGATGGACCGCCCTCATGCCGAACGCGCGGGCGCCCTCGACGTTAGGCAAGTTGTCGTCGATCAGCACGGCCTCGTCCGGGCGAAAGCCTCCCGTCCGGCAAACCAGGTCGTAGATCTTGGCGTCGGGCTTGCAGCAGCCGACATGGCCCGAGACCACGTAGTCGCGGAAACGGCCGAGGAAGGGATGCCGACGATGCGCCGGTCCGCGCAACCAGGCGTCGAGAAATCCGGGCGCATTGGAGAGCAGGTAGAGCGGCGTTCCCGCCCCGTGCAGACGCTCGACCAGATCCGCCATTTGCGGGAAAGGGTGGTCGAGCATCTCGTCGAACCGGCTGTAGAAGGCCTCGATCAGGGTCTCTTTGCTCGGATGATCCGCCGTCAACCGGCGGGTAGCTTCGGCTGGGTTCCCGCCCTGGTCCTGCAATCCATGCCATTGTGTGGTGGTCACCGTCGCGAGGAAACACTCCATTTCCTCGGGATCCGGGATCAGCTTGCGGTAGAGATGGCGGGGGTTCCAGTCGAGCAGGACGCCGCCCATGTCGAAGACCACGATCGAGGGCGCGGAAGCGCCTGTTTCTTGGGCTGTTTTTGGGGCCAATTTCGAGCCTTTCCGGAGGGCGTTTTCGGGGCGAATTTACTTAATAAAAACAATAAGTTAAAGTCCGCTTATCGGAGCGTTTTTTGTTGGTCTTCCGGCCCCGGTTTGCTAGGGTGCAAATCCGTTCCGCCGGGCCCTCTGGCAGGGCCATAAAAACAAGCGAAAACCAGGTTCCCGTGAGCGACGATACGACCCTTCCGCCGGCGCCGCCGCCCCCCGACGACGTGCCGCCGCCAACGCCCCCGCACGACATCGCCCCAATCACCATCGAAGAGGAGATGCGGCGCTCCTACCTCGACTACGCCATGAGCGTGATCGTGGCGCGGGCGCTGCCCGACGCCCGGGACGGCCTGAAGCCGGTGCAACGCCGCATCCTGCACGCGATGAAGGAAAGCGGCTTCGATTCCACACACGCCTTCCGCAAGTCGGCGCGCATCGTCGGCGAAGTGATGGGCAAGTATCACCCGCACGGCGATCAATCGATTTACGACGCGCTGGTGCGCATGGCGCAGGACTTCTCGATGCGCCTGCCGCTCATCTCGGGGCAGGGAAATTTCGGCTCGATGGACGCCGACCCGCCGGCGGCGATGCGCTACACCGAGGCCCGTCTGGCCCGCGCTGCCGAGACACTGCTCGCCGATATCGACAAGGACACCGTCGACTTCCAGCCGAACTACGATGAAACGACCCAGGAGCCGACGGTCCTCCCGGCGGCCTATCCGAACCTGTTGGCCAACGGCGCGGGCGGCATCGCCGTCGGCATGGCGACCAACATTCCGCCGCACAATCTCGGCGAACTGATCGATGCCTGCTGTGCGCTGATCGACAATCCCGAGCTCACCGTGCCGCAACTCATGGAACACGTGCCCGGGCCGGATTTCCCGACGGGCGCCACCATCCTTGGGCGCAACGGCATCCGCGCGGGCTACGAGCTCGGCCGCGGATCGCTGATCATGCGCGCCAAGACCCGGATCGAGGAGGCGCGCGGCGGCCGCGAATCGATCATCGTCTCCGAGATTCCCTATCAGGAGAACAAGGCACGCCTGCACGAGCGCATCGCCGAGGTGGTGCGCGACAAGCGGGTCGAGGGCATCGCCGAGGTCCGCGACGAGAGCGATCGCGACGGCGTGCGACTGGTGATCGAGCTCAAGCGCGACGCCATGGCCGACGTCGTGCTGAACCAGCTCTATCGTTTCACGCCGCTGCAGACGACCTTCGGCGTCAACGCGCTGGCGCTGGACGGCGGCCGGCCCAAGCTGATGAGCCTCAAGGAGCTCCTCGAGGCGTTCATCCGCTTCCGCGCCGAGGTCATCACGCGGCGCACCAAGTACGAGCTCAACCATGCCCGCGATCGCGCCCATGTGTTGGTCGGCCTTGCCATCGCCGTTGCCAATATCGACGAGGTGATCGAGATGATCCGCCGCGCCCCCGACCCGGTGGTGGCGCGCGAACGCCTGATGGCGAAGGATTGGGCCGCTTTCGACGTGGCGCCATTGATCACCCTGATCGCCGAGCCCGGCCGCGACGTGGCGACCGACGGCACTTACCGGCTGTCCGAGGCCCAGGCCCGCGCCATCCTGGAGTTGCGGCTGCAGCGCCTGACCGGCCTGGAGCGCGACAAGATCGCCCAAGAACTGACCGACGTGGCCAAGCTGATCGAGGGCTATCTCGAGCTGCTCGGCGATCGCGACAAGCTGTTCGCGCTGATGCGCAAGGAGCTGGTCGAGATCAAAGAGCAATTTGCTACGCCGCGCCGCACCGAGATCCTGGACAACGAGTTCGAGCAGGACATCGAAGACCTGATCCAGCGCGAAGACATGGTCGTCACGGTGACACACGGCGGCTACGTCAAGCGCGTGCCGGTGTCGGCCTACCGCGCCCAGCGCCGCGGCGGCAAGGGCCGCGCCGGCATGGCCACGCGCGAGGACGATTTCGTCAGCAGCCTGTTCGTCGCCAACACGCACACGCCGGTGCTGTTCTTCTCGAGTCGCGGCATCGTCTACAAACTCAAGGTATGGCGCCTGCCGCTCGGCGCGCCGCAGGCGCGCGGCAAGGCGTTCGTCAACCTGCTGCCGCTGGGCGAGGGCGAGACGATCAGCGCCGTGATGCCGATGCCGGAGGACGAGGCGAGCTGGTCGACGCTCAACGTCATGTTCGCTACGGCGCGCGGCGGTGTGCGCCGCAACGAGCTCAGCGACTTCGTCAACGTGCATCAGACCGGCAAGATCGCGATGAAGTTCGACGGCGAAGACGCCGGCGACCGGCTGATCGGCGTCAGCGTCTGTGGCGAGGAACAGGACGTGCTGCTGGCGACCCGCCAGGGCCGCGCCATGCGTTTCCCGGTCTCGACGGTGCGCGTGTTCCAGAGCCGCGCGTCGACCGGCGTGCGCGGCATCGCGCTGGCCGAGGGCGACGAGGTGATCTCGATGTCGCTGTTCGACAGCGGCAGGGGCATCACGACCGAAGAGCGCGAAGGCTACCTGCGCCAGTCGCGCGCGGCGCGCCAGGCGGAGAACGCGACCGAGAACGGCGAGGAAGAGACGACGCCGGCGGCGGAGGAGACGGCGGTTGCTGCGACGCTGTCGGCCGAGCGCTACGGCGAGCTGCAGGGCAAGGAAGAGTTTGTCCTCACCGTCGCCTCGACTGGATTCGGCAAGCGCACCTCAGCTTACGAATATCGCGTGACCGGCCGCGGCGGCAAGGGCGTCGAGCTGATGAACATGGCCCGGGGCGGCGAGGTCGTGGCGGCATTCCCGGTGCTGGGCAGCGACCAGATCATGCTGGTGACCGATGGCGGGACGCTGATCCGCTGCCCGGTGGATGGAATTCGCATCGCGGGACGCACCACGCGCGGCGTGCGCATCGTCAATGTGAGCGAGGGCGAGCGCGTGGTCTCCGCCGTGCGCATCGGCGAGGACGATGCCGGCAACGGCAACGGCAATGGAAACGGCAGCGGTGAAAGCCATTCCGAAACAAACGGTGGATAAGGACCTTCCGTGTCGTTAAGACTCCGCCGCCGTATTTGGCGCACGAGTAGTGGGGGAGTGGGGGAGAGACATGGCCTCAGAACGCACCGGCGTGTATCCGGGAACGTTCGATCCCGTCACCAGCGGGCATATGGAAGTGGTGCGCCGCTCCCTGAAGCTCGTCGACAGGCTGGTGATTGGACCGTCGACCAACATCGGCAAGGGACCGCTGTTCTCGCTCGAGGAGCGAATCGACATCATCAAGGACGATATCGCGGACTTCTCGCAGGACGACAGGGATCGCATCAAGATCGTGCCGTTCGACGGGCTGCTGATTCATTTTGCGCGCGACGTTGGCGCCTCGATGATCATCCGCGGCCTGCGCGCGGTCTCGGACTTCGAGTACGAGATCCAGATGGCCAACATGAACGCCCGCATGGAGCCCAACATCGAGACCATCTTCCTGATGGCGTCCGACCGGCACCAGTTCATCTCCTCGTCCCTGGTCAAGGACATTGCGCGGCTGGGCGGCGATACGTCCCAGTTTGTGTCCAAGAAGGTCTTCGAGCGGCTGAAAGCCAAGTTCAAGCGCTCCTGACACCCCCGGCCGCCGCGTTGACCGTGGGGCCTGCACATCATATACGGGCGCCGCGCGGGGTTTCGGCCTGCAGCGCTGTGCCGGAGCGAGCCCGTAGCTCAGCGGTAGAGCATCTGACTTTTAATCAGGTGGTCGTAGGTTCGATCCCTACCGGGCTCACCACCGCCGCCAACAAGGAGAGACGCGGCTCATGCCGTCGGTGAACGTCGTCAACGGCAAGCAGATCGTGGTCGAAACGCTCGACCCGTTGCAGCGCGTCTTCCGCTTCCTCGCCAAGCCCTTCCTGCAGATGCGGAACCATCAGGATCTGATCCTGGCCATCCTGCGCCGCGAGTTGCGCGCGCGCTTCCAGGGCTCGGCCGGGGGATGGATCTGGGCGGTGTTTGCGCCCCTGGTAGCGATTGCCGTCTATACCATGGCCTTCACGACCAACCTGCAGCTCTCCAGCGCCGGCACCGGACAGCGCGTGAACTATGCGCTGTTCATCTTCAGCGGCATCGTCATCTTCAATTTCTTCTCGGAGATGGCGTTCCGCTCGCCGATGCTGTTGCACGAGTACGCGCACTATATAAAACAGACGATCTTCCCCAGCGACATGCTGGCGGTGATCTCGACCCTGCGGGCGACGGCCTACATCGGGATTTCGGTCGGCGTCCTGCTGCTCCTCGAGCTGATCGTGCGGGGCGGCCTGCACTGGACGGTCGTGCTGCTCCCGTTGGTTTTCCTGCCGCTCATGGCATTCCTGGTCGGTATGGCGTGGTTTCTGTGCGCGGTGGGCGCGTTCACGCGCGACGCGGGTTACCTGATGATCAATATCGTGCCGCTGTTCATGTTCGCCACGCCGGTCTTCTATTCGCACAATTCGCTGTCGCCGCCGTTCGACATCCTGATCTACGCCAATGCGCTGACAGGCTATGTCGAGTGCATGCGCGATATCGTGCTGCAGGGGCGGGTCCCCAATCCCCTGGTCTATGGCTGGATGCTGGCCACCTCGGTGTCGACCTTCTACTTCGGCTACTGGTTCTTCGACAGGTATCGGAATGTCATCGTCGACGTCATCTGAAGTCGTCGTACGCGCCCGGCACCTCGGCAAGGCCTACCAACTCTACGCCCGCCGCGGCGACTGGCTGAAGCAGGTCATGTTCGGCTGGTGGAAGTCGTACTTCAAGCCGTTCTGGGTGTTGCGCGACATCGACCTCGACGTCTATCGCGGCGAGAGCATCGGCATCCTGGGACGCAACGGGTGCGGCAAGTCGACTCTGCTGCAGGTGATCTGCGGCATGACCTTGCCCAGCAACGGCGAGCTCAGGGTCACCGGCCGCATCGCCCCGGTGCTGGCGCTCGGCGCCACCTTCGACGCCGAGCTGTCGGGCCGCGAAAACGTCATGATCGGGGGCGCGGTGTTCGGGCTGAAGCGCTCCGAGCTGCTGCGCAAGTTCGACTCGATCGCGGAGTTCGCCGGCATCGGCGATTACATGGAACAGCCGGTGAAGCATTATTCCCTGGGCATGCGCACGCGCCTGGCTTTCGCCATCTGCGCCCATGTCGAGGCTGAAATCCTGGTGGTCGATGAAGCGTTGGCGGTCGGTGACGCCGCCTTTCAGCGCAAGTGCATGGATTGGATCGACAGCTTCCGCAAGAACGGCACCCTGTTGTTCGTCTCGCATTCGACGGCCGAGGTGCGCCGGCTGTGCACCCGCGCCATCTGGATCGAGGATGGCCGGATTCGCGCGGAAGGCGAGCCCAGGACTGTCATCCGTTCCTACCATCGCGCGCTGGCGATGGAGAACGACGATATCCACCGCTTCTCAGCGGGCGAGTGATGAGGGATGGCCGCCAGCACCCTGTTCTGGATCGGGTTCGGCTGGTGGGCGATCACCACGCTCGTCCAGTGGGTGAGCGCCGCATTGGCCCTGCGGCGGCGGCCGGCGCCGCCGTCACGGCACCAGGCGGCCGATTTCAGCATCGTGGCACCCCTGGCCGGCGTCCATGATGCCTCCGAAGCCTATGTCGGGAGGCTGGCGGAGCTCGCGCGCGCCGGCGCCGAAGTCTTGATCTGCGTGGCCAGCGAGCGCGACGAAGCGGCGGAGCGGGTGCGTGCGCAATGGCCTGGCGCGCCGCTCCTGTTCGGCAACGACAGCACCTTCAATCCCAAGCTCAACAACGTGCGCAAGGGTCTCGAGGCGGCGAGCCGGCCCGTGGTGGCGCTTTGTGATGCAGGCATCGCGCTCGCCGCCGGTGAGCTCGTCACGGCCGCGGCGCAATTGTCGGACGAGGTCGGGCTCGTGCTGGCGCTCAAGGCCGGCGAACGGCCGGAAAACTTCGCGGCCGAGATGGAATGCGCCTACCTCAACGGCCATCAGGCGCGCTTCCTGCTGGCGGCCGACCGGCTCGGCATGCCCGTCGCGTCGGGCGGCGTGACGATCCTCACCCGGGACGTCCTGGAGCGCATTGGCGGCCATCAGGGTTTCCTCAACTATATTGCCGACGATTATTCCGTCGTGCGCACAGTGCGCGACCGCGTCGGACAGACGACGTGGCTCGCCAATGTCATGCCAAGGTTGCCGCTGGGCCGCCGCCGCTGGTCCGACGTCTGGCGCCGCCAGGTCCGTTGGGGATCGACGCGCCTCAACCTCACCACTGAGGTGAAGGCGCTGGTGCTGTTCGAGCCCGCGATCGGCTGGCTCGCCTCGGGGCTGGCCGGGAGCGTGGCATTGCTCGCCTATGGCGTTGGAACCGGCACCTTGGCGCTCGCCCTCGCCGCGCACACAATCGCGTGGTTTGCCGCCGAGGCATGGTTCGTCGTGGGCTACCGGCTGCCGTTCGGACCGCGTGCCTGGGCGGCGGCGCTGGTGCGCGAGGCGCTGGCGCCGGTGCTGGCCGCCCAGGCCTGGCACGGCCGCCATAGAATCGACTGGCGCGGCACAAACCTGGCCGCAGGCTGGCGTCCCGGGGATGGCGCCGCCGGAAAGAGCGTATGAGGATGACAAACGCCATGGACGACATTGCCACCGTCATGCTGCCGGAGCGCGTCGATTCGGCGACCTCAGCGTCGGTCGAGGCGCTGATGTTCGCCGCGCTGCGCCCGGGGGCCCGCGTCATCGTTGACGGCAGCGCGGTCACCTACATGAGCGCAGCCGGCGTGCGCGTGCTGGCGACCACCATTCATCGGGCGGAGGAGCAGGAAACGCACATCGTTCTCTGCAGCTTTAGCGGCCCTGCGGCCGATTGTTTGCTGGTCAGCGGCTTCTCCCAGCTTTTCGATGTCGCCGATTCGGTCGATGAGGCCATGAAAAGACTGCGTCCCAATCTCGTGGGTAACTCCGCGGACCGCTTGCACCCGCGCGGCGCTGCGGGTTAATTACTGGCCGGGCTGAGCAAGATCATGAAATGGGTAGCAGTGCGGCGCGTGACGTGGCGACCGTTCTGGACGGAGATCGGAATTTGACAATTTGGAGCTGGCTTTGCCCTGTCGCGCGGCCGACGGCCGTTGTTATCGGCTTGGCCCTGGGTGCCGGTGGCTGCACGGCTCTGCCCGGCGACGGCCCGTGGATGGGCGGCGCCCAAGGCGGCAGCACGGAGGCGCTGCCGTTCGACGTCATCGACCTCACGCCGACGACCGTCGTCGCCTATCGGCAGCCGGAAAGCCCCGATCGACCGTCGTCGGCCGCCAGCAACCTGTCGGCGGCTGTACATATCTCCATCGCGCCCGGCGACTCGCTGAGGGTGCGCATCTACGAACGCTATGGCGGCAACATCTTTCCGACCATCTCGGGGCTGGCGGCCGATCTCGGCGTCCAGCGCGTGGCGGAGGACGGCACGATCAAGGTACCCGTCGTAGGGGTTGTGCAGGTGGCGGGTCTCGGTCTGAATCAGGTTGAAGATCGCATCATCCAGCAACTCGGCAACAAGGTGCAGGAGCCCGAGGTCATCGTTGACTTCGACTCGCCGCGCACTCAGACGGTGATGGTGTCGGGCGACGTCAAGAAGCCCGGGCGCTGGTCGATTCTCGACGACATCCGCACCGTGGTCGATGCCATCAACGCGGCGGGTGGCCCGTCAGGCGGCGGCAGCACCTTGGCCGTGCCCGCGAACCAGCTCGAAGTGGTGGTGCGCCGCCAGGGCCAGGTGATCCTGAGGGCCCAGCTGTCCGATCTGCTCGCCGGCGCGGATATTCCCGTACAGAAAGGCGATGAGATCGTCGTCCGGTCCAATCCCCGCGTCTATACCGTCCTGGGCGCAGTGATGAAGTCGGGCAATGTCGAGATGACCAAAGCCAATCTCAGCCTGCTCGAGGCCTTGGGAAATGTTGGCGGCTTGCAGGACCAGCGAGCCAACAAAACAGGCGTTTATGTGTTCAGAATGGGGGATTTAATCAATAATCCCACCGCCCGGGCCCGCGTTTTTAGGTTGGACCTCTACCAACCAGTATCTATCTTCATTGCTCAGCAGTTCGGGGTCCAGGCTCGCGACGTCGTGTATGTCACCAATGCACCGCTTTACGAGTACGACAAGATCCTGAGCTCGATTTACAAAACCTTCTCGATCATCGGCGTGGCCAGGGGCAACGTGCTTCCCACGACGGTGTTTTGACGCGGACCCGAGCAAAGCAAAGGGATTTTTGGTACAATTCACGATGGCCCAGGCAAAGAAGTTCACATGGGGTGCGACAGGGCTGGCGGTCGCGGCCGTTATTGTCGCCCTTGTCTTGTGGATGGCGCCCAGTCGGCAGACCAGCAGCGCCCAGGACGGGGCGCAGCCCGCCGCGGCCCTGATCTCTCGGGGCTATACCGACGCCCCGGCGGGGACGGCGGTCGTTGCCGGCGATCCCGCGGGCGGTACCAATCTGCTCGAGTTGCGCATCAAGGACGGCCAGAAGGTCGAGCGCGACGAGATCATCGCCGTCTTGTCGAACTATCCCAAGGCGGACGTCGCGCTGCGCATGGCCGAGGCCAACCTGAGCAAGCTAAAGCAGACCCACGACATGGTGCTGATGGGAACCCGCGTCACCGACATCGCCTTGCTGGAAGCCACGCTGAAGTCGTCGATCGAGTCGGACAAGCTGTCGACCCTCCAGCGCTCGCGATCCGGCAAACCGCCCGATGTGAAGGAGCTTGAAGCCAGCCTCGCCGAGCAGAGCCTCCAGCGCGAGAGGGTCAGGCTGGAGCTGGCGAAGACGACGCTCAAGAACGATCTGGCGCAATATGAGATCGATCTCGCCAACTCGCAGGCCTCGGTCGACAGCGCCCGCCGCAGCCGCGAGGAATCGCTGGTTCGCTCGCCGGTCAACGGCGTCGTGGTGCAGATCTTCTCCCGCCAGGGCGAACGCATCTCGCCGGCCGGCATCGCCAAGATCGTCGACATGAGCCAGTTGCGCGTTCTGGCCGACGTCGACGAATTGCACGTTGCCCGCTTGAAGCCCGGCGGCAAGGTCGAAGTCACGTTCCGCGGCAGCCCGACCATCTACAAGGGCACGATCGCGCGCGTGGCGCCCACGGTGAAGCGCATGCAGCGTGTCGAGCCGGACGGCGCTTCGTCGACGGACGCTCGCGTCGTGCAGGTCGAGATCGAGTTCGACGATCCTTCCACCATGCCGCAGGTGCTGGGACGCGAGACACGCGTCACTTTCCTCTGATGGCTTTGATCCTGCCTGACGTACCGGCGCTGCGGCTTCGGCTGCTGCGCCTGTTGTCGCGGGTGGCGCAGCTCCGTCACTGGCGGCCGGATTTCTCCCTGGCCCGCGTGCGGGCGTCGGCGCGCACCGCGACGGTCATGCCGCTCGGCGTACAGCAGCTCAAGCGCCAGCGCACCAGCACGCTGCTTTCCCTGGCCGGCGTCACGGCGAGCCTGCTGGTGATTTTCGCCCAGCTCGGCATCGAGCGCGCCGTCTACGAATCGTCGGTGCGGCTCCATCGCATGGTTACCGGCGACCTCGTGGTCGTGCCCTACGGCTTCAAGTCGATGCAGCTCCACGCCGAGGTTCCGGTCGCGGTGACCGATATTGTCGCGACCAATCCTTCGGTCGCCAGCACGTCGCCGTTCTGGTTTGGCGTCATGTCGATAAACTACTCCGGCATACCGACGTCCCGCCGGCTCGCCTGGTACGCCATCGACGTCGAACGGCCGGCGATCGACGTGCCCGGGCTGAAGGACAACCTCTACAAGCTTCGCGAGACGCGGCGCATGCTGTTCGACCGCGAATCACGGCCGTATTTCGGAGATCTGGCCGAGGCTGCGGAGCGCGGCGGCGATGTGCCGGTGCTGGGGCCGCCCGACAATCGCGGCCTGCTGCACCAGCTTTTCGTCGTCGGCACCTTTGCCGTCGGGCCCAACGTCTTGAACGATGGCGCGGTCTTGATGTCCGAGGCCACCATGGCCGAGGTGTTTGGCGCCTGGTGGTCGGACCGCCCGGCGTTCATCTCGGTCAAGCTCGCGCCTGGCGCCGATACCGTCGCGGTGCGTCAGGAGCTGAACAAGGCGCTGATCGGCCGTGGCGAGGTGATCACCATCCACGAGTTCGAACTGCGCGAGCGGGCGTACTGGTCGCGCGAGACGCCGGTCGGCTACATCACCGACCTCGGTTTCGTGATGGGCGTGATGATCGGCATGGTGTTCATCTACTACGCCCAATACCAGATCATCCGCTTCTACCTGCCGGAGTACGCCATCCTGAAGAGCCTGGGCTACAACTGGTGGTTCTTCTTCTTCATGATCGGCCAGATCGGCGCGGCCATCATCACGCCGGCCTTCGTGCTGTCCTTCACGCTCGGACGCCTGGTTTACGGCGTCACGGAAGCGGCCATGCACCTCGGCATGTCGATGGGTCTGCGCGAGATGGTGGTGGCGCTGGTCGCCTGCGTGATCATGACCGTGGTGTCGAGCCTGTTCGCCATCCGGCGACTGTGGAAGGTCGACCCCATCATGCTGTTCGAATAGCCATGTCCGACATCCACAATTTCGGACCGCCGGTCGTCGAGGCGGTCGACGTCCACCACCATTACGGCGAGGGGCCGCAGCGGGCTGACGTGCTGTTCGACATCAACATGCAGGTCCGCGAGGGCGAGCTGCTGATCGTCACCGGGCCTTCGGGCTCGGGCAAGACGACGCTGCTGACCATCCTCGGCACCATGCGCCGCCCCTCGGAAGGCAAGCTCCGCCTGCTCGGCACGGACATCGTCAACCTGAGCGGCACGACGCTCGACGTCCTGCGCAACCGCGTGCGCTTCCTGTTCCAGAAGCGCAACCTGCTGTCCTCGCTGACGGCGCTGCAGAACGTCATGGCGGGCGTCTCGACGACGCCGCTGTCGGATCCGGCGTGGGACGAGCCGCGCGCCCGCCACTTGCTGGGGCTGCTGGGCCTCGGCGACAAGGCTGACGCCTGGCCGGACGAGCTGTCGGGCGGCCAGCAGCAGCGCGTCGCCATCGCCCGCGTCATGATCGGACTGCCTGACCTCATCATCGCCGACGAGCCGACGTCGGCGCTCGACCGCGTCGCTGGCCGGCTGGTGGTCGATCAGCTCAAGGACCTCGCCATGCGCGCCAAGTGCGCGGTCGTGCTGTCGACGCACGACGAGCGCATCTTCGACGTGGCGTCGCGCCGTCTCCATATCGAGGACGGCCGCTGCTTCGAAGTGCCGATCCACTACCACTGACGGCGAGGCAGCCGTGCTGCTCTTTGCCATCGACCTCATCGTTTTCCTCAGCCTGGCCGCGCAGTTCGCCATCGCCGGCTACTTCCTCTACCTGGTCTATTGGTTGATCGAGCTGCCGGCGGCCGACACCGTCCTGCCGCTGCTGCCGGCCGAGCTGCCGCGCGTGCTGGTTCAGATCCCGGTCTACAACGAGCCGCTGGTCGTCGAGCGGGCGCTGGTCGCGGCGGCGGCGCTCGACTGGCCGCGCGACCGCTTGACGATCCAGCTGCTCGACGACAGCACCGACATCACCCCGGACATCGCGGTCCACGCCGTGGCGCGGCTCAGGCGCGACGGCGTCGACGTGGCGCACGTGCGGCGGGCCGACCGCAGCGGCTTCAAGGCGGGCGCGCTGGCGGCGGGCCTCGCCCTCTCGGACGCGCCCTACGTCGCCGTGTTCGACGCCGACTTCGTGCCCGCCGCCGACTGGCTGCAGGGCGCGATGGCTGCGATCCTGGCCGAACCGAAAGCCGCCTTCGTGCAGACCCGCATCGAGTGGGGCAACGGCGAGCGCAATTGGCTGACCCGCGCCCAGCGCCTGATGCAGGACGCTCATTTCGCCGTCGAGCAGGACGTCCGCGCCCGTCGCGGCGTGCCGTTCCAGTTCAACGGCACCGGCGGCATCTGGCGCCGCGCCGCGGTCGAGGAGGCGGGCGGCTGGTCGCACGACACCTTGTCGGAGGATCTCGACCTGGTGCTGCGCACGCACCTCAAGGGCTGGCGCGGCGTGTTCCTGATGGAACCGCACGTGACCGGCGAGCTGCCCAGCAAGCTCGACGATTTCAGCGCCCAGCAGAGCCGCTGGTCGAAGGGTTTCATGCAGGTGGCGCGCAAGCTGCTCGGACCGATCTGGAATTCCAACTGGTCGGACGAAGCCAAGTTCACGACCACCGTGGCGCTGGGACAGCAGCTGATTTTTCCGGTGCTGATCGTGGGCGTCGTGGCCCTGACCCTGTCGGTGATCGGCCATGGACATCTGGTGGGCTTCTTCCGCCTCCTGCTGTGGCTGTGGCTCTGCGCCATGCTGGCCGTGCTGTTCGGCATGACCTGGGGCGCCTATCGCCGATTGAAGCGCGGCGACCTCGTGCGCTACCTGATCACCGCGGCGAGCGTGCCGGCACTGATCGTCTATCTCGCGGCCGCCAACGCCGGTGCCATCGTCGGCGCGGGCTTTGGCCGGAAGACCGGCTTCAACCGTACGCCCAAGACGGGCGCCTGACCCGCCGATGGCCGTCCTCGTCAACCTGGCCCTGCTGTTCGCCGCGATCTTCGTCATCTGCTGCGTGCTGCTCGCCGCCTTCGTCGGCAGCCTGCTCTACATGGTCGTGCTGCATCACCGCCTGAAGAAGAGCGGCCTCGGCCGCGAACAGAGGCTGCTGGCCACGCCGCTGCCAACCGATGCCGAGCTGCCGCATGTCGTGGTGCAGATCCCGTCCTTCAACGAGGGGACCGTTCTGCGGCGCGGAGTCGACGCGGCCGCCCGGCTCGATTGGCCGCGCGACAAGCTGCACATCCAGGTTCTCGACGACAGTACCGACGAGACCGCCGAGCTCGCGCGCACGGTCGTGGCCGAGCTGCGCGCGCAGGGCCTCGATGTCGTCGCCCTGCAGCGCACCGATCGCAGCGGCTTCAAGGGCGGCGCGCTGCATGAGGCGATGCAGAAGACGCCCTACGACTATTTCGCCATCTTCGACGTCGACTACGTGCCGCCGACCGACTTCCTGCGCACCTGCATGCGGCCGTTCTTCGCCAACCCGAACTGGGCCTTCGTGCAGGCCCGGTTTGATTTCCTCAACCCGCACGAGAACGCGCTCACCGAGATGCAGATGGTGACGCTCGACGCCCATCTCGGCATCGAGCAGGCGACGCGCTGCTGGGCCGGCCATCCATTGCCCTTCAACGGCACCTGCGGCATCTGGCAGCGCGCCGCGATCGAGGCGGGCGGTGGCTGGAAGGGCGATACCGTCACCGAGGACCTCGACCTCACCTACCGCGGTTGGGTCAAGGGCTGGCGGGCCCTGTTCCTGACCAGCGTGGCGGTGCCCGGCGAACTGCCGGCCGACACCGCGACGTGGCTGCGCCAGCAGCAGCGCTGGCAGGACGGCTTCCGCCACGTCTCGCTCCGCATGGTCCCGGCGATCCTGAAGAGCCGCGACATCACGCCATCGGCGAAGGCGGCAGCCCTGTTGCATCTCTGCATGTCGCTGAACCAGCCCGTGCTGCTGGTCGGCATCGTCGCGGGCTTGCTTGCGGCTCTCCTGGCGCCTGCTTTGGTGCCGCTGCTCCTGACGCTTTTCCTGGTGACCCTGGGCTGGGTGCTGTTCTGCGCCACCACCTTCCTGCGCGCCGGCCATAATTTCATTCGCGGCGGCGAAATGTCGCCGCTGCGTTTCACTGTGGTGCTGCTGCGCTTCGCGGGCGGTCAGGTCGCGATGCTGGTGCGCTCGCTCGGCGTCCATGCCAGGAAGGCGATCAACCGGCCCAAGCCCGTCGTCTTCGACCGCACGCCCAAGCGCGGTGCTTAGGCGAGCACGCTCTCGCGCAATAAAGGGTGGTGTGCGCAACGCAAACCGCCGCCGGTCGAGATTGGGCCGTCAAATGGCAGAGGAATGACGTCGATCTTCCGTTTGCGCACTTCTTCGATCACCCGGGCATTGTCGGCGTCGATGATGACGCGGCCTTCCTCGAGAACCAGCCCGTTGGTCGCCAGCCGATTGGCCTCGTCGACCGAGACCTCGATTTTGTCCCAGTCGCGCAACGACATCGGCAGGCCGTCGATCAGCTTCGGTGGGCAATAGACCAGCAGGCCGGGCTTGATCAGCGCCAGGGCGCAGTCGAGATGCAGCACGTTCGACTTCATCGCCACCGGGATCACCCGGTACTTGTCACCTAGCAGGACCTGCAGCCAGTCGGCGCCGGCGAGGTCGGAGGCGCAGCCGGAGATGCCGACATAGATCTCGTAACCGTTCAGCAGCGCGTCGCCGCCCTCGAGGAACGGCCCGTCGACGCAGCCGGGCGACCCCAGCGGCACGCTCGACCAGCGCGCGCCGCGCTGCTGCACGACCTGCCGGATGATCGGCCGCAGCCCGTAGCGTTCGCGCTGCCGGCAGAGCAGGCGGAGCGAGGCATCAATCACGTGATTGCCGACCACGATCATGCTGTCGCGGGGGAAGAGCTGGGCGCCTTCGCCGTTGGGCGCCAGAAACGTGCGCTCCTCGCCTTCGAGCCGTTGCGGGCGGTGGACGGTGACGCCTTCGCGCGCCACCAGCTCGGCCAGCGCGTCGACCTGACGCTCGATGCGTTTTGCCCATTCGGCGTCGACGTCGATCAGTCTCCGGCCGGCATGCTTGCGACTGAACGCATCGCCCGGAGGAACGAGCCAGCGCTGGGAGTCCTCGTAGAAGACAACGAAATCCTCGGCCGGCGAGATGCCGATCACGACCTCGCGCAGCTTGCCCCATTCGTGATGTGCGCCGAAGGCCGTCATGCCGGACTCAGACGCGCGCGTAGATATCTTCGTAACGGGTGATGTCGTCCTCCTCGAGATAGTCGCCGGTCTGGACCTCGACGACCTCGAGCAGCTCGGTGCCGGGATTGCTCAGCCGATGGATGCCGCCCATCGGGATATAGATCGATTCGTTCTCGTGCAGGGTCATGATCTTGCCGTCGAGCACCACCTCGGCGATGCCCTTGACGACGACCCAATGCTCGGCGCGGCGTTTGTGGCTCTGCAGGCTGAGCTTGCCCTTGGGAATTACGGTTAGCCGCTTGGCGCGGAAGCGCTCGCCGCGGTCGATGTCCTGGTAGCTGCCCCACGGCCGGTGCATCACGGCATGCTCGGTCGCGGCCCTGTGCTTGCCGTCCGACATGCGCTGCACGACGTCCTTCAGCCGCGGGAGGTTGTCGCGATGGCCGACCAGGACGGCGTCGTTCATCGCCACCACGACCACTTCCTCGACGCCGATTACGGCGGTCAGCGGCCCGTCGGAGCGAACGTAGGAATTACGGACATGGTCGATCTCGACCGGCCCCTCGGTGACGTTGCCTGCGCTGTCGGCCTCGCCGATATCGAGCAACGCGTCCCAGGTTCCGAGGTCAGACCAGCGGAACTTGGCCGGCACCACCCAGCATTTGTCGGTACGCTCCATGACGGCATAGTCGATCGACTTGGCCGGCGCCTTGGCGAAGGCCTCGGCATCCAGAAACACCGTCGAGCCGGTTGTCTTGGCCTTGACCACGGCCTCGATGGCGGCGGCGGCCATGACCGGCTCGAACCGGGCCATCTCGGAGAGCAGCAGCTCGGGCGGGAACAGGAAGTTGCCGCTGTTCCACAGCAGCCCCTCGGCGATGTAGCGCAGTGCCGTCTGGGCATTGGGCTTCTCGACGAAAGCCGCAACTTTCTGCACCGGGCCGATGTGCTCGCTGCCCGGCCGGATATAGCCGTAGTCGGTCTTGGGCTCGGTCGGCGGGATGCCGAAGGTGACGATGCCGCCCTGCTGCACGGCTAGAAGCCCTTCGCGGCAGGCGGCGCGGAATTCCTCGGCGCCGATCACAAGATGATCCGACGCCAGGGCCAGCACGGCTTTGGCGCCCTGGCTGCGGGCGTAGGCCGCGGCGGCGGCCATCGCCGGGCCCGAATCGCGGCGCGACGGCTCGACCAGGATGTCGATCTCCATGCCGATGTCCTTGGCCTGTTGCGCGGCCATGAAGCGGTAGGCGTCGTTGGTGGCGATCACCGGCCGGGCGAACAGGCTGGGATCGGCCACGCGCTCCAGGGTCTGCTGGAACGTCGATTGCGTGCCCAGGAGCGGCACGAACTGCTTGGGCATGCTTTCGCGCGACAATGGCCACAGGCGCTTGCCGGAGCCTCCAACCAGGATGACGGGCGTGATCAGCGACATTGCACGGCTTTCGTGGCTAAAGGGGCCTCAACGGGCGGCGGCAGCCGCCAGACGCGCCGCGATATAGCCCGAAGGTGAGGGCCGGGCCAATGGTGATGCCGGCCTCTGGATAGGTGCCACCGCCGGTCACGGCGTTGCGCCCGGCTGCCGCCCGAGATTTTCCTCGCGCCGCCGCCGCGCCTCGACCTCGACCGCCTCGGCGAGCGCCGGAATGTGCGAAGCGATCTCGTAGAAATCGCTGGCATAGAGCACAAGCAGCGTCGTGGGCTTCGTCGTCGCCACCGAGGCGGTGCGCGGCTGGCGTTCGAGCAGGGCCATCTCGCCGAAGAACGCGCCATCGCCCAGCTGCACCGATCCGCCGTTGGGCAGGCGGACTTCGACTTCGCCGCTGGCGATGAAGAACATCGAATCGCCGACGTCGCCGCGCCGCACCACGGTGATGCGGGGAGGGTAGTAACGCGTCCTGAGCTTGCCCACGATCTCCGACAGGGTGACGACACCCAGCGAGGCGAAGATCGGCACCCGCGCCACCTGGTCCCAGACGCGAAGATACTCGCGCCGCCGCTCCTCCTGGGCAAAACCGGTGGCGAGCACGCCGGTCATCAGCGCCAGCACGATGATGCCGGAGATCATCAGCATCGCGCCGATCATCTTGCCGCCGACCGTTTGCGGGACGACGTCGCCGTAGCCCGTGGTGGTGAGCGTGACCACCGCCCACCACATCGCCCCCGGCAGGCTGCCGAACTGCTCGGGCTGGCGCACGCGCTCGAGCAGGTGAGCTGCGGTGGCGGCGAGCATCAGGACGATCCCGAACAGGATCAGCACGCTGGCGATTGGCGCGCGTTCGTTGGACACGACTCGGGAGAGCGTGCCGAAGGCGGGCGCGTGCAGCCCGAGCTTGAGGATCCACAGGATGCAGAACACCGATGCGGTGTCGGAGCCGGTGATGCCGTAGCCGCCCGCCAGCATGACCGCCGGCAGGATGGCGAGCAGTCCGATCAGACCCGGCACGGACATTGCCCAGCGCGCGCGGGACAGGGCCGGCGACTGCTGGTCGAAACGCGTGAACTCCGGCGCTACCCAGAGCCGCACGACGTATTCAAGGAAGAACACGACGGTGACCGCCCAGATCACGACCCGCAGCCAGTGCTTTATCTCCCGCGGCAGCTCATCGATCGACAGCAGGATCACGGCCAGCAGGCCGATACCGAGGACGGTCAGGTGCAGGGCCCGCCATCGCCGGGCGGCAGGGCTGGGATCGGTATAGCGCAGCAGGCCGTAGATCCGCGCGCGAAATGTCGGGGCCATGTCCGTCACGACGCGACCATAGGCGGCATGGCCTGCGAATTGCAACGCGGGGGAGGCCGGTCTACGGTCGCGCCCGTTTCGCGGGACAGGGGTTTGATGCCAAGGTGGTCAGGGATTTACGCATTGCCGTCGACATCGGCGGCACGTTCACGGACGTGGTGTTGGAAGAGGGGGCGGCGGCGACGCGCAACTGCTGACGACGCGCTGATCTCCGAAGACGCGACCGAGAAGGTCTATGCATACAAGCCGCCGCAAGCGGCGGAATGAAATGAAGCGTGAGCGCGCAGTGCGCGGGTCACCTCGCCGGCAGGCTGCCATTGCCCTCTGGCTTCCACGCTGTCTCAGCGGCTAGTCTGCCGCCGTCAGAGAGGGGGAGCGATGGAACCGCGCCAGGTCAAAACAGCGGCCGACGCCCGCAGGATCGTCAAGGAGCGCGGGCTCAGCCACGTCAAGGTAGGCGTCCACGACATCGACGGCATCCTGCGCGGCAAGTACATCCACATCGACAAGTTCCATTCGGCACTCGACGGCGGCATGGGTTTCTGCGACGTCGTGCTGGGCTGGGATGCTAACGACCAGCTCTACGACAACGTCACCTACACCGGCTGGCATACCGGCTATCCCGACGCCAACGTCCGCCTGCTGCCGGAGACCTGCCGCGAGATCGCGACTGAGCCCGGCAATCTCCTATTCCTCTGCGAGTTCGTCGACCGTGCCGAGGAACTCTGCCCGCGCGGCGTGCTGCGCCGCGTGCTGGCGCGTGCCGCCAAGCTGGGCTTCGAGGTCAAGGTCGGCTTCGAATACGAGTTCTTCGTCTTCGCCGAGACCGCCTTCTCGATCCGCGAGAAGGGTTATAGGAACCTGAAGCCGATCTCGCCTGGCTTCTTCGGTTACTCGATGCTGCGCAATTCCGTGCTGTCCGACTTCTACAAGGACCTGCTCGCGATGTGCGAGGCCATGGACATGGGCATCGAGGGACTGCACACCGAGACCGGCGCCGGCGTGCTCGAGGCGGCGCTACGGGTCAACGATGCGCTGCCCGCCGCCGACAGCGCCGCCCTGTTCAAGCTCTTCACCAAGGTGCTGGCGCAGAAGCGTGACTGGCTCGCCACCTTCATGGCCAAGTGGTCGAAGGACTGGCCGGGCTGCGGCGGCCACATGCACATGTCGCTCTGGAAGGGCGGCAAGTCGGCCTTCTACGACGAAAAGGCGCCGCACCGCATGAGCGCCACCATGCGCCATTTCGTCGGCGGCCAGCAGGCGCTGATGCCCGAGCTTCTGGCCATGGTGGCGGCCAACGTGAACTCCTACCGCCGGCTGATCCCGGGCTTCTGGGCGCCCACCGTGTCAAGCTGGGGCGTCGAGAACCGCACAACCTCGCTGCGCGTCATTCCGGGCTCGGCCAAGTCGACGCGGGTCGAATATCGAGTGGCCGCCGCCGACGCCAACCCGTACCTGGCGCTGGCCGCCGCAGTCGGTTCGGGATTGTGGGGCATCGCCAACAAAGTCGACCCGGGCGAACCCATCAAGGGCAATTCCTACGACAAGAAGCACCCGGCGAAGGCGCAACTGCCGCGCACCTTGATGGAGGCGGCGGGACGGCTGAAAGCGTCGAAGGCGGCGCGCGAGCTGTTCGGCGAGCCGT
>Ga0209693_10000278_pt1 | contig 20381 bp, 19 predicted proteins | sample HubBroMetageWRM3_FD_188345 | JGI IMG/M metagenome (GOLD analysis project Ga0209693, IMG submission 188345) | Warmed soil microbial communities from the Hubbard Brook experimental Forest, New Hampshire - Hubbard Brook CCASE Soil Metagenome WRM 3... | ecosystem: Environmental > Terrestrial > Soil... | reverse complement strand
CTTCCAGTCGCGTGAAAAGTGCGTCCATTTGTGCCGGTATATGCTTCGCACCCTGGTCATCGAATTCGACGATGCCGAGCAGGTAGCTTATCGACGGGTCGGCTGTTACCGGATGGTCCTCGATCGAGCCGATCTCACAGTTTGGTGTGCTGCAAGGTCCAGCTGTCGTGCGGTAAGGTGTGTTCGCTACACAGCCGACGAGCAAGCTCGCTGCAAGTACCATCGCCGACAGATAAATACGCAATGATCTGGTTGCGACGGTGTCCATCTTCTTCCCCCCGAATTCCGCGAAAATCATTCGACTATCACAACTCTCCCTTTGAATTTCAATCTTCGTGAGCATGTAATCGGAAAGCTCCCGCAGCCAGGCCGACAACATCCCTTGGGGGTGCTACTCTCGCGATCCTCACCATTCTGCAGCCGGCGGCCTTACCCTTTGTGTTCGTGCTGCTGGCCGGCGGCCTTGTTCTTGCGGTGCCGCTCTGTGTCGTCACCTCGTGGCCATGGCTCGGCATGGCAATGGCTCGCCTGGGTATCGGCCGCCTGCCCGAGGAGACCGCTCCGCCGGCGCCGCTGCGGCGGCTCGCGCTGCCGGCCGCGGCGACGCCTTGAGGCTGCTGCGGGGCTTGCGCGCCGCGCGAGGCGTTCTTCGGTCTCTGCGCATTTACTACGGCCACCCCGCCCGCGCGAGCGCCATGGACGCACTATATGCGCAATTCGTCCGGCCGGACGACCTCGTGTTCGATGTCGGCGCCCATGTCGGCGACCGGATCGCCGTCTTTCGCCGGCTGGGCGCGCGGGTTGTGGCCGTCGAGCCGCAGCCGGCGCTGTACCGGACGCTGAAGCTGCTGTTCGGCCGCGACGCTGCTGTGACGCTGGTTCCATCAGCGATTGGTCAGACGCCCGGAAACGCAACGATGAGGATCAACACGGACAATCCGACGATCTCGACCCTCTCGCCGGCGTTCATCGCCGCGGCTCGCGACGCTGTGGGCTGGGAAGGGGAGACTTGGAGCGAATCCGTCGAGGTCGCCGTCACGACGCTCGATGCGTTGATCGACGCACACGGCGTGCCGTCCTTCCTCAAGCTCGATGTCGAAGGATTCGAATTGGAGGCACTGGCTGGTCTGTCGGGCGAGGTTGCCGCCCTGTCGTTTGAGTTTACGACGATCCAGCGCGACGTCGCCTTGGACTGTCTCGAACGATGCGGCGCGCTCGGTTACACGGACTACAATGCGGCGCTCGGCGAGAGCCAGGCGCTGGGCGCGTGGCGGAGCGCCGCCGCCATGGCCGATTGGCTTTCAAGCCTGCCGCACGCCGCCAATTCTGGCGATATCTACGCGCGGCGCGCCTGAGCGTGCGCTGGGGGCGCAAAGACCGCCAACATATGTACCGATGCGTACGACTCCGTCTCGCTTAATCCAGCACAAGGTGGTGGGTAAAACGGTGGGTTCACGTCACAGCGGCGCCAAAAAAAGCACTAAATACTGGAATCTCTTGATACATCTGGCGGACCCGGCGGTATCAAAAGTCGGCTGGCAAATATCGATAAACACTGGCTTTTAGAGAGCGATGTCGGGAATTGTGCACAGTCCTGTCCACAGTTTCGCGCGGCTTAAAGTCAGGATGAACGGCATGAAGGGCCAGAGCCATGTGTCCGGGATCAGCGAATAAAGAGTTGGAGGAACTGAGAGCAGATGTTGAGAGACTGAGGGCAGAGCTGCTGGCGGCCAGCCACCGGCTGGAGAAGGCCTTTACGTTTGGGGGCAAGGATCACTCTCTTACGTTCAAGTTCATTCAGGTACGGAAGTAGTAAGAAGAGAGAGGGCCTCGGACCCAGATGTCGGTTCAGGGTCAGTCGCGTCGGTTTGAGGGTGCGCCGATGACTTCCGGTCTACCCCGATAAGCAGACAATTCAGAGCCAGTCGGTACTTCGCATTTGTGCCAAAAGCAGAAGTGAGGTGTGGTCAGGGCGGGTTGACCGGCCCGGCCCGAGAAAACCGCGTAAGTTCAAGGCGCTGCAACAGGGACGACACCGCCACGTCCAGTACCTAAAATGCGGACCAGCCGAGCTGCGGGGCCGTAGCGCGGCAAGCTCAGCCTTGGCGGAGGCGTCTTGACCGGCGAACGAGTGACACGACGTTTGGCGGCGATCCTGTCAGTGGATGTCGTTGGCTATTCGCGCCTGATGGGCCGTGACGAGAACGGCACGCTCGCCCGGTTCAAGGGTCACCTGACTGAACGCTTCGAACCGACGCTCGCCCGCCATGGTGGGCGACTGGTTAAGCTGACTGGCGACGGAGCGTTGGTGGAGTTCACCAGTGCCGCGGGCGCGCTTGGTGCCGCCGTCGAGTTCCAGCAGGCCATGGCGGAAGCCAACCGCGACCAGGCCACGGACGCCGCTATGGTGTTTCGTATTGGCGTGCATCTGGGTGACCTGATCGTCGAGGACGGCGACATATACGGCGATGGCGTGAACATCGCCGTCCGGCTCGAGGCCCAGGCACCGCCCGGCGGAATCGTTGTTTCGCGAACGGTTCACGAAGCAGTGGCTGGACGACTCAAGGCCACGTTCGAGGATCTGGGGAGTCTAGCACTCAAGAATATCGAACGTCCGATTCAGGCATTTCGAGTCGCATGGGAGTCCGCAGATTGGACGGTTTCCGAGCGAGCGACGACCGCGAACCCAATGCCGACTGATGGGCCGCCGCCGCTGCCCGACAAACCATCGATTGCCGTGCTGCCCTTTCAGAACATGAGCGGCGATCCCGAGCAGGAGTATTTCGTCGACGGCCTGGTCGAGGAAATCATCACCGGCCTGTCGCACAGCAAGGCACTGTTCGTGATCGCACGCAACTCGTCCTTCACCTACAAAGGGCGAGCGGTCGACGTGCGCCAAGTTGGGCGAGAGCTCGGCGTAGGCTATGTTTTGGAAGGAAGCGTGCGCAAGGCCGGCAACCGTCTGCGCATCATTGGCCAGCTCGTCGAAGCGGCAAATGGTGTGCACCTTTGGGCCGATCGCTTCGACGGCGATGTGGCGGACATCTTCGACCTACAGGATCAGATCACGACCCAGGTGATCGGCGCCATCGCCCCGCGGCTCGAACTGGCGGAAATCGAACGCGCTCGACGCAAGACCACAAACCTGGACGCCTATGACTACTACTTGCGGGCTTGGGCAGCCATTTATCGCTACTCCAACGAAGGTTCGCAAGAAGCGCTGGCCTTGTTGGAAAAGGCCATCGCGTTGGATCCCGAATTTGCCCTTGCGTATGCCACCGAGGCGGTCTGCTACTTCATACGACGGGCATTTTCCTGGAGCATTGATCCCGCACACGAGGCCGCGGAAGCTGCTCGAACGGCTCAGCGGGCAATGGAGCTGGATTCGAGCGACGCGCGAATCCTGACCTTCTACGCGCAGACGCTGATCTACAATGTTGGCCGGCTTGACGAAGCCGTCAGCTGTCTCGACCGGGCGCTGCGCGCTGACCCGAACTATGCGAATGCCTGGATGTGGCGCGGCAATACGAGGTCCTACCTTGGCGACGCGGAGAGAGCCATCGAGGATCTTCAGCAAGCGTTGCGCCTCAGCCCGCTCGACTCGACGCTTTGGATCGCGCAGACCGGGATGGCGAACGCCCATTTCCTGTGCGGCCGGTACGAAGAGGCTCTGTCCTGGGTGTCGATGGCGCTGCGCCAGCGCCCCAACTCGTTGAGTGCGCTGCGCGTGTCGATGGCGGCAAATGCACTGGCGGGACATCTCGATATGGCGCGGCAATTGTTGGGCCGCTATCGCGAACTGGATCCCGATGCACGATTGACGAAAATGCGGGAATGGTGGTGGTTCCGCGGCGGCGAGGATGTCGAGAAATATCTCGAAGGTTTCCGCCTTGCTGGGATGCCCGAATGAACAGGTGGGAGGGACGACACCATGGCAATCGTGGATATCCCCAAAAGTCCTGACGATCTTTCTCCCGAGTGGCTGACCGCTGCGCTGCAAAGCCGCGGAGCCGGGAATGCCAGGGTCGCGTCGTTCGACTACGAGCCGATCGCGGCGGGCGTTGGCTTCCTCGGCAAGCTCGGCCGGTTGCGCCTTCGCCATGCCGAGGGGCTGCCGCGAACGCTCATTGTCAAGCAGCCGACCCAGGACGCGAAATCGCGTCAGCTCGCCATGATGTTCCGCTTCTACGAGCGCGAGGTCTGCTTCTATCGAGACGTCGGATCCGCCGCCGGCATTCGTGTTCCGACCATGTATTTCGGCGCCGCCGACCCCAAAAGCGGCGACTTCGTGATGCTGATGGAGGATCTGGCGCCGGCGCGGCTTGGTGACCAGCTCGCCGGGTGCAATGCCGAGGACGCGCGTTCGGCGGTCGGCGCCCTCGCCAGATGTCATGGCCTTTGGTGGCGGAACCCTCGGCTCGAGACGTTTGCCTGGCTGCCGGCCACCAACGATCCCATCAATCATTTCGCTCAGTTTGCCTACCAGCAATGCTGGGAGCCGTTCGTGCAGTTCGTGGGCGATAAGATGACGCCGGCGCTTCGGCGCACGGGCGAGGCGCTGGCGACCAACGTGATCCGCATGCTCGACGGCTTTGTCGAAAGGCCATCCACGCTCGTGCATGGCGATTACCGTGCCGACAATCTGTTTTTCGGCGGCGCCGGACAAGGCGCCCCGGCACTCGCTGCGGTGGACTGGCAGGTGAGCAGTCGCGGCTCGGGCGCCTTCGATCTTGCCTACTTTCTGTCGGGCAATGTCAGCACCGAGGTTCGCCGGTCGATCGAGATGGACCTACTGAAATATTACACCGACATCCTGCGCGAGAACGGCGTTCGGGAGTACGGGCTCGAGCCGTGTTTCGAGGATTATCGTTTTGGCGTGCTCTTCTGCCTGCTTTATTCGGTGATCGTCATCGGCACGCTGGATCCGACCAACGCGCGCGGCGTTGCCGTTTTTCACGCCAATTTCGAGCGCGTCGCCGCGGCGATCAGCGACCTCGATGCCGGCGCGATGATGCCGCGATGAAACGAAGGACCTTAGTCGTTTGGTTGGGCTGCCGCCGCAGTGTAGTCGAACAGCCCGGACCTTCCGGGCCGGCGATCAGCGCGCAAGAGGTGCCGCCACGTCCGCGTTGGGTCAAACGCGTCGATTTCGTGATGTGGGTCTGGTCTACCCCAAACAGCAGACATTTCCGGACCCAGTCGGTACTTCGCATTTGTGCCAGAAGCCGACATCGGAACTTGAACGGCAGACGTGCGCTTGGCAGAAATAAGGGTACGAACCGCGCGGTTGCAGGAGCGGCGCATGAGACGGCGCGATTTCATCAACTTCCTTGGCGGCGCGGCGGCCTCGCCGTTTGCTGCGCTATCAGCCACTGCGCAATCGATAGACGCTGATCCGCCTGAGCCATCTGGCGTCACCAGCTTTCCGCGAAACGCCGGTTCGAGGTCGCCGAACAGGTACTGGCCGCGTTCCACAAGGCGTCGCTCGCTCCGCGCAACGAAGTTGCAGGAACTGTTGCGCATCCGCCTGCCCTACGCCGTCCCCTTCGTCTTCAGCGGCCTCAAGCTCTCGATCACCGCCGCAGTTACGGGCGCGATCGTCGGCGAATTTGTGGCCGCGGACAAAGGTTGGGCTACCAGATTCTCTCGGCAACGGCGTTCTTCAAGACACCATTCGCTTTCGGCGCGGTTGTGCTGCTCTCAATCATCGGCATCGTCCAGTTCCAGGCCGTGGTTCTGGCGGAGCGCCTGCTCTTCCCGTGGTCGATCGACGAAAGTTCAAAGCTTTGACACAAATTCTGGGAGGGGTTGATGACCAGTCTCGCCGTTCGCGCCCGTTGGGCGCTCGTCCACGAGGAGGGTGAGGAGAGGGTCGTTGCCGACCGGTGGATCGTCGTCGAGGGGGACAGGGTCGCCGCCATCACGCATCACCGGCCTGAGGGTGCTGCCGTGGTGGTCGACCGCCCTAATCTCTTCGTGCTGCCCGGGCTCATCAACCTGCACAATCACGTCTTCACTGAGGCGCTGATACGCGGCCGGTCGGAGGATCTCTCGAAAAGCCTCTACGAAACGAACTTGGTCTACGGGCTGCTGATGCCCCTCGGTCAACTCGCGATGCAGCGTCTCTCGGAGGCGGAATGCGAAGCGGTCGCCGAGTTCGGCCTGATGCAGCTCATGAAGAGTGGCGTCACGACCTTGATGGAATCGTTCCGCACGGGGCTGACGGGACCGTTTGTCGCCGCCGCCACCCGAGCCGGACTTCGCTTCTATGCCGGGCCCTATCTCTTCTCGACGCCTGACCTTGATATCGATCCCGACGGCAAGACAGTCTACCGCGACGGGGGCGGGAATGCTGATACCGCGTCGCTCGACGAGTGGCGCAGCCTTTATCGCGAGCATGACGGAACTGCGGGAGGTCGTGTCCGCGTGACGCTGTCGCCGCACGCCACCGATACCTGCGGCCCCGATCTTTTGCGCGCGGTGCGCAGCTTGGCTAACGAGAAAGGTTGCCTGGCGACGATTCATGTGGCGCAGAATCGGGAGGAAGTCGCAAAGAGCCGGCACCTCTACGGGCGATCGCCAACCGAGTATCTCGAGTGGGTCGGGCTACTTGGGCCAGACGCCCTGCTCGCGCATTGCTGCTTCTCGGATCATTCTGATCTTGACCTCGTTCGGCGCTTCGATGCCACCGTGATCAATTGCCCGCGCAGCTTCGCGCGTGGCGGCGTCTCCGCCGCGTTTGGCCGTTTCCATGATCATGGGCTTCGGACGGTCGTCGCGACCGACGGTTACGTCCCCGACATTATCAGCGAGCTACGCACGGCGGGGATGGTCTCAAAGCTCGCTGCATCCGATTCCGGCGTCGCCACCGCGCCGCAGCTTGTCGATGCTGTGACCGGCCAAGCGGCGGCGGCTTTGCGCCGCGACGATCTCGGCCGCCTCACATCGGGCGCCAAGGCCGATCTCGTCGCGATCGACCTCGGCGGCGCGCACGTCACGCCCGTTAATGATCCGCGCAATGCGCTCATCTGGCGCGCCCACGCCTCCGATGTGTGGGCGACCGCAGTCGATGGCCGGCTGGTGGTAAACGAAGGGCGCTACCTTGCCGGCGACGAGGCGGACATCACGGCTAAGGGTGCCGCAGTCCTCGAGAAGGTCGTGCGCCTTGGTGAGTCCTCGGGGATCTTCGGCCGAGCGAAATGACGGCGGTTTTGCGCCACCCTATTCCATCGCGGAGACGCGAAGGAGCGAAGTATGGCCAGTAATTTCAGAGCGGTCGAAGCGGACGGCTACGAGAAGATCATGGGCAGATTTAGCCGCAAGTTGGCCGGTACGTTCATTGGCTTCACAGGCCATCTGCCTGGAGAGAAGATACTGGACGTCGGGTGCGGAACCGGAAGTCTCTCGTTTGCACTTGCGGCGCTCGGGGATCATGTCGAGATCGTCGGGATTGATGCTGCTGAACCCTATGTCGCCTTTGCTCGTAGCCACAACACCGATCCACGAGTCACATTCAGGATCGGCGACGCTTCATCGCTGCCGTTCCCCAACGCCTATTTCGATCGGGCGTTTTCACAACTTGTGTTCCAATTCTTGCCCGACCCGCTTCCAGCCGTGAAGGAAATGCGCCGGGTTGTGCGGCCGGGGGGAATGGTCGCCGCCTGCGTTTGGGATGCCTACGGTGGGCAACCGCACATTCGCATGCTTTGGGACACGGCCTCGACCCTTGGCTTTACCAAGTCACACAACCTCATTCGTTCGCTGAGCGCTGACGGCGAAATGGAAGCCATGTGGCGTAAAGCGGGGCTGATCGATGTCACGCCGGGTGAGATCATGATGCGTTTCGAGTTTGAAAACTTCGACGATTACTGGTCGCCGCTTCTGAGTGGCGAGGGTCCGATGGGGGAGATGGTGATGAGCCTCACGCCGGAGCAGCGTACGACGCTTGAGAAGCAGCTGCAGCAAATATTCCTGAGTAACCGTCCCGACGGCCGCCGCTCCTTCGTGGCCGCCGCGTGGAGTTGCAAAGGGATTGTCCCACTCCAGAAGGGCTAGGGTGGAGCAGCTCGACGAACGCCAACAACTGTCTAGCCCAAATAGAAATGTCGCGGGACGTGCCGGATAGAAATGTCACCCACCGTTGCTTGCAGTCGGGCGGCGGGCGGGCGCGGAGCCCCGACACAGCGCAGAGCGTGCCTGCCATGGCGATCCTCTCTGTGATGGTTGCTCTGCCTCGCTGGGTATTTCACGGACGGCATGATGCAGCATCGCGCAGAATGACTACGCGCCGCGAAGCACGCGCGATACTCCGGAGCGCCGAAGAATCCGCTTGCTCTGTTTAGTAAACGGTGTTTCACTTAACAAACCGACGCCAATCGACGCAAGAATCGTGGGGCGACGGGAGGACAAAGCGTAAAGCCTAAACACGACTCAGCAGTCGTCTTGCCGATCAGCCACGCACTGTGGCCCGGCACAAACGCGTCCCATGCGACCGAAGGAGGAAAACAGCCCATGACGAAACATCTGTTAGGAGCAGCCGCGCTGGCGGCTGTCGCAGCGCTCGTTCCTGTCGCGCCCGCTTCCGCGCAGCCGAAGACGATCACCCTGTGCTGGGCCGCTTGGGACCCGGCGAATGCGCTCGTCGAGCTATCGAAGGACTTCACCGCCAAAAGCGGCGTCGGCATGAAGTTCGAATTTGTGCCTTGGCCCAACTTTGCCGACCGCATGCTCAACGAACTCAACTCGAAGGGCAAGCTGTGCGACCTGCTGATCGGCGATTCGCAGTGGATCGGCGGCTCCGCCGAGAACGGCCACTATGTCAAGCTGAACGACTTCTTCGCCAAGGAAGGCATCAAGATGGATGACTTCATGCCGGCGACGGTGCTCGGCTATTCTGAATGGCCGAAGGGCACGCCCAATTACTGGGCGCTACCGGCAATGGGTGATGCGCTCGGCTGGACGTATCGCAAGGATTGGTTTGCCCGGCCCGACATCCAGGCCGACTTCAAGAAGAAGTACAATCGAGACCTCGCGGTGCCCAAGACCCTGACCGAGCTTACCGAGATCGCGCAGTTCTTCCAGGGCCGCGAGATCGACGGCAAGAAGGTCTACGGCGCGGCGATCTTCACCGAGCGCGGTTCGGAGGGCATCACCATGGGTGTCTCCAACTTCCTCTACCCCTACGGCTTCAAGTACGAGGACCCGAAGAAGCCCTATTCGATGGAGGGCTTCGTCAATTCCGAGGGGGCCGTAAAGGGGCTCGAGGCCTACAAGGCGCTATTCAAGTGCTGCACACCGCCCGGCTACACCGACGCCTACATGCAGGAAGGGCTCGACGCCTTCAAATCGGGCCAGGTGGCGCTGCAGATGAACTGGTTTGCCTTCTTTCCCGGCCTGTATAAGGACGAGAAGGTGGGTGGCGAGCACATCGGCTTCTTCGTCAATCCGCCCGAGAAAGAGCGCGGCTCGCAGCTCGGCGGCCAAGGCATGTCGGTCGTCTCCTACTCGCCGAACAAGGCCGAAGCGCTCGCCTACATCAAGTGGTTCGCCTCGCCCGATGTGCAGAAAAAATGGTGGGCTCTTGGCGGCTATTCTGCGCACAAAGCAGTGCTGAACGACCCTGGCTTCGCTGCCACCGCGCCATTTGCCGCCGACTTCCTCAAGGCGATGGGCGAGGTCGTCGACTTCTGGGCCGAGCCTTCCTACGCCCAGCTCCTGCTGGCCGAGCAGAAGCGCGTCCACGACTACGTCGTCGCCGACAAAGGCACGGCGAAGGAGGCGCTCGATTCGCTCATCAAGGACTGGCAGAAGGTCTTCAAGGACGACGGCAAGAAGTAAGTTCGGTGCTCGGGGGCCCTCCGGCGATCCGTCGTCTCCGGAGGGCCTTCACGATCGCCGTCGAAATGCGCCCCACGACCATCATCGCTATGACCGAAATCACTCCGGTACCCTCGCTTGCCGCCCGGGTTGCCTCGGCGTCTCCAGACTGGATGGCACGCCGGGCGAGCGGGTTGTCCGACCGCTCGATTGCTTGGCTCTTCATCGCGCCGACGGTCGTCCTCCTGCTCGCGATCAACATTTTTCCGCTGATCTGGACGATCCGGCTTTCGTTCACGAACTACCGCGCCAACCGGCCGAACGCGCCGTTGCTTTCGGTCGGCATCGATCACTACCAGTCGATCCTCAGCGATGCCGACATTTGGGCGGCGATGCAGGCGACGGCGCATTTCGTCGTTTGGACGATCGTGCTGCAGACGTTGCTCGGCTTCGCTCTCGCCTACCTGATCGACCGCAAGTTTCGCGGCCACGCCCTGTGGACGACGATCATCCTCATTCCGATGATGCTGTCGCCGGCGGTGGTCGGAAATTTCTGGCGCTTCCTCTACCAGCCACAGATCGGTCTCTTCAACTATCTGGTCGCTTTCGTCTCCGGCGTGCCGCCCTCCTCATTCGAGATGATCGGATCGGTAAAGCTGGCACCATGGGCGATCATCCTGGTCGACACCTGGATGTGGACGCCCTATGTCGCCCTTATCATCCTCGCGGGGCTGCGCTCGATCCCCGACTACATCTACGAGGCGGCCGAGGTCGACCGTGCCTCTAAGTGGCGGCAGTTCTGGTCGATCACGCTGCCGATGGTCCTGCCCTTCATCATGCTGGCGGTGCTGTTCCGCGGCATCGAGAACTTCAAGATGTTCGACATGGTGAACCTGCTGACTTCAGGCGGTCCGGGTTCGACCACCGAGGTCGCCTCGATCACGTTGAAGCGCGAGGCGTTCGAGAAGTGGCGGACCGGCTTCTCGTCGGCATTCGCTGTCATTCTTTTCGTCACGGTGTTCGGCCTCGCCAACATCTATGTCAAGGCATTGAACCGTGTGAGGCAGCGATGAGCACCGGCATCGTCACCGCCCATTCCGTCGTCGAGCCCAGTGGACGCGCCAAGACGGTTGCCGCGACCCTCGTCATCGCCTACGCGGTGATCTCGATGATCCCGCTCGCCTGGATCCTTCTCACCGGCTTCAAGTCGCCGCCCGATTCGATCAGCTATCCGCCCAAGGTGATCTTCGAGCCGACGCTCGAGGGCTACTGCAATCTCTTCACGACGCGCTCGCGGCAGACGGCCGAGTACATGGCGACGCTGCCGCCGCCCGTCGGCACCTGCGAGGAGATCGCGCGCGGCCGCAACATGGTCATCGCCGGATCCTCCAACTATGTGCCGCGCTTCATCAACTCGCTCGTCATCGCGTTCGGCTCGACGTTTTGCGCGGTCGCGCTGGGGACGCTGGCCGCCTACGGTTTCTCGCGTTTCAAGGTGCCGCTCGCCGACGATCTGCTGTTCTTCATCCTGTCGACGCGCATGATGCCGCCGATCGCCGTCGCCATCCCGATCTATCTCATGTATCGCGAGCTCGGACTCTCCGATACGCGGCTCGGCATGATCCTGCTCTACACCTCGGTCAACGTCTCGCTCGCGGTCTGGCTGCTCAAGGGCTTCATCGACGAGATCCCGCGCGAATACGAGGAGGCGGCGATGGTCGACGGCTACACGCGGTTCCATGCGTTCTGGAAGGTGGTGTTGCCGCAGGCGACGACCGGCATCGCGGCGACCGCCATCTTCTGCCTCATCTTCGCATGGAACGAGTACGCCTTCGCCGTGCTTCTCACCTCGGGGGAGGCGCAGACGGCGCCCCCCTTCATTCCCATCATCATCGGCGAAGGCGGCCAGGATTGGCCGGCCGTGGCGGCGGGAACGACGCTGTTCCTGGTGCCGATTCTCGCCTTCACCGTGCTGCTGCGCCGGCACTTGTTGCGCGGCATCACCTTCGGCGCGGTGCGCAAGTGACGCCCGCCGACGATATGGCACCCGGCACGACGACCCGGAGCGCCACGCGGCGCCGGTTTTTCCGCCGCGGACCGTGGGAGGCGGCGGCCATCGCGCTGATCATCGCCGGCGTCGTCATGCTGATGCAGCCGTTCTCGCTGGCGCTTTACGGCTACTCGTTCGCGACGGTGCTGCTCGGCACGGCGATGTTCATCGTCGTCTCGAAGTTTCCGCGGTAGCGACCATGGCCGAGATCCGCGTCGAGAACCTCCAGAAATCTTTCGGCAGCTTCGCCGCGGTGCGCGGCGCCGACTTCACCGTGGGGAACGGCGAGTTCTTCTGCCTGCTTGGTCCCTCGGGCTGCGGCAAGACGACGACTTTGCGGATGATCGCCGGGCTGGAGCTGCCGACCGGGGGGCGCATCTTTCTCGGGCCGGAGGAGGTCACCGCCAAGCGCGCCTCCGAGCGCGACATCGCCTTCGTCTTCCAGCTCTTCGCGCTCTATCCGCACATGAACGTGCGCGCCAACATCGCTTTTCCCTTGCGCTGCCAATCGGTACCGCGCGTAGAAATCCGGCGCCGCGTCGAGGAGGCGGCGCGGATCCTGCGGATCCTGCCGATCCTTGACCGGCCGGTTTCCGGTCTCTCCGGCGGCGACCGCCAGCGCGTCGCGCTCGGCCGCGCGATCGTGCGCCAGCCGATGGCCTTCCTCATGGACGAGCCGCTCGGCGCGCTCGACGCCGAGTTCCGCCGGCTCATGTGCGGCGAGCTGCGGGCCCTGCACGACCGCCTGGGCGCCACCACCGTCTATGTGACGCACGACCAGCTCGAGGCGATGTCGATGGGCGACAAGATCGCGGTGATGAACGACGGCGCCGTCGAGCAGCTGGGCAGCCCGCGCGAGATCTACGATCGGCCGGCCTCGATGTTCGTCGCTGATTTCATAGGCTCGCCGCCGATGAACTTCGTCGAGTTCGAGGCGCCGCTCAGGCAGGGCGATCGATGCGTCGTCATCGACGGCGCGGAGATTGCGGTGCCCGAGTTGCGCGAGACGGCGAGCCAGCCCGAGTGCGTGCTCGGCGTGCGGCCCGAGCATGTCCGCCTGAGCGATACCTCGCCGCTGCGCGGCTCTATCTACGGAGCCGAGTATCTCGGTACCACCCAGATTGTCACCGTGGCAACTGGGCGCGGCTTCGTGAAAGCGCGCCTGACCTCGGAGACGGCAGTTCGGCTCGGCGAGCCGGTCGGACTCGCATTCCGCCCGGAAAAACTGTCGATCTTCGATCGCCGATCCGGCCGCGTTCTGCGCTCGGCGTTGCACGATGGCGGCGCCCATGGCTGACGTTCGGCTCGAGACGGTCTGCAAGAGCTTCGGCAAGACCGAGGCGGTGCGCGAACTCTCGCTCGAGATCGGCGACGGGGAGTTCGTCGTTCTGCTCGGTCCGACCGGGGCCGGCAAGACGACCACGCTACGCCTCGTGGCCGGTCTGGAAAGGCCCGATGCGGGCCGCGTCGCCATCGCCGGTCGCGACGTCACCAACGCGCCGCCGGCGATGCGTGACGTCACCTTTGTCTTCCAGCAATATTCGCTATATCCGCATCTCTCCGTGTTCGACAACCTCGCCTTTCCGCTGCGCTCGCCGGTCCGCCGTTCGCCGCCGGCCGAGATCAACCGCAAGGTACGCGAGGTCGCGCGCCTGCTGCATATCGAGGACAAGCTGCAGAACAAGGCGACGCAGCTCTCCGGCGGCCAGATGCAGCGCGTTGCGATCGGCCGCGCCCTTATTCGTTCGCCCGCGGTCTATCTCATGGACGAGCCGCTTTCCTCGCTCGATGCCAAGCTCCGCGGCGAGATGCGCATCGAGCTGCAGCGCATCCAGCGCGAGCTCGGCGCGACCGTTCTCTACGTGACGCATGACCAGACCGAAGCGATGACGCTGGCGACGCGCATCGGGGTCATGGACCGCGGCCGACTGGTGCAGGTCGGCACGCCGCGCGAGATCTACGAGAGCCCGGCCAACGTCTACGTCGCCACTCGGCTGGGCTCGCCCGCTATCAACCTCGTGCCGCGCGCGACCTTTCCAACGATGCTGGCGCCGGCTGCGGCGGCAACCGTCGGCGTGCGCACCGAGCACGTGCGCATCCGCAAGGCGGAGAACGGCCGCTCTCTGGGAACCGTGTCGTGGATCGAGCATCTGGGCGATCAGGACCACCTCCATGTCGCGCTCGGCGAGCGCGATTTCGTGACGCTGAGCGATGCCGATTCGGGTCTCTCGGTCGGTGACCCGGTCGCCATCGAGGTGACTCGGCCGCTTTTCTTCGATGCCGCAGGCAGACGCGTGGCGGGCTGACCGCCAGGCGAATGAGGACTTCATGGACGAGGCAATGCGCAAACGATTGATCGAGGCAATGGCACGGGCGGTCATCACCCATGCGGAGGAGCTGACCGAGCTCGATCGGCAGATCGGCGACGGCGACCACGGCCTCAACATGAAGCGCGGCTTCGAGGCCGTTCTCGAGGCGCTGCCCGCCACCGCGGCCAAGCCGTTGCCCGAAGCTCTGCAGGGCGTGGGGACGACTCTCGTGATGAAGGTCGGCGGCGCGTCGGGACCCCTCTACGGGACGTTTTTCCTCGCCCTCGGCAAGACGATGCCGGACACGCCGACGGCGGCAACGCTCGCCGAGGCCTTTGCCGCGGCGGTCGAAGCGGTGAAGGCGCGCGGCAAATCGCAGGCCGGGCAGAAGACGATGCTCGACGTGCTGGTCCCGGTCTCCGCCGTGCTGAGCGCGGGCGGCGAGGGGCTCGGTCCCCGGGTGCGGTCGGAAGCGCTCGCCGCCGCCGAGGCGACCAGGCCGATGAAGGCGATCCGCGGCCGGGCATCGTTCCTGGGCGAGCGTTCGATCGGGCACCTCGATCCGGGCGCGCGATCCTCGGCGCTGATGATCGCCGCCGTCTGCGATGCGATCGGAGCCTGACGCCATGACCCGGAAAACCGCGGCGCATGTCGGCGTCGTCATCGTCTCGCACTCGAGCAAGGTGGCCGAGGGCGCGGCCGACATGGTGCGCCAGATGGTCGGCGACACCGTGCCTCTCGCCTTCACCGGCGGCAATGCCGACGGCGGCCTGGGAACGGACGTGGCGGCCATCCTGGCGGCGATTGATCGCGCCTGGACTCCCGCCGGTGTCGTCATACTGGTCGACCTCGGCGGTGCCGAAACCAACAGCGAGATGGCCGTGGAGATGCTCGATGAGAAGCGGCGCGGCCGGGTCGCCGTGTGCAATGCGCCGATCGTCGAAGGCGCGGTGATCGCGGCGACCGAGGCCTCCGGCGGCTCGTCGCTCGAAACGGTGAAGCGGATGACCGAGGAGCTGTCGCCGCAATAGGCGGCCGCCGGATAGGAAGAGTGAGGATAGTTTTTTCATGACCGTGACCGAGACGCCCGTTATCGCTTCCGCGCTCCTCACCAACGAGGTCGGCCTGCACGCGCGCCCCGCGGTCAAGCTGACCCAGCTCGCCAAGAGTTTCGCGGCGACGGTGGAGCTGGCGCTCGAGCCGGACGGCCCGTGGGTCGACGCCAAGAGCCCGGTCAGGATCATGCGGGTGAAGGCTGCCAAGGGAACGCTTTTGCATTTTCGGGCATCGGGCAGCGACGCCGACGCGGCGGTCGGCGCGCTTGTCGATCTCGTCGCGCGCGGCTTCGACGAGGATGCGGGTGAGGGCGCCGACCATGCCTGAAGTGCGTCATCGCGGCAGGCCAGCCGCACCCGGCTTCGCGGCCGGGCCTGTCATCGCACTCGCCACGGCCATGGTGGTGCGCCGGGCCGGCGGCGATCCTGCGGCAGAAGCGGCCGCGCTGCGCGCCGCAATGTCGACGGCGGCGGCCGAGCTCGCAGCGCTGGCGGCAGGGGCCGCTGATGACGCAGCCGGCATCCTCGGCTTCCAGATAGCGCTCCTCGAAGACGACGCGCTCTCAGCGCCGGCCTTTGCCGCGATTGCCAACGGCGCCCCAGCCGATGTCGCCTGGCGCGACGCGCTCGACGAGGAGATCGCCGGCTATCGCTCCGCCGAAGACGAGACTTTCCGCGCCCGCGCCGCCGATCTCTGCGACCTGCGAGAGCGCGTGCTGACGCAGCTCATTGGCGGCACTGCCGGCGCCGCCGTCGCCACCCCTATCGCCCTCGGCAGCATCGTCGCCGCCGGCGATCTGCCGCCGTCGCGCTTTCTAGCCATCGATTGGCGGGCTGGCGGCGCGGTTTTGCTGTCCGAAGGCAGCCGCAACAGTCATGTAGCGATGCTGGCGCGCGCGCGCGGGGTGCCGATGATCGTCGGCCTCGGCATCGATCCCTGCCGCCTCGCCGGAGAGGCGCTCGTCGACGCGACGGGCGGCGAGCTCGTCCTCGATCCGGCGCCGGCGACACGCGCCGCCTTCGAGGCGCGTCGACGGTCGCACGAAATCGGCGCGGCCGCGGCGGCAAGCCGCGCCGGGGAACCGGCGGTGACCGCCGACGGCGTCGCGGTGGCGGTCCAAATCAACGTTGCCGGGCCGGACGAGTTGGCGTCGCTCTCGCCGGCGATCTGCGATGGCATCGGCCTAGTGCGGACGGAGTTCTTGTTCGCGGGCGAGGGGTTGCCCGACGAGGAGACGCAGTATCGCGTCTATCGCCGGCTCACCGAATGGGCCTCCGGCAAGCCGGTGACCATCCGCACCCTCGATGCCGGCGGCGACAAGCCGATCGCCGGCCTTACCGCCGTGGGCGAGAGCAATCCCTTTCTCGGCGTGCGCGGCATCCGCCTCTCGCTGGCTCGTCCCGAAATCTTCGCCGTCCAGCTGCGCGCGCTCGCCCGCGCCGCCTGCCATGGCGCGTTGCGGATCATGCTGCCGATGGTGACGGTGCCGGAGGAGCTTGAGGCCGCGCGCGCCCTCCTGGATACAACGGTGGCGGCCCTCAAAGCGGCCGGCGTGCCGGCGACGCGCCCGCCGATCGGCATCATGGTCGAGGTGCCGGCTGCTGCACTTGCCATTGAACGCTTCGACGCCGCGTTCTTCTCGATCGGGTCGAACGACCTGACGCAGTATGTGACCGCCGCCGGCCGCGACATCGCTGCGGTCGCCGATCTCGCCAATCCGCTTAATCCGGCCGTGCTGCGCTTGATCCGGATGGTCGCGGAGCACGGCCGCGCCTGTGGACGCGAAGTCAGCCTGTGCGGCGATGCCGGCGGCGATCCCGAGGCGGTCGGGGCGTTGCTCGCGGCCGGACTGCGCTCGCTGTCGGTGGCGCCCGCCGCGCTGGCCGCCACCAAGGCCGCGATCGGCCAGATCGATCTTGGCCGGCGCGCCGGCAGTGCGGCCGGGAAGGGACGATGAGCGAACGACCGACCGCGGTTGCCGGGCCAGATCCGGTGGCCGAATACAAGGCCATCCTCAAGCGGGTGCTGGACAATCGGCCGTCCGGAACGCGGCAGCGTCTGGCCAGGACGCTCGGCAAGAACCGTTCCTTCATCTCGCAGATCGCCAATCCCGCCTATCCCGTGCCGATCCCGGTGCAGCATCTTGAGACGATGTTCGAGCTTTGCCATTTCTCGCAGGATGACCGGCGCGATTTCCTCGCGGCCTATCGGCGTGCCCATCCGCGCCGTTTTGCCCTTGTCCATGCCGTCCCGCGAACGCGCATCGTCTCGCTCGCGGTGCCGGATCTCGGAGACGCCAAGCGCAATCGCGCGGTCGACGCGATGATCGCCGACTTCGTCCGCCGGCTGCGGAAATTCGTCGACGACATCGAGTGACCGCCAAGGAAGCCGCAAGTACGCAGGGAGGTTCCGTCATGAAGAAGCTGATGAATGCCGCCGATACTGTCCTTGCCGAGAGCCTCGATGGCTTCGCCGCCTCGCATGCCGACATCGTCGTGCTCGGGCCGGAGCGCAAGTTCGTGCGCCGGCGCTTGCCAAAGCCGGGTAAGGTCGCGTTGCTCTCCGGCGGCGGCTCGGGGCACGAACCGTTGCATGCCGGCTTTGTGGGCGTCGGCATGCTCGACGCCGCCTGCCCGGGTCAGGTCTTCACCGCGCCGACGCCCGACCAGATGGCGGAAGCCGCGGCGGCCATCGACGCGGGGGCCGGCTGTCTCTTCATCGTCAAGAACTACGAAGGCGACGTCATGAACTTCGAGATGGCGGCGGAGATCGTCGGGCGGGAGGTCCGGACCGTCGTCACCGACGACGATGTCGCGGTCGAGACTTCCACCTATTCGACCGGAAGGCGCGGCGTCGCCGGCACGCTCATTGTTGAGAAGATGGTCGGCGCCGCGGCCGAGGCCGGGCGCGATCTGGTGGCGCTCCAGGCGCTGGGCAAGGACGTCAACGTACGCACCCGCTCGATGGGCGTCGCGCTCACCTCGTGCACGGTGCCGGCCGCCGGCAAGCCCACCTTTCAGCTCGGCGAGGATGAGATGGAAATGGGCGTCGGCATCCACGGCGAGCCTGGGCGCCGGCGCGTCCCGCTCGCCACTGCCGATGGCATCGCCAACGAGCTCGTGAATTCGATTCTCAATGACCTGGGGCTCAAGCGCGGCACGCCCGTGTTGCTCTTCGTCAACGGCTTCGGCGGCACGCCAGCGCTCGAACTCTACCTCATGGCGAACGCCGCGCGTCGAGTCCTTGGCGCCGCCGGGCTGACGGCGGCGCGCAGTCTCACTGGCAGCTACGTGACCTCGCTCGAGATGGCCGGCTGCTCGGTGACGATAACGGCCGTCGACGATTCGCTCGTCGCGCTCTGGGACGCGCCGGTCCATACGGCAGCGCTGCGCTGGGCGATATGAGCCGACGCCCTAGCAGAGGCAGACCAAGATAGTGCGGTCTGTGCCTTCCGCCTGAGTCGGGCCGGCGCCAAACGCTTCAGAACGATGAGTTGCTGCCGCAGGTATGCTGGCTGACGCGCCCGACTGGTTTGTTCAGTATTGCGTGGTCGGAATTTGCTAGCTTGAGCTGCGTGCGGCCGCTAGCGGATCGCGTAACCGTCATTATGGAAAGGTGCTTCTAGTTTCTGCGCGTGGGGCGTTCGCGACTAGATCTTCCCCGTCAGGAGACCTCAGCGTTCCAGTAGTAAAACAGGGCGATCAGCAGCTGATGGGCATATGTCCGAGCGACTTCCTCCGAGGCGTGGGGGGCATCAAAGGGCTCGCGGGTGCGGAAAAGGTATTCTTGAGCCGCTGCGAGAAGCTTGTAAGCCTCCGTGTGATCTAAGACGGATTCCGCCTGGGCGAATAGTCTCTCATAGCGGTCTTTGTCCTTGCACTCGACATTCGCTGGTCGGAGAGAATGCAGGGCATCAAATAGGTGGCGGCGTGCCGCGTGGGCCAAAGCGATGGTTTCGTGGGGCCAGCCCAATTCCTGCTTTCTGAGTTTGCTGCGCTTGACCATGGCAATTCTCCCGATTTCGAGCTCCTGGGACTTAAAGCGCAAACGCGAGACGTTGCTACCACCGTACATTCATTGAATTACACGGGTATCGGCTCAATCCGTGTGGGGTGTTTGCTCTGAACTACGATTTCCGAAGACAGGAACAGGCAGCCCATTGTTGGTCGAGTCGGTGATCTGCGTCGCATTCCTGCGTGGTACCGATCTTTGGGGCAATCCGTGGATGTTTAATGCTATCTGGTAGGAGGGGCTTCCGTTGGGTCACGCTTGCGCGTTCGAGATGCCGCGTTGGGGACGTCTCCGACGGGTTACCGAAAGCGAAGGCGTGGATCCGATCCTACGAATGCTGCAACTTCTTTGCGAGCACGCGGGGGCGACGCAGGGAGCCACGAAGGCTGAGGTCGAAGTCGTTATCCGGCGCGCCGGCGGGGACGAGGTACTTCCAACGCCGGTCGAACGGGGCTTTCCAAATCTCGCCAGCACTGTTTGGTTCGGATCGGAGCCTTTTCCTGCGTTGGATTTCGAACTTCAACTGATCGGCGCTGACTTTCGTCAACGTAAGGTGTCCGTTCCGTTGTGGTTCCGGCCATCGCGTGCGGAATTCGCGGGGACCGGTCAATGACACCACGCATCAGTCAGTCATTCCCATGGTCCGAGGAAGAGGTAGGCGGCTTCGCAGTCTCAGCCGTGGTGGGGTCTGTGTTGTTCGCGCTGTTGTACGCCTGGATGCAGGAGCCCGATGCGGCACTATGCTGAACCCCCACGTACCGACGGGATCGCCGGCGTACCGGATCAGAATCCCCGATCCCACCTATGTGCCTCCGTTTGTGGTCGGCATCCTCAACCTGTTTGGACTGATCCTGCTGAACGCTACTCCGGTGAAGCGGCTGCATGGCTTTGTCCAATTCCTGATCAGCGCGGTGGCGGGAGCAGTGCTTGGCCGACATGAATGGGCGCTCGACGGGGTCGTGGTGAGCGCGATCAAGGCCGCGATCTACGGGTTCCTGATCTTTACCACCTATCGGGTGAACTGGTGGTTCTATTGGGATGTGCCTAGCCGGCGAACGCTCGGGGAGAGGATGGCGGCCTCGATCTTTTTTACTGCGCTTCCTTGGCTCGGCTTCGCCTTTGGATTTTGGCGACTGGTT
>Ga0209693_10000276_pt1 | contig 20435 bp, 18 predicted proteins | sample HubBroMetageWRM3_FD_188345 | JGI IMG/M metagenome (GOLD analysis project Ga0209693, IMG submission 188345) | Warmed soil microbial communities from the Hubbard Brook experimental Forest, New Hampshire - Hubbard Brook CCASE Soil Metagenome WRM 3... | ecosystem: Environmental > Terrestrial > Soil... | reverse complement strand
GACCCGCTGGTTCCGCGACTGGTTCTACCCGCTATGGCGGGACTGCGGGCGGGCAGAGGTCATGAACAGGTTCTTCCGGGAGCTGGCCCGGCACTTCCCACGCGACTCCGGCGGCACTTACACGCGGCGGATGAACTGGGGCGAGTACGTCCACTTCACCAGCGGTGCCGCGGCCGCCGACATGAGCGGCCAGGCCGCCCGCGCTTTCGGCTGGCCCCGCGAGCGGGCCGGCCAACTGGAGCACGCCCGCGAGCAGTTCCCCGGCATTACGTACTGAAATACCGGGCCGTGCTGGTGACGCCGTGGCGTAGTCCACGGTGCTCTGGCAGGCTGCGGCCGAGACCTCCGCGACGGGCTCCACCCCGCCAGTCTGCCAGCAGCCACGACCGGCGAGGCGGTGCTTCACGAGCTGAGCGTTACCTCGTCACCCGGGCAGGCTGGAGTTGTCCCTCCAGGTGTAGGAAGAGCCGCCCCACGGCGTGGGCGAGGTGCCGCCGCGCAGCTGCCCGCCGGCGCCGTCCGGGTTGACGTACAGGCCGGTGGCGACGTTCTTCAGCGTGCCGTTGGACTGCGGGATGAACTGCTGCCAGGGCCCGGTGTTGCACGACGCGAGGACCAGGCCGTCACGCAGCGGGTCAGATGACCATCCGCCGCCGGGGTCGGACACGCAGAGCCCGGAGCCGGACCCCTGGGGCGCGTACTCGAACCGGAACGCACCCTGGTGCGTGCCGTTGGTGCGAATAAAGTCAGTCGCCGGGTCGCCCTGGGTCGCGGTCCATCCGGCGATGATCGCACCCGGGAACTGGTGCTGCCGGAAGACGTCGAACCCGTTGCCGAACCGGTTGACCTCGTCGCCGTAACTGCTGCTGACCGCGTTCGCCTCGACGGTGAGGGTGAAGGTGCCCTTGAGCGCGGCGCCGTCGGAATCGGTGGCGGTGACCACGGCTCCGCTGTAGGTGCCGGGCGCAGCGGTTCCCCCGAGGTAGGAAAGCGCGGGACTCCCGGAGCTCAGCCCGGTCGGCAGGTTCGATTCGGCGAAGGTGATGCTGTCGCTGCTCTCCGAGCTGGTCGCACTGAACTTCACGTCGCCGGAGCTGTTCGAACCGGTGAGATCCGACACAGTAACCAGCGTGTAAGCCGCACCTTGCAACAGGATGTAGTGGGGCAAGAGCGAGATGGGGATTTCGAGCGCCTCAGCGTTCCCGTTCTTGTCCGTAGCGTCCGCCACGATGGGATTCGGACCCTGAACTATGGGGCCCGAAAAGCTGATCGTGTTCCCGGACAGGGACACGCCGACCGGCACCGTGCCGTGCAGCTTCCAGGTCACGCCGCTCCCGGTCAGCTTGATGACACCGTTGTCGTCGGCGGCTCCGATACCGCTGCCGCCGAACGTGGCGTCGCTTACCGGGCTGCTGACCAGCGCCGTGTCCTGATATGCCTGGGCACTCGCGGGGAGTGCTGCATACGTCTGGGCACTCGCGGGGAGTGCTGCCGCACCCACCACGAGGGCACTCCCGAGCAGCGCGGGACAGGCCACCCAGAGTGCTCTCCTGAGACTGAAGTGCACGCCTTCACGCCCTTCTGTGTTCGTTCGCTACGGGTCTGGCCAGGCCGTCCAGCCGGGGCGCCACGGACAGGAGGAAGCATGCTAGCGGCCCCCGCCGGCCAGAAACTCTATCCTTACCACGCTTGCCCCTCCCTTCTCTGCATTTACGCCGCATAAGGCTCCCCGAGGTTAAGCGGGATCAGGGGGCCCGCACGTTACTACGTGCGTTCAGCCGGAACGTCGCGGTATCAGGGCAGCAGAAAAGTGCTGATTACGCGGCGCGATAATCGCGCCTGGGGCTAGCGGCGGCTTCCGCGGGTGCCATGGTCGTGGCGAGTGGAGCGCGCCCGCGGCCAGGGATCACGCGGTGGCGATGTTCCTGCCGGGCATCGGCTCTGCGAGTGCTGCCCGCCAGGCAGGCGCGCCGAAGGGGTCCGCGAAGTACTGTGTCTCGTGCACCACGTGCTCGTGGGCGAATTCCATGATGCTGACCGAGTAGGTGGGCACGCCGTCGTACGTGATGATGCACTCGCTCACCCACAGGTTCCCGCTGCCAGAGATCCGGATGATGGTGAAGTGCCGCTTGGCAGGGTGCCCGCCGCGTTGCGCAGCAATCGTCGCGCGGCTCCGGAATCGTTCACCTGACTGGGGGTAATCGAGGATCGCGTCCTCGGCGTAGATGGCGTGCTCGGTTTCGCTATCCCCGGCTTCCGATGCTCGCCAGTGTTCCTCGATTGCGGCCCTGGTCCGGACGTCAGGATCCATCGCATTGTCCTTTCTGCGGGCCGGGAGAGCGGTCCGGGAGACCGGGGAATGCTTCGGGCTTCCGCACCGGTGACAGCGTAGGCCGTCCGGGTCAGCCGCGAACCAGCTGGGGGTGAGTACACCGGACCAGCGCCGCCGATGATCGTGCAATCGCCGGCGCAAGCCGTGCTATCTGGCGAGACGCGCCTCGCCAGATACCCAGTCGCTGCCGTCCCGGCGGATCGCGCAATCCCAGCCCAGTCGGCGCAGCCGGAGCTCCAGCTCCGCTGGGTCCACGAAGTTCTTGACCACGCGGAACGTGCTGCCATCGCGCAGCCGCCGCTCGACGACCTCATCCCGGCCCGCCACATAGGCCTCCTTCCCGCGTTCATCGATGTGCTCGTCGATGAACAGCACCCGTCCGTTCTCGGCCAGCAGGCTCCCCAGCAACTGCCAGAACTGCCCGAACCGGCTCGCCGGCACATGCGAGAGCCACGCCGAGAAGAAGACCACGTCGAACCGGGTACCCGGGTCCCACGAGAACACGTCGGCAACCTCAAAGCTGACCCTGGCCGGCCGCACGCGGTCGCGAGCGATCGCTACCGCCTCGGGCGCCGCATCAATAGCCGTCACCGTGTCAGCCCATTCCGCCAGCGCCTCGGTCCACAAGCCAGTCCCGCACGCGATCTCGAGCACGGCCCCGGCCGGCCGCATCTCCGCGACCAGCCGCTCGATACGTGCGCGAGCCGCCGCAACGTCGCCGTACGCCGTCACGTCGTACTCGCCCGCCCGGCGACGGTAGTAATGAACCTGATCAGCCAGAACGTCGTCGGTCACCCGAACATCATCACACGCTCTCGTCGCCCTCGAACCCGACGAGCCAGTGGAGACCGTAACGGTCAATGACTTGCCCGTCGGATGCGCCCCACGGCCGCGTCTGCAAGTCGTCCACGACCCGGCCGCCTTCGCCGAGACGGGAAAACCAGGAGCGCAGAGTCGAGGGAGCGGCCGTGCCAAGCAGGGCCAGCATCATGCCTTCGGATCGCAATGGCCGCTCGTCTCCGGACACGTCGGCGCCAAACAGCGCGACGGGTCCGCCGCTCACAGAGCCGTGGGCAATGGCATCGGCCGGACCGTCGGCCCGGCTGAACTCCGCGAAGGTGTACAGCTGAACCGAACCGCCGAACACTTCGCCGTAGAACGTCAAGGCCTCACGAGCAGTACCGGGGAAATGGATATAGGGCGTCGGGCCGCTCATGGTCCGGATGTTATACATCGTCAGGCGGGCGGCGGGCACCACGGTCCGTTCGGTCAAAATCATTTGAATTTTCCGAACGGGCCGTGGTGTCACGGTCACGTGGTAGGCGGTGATCCCGCAGGCCGGGCCGTCGTGGGCGGGGTCGTGTCGCCCCGCCGGTCGAGTCTGCGGGTTTCGGTGACGATAGCGATGAGCACGATCATCAGGGCAGCGGCCGGGATCCATGCGGCCTGGTGGTGGATGAGCCGGGTGCATAGCGCCCCGACGCCTGCGCCGACGGCAAAAGCCGCGATGATGGACCCCACGAGCGCCGCGTAATGCCTGGCCGTCGGATCGTGGCCGGTGCGCCATGTAAGGATGTTCACGGTCAGGGCGCGCAGGTTGCTAGTAGTGAGGGTGCTGGAGTATTCGACACCGTCCAGCGACCGGAACGTCGATATCTGCACCGCTGCGACGAATGCGATGGCACCGGGAACGACCCGGCTGGGTATCCCGCCTGGCACGGCTGCGACGGCAGCCAGGACCACGATCTCGGCGATCAGGACCCAACGGGTCGGGCGCCGTACGATCCTGCGGACCGCCGGCTGAGCCATGATCTCGGCGAGTGCCACTCCGAGCACGAACGCCACTATGGGCGGGATGTGCAAGAGCGCTTCCTGCCAGTGGCCTGCCTGAGCGTCCACGCCGAGCAGCACGACGTTCCCGGTCTGCGCGTTGGCGAAGACTCCGTTGTAACCGACGAACGTGAACGCGTCGAGGAATCCGCCGGCGCCCGCGAGCAGCATGCCCACGGGCAAACCCTCGGACCGGGTGCGGACATCGGTCATGGGCAATATTAGCCGTCAGCACTTCACGGGCACGGGACCAGGACGCGGTAGCCGACGCCGTTACGCGCCGGATAACCTGCAGTCCACTGAGCCGCACCGGCGTATCCCCGGAGGGACCCCGAACGCATGACCGAGCTGAGGGTGAGCGAGGCGGTGGGCCAGGCATTTCCCCGGCTGCGTATCGCTGCCGTCGTGGCCCGCGGCTTCGACGGGCAGGAGCCCTGGCCCGAGGCGGACGCAGAACTGGCGGCCTTGGAGAAGGCCGTGAGGGACGGACATACGCTGCTGGCCGGTGAGAGCGACCCGCACATAGCCGCGTGGTATGCGGCGTACCGGGCGTTCGGCACCAACCCGAAACGAGAGCGGCCGAGCGTGGACGCACTGCGGCGGCGGCTGGCCCGGTCCGCCCGGCTACCGCGGATCAACGCCGCCGTGGACTGCTACAACCTCGTCTCGGTCAGCCATGGTGTCCCGGCGGGCGCGTTCGACCTGGACGCGGTGCACGGTGACATCGTGGTGGGGTTCGCGGCTGGCGACGAGGAGTTCACGCCGCTCGGCGAACCGGACAGCACCGAGCATCCCCGCCCCGGCGAGGTGATCTACAGGGACGGGACGTCGGTGCTGACCCGGCACTGGAACCACCGCGACGCCGAGCGCACCAAGGTGACCCAGCACAGCAGGCACATCCTGTTCCTGCTGGAGACCACCGAGTCCGCAGCGTTCGGCCCGGCCGTCGACGCCGCCGCGGCCGACCTCGCGGCCCGGGCGGCCACCCGCTCTCGCCAGGTCAGCACGCAGTGGCTCACGCCTGCCTCGCCAGCCGCCGCGCTCGGCGAACCGACCGCGTAAACCGCGACTTGTCCGCGCAGAAGGATACGAGCGGCGGGGTCGGGTCGATCAGGCAGGCATAAGTACGCTGCGCGGTGCCCTGACCTGGCGCAACGAGGTAGAACACCGTGTCAGTGGTCATGACAGGGGCGTGACAGGGGCGTGACAGGCCGGGTGCCGATAGTGGTCGCATGAGAACTTCAGCGATCGCAGTCTCAGGGCTGCGGAAGACATACGGGGACAAGATCGTGCTCGGTGGCATCGATCTCGATGTTCCGGCGGGTACGGTCTTTTCCCTGCTCGGCCCGAATGGGGCGGGTAAGACGACGACGGTGAACGTGCTGACCACGTTGGTGAAGGCCGACGGCGGGACGGTACGGGTGGCTGGGCATGATGTTGCGACCGAGGCCAAGGCGGTGCGCGCGGTAATCGGGGTCACCGGTCAGTTCGCGGCAGTGGACGACCTGCTGACCGGGGAAGAGAACCTGCAACTGATGGCGGATCTGCACCATCTGCGGGCCGACCAGGGCAAGCGGGTGGTCACCTCGTTGCTGGAGCGGTTCGATCTGGCGGAGTCGGCGCAGAAGATGGCGGCGACCTATTCCGGCGGTATGCGCCGGAAGCTGGACCTGGCGATGACGCTGGTCAGCAGGCCGCAGATCATTTTCCTGGACGAGCCGACGACGGGACTGGATCCGCGCAGCCGTCGCACGATGTGGGACATCGTCCGCGAGCTGGTGACCGACGGCGTGACCGTTTTCCTCACCACCCAGTATCTCGAGGAAGCCGATCGGCTCGCCGACCGGATCGCGGTGCTCGACCAGGGCCACCTGGTGGCCGAGGGCACTCCCGATGAACTCAAGCGCCAGGTTCCCGGCAGCCACGTCCGGCTTCGGTTTTCCGACGGTGTGCTGCTGGACGCGGCGGCGCGACTCCTGAGCGGCTCCACCGTGGATGACGCGGCCCTGACCCTGCGGGTTCCCAGCGATGGCGGGGTGAAATCGGTGCGGGTTCTGCTGGACCGGCTCGATGAGCATTCGATCGACGTTGAGGAGTTCTCGGTGCACACACCGGACCTCGATGACGTTTTCCTGGCCCTGACGGGTCACGCGAGCACGGAGGAAATCGCACAATGAGCACCATTTCAGCGCCGCTAACCGATTCGCGGATCATGATGCGCCGCAACCTCAAGCACATCGTTAGAAATCCGGTCATGATATTCAATGCGGCCGTGATGCCGGTCGTGCTCATGTTGCTGCTCGTGTACGTGTTCGGCAACGCATTCAATGTCGGCGAACGCTACGTCGACTACGCAACACCAGGCCTGATCGTGCTGGCCATCTGCTACGGGCTGGCCGGCACCGCGGTATCCGTGAGTACCGACATGACCAAGGGCATCATCAACCGGTTCAAGGTCATGAATGTCTCCCGCGGTGCCGTCCTGACCGGTCACGTGGTGGCCACGATGCTGATCAGTTCGATCGCCATCGCGGTCATCATCGGAATGGCCTTCGCGCTGGGGTTCCGGTCGTCTGCGACCCCCCTCGACTGGCTCGGCGGGATCGGTATCGCCGTGGCGGCGGCTTTCGCGGCCGCCTGGCTCACGGTCGCGCTGGGCATGGCGGCGAAAACTCCGGAATCCGCAGGCATGGCCGTCGTGCCGCTGCTCCTGCTGCCCTTCGTGAGCAGCGCAGTCGTGCCGGCCGCCAAGATGGGACAGGGCATCCGGCAATTCGCGGAGTATCAGCCCTTCACGCCGATTATCGAATCGTTGCGTGGATTGCTCGCCGGCACCCCGTCGGGCGGCTACGCCGCCGCCGCTCTCGCCTGGTGCGCCGGGATCGCTCTCATCGGGTACCTGTGGGCGCGGGCCACGTTCAGCAAGCGAGCGTGACTTCCCGGGCGGTCGGCTGAGCCGCCCACCAGCAAATCAAGTACGAGACTTCAGGAGAGCTGTCATGCCTACATTCGACACGCCAGGGCCCATCGCCGCCACCGTTGTTGTCGCCGGTGCTCAGGTGGAAGTCACCGCGAGCGACCGGACCGACACGGTGGTCCTGGTCGAACCCATCGACAAGGCGAGCAAGAAGGACGTCAAGGTGGCCACCAAGACCAAGGTTGACTTCGCCGGCGGTCAGCTGTCGGTCAAGACGACCGTCTCCGGGGACAAGGACGGTTCGGTCGCCATCACGATCGACCTGCCCGCAAACTCCAGCCTGGTCGCGTACCTGGCGCACTCGGATATTCACGCTGACGGCTCATTGGGCGAGTGTGAGCTGCACCTGGCATCGGGCCGGGTCCAGCTGGATCGCATCAACGCGCTGCAGGCCAACATCGCGGCCGGTGAGGTCACGATCGGCCACATCGCCGGGCGCGCCGACATCGACGGTGCGGCGTTCGCGATGCGGATCGGCGAGATCAACGACACCGTCAAGCTCTCGAGCTCGGGCGGGCAGACCTGGATCGGCCACGCCGCGGCCGACCTCGACCTCAGCAGTGCCAGCGGCGGCTTCGACATCGACCGCGCCGACGGCAGCGTCACCGCCAAAACAGGAGACGGCGCCATCCGGATCGGCCGGCTGACACGTGGTCAGGCGGAGCTGTTGAACGGCTCAGGAAACATCGAGGTCGGCATCAGTGAGGGCACCGCGGCCCGGGTGGACGCCAACAGCGAGCGAGGGTCGGTGCGCAACTCCGTTCCGCCGCAGGAAAACCCCGAGACGTCCGGCAACACGGTCACGGTCCACGCCCGCACGCGGCACGGTGACGTCATCATTCAACGCGCCGCGAGCTGACCTCAGTTAAAAGGGCGAGCGTGACCGCGACCAGCTGAGACCAGCTCGTCTGCGTGCCCTCCCGAGCCGCCTCGGCGAACCGTGCGTCGCCGAGGCGGTGCCGCGCAAGCTGCTCGATCCGGGTCAGGTCCGGATCGGAACGATCCGGCAGTCCGAGCACGCCGGCGCTTGCCGCGAGCAGCCGCGCGGCCTGCTCGTACTGGTCGCGGCGTAGCGCCAGGTCTGCGACCCCGACGAGTACCTTTGCGATCAGGGATGCGTGTCCTGCCTCGGTCGCCGCCTGGCAAGCCGCCGCACGGTGGGCCCGGGCCTCGCTGAGATCGTCGGCGAGGTAGCCGAGCAGGTCGTGCGTTACCGCGCGGATGTCCGCCCGCTCCGCTTCGTCGCCCAGCGTGGTGGTCGCGACGGCGAGCTGCTGGTATGCCTGCTCGGCGTTGCCGTCCCAGCGGGCGAGTTCCGCCTTCGAGAGGGCCAGCTCAGCCAGCGCGTCCGGCCAGGTGACCCGTTTCGCGTAGCGCTCGGCGTCGGCGATAGCAGCCGCGCTGGAGTCCTGATCGCCTAGCAGCCAGTACAGCTGAGCCTGTCGCGACCGCATCCGGATGACATCCTCGATATCACCGACTTCGGCGACGACCACGATCGCCTGCTCGTAGTACTCGCACGCAGCGGCGAACTCGCCGCGCGGGGCGATCCGCTCCGCCAGCTCGGTCAGGGCGAACGAAATCCCCCATCGCTCGCCGAGCGCCCGGAACTCGGCGAGCGCCACCTCGAGGTACGCGTCCGCATCCCGCCCGCCTTGGCCGAGCACGATCCGCATCTTGCCGAGCTGCAGCCGGGCCAGTGCGCGTACCCACGGGTCCTCGCTGTCCAGCAACGGCTCCCACGCAGGCAAGAACGCATCCGGGGCCTGCAACATGCATTCCAGCGGGACGACCAGCTCCAGCAGCGGGTTGCGGGACTGACTGCGCTGGCTGAACCGGTACGCCTGGTGGATCCACTCCTCCGCCAGGTACTGGTCACCGCGCCCGGAGGTCACGAAATTCACGCCAAGCGCGTACACCATGGCCCGGATCTCATCGCTCACCTCGCCGGGCGTCTTCGTGGCGGCGATGATCAGCTCGATGCCCTCGCCCCGGTGCCCGCCGAGCCACCAGTACCAGCCGGCGCCGGCCGCGAGCCGCATCGCCGCGTGCGCCTCGCCGGCCGCGAGCGCGCCACGCATCGCAGAACCGATGTTGTCGTGCTCGGCCTCGAGCGTGCCGAGCCACTGCACTTGCTCGGCGCGGCGAAGGTGCGGCTCCGCGGTCTCGGTGAGTTCGGTGAAGTAGGCGAGATGCGCATGGCGCGCCAGGTCCGATTCCCCCGCCTCCGCGAGCCGGTGCCCGGCGTACTCCTTGATCGTGTCGAGCATCCGGTAACGCGGTGCGCTGTCGCCCTCGGTGAGCAGCAGCGATTTCTCGGCCAGCGAGGTGAGCAACTCGAGCACCTGCTCCGGCTCGACCCCGTCGCCGGCGCAGACCCGCTCGGCCGCGTCCAGGCTCGCCCCGCCGGAGAACACCGAGAGCCTGCGCAGGACCGTCCGTTCGGCGTCGGTGAGCAGCTCCCAGCTCCAGTCGACCACGGCGCGCAACGTCCGGTGCCGCGGCAACGCGGTACGGCTACCGCCGGTCAGCAGGCGGAACCGGTCGTCGAGACGGTTGGCGAGCTGATCGAGGGACATGGTGCGCAACCTGGCCGCGGCCAGCTCGATCGCCAGCGGTATCCCGTCCAGCGCCCGGCTGACGCGTGCCATCGCCGACAAAGTGCGGCCATCGAGCTGATACGGGAGCGCGAGATCCCTGCGCACCGCGCCGACCCGGTCCCGCAGCAACTGGACGGCCGGCGAGGACTCGATCTCGCCCGGGCTGGCGTCCCCCTCCGGCAAGGCCAGCGGCTCGACCAGCCACAACGCCTCACCGGTGATGCCGAGCGGTTCCCTGCTCGTCGCCAGGATCCGCATCCGCTGGCACTCCCCGAGCACCCGGTCGGCGAACGCCGCCGCCGACTCGATCACGTGCTCACAGTTGTCCAGAATCAGCAGCGCCTCCCGCTCGCGGATCGCGGCGATGAGCCGGTCCGCCGGTTCCGCGTTCGGCGTACCGCTCAGCAGAGCATCCCGGAGGCCGAGCGCGGCGAGCGTCGATTGCGCCACGTCACCGTCCGCGCCGATGGCTGCGAGCTCCACCAGCCAGACCCCGTCCGGCAGGTCGCCGAGCAGCGTACGCGCGGTTTCCGTGGCCAGCCTGGTCTTCCCCGAGCCGCCCGGCCCGATCAGGGTGGTGAGGCGATGTTCGGCGATGAGCTCGCGGACCACGGCGACATCAGCGTCCTTGCCGACGAAGCTGGTTAGCTCGGCGCGCAAGTTGGTGTTCCGGTTTTCCTGCCGCTGTCCCAACTCGCCCCGCAGCAGCGCGACGTGCAATGCGGACAGCTCCGGCGAGGGGTCGACGCCCAGCGCGTCGGCCAGGGCTTCTCTGGTGCGCTGATACACGAGCAGCGCCTCGGTGTCGCGGCCGGCCGCGACCAGGGCACGCATCAGCGCCGCGACAAGTCGTTCTCGCATCGGATGCTCGGCCACCAAGTCGGTCAGTTCGGTGACCAACTCCGCACCGTGGCCGAGGCTGACCTCCGCATCGAACCAATCCTCCATGGCCGTCAGGCGTAGCCCCTCGAGCCGGGTGACCGCCGCGTCAAACGCGGCACTATCCTCCAGAGCAACGCCCTGCATGGCCGCACCGCGCCACAATGCGAGGGCCTCGCGCAGCAGCCGTACCCGCCGGGGATCCTCGTCATTGCGCGCCTGGCCGACGAGGCGTTCGAACCGTACGGCGTCGACCGCGTCGGGTTCCACCGTCAACCGGTAGCCGTCCGTATGCCCCTCGACCGACCCTTCCGGCAGTGCCTTCCGCAGCCGGGAAACCAGGCGTTGCAAGGCATTCGCCGCGTCGGCGGGCGGGCGCTCACCCCAGATCCAGTCGACGAGCGTCGCCTTCGGGACTGCGTGACCTGGTTCGAGCGCGAGGGCGATCAACAGCCCGCGCAGCCGAGCGCCCGGCACGTCGGCGAGGACACCGTCGTCCGCGCGAACCTCGAATGGTCCAAGCATCCCGATCTGCACGTAGCTGATTTTGCCATCTGCTCACGGGCGCAGGCCGGTGAGCATCCGGTCCAGGACGATGCCGAACTCGGCGCGGGTCTGCGAGGGGGTCGCCGAGCGCGCGATCGCCAGGCTCGCCTCCGTCAGCATCGCGATGAGCAGCCGGGCGAGGGCCTGCACCGGCACGGCTTCCAGGTCCCCGGCCTCCATGCAACGGTTGAGCCACTCTTCCAGGATGCCCCGCCCGTAACGCTCGACGAGTTCCTCCCACGCGTCCGAGCCGAGAACGCGCGGCCCGTCGACCAGGACGATCCGCTGGAAGTCGCCGCCGACGCACACGTCGAGGAACGCGGAGATACCTTCCTGGATCTCGGCGAGCGGAGACGGCGCTTCCAACGCCAGCTGCTCGTCGATCAGCCGCTGGGCTATCGATCCGGCGGCTTCGGCCATCACCGCGTGAAAGAGGTCCGCCTTGTCGCGGAAGTGGTGGTAAAGCGCGCCCCGGGTGACACGCGCGTCAGCAACGATCTGCTCGGTACTCGTGCCGTCATAGCCGTGAGCTGCGAAAAGGCGGCGTGCGGCGGCGACCAGCGCGGCCCGGGTGTCGGAGGCGTGCTCGGCTCGGCGCGGTTGCGGTTTCGCTGGCATACATACATCATGAGACATACAAGCTGTATGTTCCAGACAGATTGCATGACCCAGATCGAATGACGGGGCGCCGCGGCGCCGGTGCGGGATACGGAGGCAGCAACTCATGGCGATGCCACTCCACCTGACGGTGAAGCTCGGAACGTACCTGATGAAGCAGAAGATCAAGAGGGTCGAGAAGTACCCGCTGATCATGGAGCTGGAGCCCCTGTTCGCCTGCAACCTCAAGTGCGCGGGCTGCGGCAAGATCCAGCATCCGGCTTCGGTCCTGAAGCAGCGCATGCCGGTCGAGCAGGCGGTCGCCGCCGTCGAAGAGTGCGGCGCGCCGATGGTCTCGATCGCCGGCGGCGAGCCCCTCATGCACCCGCAGATCCACGTGATCACATCCGAACTGCTCAAGCGCAAGAAGTTCGTCGTCCTCTGCACGAACGCGGTCCTGCTGCCTAAGCACATCGACAAGTTCAAGCCGAACAGGAACTTCGCCTGGATGGTGCACCTCGACGGCATCGGCGAGAAACATGACGAAGCCGTCTCCAAGGAAGGCGTCTTCGAGCAGGCCGTCGCGGCGATCAAGCTGGCCAAGCAGAAGGGCTTCCAGGTCTACACGAACACGACCGTGTTCAACACTGAGACTCCGCAGGACCTGATCGCGACCCTTGACTACATCAACGACGAGCTCGGGGTCGACCGGCTGGAAATCGCGCCCGGGTACGCGTACGGCAAGGCGCCCGACCAGGACCGGTTCCTGGGCGTCACGCAGACGCGTGAGCTGTTCAGTAAGGCGTTCGCGGAAGGCCGCCGCAAAAAGTGGCGCTTCAACCACTCGCAGCTGTACCTGGACTTCCTGGAGGGCAAGGCGGACTTCCAGTGCACGCCGTGGGGCGTCCCGCTGTACTGCCTCAAAGGCTGGCAGAGGCCCTGCTACCTGCTCGACGATGGCTACGCCGAGACCTGGCAGGAGCTCCTGGAGACCACGGAATGGGACAAGTTCGGCCGGGGCAAGGACCCGCGCTGCGACAACTGCATGGCCCACTGCGGCTACGAGCCCACCGCGGTCCTGGCCACGATGGGCTCCCTCAAGGAGAGCCTGCGCGCCTTCGTCGGCTGATGACGGCGCCGCTGGGTGCGGCTTGACCGGGGCGCCTAACCTACTCCGGCGCGGGCTACCCGGCAGGCCGCCGCCTGGACCCGGACGCGGCGTAGATTATCTGCACAAGATGGGTCGTGCTAGGGGTCACCGGTCGGCGATCACCCGGCGGCCCGGAAGGGGACAGGCCCTGATATGGCCGGGTCAGACGCCAAGGAGCGCATCCTCTATCCGCTCGGGCTGCTGGTGTGCTGTGCGTTGCTGGCCGCATGTTCGGCTGGTTCTGCTGCTTCCGGTTCGCCGCCGTCGGGGGTGGCGTTGGCGGGGACGTTCACTGATGACAGCTTCCAGGCGAGTGACTACTACGGGAATGCGTGTTCCATTTTCGAGTCGGGGACCTGGCAGCTGCAGGTAAAAGCGGGGGGGAGCACGACGGTTGCCGTCGTGGCGTTCACGAATACGGCGGTGGCGGACGCTCCGAGGTCGGGTTCTGGGGAGCCTGTGTACGGGTCGTGCCGGGGGACTTGGTCGGTGAGTGTTCCTAAGTCGGCGGATTATGTGATTACCGCGATTTCTTCCGGGGATGACGGTGATTCGCAGCTTCCTGGTTCGGTGGTTGTTCCGGGGTCTTATGGCGGGGTTGATATTCAGTTGGGTGATGATTACGGCGACGAATTGACCGGCTGACGGTGTGCGGCGGACTCCCGCGGTGCTGGCGGCGGGGCGAGAGATCTGCGTGCACCTTCAGACCGTCAGTGCGGCTGGTGAGGTGACGCGGGCCTGCGGGTGGTAGGTGTGCCAGGCCTTGGCGAGGCGGCGGGTGGCCTCGGTCAGGTCGCCGGGGGAGGCGAGGAAGTGCAGGCGCAGATATTCTCCGCTTCGGCCCGACGCGTCAAGCCCGTTTCCTGGCAGTACCGCGACGCGGCCGCGCAAGGCCGCCTGCGCGAACGAGGTCGCGTCGCCGTGTGGCAGGCGTACCCACAGGGTTTGCCCGCCGGGCACTGGCGGTGCGTACCAGTCGGGAAGATGGCGGGCCAGTTGTGCGCGCAGGTGATCATGGCGGGCTTTCAGCTCTGTTGCCCGGCGCTGCGACAGCGGCTCCAGCTGTGGCAGCAGGCCGGCGGCGGCCAGCTGACCGGGGATGTTCCCGCCGAGGTCGTGGACGGCCAGCAGCCGCGCGAGCCGGGCGATCACCGGCTCGGGGGCGCGCACCCATCCGATGCGCAGCCCGGCCCAGACGGTCTTGGACAGCGAGCCGACCGAGATCACGGTGTCTGCGTAGGCAGCCAGCGGCGGCGGGGCCTGCTCCCCGGGAAAACCAAGATCTGCCAGCACCTCGTCGTCGATTAGCGGAACACCGGCGGCTGCGGCGGTCTCGGCCAGGGTCCGCCGGGCCAGCGGGGACAGCACCGAGCCGGTCGGGTTGTGGAAGGTCGAGATCACGTAGGCGAGGGCGGGTCGGTGCTGCCGGGCGGCCATCTCCAGTCCGGCGAGCCCGACCGGCAGCGCGCGCAGCACGGCCGCGGCGTCGCGGAAAGCCTCCAGCGCGCCGTGGTAGGTGGGTGCCTCCACCAGTACCGAGGCCCCGGGGGTAACAAACGCCCGGGCGAGCAGTGACAGGGCTTGCTGGGCACCGTTGGTAACCAGAATGCGCTCAGGGCCGGTGCGGATCCCGTGCCGCGTGTAGCGCTCGGCGATCGCGGTGCGCAGCACCGGGTGGCCCATCGGGTGGTAGCCGATATCACCACAGATCCCGGCTAGCGCCGGCACGATGCTCGTGTAGGCCTCTGCCAGTTCCGGTGGCGGCGTGCTGGGGGCGGCACAGGTGAGCTGGATCACGCCATCGCGCGGTTCCAGCAGATGCAAGAACAGTGGCGCGCCGGTCGTTGCCCGTCTTGCGGCACGCGCGGTCCCGGCGACTCGCGTGCCGCTGCCCTGGCGCCGGACGATCCGCCCGTCACGGCGCAACAGGTCATAGGCGCCCACCACGGTGCTGCGCCCGACCGCCAGCGCCGAAGCCAGAGCCCGGTCAGGTGGCAGCGGCTCACCTGGCGGTAGCTCCCCCTCGTCGATCAGCCGCCGTAGCCGTGCGGCAAGAAGCACAGGCAACGGCCCGCGGCCGGATGACCAGCGGCCCAACCGCCCGCCCAGCTCGATTGGCTTCATCTGCAAACCAATTCTGCCGCATTGGCTCTGGGATCGCCACCCGGGCGCGCTGAGCATGGTCAGGTTAGCCTCACCGCGAAGATGAGAGCAGGAAGGTGCAGGATGGATCACCAAGAGCTACGGCACCGGTTTGCGGCGCTGACCACTGCCCATCTGGCCGATGCATGCATCCGCGCTCAGCTCCCGGTGCGCTGCGCGCCGGCGCGCGTGCACGCGGTCGTGCCCGGTAGCCGGCTGGCTGGGCGGGTGTGTCCTGCCCGGCACGCTGGCAGCGTTGATATCTTCCTCGAGGCGCTCGAAGGGGCCGCACCTGGCCAGGTGCTGGTAGCCGACAACGACGGGCGCCTCGATGAGAGTTGCATCGGCGACCTGGTGGTCCTGGAGGCTCAGGCTGCGGGGCTGAACGGAATCGTGATCTGGGGACTGCATCGCGACACCGCCGACGTCCAGGCGATCGGGTTGCCGGTCTTCAGCCTGGGAGCGATCCCGGCCGGCCCGCAGCGTCTCGATGCCCGGGTCCTCGATGCGCTGGCGTCCGCCACGGTGGGAGATTGGGCCGTGGATCGGCAAGATCTGGTCCTAGGCGATGACGATGGCGTGCTGTTCGTCCCGGCCAGCCGCGCCGGGGAAGTCTTCACCCTGGCCGAGGCGATCCGCGACACCGAGCGGCGCCAAGCCGGACAACTCCGCGCAGGTATCTCCCTGCGCAGTCAGGTGCAGTTCGACAGCTACCTGGCCCAACGCCAGCGGACCCCTGCCCTGAGTTTCCGCGATCATCTGCGAGCCGTGGGCGGGGCCATCGAGGAATAACCCGGCAGACCAGCCTGAGGCTCTGGCCCGGACGACGAGGTCCTCGCCTGGACGGCTCCACACGTCCCGGCGCCCGGCGTGGCCACTAGCCTGCCGCCCAGCCGTCACCGCCGACGGACGGGTCGGCCGCTGCTCGTACGAGCCCGCCGGGAAGATCGGTCCGGGCAGCTTGGACTGGCCGGTGATCGCGGCCTGGACCGTGGGAAAGACATCGAGGTGCCGGTTCATGCCGGTGGCTGACAGGACCCGGGCTACCTCGGGTGGTGGTGCGGCCAGGCGCAGGGATCCGCCGAGCAGCCGGGCGCGGCGTCCGCTGCCCACCAGGGCCGCCAGGCCGCTGGCGTCCGCGTGCTCTACCGCGGACAGGTCGATGATCAGGTGGCTGGCGGAGCGGAGCAGACCGAGGATCTGCTCGCGCAGGGCGGGACCTGACTCGGCGCCGAGGTCCCCGCTGAGCACGGCGATGACGTAGCCGCCGCGGTTTGTCCGGGAGGTAAGACTGAGGCTGGGTTCATCAGCCGCGGAGTGCGTCACGGTGTCTTCCCTTGGTACGTAGGGTTCGGGTGGGCGCGCGACCGCGAGCCAACGTCCGGTGCCTGACGCCAGGCTATACCCGCATAAAGTAACTGGCAAATATTTTCCGGAATCTGGTAACCTGTCAGGCCTTGTATGTTAAAAAATTCTAGAAAAAGGTTGCTAGTTACGGGGGGTCAGCGTAGCGTGCAAGACAGGTACCGGAGCTCAGCCGTCAACGGCGGCTAACTACCCGGGGCTACCGCAGGAGCGCACGCCGTCGGCCTGGCTATCGCCATCGCCGCGGTCATGGCGCTCGTAGTGCCGCGTGTCCGGCGAGGCTGCCGGTGCCCGTTGCAAGTCGCCGGGCCAGATCCCTGGCCTGGCGGCTGCGGATGCGGAACCGGTGACACGATGAAAGGCTTCGCCGCAGGCATACCGCGCGGAGCGCGTTCGCGGCCGGAGGTGACCGGTGACCGCCGGCTGGCCCGGGCCAGGGAACGGTTCCTGGCGGCGGAGCCCGTCGAGCCGGGCCACGTGCGTGACACGATCCTGGCGTCCTGGCGGCGCTCCCGGGAGTGCCATGTCGCGGCGGACCGCATTGACCTTTCCTACGTCCGCGATCCCGACCTCGATACCCCGCTGACCCGCACCGCCCTGCCGGTGCTGCAGAACCTGCGCGAGAATCTTCAGGGCGAGCTGGTCAGCGTGATCCTCACCGATGCGCATGGGGTGGCGCTGTCCAGGCTGACCGCCGACCGCGATCTTGAGCGGCACCTGGACCGCGTTCAGCTAACGCCGGGCTTCAGCTACGCCGAGAGGTTCGTCGGCACCAACGGGATCGGCACCGCGCTGGAGAGCGGGCAGGCGGCGCACGTGTTCGGGCACGAGCACTACGCCGAGCACCTCGAGGACCTCGCCTGCGCAGCGGTGCCGATCCGCCACCCGATGTCGGGCCAGGCCGTCGGCGCCGTGAACCTGACCTGCTGGCGCAAGGACGCCGGGCGGCTGCTGATCGCGCTCGCCCAGAGCACTGCCGACCAGGTCACACAGGGCCTGCTCAACGACAGCAGCGCGGAGGAGCTCCAGCTGCTGCGGGAGTTTCTGCGGGCCTGCCGGTACACCGGCGGATTCGTGTTTGCGCTAACCAATGACATGGTGCTGATGAACGACCAGGCGCGGGTCACGCTCGACCCCGGCGACCAGGCCGCGCTCCTCGGCCATGCCGCCCAGGCGCTGGCCGGCGACCGCCCTGTGGTGGTAGATGTCGAGCTGCCGACCGGGGCCAGGGCGCGGATGCACTGCCGGCCCATGCGCGGGAAGGGCAGGCGGCGGCTGGCGGGCGGCGTGGTGCATGTGAAGCTGATCGAGCCGGCCAGCCAGGCAGCGGTGAACACGGGGGCAGGCTCGCAGGCGCAGAGGTTCGGGCCCGCCCTGGTAGGCTCCGGTCCGCTGTGGCTGCGCGGGTGCCGTCAGGTGGAGGCGGCCCGCGCCTCGGGCGAGTGGCTCTCGCTGGAGGGCGAACCCGGAGCCGGCAAGCTGGCGCTGTTGCGGGCGGTCTGCCGGCGTCGCCACCCGGCCGGCGCGTTCCATGTGCTAGACGCCGCCGACGCCGGCGATCACGACTGGATGGCGCGGGCGCTCGGCGAGCTGCTTGAGGGCGAGGGGAGCCTGGTCATCCGGCATGTCGACCGGCTCAGCACCCTGCGGCTTCAGGCGCTGTGGATAGCGCTGGAGCAAGCGCTGGCCGCGGGCAGGCAGCAAGTCCTGTGGGTTGCGGTCACGCTCAGCCAGAGCCCGGCCGCCGGCGACCTGGCCGGGCTGCTGAAGTTCTTCCCTGGCGCCGTAGAACTTCCCCCGCTTCGCCACCACATCGAGGACCTGCATGAGCTCGTGCCATTTTTCCTGGCCCGGCTGAGCCCCGACGACCCGCCGGCCTGCTCGCCCGAGGCGATGCATCTGCTGCTGCGGTCGAACTGGCCAGGCAACACCGAGCAGCTCTGGCAGGTCCTGCGACGGGTTGCCCAGCACCGGCGTACCGGGACCATCCATCCGGGCGACCTTCCTCCGGAATGCTGGAGCGTGAGCCGCCGGCTGCTCAGCCCGCTGGAGTCGATAGAGCGCGATGCCATCGTTCAGACCTTGCTGGACCACCACGGCAACAAAACCAAGGGAGCCGGATCACTGGGCATGTCCCGGGCGACGATCTACCGCAAGATCCACGAGTACGGGATCGTCACCCCGGCCAGCTGACCGGCGTATGGATCTGCGACGACGCCTACGGGCGCAACGCGCGGTACTGCTCCCGGAAGGTTAGGGGCGCGGGTAGGCCGCGGGGTCCGCGGCGGTCTCATCGCGGTAGGCGGTCAGCGTTCGCGACCCGCTGGCTAGCACGGTCGTGATCAGGGCGCGCACCGCCGGACGCTGGTCAGTTCGCGGGTTAGTCCGCAGGACCAGGTCGATCGTGCCGAGCTCGGGCAGCCGGTGTACGGGACCGAGGGTAGTGAGCTGGGCCGGTACCAGGCTGGCCGCGAGGGCCGAAATTCCGACGCCCGCGGCCACGGCCGCGATGAGGCCGTTGACACCGCGGCAGACGCAGGCGCTGCGGAACGGCAGCCGGGCGCGGCGCAGGGCCCGGCGTATCTCGGTTCGCGAGATGCTCGGCGCCGGATAAACGACGAGCGGCAGCGGCCTGGTCAGGTCGAGTCTGGTCGAGGGCGTGCCGACCCAGACGAGACGATCCCGCTTGACCAGCTGACCGCGTTCCTCGCCGCTCGGGCGCTTGCCGATGAACACATCGAGCTTGTCGCCCTCCAGGCGCTGGTTCAGCAGGCCGCTCTGGTCGACCGTCAGGTCGAAGTCGACGAGCGGGTTGTCCCGGCGGAAGTCGCGCAGGATCTGAGGCAAGCGGGTGAGGGCGAGGTCGTCCGAGATGCCGATGCGGAGCCGCCCGCGCGGCCGGGATCCGCGGAAGTAGGCGGCCGCTTGCTCGCCGGCGGCGACGATGTTGCGCGCGAATCCGGCCATCGCCTCGCCGTCGGCGGTCAGCGATACGGAGTGGGTGTCCCGCAGCACGAGCGTTCGCCCGACCTGCTCCTCCAGGCGACGTATGTGCTGGCTGACGGTCGGCTGCTGGATGCCGAGCCGGGCCGCCGCACGGGTGAAGCTACCGGTCTGCTCGACGGCGAGAAAGGTCGCGAGGAGCTGGGGGTCGTAGCCGGTCATAAGGATTCACAATAACTGTTAGGTGGGTAATTACCTTTCGATATTAATTGGCCGGGCCGAGAATGTGGAGGGAAGCCAGCGACAGGAAGGCGCGTCAGTGACCACCGCCGAGACAGTTCGGCAACCACGAGGCGCCTTCGCGGCCCTCACCTCGCGCAGCTACCGGATCTACCTCGGCGGCCAGAGCCTGGCCAATACGGGCACGTGGATGCAGAGCATCGCGCAAGACTGGCTGGTATTCGACCTGACGCACAGCTCCACCAGCGTCGGCGTGACGATGGCGCTGCAGTTCCTGCCGATACTGGTGCTCGGCCTGCACACCGGGGGGCTGGCCGACCGGCTGCCGAAGCGGCGCATCCTGCTGACCACGCAGACGCTGAACGCCGTCGCTACGACGGCGCTGGCCGTCATCACGATCGCCGGGGCCGTACACGCGACCGACGTATTCGCGTTTGCGCTCCTGAGCGGCCTGATCTTCGCCTTTGACGCGCCGGCCAGGCAGGCGTTCGTGTCCGAGGTCGCGCCGCCCGGGCAGCTCCGGGCCGCGATCGCGCTGAACGGCGCGGTGTTCCAGGCCACGCGGCTCATTGGCCCGGCCATCGCGGCCCTGCTCATCGCCAGCGTGGGCACCGGGTGGGTGTTCGCGGTCAACGCCGCTTGCTACGCGGGCCCGGTCATCGGCCTGCTCCGGCTACGGCCGTCCGATCTGCGTCCCGCCCCGGTCGCCCGCCGCGAGCCGGGAGCGCTGCGGACGACCGCCCGGTACCTGGCCCGGCGTCCGGACGTGCTGTGGACCATCTTCCTGGTCGGGATGTTCGGAACGTTCGGCCTGAACTTCCCGATCGTGCTGAC
>Ga0209693_10000275_pt1 | contig 20455 bp, 19 predicted proteins | sample HubBroMetageWRM3_FD_188345 | JGI IMG/M metagenome (GOLD analysis project Ga0209693, IMG submission 188345) | Warmed soil microbial communities from the Hubbard Brook experimental Forest, New Hampshire - Hubbard Brook CCASE Soil Metagenome WRM 3... | ecosystem: Environmental > Terrestrial > Soil... | reverse complement strand
AATCATCTGCGCCGTCTGTGCGCTCAGGTTGCAGCCGTTCGGCGCATAGTTGTGGCCCATGACCGTGAGATTGCAGGGATAGGTCGCTTTCACGAGCGCCGTTTGCCCGGCGACCATCGACGTCAAGCAGGTGGCATCGCTGGTGCAAGCCGTACCGTTGATCTTGACCGTTATCGTGGTTTGCGCCGTAGCCAGGCCCGGCGCGGCGGCAGCGATCGCCGCCGTCGTCGAGGAGTAGGGCGTCGTGGTGCCGCGGCTCAAGGCGAGCGTCAGTGCACCTTGGGCGACCGCGTTGGTGAGACTCATGTATTGGTTCATGGCGACGCCAAATTGGAAAATTCCAGTCACAATCATGAGCAGGACTGGAGAAATGATTGCAAACTCGATGGCTGAGACGCCCTCGCTGTTCTTCGACAGGCAGCAGAACAGAGAACGCATCTGGGAAATCTCCGAACGAAACTCTACTGGTCGAGGAAATTCCTGACGCAGGCACCTTGGATCTAATTTTTCAGATTTTTGAGTCGCTGAATTGTTTCAGTCGTTACAGGTCGTGAATGTCCATAACCGTTGAAACTTTCGATGACGGAGCTCGAACCTTTCGTTCGGCTTTCATGAATATTCCTTGGTTTCGCCCCACCTAGATCGGGGATGAGCCCGAAGGTTCCCTCGTAATTTGTCTGAAGCACATTTTTGAGAGGCGATCATGGAAAGCATGACCAACAAATCCCGTACCATCGCCCGGCGACGCCACAGCAGGCTGTCGCTGACCTGGATCGATTTCCTGGTCATCGCCGCCATAATTTTGACGTTTGCAGCGATCGTCAGCACAACCGTTAGCCGTGCCAAGGCGTCGACCCACAACAGCGCGTCTTCGCCGCAATTCTCGACCGAGGTCAGCCAGATTCAAGACGACCCCGGCCTGATCAAGGCAAAAATAAGATTGGCGGCCGGCGCGCCCTGGAGCTGAACACGCGCTAGTTCTTCGGGCGCTTGTCGATCACCCGACGCGCCTTGCCCATCGAGCGCTCGACGGCGCCGGGTGCGGCAATCTCGACCTCCGCCGAAAGCCCGCACATCCCTTTCAGCCGCTGCGCCAGCGCCTCAGCCGAGTGGCCGGCGCTTTCCCCATCCAACGCCATCCGCGCTTCCACGCGCACCAAGAGATCGTCGAGGGCGCCGGTCCGCGTCAGCTCGAGCACGTAGTGGCCGCTCAGCGCCTGGTCGCGCAGGATCTGCTCCTCGACCTGGCTCGGGAACAGATTGACGCCGCGTACGATCAGCATGTCGTCGCTGCGGCCGGTGATCTTGGCCATGCGCCGCAGCGCCGTGACCGATCCCGGCATCAGGCGCGTGAGGTCGCGCGTGCGGTAGCGGATGACCGGCATCGCCTCCTTGGTGAGCGATGTCAGCACCAACTCGCCCGGCTCGCCCTCGGCGACAGCCTGCCCTGACTCGGGATCGACGATCTCGGGATAGAAGTGATCCTCCCAGATTGTCGGACCGTCCTTGGTCTCGGCGAACTCGCAGGCCACGCCCGGCCCCATCACTTCGCTCAGGCCATAGAGGTCGATGGCATCGATGCCGAGCCGGCGCTCGATCTCCGCGCGCATGCCCTCGGTCCAGGGCTCGGCGCCGAACAGGCCAAGCCGCATGGCGGTGTCGCGCGGATCGACACCTTGGCGCTCGAACTCGTCGGCGATCGCCAGCATGTAGGACGGTGTCATCAGCACGACCCGCGCGCCAAACTCGCGGATCAGCTGGACCTGACGCTCGCCGAAGCCGCCCGACATCGGCACCACCGTACAGCCCAGCCGCGCCGCGCCGTAGTGCGCGCCGAGGCCACCGGTGAACAGGCCGTAGCCGTAGGCGTTGTGGACGACGTCGCCCGGCCGCGCGCCAGCGACGTAAAGCGAACGGGCCATGAGGTCGGCCCAGGTATCGATGTCGCGCGCCGAGTAGCCCACCACCGTCGGCCTGCCCGTCGTGCCGCTCGAAGCATGGATCCGTACGCACTTCTCGCGCGGGATGGCCAGCATGCCGTAGGGATAGGCGTCGCGCAGGTCGGCCTTCGCGGTGAAAGGAAAGCGCTGGATGTCGTCGAGGCGACGGAGATCGTCGGGATGCACGCCCGCCGCCTGGCACTTGGCGCGGTATGGCGTCTGGTGCTCGTAGGCGTGACGCAGCACACCCGTCAGACGCTCGAGCTGCAAGCTGCGCAGCGCATCGAGCGACAATTTGGTTTCCGGAAACAGATCCTGCGTCATGATGGCGTGCGTCGTCCCTCGTCGAAGCCGAAACGGCGGTAGGCGTAACCCAGACCGACCAGCGCCGCTCCCAATCCCAGGAACGAGAAGACGCGCAGCAGGCCTTCCAGACCGGCCATGTCGATCAGGAAGACTTTGGCGACCACGATGCAGACCAGCGCCATGCCGGCATGCCGCAGCGCAGCCGCACCCCGCAGGAAGCCCACGGCCAGCAGGGCGACGCCAAAGAGCAGCCAGACGATCGAGTAGGTGTAGAGTTCCAGGCCGGTCGCGCCGAACCCGGTGCGCTCGAAGCCTGGATCGAAGAGGTGGCGCACTTCCAGCGAGACATAGACGAAGGCCAGGATCGAGGCAGCGGCCTCCACCACCAGTGTCACGTTCCTGTCGGGCTCGACGTCGATCCAGCGTCGTGCCAGCGTCGCCATTGCCGCCGGCACGGCGTAGGCCAGGAACAGGCCGTTGGCGATCGGCAGGCGGCCGACATCGACCCTCTGGGAGACCGGATTGGCGATGAAGACCTGGACCACGAGGACGGTCGCCAGCGCGAGTGTGCCGCTCGCACGCCACGCCCACAGGGCCACTGGATCGCGGCGGGCGCGCGCGAGCCAAAGTGCGGCGAGGGCAAAGGCGCCCCACACCAGCACGTAGAATGTCCGCTCCATGAAGCCCGCGTCGGGCGCCGCCATGGAGCCGGGTTGGAAGACGCTGCGCACCTCCAGGGTCGCCAGCACGAAGGCGAGCAGCGCCACCGCGGCCTCGGTGGCACGCACCAGCCGTTGGTCTCCCGTCGGCCGCAGGAAGCGCAGACCGACCAGGAGGGCGGCGATCGAGAGGCCGTAGGACCACAGGATCCAGTTGAAGACCGGTGTGACGCCCAGCGGATATTTCAGGATTTCGGGATTGAGCACGAAGCGCACGACCACGACGGCGAGCAGCGGCCAGCACAGCTGACGCATGGCCAAAAGATCGAGCCGGGCCGCGATGGCGGCGACCGCGGCAAACTCGATGGCGTAGGCCACGGTGATCCATTCACGGCTGAGTTCGAGCGGAATGGCGGCGGCGATGAAGAAGACCACGCCGGCCGCCAGGAAGCCCAGCGCCTCGGTGGCGCCGGTCATCGTTTCGCGCCAGCGCGCCAGCCGTTCGGCACCGACCAGGAATGGCACGGCAAGCCCGATGCTGATCAGGCCCCACGGCGTGGTGGTCGCGACGCCGCGCAGCACGTACCAGCAGAGAAGAAAGTGAGCGAGCGCGGCGGAGACGGAGAGCGCTGCCCAGAAGCCCGGCCGGGCGGCGTTCCACAAGAGCGCAAAGGCGCCGGCGGCGTAGAACCCGCCGAGCAGAATCGTGGCCCAGGCGAAGCGATCGGCGTCCCAGCCGGTGCCCGAGACGCGCGAGGTGCCCCACCACAACGCAAGCGCTGCGATCGACAGGAGCGGCGCCAGAGCCGCGACGTACTGGAAGCGTGGAGTCCAGCGGGCAAGCACGTAAAGACCCGCACCGTGCGCCGCCAGCGCCAGCCAGCCGACGCTCTGGCTTCCCTCATCCTGGATGATGACGGCGACCAGCAGCGAGCCGGTCAGTCCGAGGGCTGCCCAGACGAGAGCCGCGACGTCGGCGGGCGGATTCTCGTCCTCGCTCATGCGCCGCCATGTCGCCCATACGAACAGGCCGGCCACCGCAACCAGGAACAGGCCGACCCAATGCATGCCGCCCGCCAGCGACAGCATCCAAAGGACTGTCCAGATCGCCGATCCCGCGAGCACGCCCCAGCCGAGCGGCCACCAGCCCCGCGCGCGGATCACGCTGAGCGTGCCGGCGGCGATCGCCAGGAGATAGCCGAACAGCACAGGTGTGTTGGGTGGGTCGCTGCCGATGATAGCCGGACTGACGAAGCCGCCGACGAAGGCGAGGCTCGCCACGAGCATGCCGTGGCGCAGCGACAGGCCAATGGCGAAAGCGGTGAGTGCCGCAGCACCACCGCCCGCCGCGACCTTGGAGATCATCTCGTAGAGCGCAACGGCGGCGAACAGCGCGCCATAGAGGGAAGCGACACCGGCGGCGGCCAGCGCCTGCGCTACCCGCTCGTCGCGGGCGCGCATCTTTCCGGCGCCGCCGATCAGGGCGAAGCCGAACAGCACGGCCAGGATCACCCGGACCTCGGGCGAGAGGTATCCCTCCTCGATCGAGTAGCGCACGAGGAAGACCGCCGCCAGCGCCAGGGTGATGGCGCCGACCCACAGGAAGGCGCGCGCCCCCAGGCGCTGCTCCCAGCCGGCCTTGACCGGCTCAAGGACGGGCGCCGGTATCGGCGGGGGCATGATCTCGTCGGGCGTGGGCTCGGGGGGCGTGGGCTCGGGTTCGAAAGGCGGTGCAGGCGGTGGCGCAATTTCGGCCGCCGGCGCTTCGAACGGCGGCGGCAGGGCGGCACCTTCCGCCATCTGCCGGCGGATCACGGCGAGATCGGCCGCGAGCCGCTCGTTCTGATCGCTGAGGCGCGACGTGCGGACGAGCGCGACAATGGTAAGAATGGGCGTGCCGATCGCCCAGGCGATCCCGAGCAGGATCAGAAAAACTTCGTCCACGGTGACCCCGCGGCCGGCACGCCCTCCCGGCTACTCGGCCGCGACGCGGGTGGCTTGCCGGACGAACGCCGCGCGGTTGTCCTTGGCGACGATGCCGCGCTTCACCACCATGCGGTGGTTCTCCTTGCGCGCGGCGCGCTTGATGTCGGCCAGCGGATCGCCGTCGCACACGACGAAGTCGGCACTGTTGCCTTCCTTGACGCGGCCCTGGTCGGCGAGCCGCATCAGATCGGCTGCGCTCGCCGTCGAGAAGAACAGCGAATCGCGGGTCGAGATGCCGATCTCGCACATATATTCGAGCTCGCGCGCGTTCTCGCCGTGCCTGTTGTGCGGCGTGCCGGCGTCGGTGCCCATGGCGATGCGGCCGCCGGCCTTGTAGTACATCTTGATCGAGGCGATGTGGCGGTCGAACACGCGGCGCGCTTTCTCGATCACATAGTCGGGAATCGAGCGGTCGCCGTCGTCGTAGCCCTTGAGGATGTTCTTGACGGCGGCCAGCGTCGGCACCAGCCACACGCCGCGCTCCTTCATCTCCGTGATGCACTCGTCGGTCATGAAGATGCCGTGCTCGATCGAATCGATGCCGCCGCGCACGGCGTTCAGGATGCCGAGCGCGCCCTGGGCGTGGCTGGCGCAGCATTTGTGGAAGCGATGGGCCTCGCTGATGCCGGCCTTCATCTCCTCGGCCGAATAGTGCGCGTCCTCGGGATTGACGCCCGGCGTCATGACGCCGCCGGTCGCCATGATCTTGACCAGGTCGGAGCCGGCATGGACCTGCTCGCGCACCGCCTTCACCACTTCATCCAGGCCGTCGGCGACCCGTCCGGTGCGGTTGCCGTGGCCGCCGGTCATGCAGATCATGCGGCCGGCGCAACGCATGGTCGGTCCGAGAAACTTGCCGGCGTTGAACGCGTCGCGCATGGCGAATTCGATATAGTCCTTGCCGCCGCAGTCACGCACGGCAGTGATGCCGCCTTCCAGCGTGTTGCGCATCAGCTCCATGCCGCGCACGGCGAGCTGGGAGGCACTCATGCGATCCTGCACTGCACCGGGATTGCCTTCGGCGCCCGACAGCGAATGGACGTGGCAGTCGATGATGCCCGGGATCAGCGTGCCGCCGGCGGTATCGACCTTCTCGCCGGCAAAGCCCGCGAACTCTCCGGCCGGCGCGACGCGCTTGACCTTGCCGTCCTCCTCCAGCACCGTGTGCCCATCCTGCACCTTTTCGCCATCGAACAGACGACCGCCGACATACAACGTGGCCATTGACCCACCCCCGAGTTGAAACATCATGGGACTTTGCCTGCGCGCCTGCGGCGCGGCAAGGACCAGCCGCCGGGCGACGCTGCCTAGCGACCGGCCGTGCGCTGGCCGCAGCCCAGCGGATCGGACGGCTCGTCGCCGCCCATCGCCTTCAGGCGGTCGATTTCGTCATCGATTCCCAAGATGTGCGGATTGTACTTGCGGGCCAGCTCGAACGCCGCGACCGCGCGCGGGTATTCGCCCATTTCCGCACGGATCATGCCGAGCCCCGAATAGGCGCCGAAATGGCGCGGCTCGCGCTTGATGGTTTCGCAGATGTCCGACAGCGAGGCCGAGAAGTTGCCGAGCAGCCAATAGGCCGTTGCCCGCTTGTTCCACGCCTCGGAAAGCTCGGGCGCGATCTCGATCAGCCTGGTGAAGGTCTCGACCGACATCTGGAGCTGGTGCTGCTGCATCTCGGCGATGCCGCGCATCATCAACTCGCGCCGCTCGGGCTCGGGGACCACGGTCCACTGCTCCCAGATCGCCGCTTCCAGGGACTGGATCGCCATCGGATCGGTCGCGGTCTGAAGTTTGGCAAACAGGGTGTCGAGCATGTTGTTGCTCCCGCCGTTTTGCGCCGAGGCGTTCGTCCCCAGCATCACGCCGAGGAGCATGGCAAGGCAAGCACGAAGGATGGTCATGGCGTCCTTAAAGCAGGGCCGCCGGCTTGGGGCCGCCGGTTGCCCAATCGAGCAGCTCGACGGTATGTGCAATCGGAATGCCAGTGCCAGCCGCGATATTGCCGATGCAGCCGAAATTGCCGGCGGCGATGATGTCGGGCCGCACGCTTTCGATGTTGGCGACCTTGCGGTCGCGCAGGCGCCGCGACAGCTCGGGCTGCAGCACCTGGTAGGTGCCGGCCCAGCCGCAACAAATGTGCCCCTCGGGCACATCCTTGACGACGAAACCCGCGTCGCGGAGCAGCTTCTTGGGTTGCTCGATCACCTTCTGGCCGTGCTGCATCGAACAGGCCGAATGATACGCCACGGTGAGCGGCCGCGCGGTCACGTTCGCGAGACCGACTTCGAGCATGACCTCGCTAACGTCCTTGGCGAGGCTGGCCACCTGCCGGGCCTTGTCCTTCCACAAGGGATCGTCGGCCAGCATGTGACCGTAATCCTTCACCGTGGTGCCGCAGCCGGAGGCGTTGATCACGATGGCATCGAGACCGGCGCCGTCGACCTCGCGCAGCCACGCCTCGATGTTGCGCTTGGCAAGTTCGATCGCCTGCCCGTTCCTTCCAATATGCTGGACCGAGGAGCCGCAGCAGCCCGAGCCCGCGACGTTCACCACCTCGATGTCGTGGCGCGTCAACAGCCGCACCGTGGCCTCGTTGACCTCGGGCGCCAGGACCTGCTGGCCGCAGCCCGGCATCAGCGCCACACGCTTGCGGCGGAGCCCCGCCGCCGGGAAGGTCTGCGGCCGGTCAACCGGCGAGGGTCCGGCGAGGCGGTCCGGCACCGCCTCGAGCATCGCCTTCAGCCGACGCAGGAAGGTGGCGCCGCCGGGATCGGCGCTTGCCGCCGGCAGCAGCATCGCCAGCGGCTTGGCGAGCCGGCCCAATACCATGGCCCAGCGGAATGCGCCCGGCCGCGGCATCAGCCAGGCGAGGACGCCGCGCAGGAAGCGGTCGGGCAATGAGCGCGTGTAGCGTGTCTCGATGTGATGCCGGCCGTGATCGACCAGGTGCATGTAGTTCACGCCCGACGGGCAGGTCGTCATGCAGGACAGACACGACAGGCAACGGTCGACGTGCCTGACCTCGGTGTTGCTGGGCGCGCGATCGCCCTCGAGCATCGCCTTGATGAAATAGATGCGGCCACGCGGACTGTCGCGCTCGTCGCCCAGCAGCACGAAGGTCGGACAGGTCGCCGTGCATAAGCCGCAATGCACGCACTTGCGCAGGATGTGCTCGCTGCGCGCGGTCTCCGGATCGGCGAGCTGGGCCAGGGTGAAGTTAGTCTGCATCCGGGGGCGCTACGCCGCCTCGCGTAGTTTGAGGCGCGCGGTCGTTTGCTTAATTCGGTGGCCGGCTTCGGTCGAAGCCTTCTCCAATTCATAAAGAGTCTGCAGATTCATCCAGGTCTGCGCGCTCACACCCAGTGCGCGCTCCAGCCGCAGCGCAGTCTCGGCCGTAATGCCTCGCTTGCCGCGAATGATATTGCCGACCTGAACCTGAGAGAGACCGGTTGCCTGAGCAAGCCGGTACTGCGAAATGCGTGCCGGCTCCATGAATTCCTCGCGCAGAATGCGTCCCGGATGTACTGGCTTGATCTTGCGTTTCATCAGTCTGCCTTTTCAGTGATAGTCCACAACTTCAATAGATATGGCTCTCGTTCCGTCCCAGACGAAACAAATACGCCATTGGTCATTGATCCGAATGCTCCATTGCCCTCGCCGATCACCTTTCAAGATCTCCAACCGATTGCCGGGCGGCACGGCTAAATCATCCAAGCGGCTTGCGGCATAGACAATTTTCAGCTTGTTCTGCGTTCGCTGAGCCAAGGAAGGTGGATAGCGACGTACTCGCTCGCCATAGAAAAGCCTCAGCGTGTCTTGGTCCCGAAACCGACTTTCATCGATCATTCCGCTGTATACTAACCATCTTGATTAGTATGAGCAACCTTAGCCCATCCGCCCGGGATTGAGCAGCCGCTTGGGATCGAAGCTTTCTTTTACGCGACTGGCGAGCGCAGCGAGCGGCACAGGCTGCGGCTGGAATACCGGAACGGCGGCACGAACGGCCTCCGGCGCCCGAATGAGCGTCGCGTGACCGCCGGTGGGGCCCACGGCGCCGCGCACGATTTCGTGGTCGGCATCGGCGCTTGCCGGCAAGGCGAGCCAGATCAGGCCGCCCGACCAATCGTAGAATGCCTCGACGGCGGGACACTTTGCCTTGATGCGGGCGACGACGGCCGGACCCTCCGTCGGCGGGCAGGAGATCTTCCACACCACCGCATCGCCCGTCGCCTTGAGCGGCGCCACGTCGCGCACCTCGCGCCAGAACGCGCGGCTTTCGAGGGTGCCGAGTTCTTCCAGCTTCGCGCCCGACGCCCTCAGCAATTCGCGCAGGCCCTTCAGCCGTGCGTCGACTGACGGCGCAACACCTTCGATGCGAAGAGCGGTGCGATTGCCGACGTGAGCGGCGCCCGAAACGTCGTGCGGGCTACCTAAGGCGGCGCACATCACCTTCACGGCCGCGTTGTCCGCGAGACCGAGCAGCAGCAGCGTGCGCGTCTGATCGGGCGCGGGCAGGACTTTCACCGAAACCTCGTCGAGCACGGCCAAGGTGCCCCATGAGCCGGCCAAAAGCTTGGAGAGATCGTAGCCGGTGACGTTCTTCATCACCTTGCCGCCCGACTTGAAGGCCTCACCGCGGCCATTGACGCCGCTGAAGCCCAGCAGGTGATCGCGCGCCGCGCCCGCCGACACGCGGCGCGAGCCCGCGAGGTTGCCCATCACCGCGCCGACCAGCGTGCCCTGCCCCGCTTCGAGACCGAGCAGTGGGCCGAGATCGGGCGGCTCGAAGGCCAGCATCTGGTTACGCTGCGCCAGCAAGGCCTCGACCTCGCTGATTGGCGTGCCGGCCCGCAGGGTGACGACCAGCTCCTCGGGTGCGTAGTCGACGACGCCCGAGAGGCCCGAGAGATCGAGGACCTGGTCGCAGCGCATGGGCTTGCCCAGCGTGATCTTGCTGCCCTGGCCGCGCACGTCGAGCGTGACGCCGTCGTTCAGCGCCCACTCCACCGCCTGCCGCAGCTCCTTCGCGTCGCGCGGCTTGATCCTGCCCGCCATGCTCCTGGGGTCCAAACTCATAAATCTGTCATACGATAGCAGCCGCGAAGCATGTTGAGATGAGGAAGTTTTACGCCTGGAGGACGCTCATGCGTATGAGAGGTTTGCTTGCTCTACTGCTCGTTCTGGTGACCGCCTTGGCCTGCGTATCGGTCAAAGCCCAGAGTGTGCCGTGGCCCGTCTTCGGGCCAGTGCGCAACTTGCTGCGGTTTGACGGCTTCACCGACACGGTGCCGGATTTCGTCGGTCCGATCGACGGCAGCGCGGAGCTTACGATCTTCACCGAAGGCAATCACTATCCGGTGCTGCTGCCGCTGGTCCTGCAACGCTTCCCGGAATGGTGCCGCGCCAACCATGCCTGCGAAGCCGACGCCGCCAGGATCCTGGTCGTCACCTTGCCGCAGCCCATGGTCGTGCGCATGTTGACCGAGGGCGGCATCTCCTTGGGCAATGCCGTCCTGCCGATCGGCCGCGACAAGCCGGTTTTCCCCGACCTGGTGATGGGCGGCGTGGCGCCATTGCGCCAGCTCCGCGCCGCCGGCGTTGTCGAAGGCCAGGCGCGGATTTTTGCGCACACGCTGGGAATGGGATTGCTGGTGTCGAAGGCACTGACCGGGCATCGACGATCTCGAACAGTTCTCGCAACGGATCAACAGGCTCATCGTTGCCAGCCCCAGCGAGCCGGGCGCGCGCCAGCAATATCGCGAAACCTCGGCGGCGCTGCTCGGCGAGCCGGCGACGGCGCAGCTGTTCGCCCACGAAGTCGTGTCGTTTGGCGGGCGGCTCGGCATCCAGCACCGAGACGTGCCCTACGCTCTGATCAACGACCTCGCCGATGGCGGGCTGATCTTCAGCCATCTCGCAAATTTCTATGCCGGCGCCTTTCCTGAACGGCTGCGCGCGCTCTCCGTTCCCGGCGCCGAGCGCTTCGGCCAGGACATCGCGATCGTTCGAACGATTCGCAGCCATGCGCTTGCCGCGTCATTCGAACACTTCTTCTTGGAAGTGGCGCCTACCGCCTATCCAGAGGGTGGATTCGCCGTGCTCGGCCCGGCCTTTGGCACGCCGGTCGATCTCTGACGCGCGCGCGCTTCGCTTCAAAACCGCGGAATGTCGGGGAACGGCAACTTGTTGTGATGCACGACCACCCGGCCGAGCTCGGCGCAGCGGCGGAGCTGCGGGAACACCTTGCCGGGATTGAGCAGGTGATCGGGATCGAAGGCGCATTTCACCCGCATCTGCTGGTCGAGGTCGATCTCGGTGAATTGCTCGCCCATCAGGTCGCGCTTCTCGATGCCGACGCCGTGCTCGCCGGTCAGCACGCCGCCTACGCGGACGCAAAGCCGCAGGATGTCGGCGCCGAATTCCTCGGCGCGCCGCAGCTCGTCGGAGTCGTTGGCGTCGAACAGGATCAGCGGGTGCAGATTGCCGTCGCCGGCATGGAAGACGTTGACGACGTGCAGGCGATGCTTCTTCGACATCTGCCGCATTTCGGCCAGGACTTCGACCAGCTTGCCGCGCGGCACCGAGCCATCGAGGCACATATAGTCGGGCGTGATCTGGCCGACCGCCGGAAACGCCGCCTTGCGCCCGGCCCAGAACAGCACCCTCTCCTGCTCGTCGCGGCTCACCCGTACGGTCGTGGCGCCGCGGTCGCGGGCGATCTCGGCCACGCGTTCCACCAGGTAGTCGACCTCGATCGAGGGGCCGTCGAGCTCGACGATCAGCAGGGCCTCGGCGTCCATGGGATAGCCCGCGCCGACATAGGCTTCGGCGCACTTCACGGCGTCTTTGTCCATCATCTCCATGCCGCCTGGGATGATGCCAGAGGCAATGACGGCAGCGACGCACTCCGCGGCGCCCGCCTCGGTCGGAAAGCCGAGCAGCACGGCGCGCGCCGTCGAGGGCTTGCGCAGCAGCCGCACCGTCACCTCGGTGATGACGCCTAAAAGGCCTTCGGAGCCGGTCATCAACCCCATCAGGTCGTAGCCTTCGGAGTCGAGATGCTTGCCGCCCAGGCGCACGACCTCGCCGGTCATCAGCACCATCTCGATGCCCAAAAGGTTATTGGTGGTGAGGCCATATTTCAGGCAATGCACCCCGCCGGAATTCTCCGCCACGTTGCCGCCGATCGAGCAGGCGATCTGCGAACTGGGGTCGGGCGCGTAGTAGAAACCTTCGTGCTCGACCGCCTGGCTGATGCCGAGGTTGGTGACGCCGGGCTGGACCCGCGCGCAGCGGTTGGCGTAGTCGATCTCGAGCACGCGGTTGAACTTGCCGAGGCCCAGCAGGATGGCGTCGCCCACCGGCATGGCGCCGCCCGACAGCGACGTGCCGGCGCCGCGCGGCACGACCTTGACCTTGTTGTCCTGGCAGTAGTGCAGGATGGCCGAGACCTGCCGCACGCTCTCCGGCAGCACCACCACCAGCGGCATCTGGCGATAGGCCGACAGCGCGTCGCACTCGTAGGGCCGCATGCCGTCGAGATCGTCGATCACACCCTCGCCCGGCACGATGGTGCGCAAGGCGGCCACGATCTCGGACCGGCGGGCGAGAATGGCGGCATCGAGTGGCGGCATCCGCATGCCTTGCTCATACGCCAAATAAAAAAGCGGCGGAAGCCGAGGCCTCCGCCGCTTGACTCGAAAGGACGCGACCTGCGTCTCAGCCCTGGCGGGCCTTGAAGCGCGGGTTGGTCTTGTTGATGACGTAGACGCGGCCCTTGCGGCGCACGATGCGGCTGTCCTTGTGGCGGGCCTTCACGGACTTGAGCGAATGGCGGATCTTCATGGTTCTTCTCGACAAAAAGCCCCGGCCGGGCCGGGGGGAATTCCGAATGCGGGCGGAAAATAGGGACCTGGACGTTGCCCGTCAACCCTTGGATGAGGGGGAATTCGACGGAAATCCGCCAATGATCTGAAAGGCTTGGCGTTGAATCTAGCCCAGGCGGGAATCCGGGCTAGATTGCGCCGGTCATCCTGTCCGACCTCGGGGAAATGAACATGCCAAGCCTGACCCTCGCCCAAGCCAATCAGATCGTCGAAACCGCGCTCGCCAAGGCACGCGAGATGAAGATCAAACCGCTCGCCGTCGCCGTGCTCGACGAGTCGGGCCACGTGAAGTCGCTGCAACGCGAGGACGGCGCCAGCATGTTTCGCTGCGACGTCGCCATCGGCAAGGCCTGGGCCTCGGTCGGCATGGGCGTGGCAAGCCGCACGCTCCTGCAGCGCGCCAAGGAAAACCCGCAGTTCTTCGGCGCGCTGTCCGCCACCGCGCAGGGCAAGTTCCTGCCGCAGACGGGCGCCGTCGTGATCAAGGACGGCCAGGGCAACGTACTGGGCGCGGCGGGCGCCAGCGGCGGCACCGGCGAGGAGGACGAAGCCGTATGCATCGCCGGCGTCGAGGCGGCGGGTCTCACGACCGGCTGACGCGCCCTACTCTTCAGGCTCGGTGGTGAATTCCAGCGGGTGACCGGCCTGACGGCCGGCGTTGGTGCCTTCGGTCGCCTTGCTCTCGGCGATTTCGCGTGTGAAGGCGGCGACGACGCAGGCGCCACGCTGGTGTGCCGTCATCATCACGCGATAGGCCTGGTCCTCGCTCATGTGGAACACCGCCATCAGAACGGCGATCACGAATTCGCGCGGCGTGTAGTCGTCGTTGATCAGGATCACCTTGTAGAGCCGCGGCTGTTCTATCTTCGGCTTGGCGATCGTATCGGGTTTGACGTCGATATCGCTCATCGGCCGTCTCCTACGCTCCTGGTCGATGCCGGCCCATAGTTTGGCCAGTCTTCGTTGCATTGCAACGGTCTTTCACCAGGGCGGCAAAGCCGCATGGCGGGCCGCCTGGTCGGGCTCGCTAGAACGGCTCCTTCAGGAAACGATCGACCAGCCGGTCGGCTCGGCTGCGATCGGTGAAAGCAAGATGGCGCGCCAGATTGCGCGGCGATGAGGCAAGGTAGAAGCGCTCATACTGCTCGTTGCGGCTGGCAAGCGCGCTGCCGGCGAAATCCCACACCAGGCGGAAGATGCGGATGCGCTCCTCGGCGGCCATGCCCTTGGCGCCCGGCAGGTAGCGGTCGATCAACGGCCGCAGGTCCCTGTCGGCCATCTGCGCAGCGGTCGGCGTGGCAAAGACGTTGTGCGAGCCGATCAGGCGCAGGATCTCGTTCACCCGTGGGAACCACAGCGGCAGCATTGCACGCAGCGCATGCAGGGGCGAGCCCGCGGCCGTCCACAGGCCGCTCGGCCATTCGCGTGCCTCGGCCTCGGCGGTGGCCACCGCGGCGCGGGTGAACTCCGCATAGGCCCAGATCTCGCCGATCATGCGCATGGTCTCGGGATCGGCCGCGTTGATCGCGGTCGCCATGCGCAGCGCCAGGCCCCAGGCGAAGTCGAGCTTGGTCGAGGCCCGGATCATCGTCTGCTGCTGGATGTTGGGTGACCAGCTCGTGGTCGGCACCTTGTTGTAGACGGCGCGATTGCAATCGATGAACACCCGATCGCGCGGCACCTCGACGTCGTCGAAGATGACGAAGGCGTCCTGCTCGTCGAAGCGGCTCGACAGCGGATGATCGAAGCGGTTGGCCGGCGCCGAGACGCTGTCGCGGCACATGAACTTGAGTCCAGGCGCGCCCATCGGCACGCAGAAAGCGAGCGCGTACGCATCGGCGCCTTCAGGCAGCGGCGCGGCGGGATAGACGGCGAGTTCGTCGGCGAACGGTGCCAGCGTGGCCAGTACGCGCGCGCCGCGCACGACGATGCCGTGCTCGGTGTCAGCGACCTTGTGCAAGGCGTGGACATTGCCCGGCGTCGGCGCGTCGCCGGTCGCCTTGTCGACGGTCGGCTGCACGATGGTATGGGTGAGCGAGATGTCGCCGCGGCGCAGGAACTTCTGGTAGGCGACCAGCCGCTCGGCGCCGGCCTCGTTGCCGTTGAGGCCCCACTCGTCGGGCCGGCCGGCGAAACCCGCAAAGGTCACGTTCATGTAGTCGGGCGTGCGGCCCATCAGGCCCATCGAATACTCGGCGACCTGGCGCAACGCCTTGCCACGGCGCGCCAGATCCGCGCGCGAGCGCGGGATCATGTGGCTGACCGGGATCGGCTCGCCGGACTCAGGATCCGGCATCAGGCAGATGTCGGCGTGCTTGTGATGGAGATCGAAGACCTCGGCCAGCGCATGGGCGGCGCCGCTGAGTTTGGGATGATCGACGACGTCGGAAACGCGCTCGCCGTCGACCCAGACCTCGCGGGCGCCGCGGAGACCTTTCAGGAATTCCTTGCCCGTGCGTGCCGCCATTGTTCCCGTCCCTCTCCCAGAAGCAGGACTTTCATGCTACCGGCATGGTCTCGGCAAGCGGCGGCAGCTTCGCGACCTTGGCGTACCAGGCCTCGAGCTTGGGATGGCCGGGCCGCCATGGCTCGTTGGCGTAGCGGAAATCGAGGTAGCCCAGCGCACAGCCGATGGTGATCTCGCCGATCGTGGTCAGCATGCCGAGCGAGCCGGCTTCCTTCTCGAGCACGTCCAGAGCGCGCTTCACCTTGCCCCGCTGGAGCTCGATGTAGCTCTTGCGGCCGTCATCTTGCGGCAAGGCGATCTCGCGTCGGCGCGGCTGGGTCGCGTCTAAAATGCCGTCGCCCAGCGCCTCCTGGCAGAGCGCCTGCCAGCGCGCGGGGCCTGCCGGTGGGAACAGCTTGGGTGCCGTGCCGATGCTGTCGAGGTATTCGCAGATCACTGGGCTGTCGTAGAGTATGGTGCCGTCGTCGGTAATCAGGGTCGGCACCTTCGACAAAGGGTTGAAGTCCAGCAGCGCCGGATCCGTCGTCCCCACCTTCCAGCGCTCGATCTTGCAATCGATGCCGCGCGCGATGGCACAGGCATTGACCTTGCGGACATACGGGCTGGCGGCTGAGTAGGCGAGCTTCATCGGGTTCCCCTTGTGCTTTCATCGGATCGGCGCGCGCACGTTATCGTGCCTGCCGGGCGTAACGCCATGAGTTTTAAGACCGAGAAGCTCGGCAGCCACATCCCGACGGCGAACGCCGCCCGATCCACCTGATGGCCCGCGGTCCGCTGATCAAGCCTTCAGCAGCACGCAGTGCTCCGGCGAGAACGAGATCGTCACGACGGAACCCTCGTCCAGGAGATTGACGGGTGGGCGGCGCACGATCAGCGGGCCGAGGGCGCTGTCGATGACGTATTGCACGAAGTCGCCGTGGAAAAGACGTTGGCGCACCGTCCCGGGCACGTGGTTGTCGCCCGGCCGAGACTCGAGATCGATGTAGGCGGTACGGATCGCGACCTCGCTCTCCTTGCCGTGTGGCTTGTGTGACGCGACGACCTTCAGCGTCACGCCGCCGTCGGTCGCGAACAGGCCCTCGCCCGCAAGGCTGCCCTTGACGATATTGGCCGAGCCCACGAAGTCGGCGACAAAGCGGCTGCGCGGCCGGTTATAAATTTCCTCCGGCGTGCCGATCTGCTCGATCACGCCCACGTTCATGACGATGACTCGGTCGGAGATAGCGAGCGCCTCCTCCTGGTCGTGGGTGACATAGACCGAGGTGATGCCGAGGCGGCGCTGCAGCTCACGCAGCTCGACCCTCATCTCGGCGCGCAGCTTGGCATCGAGGTTGGAAAGCGGCTCGTCGAACAGCACAACGGTGGGCGAGAAGGCGATGGCGCGGGCCAGCGCCACCCGCTGCTGCTGGCCGCCCGAGAGCTTGGAGGCGCCGCGGTCGGCGAGATGGCGCATCTGCACCAGGTCGAGCGCGCGCTCGACATTGGCCTTGAGCTCTTCCGCGCCCTGCTTTCGCACGCGCAGGCCATAGGCCACGTTGTCGAACACCGTCATGTGCGGCCACACGGCGTAGGACTGGAAGACCATGCTCACACCGCGCTGCTCGGTCGGGATGGTCCGGCGCTGGGCCGCGTCGTACATCGTCTGGCCGTCAATGGTGATGCTGCCGCCGCTCGGCTGCTCGAGCCCGGCAATGGCGCGCAAGGTCGTGGTCTTGCCGCAGCCCGACGGCCCCAGCAGGGTGAGATGCTCGCCGCGGCCCACCGTGAAGCTCACTCCGTTCACCGCCACCTGGTCGCCATAGCGCACGACCAGGTCCTTCACGTCGATACGCGTCTCGCTCACGTCAGCTCCCTCGTCACGCCCCTCGTCAGCCGGAACAGGATCGCAAGTGCCGCGACCACCGTAAAAGTCTGGATCAGCGCCATCGCCGCCGTGAGCTCGGTGCCGCTCGAGGCGAAGGCCGCGACGATCGACGGCGCGATCACCTTGGCGTTGGGGCCCATCAGGAACACCGAGGCGCCGAGCTCGCGCACGCAGGCCATGAAGATCAGCAGCCACGCCGCCAGCATGCCGGGCTTGAGCAGCGGCAGGGTGACGGTGCGCATCTGATAGACCCAGCCGGCGCCGCAGACGCGGGCGCATTCCTCCAGGCTCTTGTCGATCTGCAGCACGACGCCCGCCAGCGTGCGCACGCCGAGCGGCAGCATCACCGTGAAATAGGCCAGCGCCAGCAGCCATAGCGTGCCGTAGATCGGGATCGGGATGTTGAGCCATGCCCACAGCAGCGCTAGGCCAAAGACCAGCCGTGGCACGGCCTGCGGGAACATCACGAGATATTCGACGGCGCCGCGGCCGACGAGCTGCGAGCGGTAGATGATCCAGACCAGGATCACCATCACCAGCACGCCCACGCTCGCCACGCCGAAGCCCAGCATCAGGCTGTTGCCCATGGCGGTGCGCACCGGCCCCAGCGACAGCGCGGTCTGGTAGTTGGCGAGCGTGAACTCGGCCTGGCTCAGGATCACCGTGGCGAAGCGCTGCAGCGAGGTGAAGACCAGGGCCGCAATCGGCAGCACGACGGCGAGGAGGACGTAAAGGAGGCACACGCTGAACAGCACCCAGGCCATCCGGCCCATATCCATCGGCCGTGGCCTGAAAGCCTTGCCGGTGATGGTGGCGAAGCTGCCGCGGGCAATCACGCGGCGGTAGAAGGTCAGCATGCCGAACATGACGACGAACAGCGCCAGTCCCATCGCCGAGGCGCGGCCATAGTCCGGCGGATAGGAGAGTGTCGAATCCCAGATCGCCGTGGTGATGACATAGATGCGGCCGGGAATGCCAAGCACGAGGGCGGCGGCAAACGAGCCCAGCATCTCGGCAAAGACGAACAGGCTGGCGCCCAGCACGCCCGGCATGACCAGCGGCAGGGTGACGGTGAGCGTCGTGCGCAGCTTGGAGGCGCCCATCACCCGGGCCGATTCCTCGAGCGCGGGATCCATCGATTTCATCGAGGCCGCGATCATGACGAAAGCGACGGTGCCTTCGAACAGCGCCATCACCCAGGCGATGCCGAAATAGGTATAGACGTCTACAAGGTCGCCGCCGCCACCCGCCCCCTTCCAGAGCTGGTTGACGAAGCCGCTCTTGGGGCCGGCGATCACGGCCCAGGCGAGCGCGCCGACCAGCGGCGTCATATAATAGGGCAGCTCCATCAGCCGCTCGAGCTTGTCGCGGCCCGGCACATTGGTGCGCGTCAGGATCCACGCCAGCGTGAAGCCGATCACGATCGCCATCACGGTGGCCATCACGGCGATGATCACCGTGTTGATGAGGACGTTGATGTCCTCCTCCAGGATCGCGAGATAGTTCTTGATCCCGTAGGCTTCGGGCGGGAACGACATCGGATCGCCGATGTTGAGCGATTCTCCGACCAGGAACACCATCGGCAGGATGACGAGGAAGCCCACGACCAGCAGGATCGCGAGCGTGATGATCGCCTGCCAGTTGCGGCGCGGCCGCAGCGCCTCCGCGGTCAGCAACGTCAAGGCCGGCTCAGCGCCGCGCGCCGACGATGCGGTCCCACTCCTTGGCGAACGCCGCACGGTCCTTCTCGAAGTCGTTCCAGTCGGCCGGGATGAGCAGTTTCATGTCCTTGAGCGGCACGCTGCCGGCCGGCGCCGCTACGTCGGTGCGCGGCGAGTGTAGCAGCAGCGCCTCGGCGAGCGCCTGCTGGCCGATCGGCGAGAGGAACCAGTCCATGTACAGTTGGGCGGCGTTGGGATGGGGATCGTCGGCGACGATGCCGTAGGTTTCCGACACCGCCGGCACGCCCGTCTCGGGGAAAACGAAGGCAAGCGGCGCGCCCTTGGCGATGAACTCGATGTAGCCCGAGTACTGCGCGCCCATGATGACCTTGTCCTGGCCGTCGACCAGGCGGCCATATTGCTGGACGTAGGAATCGAAAGCGCGCGGCTTCTGCTCGCCGAACTTCTTGAAGTAGTCCATGCCGAGGATCGGCTTCAGCATGTACCACACGCCGTGCTGCAGGCCCGAGTTCGAGACCTTGACGTTGATGCCGTCCTTCAACTTGGGATCGAGCAGGTCTTCCCACTTCTTGGGCGCGTCGGCCGCTGCCAGGTTTTTGGGATTGTAGGCGATGCCGCCCATGATCACCGAGCCCCAGGTCCAGAAGCCCTCGGGCTGGCTTTTATAGTCAGGCTTGTAGGCTGCCATCTCGGGCGAGACGTACTGCACGTAGCCGCCGCGCTTCTGGAAATCGAGCACGAAGCCGAGATCGGACTTCTGCACGACCATGATCGTCGTGCCTACCGGCGGAAACGACACTCCCACCTTGCTGCTCGGCTGCGGTCCGGCCGTCGGGCCGGTCGCGTGGGGCGAACTGCTGTGGGTCGGCCCGGTGGTCGCCGTCTGGCCGACCGTCGGGCTTGGTGCCGCCGTCGCGCTGCCGGCAGCACCGGTCGACGGCGCCGCCGTGGCGGCGGTCGTGGACCCCAGGCCCGTGTTAGACGTCGAGGATCCCCCGCACGCGGTTAGCAGCAGCAGCGATCCGAGACCGGCAGCCGCCACCCATCCGCTCTTGCGCATAACTTTCTCCTTCATCGATGGCCCGCTCCCGGCGAGGATCCGGCGGGAACGCGCGGCATTGCTCCGCTCACCCGCCGGTGACGTCGCTGGCGGACAGCTTGATCACGTGCCACAGGCCCCCCACGCCGTTACCGGTCGTCGAAAGCGGCTTCGCGCCCTTGTAGGTGTACAGGGGGTAGCCGTTGTAGGTGATCTGCTTGGCGCCGTTCGCCGTGCTGACGGTGCCGAGCGTGCCGGGCAGGGTATCGGCCGACAGGGCCTTCGGGTTGCCGGTGACCGCGGGCCAGGTCGAGGCGCACGACCCGGTGCAGGTCGGCGTGCCGCCCTTCTTGTCGTTCCCGTAGGTGTAGACCACCTGGCCGTTGGCCTCGGCGAGCACATATCCGAGATTCGACTTCTGGACGATCAGCACGGTCGTCCCCGGCGGGTTCAGCGCCACGCCGGTGGCCTGGCCGGCGGCCGTGGTGGTCGGAGTCGCGGTCGAGCCCCCCGATCCCGATGATCCTGATGATCCCCCGCACGCGGCTAGCAGCAGTGCTAGCGATCCGAGACCGGCAGCTGCTGCCCATCCGCTCTTGCGCATAACGTCTCTCCATTCAGCG
>Ga0209693_10000273_pt1 | contig 20499 bp, 16 predicted proteins | sample HubBroMetageWRM3_FD_188345 | JGI IMG/M metagenome (GOLD analysis project Ga0209693, IMG submission 188345) | Warmed soil microbial communities from the Hubbard Brook experimental Forest, New Hampshire - Hubbard Brook CCASE Soil Metagenome WRM 3... | ecosystem: Environmental > Terrestrial > Soil... | reverse complement strand
CTTCGAACTGATCATTCTCGGAGCAGCCGCAGGCGCAGGTGTCGCGCTCTGGTATCACCTAAGCGAAAGCCCCTCGAACCCAAACCAATAGTTAGCTGCTTGAGAATCACACCAACTCTGTAATTTGTAGAAGCGTGCCAACGCGGGTAAAGCCGTAGATTTTCGCTGCGCCCTCTGCGCTGAATCCTTCTGCCTTACTCTTCGGCCACCTTCATCAATGCCCTTCTCAGCGTTCATCTGCGTTCATCAGTGGTAAATTTGGCGTTGCCCTGAACCTCGCACCAGGTCAGCAACCTTAAGTATGGCAAGCCCGATCCCCGGTCTTCTCAAAATACTGCTGATGATATTCCTCCGCCCGGTAAAACTCCCCCGCCGGCACAATCTCCGTCACAATCGGCTTCTTGAAAACGTGGTCCTTCTCCAGCACCGATTTCGACGCCCGCGCTTCCTCCTCCTGCTCCGCATCATGATAGAAAATCGCCGACCGGTACTGCGTCCCCACGTCCGGCCCCTGCCGGTTCATCGTCGTCGGATCATGACTCTTCCAGAAAACCGCGAGCAATTCCAAATAAGAAACCTGCTCAGGATCAAACTCTACGTCCACCGCCTCCGCATGCCCAGTCCGCCCCTTGCAAACCTCTTTGTAGTTCGGGTTCTTCGCCGTCCCGCCCGTATAACCCACAGTAGTAGATGTCACTCCCGGCACCTGCCGAAACGCAGCCTCCACTCCCCAAAAACATCCCGCCGCAAAAGTCCCCTTAGCCATGATCTGAAATCTCCTTCGACACGAAATTACGAATTACGATTCCGCGCCGCGTATCCCCGTTTCGTCACACCGCGGCAAATCGTTCGCGACTCCTCCGTCACTGCTTCGCCGCGCGCGTCCGCTGATTTTGTGCCACAGGCTCCGACGCGAACAACACCCCCAGCCCCTCCGCCAGAGTCGGATGCGTCAGCACGGCATCACGCAGTGCCGTATAAGGCGACCCCGCGATCATCGCAATCTGCACCGTGGCCAACGTCTCCCCTGCGCCCACTCCCACCGCAGTAAAACCAAGAATATGATCGCTGTCGTTTTCCACCAGCGCCTTCATGAATCCACGCGTTTCACCGAGCGTCCGCGCTCGCAGCACCGCCTCCATCGGGATCTTGAACAAACGGTACGAAACGCCCTGCGCCTTCGCTTCCTTCTCGCTCAGCCCGATCCGTGCGAATTCCGGATCCGTGAACAGGCAGAACGGAACTTGCCTCCCAGTCGTCACGCGCGTGCCAGCGCCGCTCAGGTTGTCATGCACCACTCGATAATCGTCCACGCTGATGTGCGTAAATTGCGGGCTGCCCGCCACCTCGCCAATCGCCCACACGCCCGGCGCCGTCGTCTGCAACCGCTCGTTCACCTTGATATATCCACGCTCGGTCACTTCGATCCCGGCCAATTCCAGCCCGATTCCCTCAGTGTTCGGCTTCCGCCCCGTAGCCACCAACAGATGACTTCCCTTCAGCGTTTTCTCCACTCCATTTTGCTCGATCACAATTTGTACAGCGTTACCTGATTTGCCCGTTACCCGCTTCAGCTTCGCGTTCAAAAATATTTCGATGCCCTCATCCCGGAACGCCCCGGTGAGCGCTTCCGAAACATCGTCATCCTCGCGCGACACCAACTGTTCGCTGCGTTCGATCAGCGACACCTTGCTCCCAAAGCGCCGCATCGCTTGCGACAGTTCTAATCCGATGTACCCGCCGCCGATCACCAACAAATGTTCCGGAACTTCGCCAAGTTCCAGCGTCTCGATATGCGTCAGCGGGTGCGCCTCAACCAGCCCAGGAATCGCATCGAGCGCCGCACGTGTCCCGGTGCTGACGATCACATTCGTCCCACGCAATCGCCGCACCGATCCATCCGGCAGCGTCGCCTCCACGGTCTTGGGCGCAATAAATTTCCCGGTCGCCAGAATAATTTCCGCCCCGGTCTTTTTGTAATTGTCCAGGTACATCGCGTTCAGGCTTGCTACCATCCGGCGTTTGCGTCCCCGCACCGCAGCCATATCAATGCTGAACTCTCCCGTGGTTATCCCGAACTCTTCGCTCTCGCGAACGTACGCCGCTACTTTCGCGCTGTGAATAATGTTCTTGCTCGGCAGGCAGGCGATGTTCGGGCATGATCCCCCAATATATTTCCGCTCAACCACCGCGACGCGCTTCCCTTCGCCCGCAAACGTCCACGCCGCAAGCGTTGACCCGGTCCCGTCGCCCAGGATCACCAGATCGTACTCTTCTGGCTCCGTGCCGTTAATCAATGCAGCTGAAGCTACGACTTCCTGTGTGCCCATATGAAGTCCCTCCTTCTCTGAAGTGTAAATATGAATTGAGGATTATTCAGCGTGCCGCGCGAGGGGGCGGCAAAACCTCAGAAAATCCCGTGCTGGCCGCGTCGAACCAGCTGACATGATATGACAAACCCACGGAATTGACGACCGCCAAGCATCTCGCATCAAACATACTTCCCTTCCCATCCCCCATCCGAACGCATAAGATGCACCCGAGTCTCTCGCAAAATTAGCCAGAGGTGCGCCGTGTACGCGCCGAGCATCGCAAAGGTCCACAACCAACCTCAACATTCCCGCGCCGCGCGCCTCCTGTTAATTGTCCTAACTCTCTGGGCTCTCGCCATGATCGTCCCCGGCCTGCAACGCGTCTTCGATTCCCTCGATTCCTTCGGCCTCACCGTGGACAACGACGGCGTCATCACCGGCGTCCTCGCCCCGTTCGCATCACCAAACGATTCTCCCGCCGCCGCAGCCGGCATCACCTCAGGCGACCGCGTTGACTTGAAATCCATGCGCTGCATTCCGGCCGACATCAACACGCCGCAATGCGCCAGCCTGCTCGCCCTCCTCGGTGGCTTAGGCGAAACGCAAGCCGCGCTCCCTCACAGCCAGATCACCCTCACCCTCCAAGCGAAATCCGGCGCCCCGCCGCGCACGATAATCCTCCACTCAGCTCCAGCTCCGCTCACTTCCGCCGAACGGCTCGTCCTCTTCGCCGACACTGTCGTCGGCATCGTCGTCATCATCATCGCCTTCTGGCTCGTCTGGACGCGCCCAAGTTGGATGACCTGGGGCCTGTTCTTCTACGTGCTCTGGTTTAATCCCGGCCAGTCCTACGCGTATTACGCGCTGCTGCAACGCTCGCCCGCCGCAATCCTCGTGCAGGAAATTGCCGAATCCCTCGCGCAAGGCGCGGCCTTCGCCGGCCTCTTGCTCTTCGCGCTGCGCTTTCCCGAAGACCGCACCGAACCGCGCTGGCGAAAACTGCAATGGGCGGTCCCGCTCCTCGCCGCTGTCATCACCGCTCTTACGCTCGCGAATTTCGCGAGCATCTTCGGCTTCCCCACCGAAAGAATCACCGAGGTCACTTTCCTCGCGGGCTTCGCCATAGACGCTGCCGTGCTCTTCATTCTCCTCGCGCGCCGCCGCACCCTCCCGCCGCAGGAAAAGCAGCGCATGAACTGGGTCGTCTGGGGCTGCGCTATCGGCCTTCCAGCCTACATCCTCGCCGAGCTTTGCCAATCCTCCGACCTGATTACTCATCTCTGGGGCGCCGCGCCCTCGCCCGCCTTCATCGGACTTCTCTATCTTCCCAACGGCGTCCTCGCCTACTTCGCGTCGCAAGCGGTCTGGTTGCGCCGTGTGGTCAGCGTTTCCATTCCCCTCCGCCACGGCACAATCTTGGTCGCGCTAAGCCTCGCTCTCGGCATTCCTATCGTCCAGCTGCACGAAAAGCTCGCGCACCTGGAGGAAGACGTTCGCTTGCCTGCGTGGATCTGGGCGCTCGTCGTCGCGCCCATCGTGTTGCTCGTACTGCAGCGCCTGCACGAGATCGCCGTGGAACTGCTCGATCGCATCTTCAATCGCCAATTCCACTCCGCGCGTGAGCAGATGAAAGTCGCGAACGAAGCGCTGGCGCGCGCCGAAACTCTTCCTGAAATTGATTGCCTGCTGGTGGAAAGCGCGGTCCGTGCCCTCCAGCTGTCATCCGGCGCGGTTTTCCGCAATGATGGAACGGTGTTTTGCAGAACGCAAGACACCCGAGGCTGGACCGCCTCCATGAAAAAAGAACTGCTCCCCGAACCAGATGCACTTACCCTGCGTTGTTTGAAAGACGGTGAACCGGTCCGCATCGGTCACGATCCTTGGAATTCACCGGAACTACTGCCTGACCAGCCACTCGACCTGCCGTCCGGCCTCGCCGCTCCCAGCCTTACCGTCCCGGTCCGTAGCGGCGTTCCCGAAGCCACTGCCGTAGCCCTCTTCGGCCCGCACCAATCCGGAAACGACATCACCGCCGACGAAGCCGAAATGCTCGAACGCCTCGCCGCCCGCGCCGCCATGGCCTACGAACGAGTATTCACCGGCATGCTCCGCAAAGAAGTCGCCATGTTGAGACAACAAGCAGCCACGCTGGATTAACGCTTGGGGAGAATCAACGTTTGGAGGTGGAGTATGGCTCAAGAAATCGTCGATCCCGAACCACGCTCGCGGGGCAACTTGGGAAGCGGGTGGGAATACATCCCACGCTGGGTACGCCTCGTGCTGTGGGCAATCGCCATCGCCGCCGTGATCTCGGTTGCGTACTTCACACGTTGACTGCGGAGCTAACCAACCTTTGCCGCAAATGAGCGGTCAGCTCTTGACTGCGGTGTACGACTCAACAATCTTCTCGGACTTCTCCAAGACCTGCTCCAACATCCCCGGAATCTCAAACACCGCGCGATTCTTCAATCCCCCGGCATTCGCCCGGAACCGCGCCAGATTTGCCGGCTCGATCATCCTTCCCACCGCCGGCACTATCTCACTAAAACTCCGCAACACCACTCCCACCTCATTCTCCAATACCCACTCCGCGTTATAGCGCTCCTGCGGCAAAGTCCAAGCATTGCAGGACACTATCACCGGCAACTGCATCGCCAACGCCTCGCTCACACTCCCCGGCCCCGGCTTCCCAATAAAAAAATCCGCCAGATGCATGTACCGGTTCACGTCCTTCGTAAATCCTTCCACGAACCGCGGCAATCTCGATCCACCCACGCGCAGCGCAGAAGCCAGTTTCTCATTCCGTCCGCAAATAAAAATCAATTGCAGCTCGAGCTTCGAATCATCCAGCCGCTCCGCAATCTCCAGCATCGCCTGCGACCCATATCCGCCAAACAGCACCACCGCAGTAGGCAAATCAGCCCGCAATCCCAATCGCGCCAGACCCGCCGCGCGCTCCTCCACCACCGGCTCATAAAATCGCGGATGCAAAATCATCCCCGACGCGCGAAATATCCGGTTATCCATGTGCCCGTGTTCATGCGCCTGCTGCACCGCCCGCTCCGATCCGCAAACCAAATACTGCCGCTGCCGCTCAATCCAGAAATGCGGCGGAAAATCCGCGATATCAGTAAGTACCGTGACGAATGGGCGTCCTGGCCACACGTTCGCGAAACTTTCACATAGCGCTCGGTTGAAGTGCGGAATGAATGACACAACCATGTCCGGCTGCGTCTCCCGCCAGTGCCGCTCCAGCACGCGCACGGTGGCGGCGTGCCGCGACCAAATCGCAAATTGCAACACTTTCATCAAATACACGCTGCCCAGCGTCCATCCGCTGCGCAGCATCCAGTTGTACTGGTCCTCGATGCGTATCCCCGCGTATCTCTTGAGGATATCCAGCTCATCGAGTAATTCTTGAATGTTCAGGAGGCGAACGTCCCACGAACGTTCTTGCGCTGCAATCGACATCTGCAGCGCGGTAGCGGCCGCGCGGTGCCCCCCGCCGGCGTCGAAAAAGCAAAACTCGATTCGTTGCATGCGGGCGGAGTCTGGCATTCGCAATGCCGAGATCTGCTACGGAATGGTTAAAAGAGTGTGACTGTGTCGAAAGAGTTAAATATCTGTATTTTCAGAACTTTAGCACGCATGTCATCTGTCGGTAACACGACCGCGCTATCTTTGTCTACGTGAGATGCGACCTGCATGTTCACTCGTACTTCTCCGGACCGACTACAACCCCCTTTGCCCGAAAATTTTGCCGCGAGTGTTATAGCAATCCCCACGACGTTTATTCCCTGCTGCAGCGCCGCGGCATGAGTCTGTTTACCCTCACCGATCACGATTCCATCGAAGGCGCCGAACAATTGCGCCAGCATCCCGATTTCTTCATCAGCGAAGAATTAACCTGCAAAATGCCCAGCGGCACCGAAGTGCACATCGGCGTGTACGACATCACCGACCGGCAGCACCAACAGTTGCAGCAGCGCCGCAACGATCTCGTCTCGCTCCTCATGTATCTCACCGAGCGCCGCCTCTTCTTCAGCATCAATCACGTTTTCTCCAGCGTCACCGGACGCCGCGAACGTGAAGACTTCGCGTGGTTCCAGGAATATTTTCCCGCCGTCGAAACGCGCAACAGCCACATGCTCGAAAGCGCGAATCAGCGCGCCGCGCAACTCGCCAAACAATGGGACAAAATCGCTATTGGCGGCAGCGACGCGCACGCGCTTCCTTCCGCCGGCACCGCCTACACCGAAGTTCCCGGCGCGCGCGATAAAGCAGAATTCTTCGAAGGCTTGCGCGCAGGCATGGGCCGCGTCGCCGGAGAATCCGGCAGCTTCAGCAAACTCACGCGCGATGTTTTCTGGATTGCCTACGAGATGATGCGCGAAAAATCCTGGACCGCCTTGCTCTCGCCGCTCGCCGCGCTGATCCCGGTGATCACTTACTGGAATTATCACGACGAACGCGTTTTCGGCCGCCGCTGGGCTGCGGAAATTCTTGGCGCGCCCGAAACTCACAAACATCCTCGCTGGATATCGCTGCCGCAATCTGCGGCGGAGGGATCCGTATGACAGTCGCCAAAGCTGTCTGGAACCAGATTCAATCGAACGACCATCGCCTGATGCGCCGTGTCCATCGCTGGCGCGCCCCGCGCTGGTTTCGCATCCTCATGATATTAATGACGCGCATGGGTGACGGCTGGCTCTGGTATTCCGTTGGCCTGATCCTGCTCGTCTATGGCGGCGAACATCGTTACCTCGCCATCGGCGCCGCTACCGCCGCTGCGTTCGTCGGCATCCTGCTTTTCCGCGCCCTGAAAAAAACCAGCAAACGCCAGCGCCCCTGCGAAATCGAGCCGCACTGCTGGTCCTTAGTCCTACCGCCCGATAAATATTCCTTCCCGTCGGGCCACACCATCACTGCCTTCGCCGTCGCGCTCTCACTTGGCCTTTTCTACCCGCAACTCCAAGGTGTCCTCCTCGCCGTCGCCCTGCTCATTGCCTCCTCGCGCATTATCCTGGGCATGCACTTCCTTAGCGACGTCCTCGCCGGCTCCGCCATCGGCATCGCACTAGGCACCATCAGCTATCACATCTTCGCCACCCTCTAACCGCATGAGACACGAACGCTGGCGCCTCCCCGCCGCAAAAATCGCAAAATTTCGCGCATGGCTCCGCCCCAAATATTTTCAACCATCGAATCACAGGCGTGTCCGTGCCGTTGAATTTGTAGCGGCCGCCTGCTTTTTAGGCGGGCGTCGTTGACTTTACCGTTGAACTTGTAGCGGCCAGCTATAGTTGGGCGGCTTTGACTTTCGAAGCGCCGCCCAGTCCTAAAAACTCGCGCCCTCGGAACGCCAATCTCCGATTGGCGATCTGCGCGACTAATCGCTCGTCACTAATCACTTCTCAGCCCCTCAATCCCCCGCACCATCACAATCACCGACCTCGCCCCTGCCTTCCGGTCCTTCGCAATCTCCTGATACTCCTTCGACTCCGCCCAATCCCGAAACGCCCTCTCGTCCGGAAACGAAAGCACCACGATCCGATTCCCGTCCCAAGGCCCTTCAAAGACCACCGGACTCGAGTCCGCCGCCAGCACGCTCCCCTTATATTTCTTGAACACATCCATGAACCGCTCCACATACCGCCCGTACAGCGCCGGGTCGTGTATCCACAATTGCGCAATCGCGTAAACGCTCATCACTCCTCCTCGAGCCATCACCTGCAGCCGCCACTCACGCCGCCCGCATGAAATCCGTGACCGCCAAGTGACAAAAATTTTGCTTGCACGTGACAACTCTTCCGCCTCGCGCCTCCACACTCCTGTTCCAGACGGCTCGTCTGCAACATGATTTCCCAAGGATCTCGTTGCGGATTTGTTTTGCCGGTTTCGCTTCATAGAATGTTTCCGGAAGGGTGCGCATCAGGTTCCTGGACGGGTTTCTGAGGCGCATCTTTCCGGGAGCAGTATTACGGAACATTTCGGTCTCCCGCGGCGCGACCCAGCAGCGAATCCCAGCAGCCTCCAGCCGCGTGCACACCGCGTCCGCAATCACCTTATCTTTTGACGCGTAACTGATGAACACATCGAACGACACGAGAAGGCCCTCCCGCCTCCGAACCGGTCAGTGTCCCATGATCCTCACCGCCCGCCGGCTTCGCGCCAGAATCTTACCATTCGCCAAGCAAAGCATAATTTCCGATTTCCGCCCTTGCCTCCGGCCCGCGCACCCTGCGCTGCTCTGCCCCGCCGCACGACGAATTCGCAGCCAGCGACGCGGCGGCGCCGTACCCGCCCCGTACTTAACGCATTGAGTCGAATATGCCCGAGACCTTTCAACCCTGAATCTCATCCAATGATCGGTACGCAGCAGTGTCGAGCTTTGCGATGCAGCTTGGCGAAAGCCCACAGGTTTTCGCGCGGAGGTATGCAATTCATGTTCACCAACTCACGCCTAGTAGGCTTTCTTCTCGTCACCCTCCTCTGCGCCGCTGCTGCCTCAGCCCAACAGGCCAGCTCGCAAGCCCAGGCTGCCAGCGGCAACATCCACTTCGACGTCGTCGTGGCCCCCAAATCCGGCCCGCCCGTCGGCGATCTCCAGCAACAAGACTTCACCCTGCTGGATAACGGTTCCCCGCAGGCCATTACCTCTTTCCAGGCCGTCACCGGCCGCCAGGCTCCCGTCGAGGTCGTCCTGGTAATTGACGCGATCAATGTCGATGCCAGCGCCATCGGCTACGAACGCATTCAGGTCGACAAGTTCCTCCGTGCCGAGGGAGGTCGCCTCGCATACCCCGTCGCCATCGCGGTTGCCACGGATACGGGCGTCAAACTTTCTGAGAATTTCTCGAGCGACGGCAACGCCCTTAGCGCCGCGATGAATCGCGATCAGATCGGTCTCCGTGACATCGGTCGCTCCGCCGGCTTCTACGGCGCAACCGAACGCTTGCAGTATTCCCTCCAGGGGCTGAATCAACTTGTTGCCGCCGAGGCTCCCCGTCCGGGGCGCAAAATCCTGGTCTGGATTTCTCCCGGCTGGCCCCTCCTTTCCGGCCCCAATGTCCAGCTCGACTCCAAGCAGCAAGCAGACATCTTCGCGCAAATTGTAAGCCTCTCCACTCAACTCCGGCAGGGGCGCGTCACCCTTTACAACGCGAATCCTATAGGCGCCGGCGAGTCTGTCTTTCGCGGTACCTACTACCAAGAGTTCCTGAAAGGCGTCAGCAAACCCAGCCAGGTGAATCTGGGCAACCTGGGACTCCAGGTGCTCGCCGTTCAGAGCGGTGGTCTCGCTCTCGAGTTCGATAACGATCTCTCCGCGATGCTGCAACAGTGCCTTTCCGACGTCGCGCCCTATTACGAGATCTCCTTCGCCGCTGCCCCAGCCGAACGCCCCGACGAATATCACCACCTCGAGGTAAAAATCTCGAAGTCGGGCCTAACCGCTCGCACTAACCAGGGCTATTACGCGCAACCCGCAAATCACAACTAACCGGCCGGCTCTTGCCGCAGCTTGCCGTCGATTTTATTTGCGCTCTCTGCGCTCATGTCTCTGCCTCCTCTGCGCTAGATCTTTCCGCCTTGCCCTTCGCCATTTCACTTCCGCCAAAAAACCCAAGCCTCTACAATGCCAGGTGGCTCCCAGTACATTCCTCGGTACGTTATCGAAACGCAGTAGCCCCGCTCCGCGTCTATGTCCCCAGCATTCAGCCCTAACGCACCAGGCGAAGCTTTCCGCCGCAACCCGGCAAGCGTTCGCCCAAAGGAATCTAACGCATGCTCAACGCCTCGCGCCTCGGCTGCCTGATCCTTGCCTCGTTACTTTCCGCAGGCGTTGCCTCCGCGCAACAAGCCGCGCAACAAACTCCGCCGCCGCGCCCGCCCACCGCAAATCAAATCCTGCTCGACGTCGTGGTCAGCCCCAAATCTGGCCCGCCCGTCGCCGATCTTCAGCAACGAGACTTCACTCTGCTCGACAACAAGGCGCCTCAGACCATCACTTCCTTCAAAGCCATTCCCGGCCGCGAAGCTCCCGCCGATGTCCTTATCGTAATTGACGCGGTTAACGTGGACTATCGCGTCCTCAGTTTCCAACGCGCCCAGATCTCCAAATTCCTTCGCGCCGAAGGCGGCCATCTCGCTTACCCCATCGCCCTCGCTGTCTTCACCGATAAAGGCGTCCAGATCGTCGGAAATTTCTCCAGCGATGGCAACGAACTCAGCGCCACGCTCGATCGCGAGGACATCGGTCTGCGCGATATCGGCCGCTCCGGTGGCTTCTACGGCGCCGGCGAACGCCTGCAACTTTCCCTGCAGGCTTTCCGTCAGCTCACCGCTAGCGAAGCCCGCAACACCGGCCGCAAAATCATGCTCTGGGTTTCTCCCGGCTGGCCTCTTCTCTCCGGCGCGCGCATCGAAATAGATGCCAAACAGCAGGCCCAGATTTTCACCGACATCGTCGGCTTGAATACCCAGCTCCTGCGCGCCGGCGTCACTGTTTACGACGTGAATCCTCTCGGCTCCAACGAAGCCCTCATGCGCACCTCCTATTACCAAGAGTTCGTCAAAGGCGTCAGCAAACCCAGCCAGGCCGCCGCAGGAAATCTCGGCCTCCAGGTACTCGCCGTTCAAAGCGGCGGTCTCGTTCTCGATCACAATAACGATGTCTCCGCGCTCCTACAGAAATGTCTTTCCGACGTCGCGCCCTACTACGAAATTTCGTTCGCCGCCGGTCCGGCCGAGCGCCCCGACGAATATCACCAACTCGAAGTGAAAATTGCTAAGCCCGGCCTAAACGCGCGAACCCGTCAGGGCTACTACGCGCAACCCGCACCCCACAACTGACCGGCCAGCTACCGCCGCTTGCCCTAGATTTTATTTGCGACCTCTGCGCTCCTATCTCTGCGTCCTCTGCGTTAAATCTTTCGCCTCTCGCTTCGCCCCCTTCATCACTGCCTCTATCAGCGTTCATCTGCGCTTATCAGTGGTGATTTTGACTTCCCCTGCTCACCGCCCCATCACCCTGTCCGCCTCCGCGACACCCCTATCCCAAATCCGACCATTCCCGAACTGGCGCTCACCCCTACCTCTCGCCAACCAGCTGATAATCCGGCCCTTACCCAAGCACCACAAGGAACCCCACGTGCCTCGCTGCCCTTCGAATATACGAACCGAACGCTCGTGGTGTAGAATCTCGCATTCCCGGCGGCACCAAAAGCGGCCCGGCCGAAACGTATCTCCGACAACCCGACTAGCAAGGAGGCCGAACACCAATGCTCAACTTCGATTTGCTCCTTCGCGATCTAAAAGTCGCCCTGCGCTCCCTGGCCCACACCAAAGGCCTCGCTATCACCGTGATCCTCACGCTCGCGCTGGGCATCGGCGCCAACGCCGCCATCTTCAGCGTAGTCCGCGGCGTGCTCCTCCGCCCGCTCGTCAATCGTGACGAAAATCGCCTCATCTACATTCGCCAAAGCGCACCCGGCATCGGCGTCGAAAACACCAGCTTCTCCGTCCCCGAAATTCAGGATATGCAGTCGCGCGTCAAGACCATCAGCGAGTTCGGCGACTTCTCCACCGTCGGCTTCAGCGTAATCGGCCTCGGCGAACCGCGCCAAATCCGCGGCGGTGTCGTGGACGGCTCCTACTTCGACGTGATGGGCCTGCATCCGGTCCTCGGCCGCCTTCTCGACGCGCACGATGACGGCAACAACGCCGCTGGCGCCGTCGTCCTGACCTATCGCTTCTGGACCACCGCGCTCCACAGCGATCCTTCCGTCATCGGCAAAACCATCAAGCTCGACACCGGCGATCCTGCGGGCGCACGCTCCGCCACTATCGTCGGCGTTCTCGAACCGTCGGTCCCCTATCCAGCCGAAACCGAAATTATCGCCAACGTCGTCACCAGCCCCCACCATCTCTCCGCCACCATGGTCACCGGCCGCGTCCATCGCATGACTGAACTTTTCGGCCGTCTTGCCCCAGGCACGACTCTCGAACAAGCCCGCGCCGAGCTGAACACCGCCTACGGCTCGATGGTCTCTCAACATCCCGAGGCCTACCCGCACGGTGAGAACTTCCAGATCAGCGCCGTCCGCCTGCGCGATCAAATCACCTCGCGTGCCAAGACCGTCCTGCTCGTGTTGCTCGCATCCTCCGTACTCGTCTTCGTCATCGCCTGCTCCAATGCCGCGAATCTGATTCTCGCGCGCACCGTCCGACGCGAGGGCGAACTCTCCATTCGTGCCGCGCTCGGCGCCAGCACCAGTTCGCTGCGCCGCACACTATTAATAGACAGTCTCCTGCTCTGCGTAACCGGTGCCGCTCTCGGCGTCTTGATCGCGCGCCCCATGGTCGCCGTCCTCGCGCGCTACGCTTCCCGCTTCTCCATCCGCGCGCTCGATCTCACTGTTGATTCCAGCATGCTCTGGGTCGGCGCGCTGCTCGCAGTCGTCGCTGCCGTGCTGCTCGCGTTCGTTCCGCGCCTGCCGTCGGCCGACGGTTCCAACGGCATGAATCTCTCCAGCGGCGGCGTGCGCATCACCGGCAGCACCGGACGCCGCCTCCGCGTCTTCGCCGTCACTCAAATCGCCGCCTGCTTCATGCTCCTCGCGGGCGCCGGCATGCTCCTCAAGACGCTTCTCGCCCTGCAAACCGTGCACACCGGTTTCGACACCCACAATGTTCTCGCCATCAACGTCCCAGTCGTTTCCTACGGACGCAGCCCCGATCAGATCCTCGATTTCTACAAAGAAACCGTCCGGCAAGTCTCCACTCTTCCAGGAGTAGATCGTGTCGCAGTCGGCACCGCCGTCCCGTGGCGCGACAAAGGCATCTTCGGGCCCGGCTTCCAGTTCACCGCGCAAGGCCACGTGCGCGCCAACGGCGAAGAAGATCCTCACGCGCAATTCCGCACCATCTCGCCCGGATTTTTCGCCGCGCTCGGCGTGCCCATCATCGAAGGGCGCGATTTCAACGACCTCGATCGCAAAGACACCGAAAAAGTCGTCATCATCAGCCAGAGCGTCGCCATAAAAATGTTTCCCAACACCGACGCGCTCAATCAACACATCATGTGGACCGACCCGGTTATGAAATTTATCGATGTCAGCCCCGAACCGCGCCGCATCGTAGGCATCTCCGCCGATGTGGACGACGAAAACGTAGTCCCCGGCGCCACTCTCACTGTCTATCATCCGCTCGATCAGGAAATCGGCGGCGGCCGCCTCTTCGTCCACACCCACACCGATCCCTACTCGCTGGTAACTCCGATCACCCGCATCATCCGCGACTTGTCGGTAGATCAGCCGGTGGAAAAAGCCGCCACGCTAGACGACGTCCGCGCAGAAGTCCTAACCCCCGACCGCCTGAACGCGCTAGTCTTCGGCGGCTTCGCGGCAGTGGCTCTGGCGATCGCTGTGATTGGCGTAGCAGGTGTCCTGGTCTTTTCAGTAAGTGGCCGCACGCGCGAATTCGGCATCCGTCTCGCCCTGGGCGCGCAACCGCGCAACCTTCTCACCAGCGTGATCGCCCAAGGTGCCCTGATGGCCGCGGTAGGCATAGTCGCAGGCGCCACATTCGGCTACCTGTTAGCCCGCCTCGCAAACAGCTACATCGTTGACATGCGCATGCCCGACGCGATCCCAGTGGCAGCCTCAGCCGCGGTCCTGCTAGCCGCCGCAGTGGTGGCCTCCGTGCTACCAGCAGCCCGCGCCGCCCGCATAGACGTAATGGACGCCCTCCGTTCCGAATAACCCACGCACACGGGTTTTAGCTTAGCAGCGGCCACCTGCTTTTCGTGGGACAGCCACTCTTGGCTGCCCTCTCGCATTTGCCTTCACCTGGGAATGCCGATCTCGCAAAGCCGGATTGACGCTTTTGCGTTTGACTTTGTACCGGCCGCCCGCTTTTCAGGCATCGTTGACTTTGCCTTTGGCGTTGATTTTGTGTACAACTACTCCACCCTTGGCCTTCCGACGAATAGGGGTTTCCCCTTGACATTGAAAAATATTAGAATTAAGTACTCAAGTCGGTAATCGGTCCCGTCTAATAATCCATCGAAGACCGATGATTCCCTCGCAGCGTGAAACACGGAGGAAGCATTGAATCTGTCCCGCAAGCTTGTACGTCCGAGCTATATCTTCTCTGCGCTCCCAAGATCCCTTGGCGGCAGGCTGCGCCCCTACTTCGAGCTTGGCAATCTCGCGACCATCGCCGTCGTGGCCATGATCTACTTCGTCGTAGGCAAACTCGGTGTGCAGCCGCGTACGGCGAACCAATCTGTCACCACGATTTGGCTTCCCGCGGGGATTTCCTTGGCGGCATTGCTTTTAAGGGGGCATCGAGCGTGGCCCGGCCCCTTTCTCGGCGCGTTTTTCCTCAGCGTTGCAATCACCGGGTCAATTTCGATTTCTTTGGGTCTCGCTACCGGCAATATTTTGACGGCCCTCTTGGCAACTCATCTCATCAATAGATATGCCCACGGTAAGAGCGCCTTCTTTAAAGCCCCCGACGCTTTGCGTTTTGTCTTCTTTGGCGCAATGCTGGCGCCGGCGCTGTGCGCCACCCAAGGCGTGAGCTTTCTCTGCCTGGGTGGTTTTGCCAAGCTGGCGGGTCTCCCGGCGCTTTGGTTCGTTTGGTGGGTTGGAGATATGTTGGGCGTGCTTTTTGTCACGCCGTTTCTTGTGCTCTTGCTAGGGCACAAACACCGTTTCTTTGGTCTGGCGGAGCCGCTCGAAATTACTGCTCTGATTGCAGGTCTCAGTCTCATGTGCGTGCTGAATTTCGGTCATCAGCCGATTTCCTGGATACCGGGAAACGGGCTGCTGTTTCTGTGCGCTCCCTTCTTGGTCTGGTCAGCACTCCGCTTTTGCCCGCTCGAAGCGGCCGGTGCCACACTCGTTATGGGCGGATTTGCGATGTGGGGTTCACTGCATGGATTAGGGCCTTTTGAGAACGCCACCGGCTTGCCACTCTTCGTCGGTGCTTTTATGGCCGTGGGCACTGCTTCCACTTTGACAGTCGCCGCGGCATGCGCCGAACAGAAAAGCGCAACTAAAGATGTTTTGGGCTTGTACTGTGTACTTAAGGACGTAAAAGAAAGCGAAATTCGCGCGCTGCAACATACTGTAGAGACTCTTCAAGTTGAGCTGGCTAGGAAGAACGCTCGTCGAACAACTGACTCGCCACCTGATGCTGTACCCTCAGGTGGTGTCTCTGGAAACTTTGATGGCCGCATTCCTTGAATCCTGATTAACGAAACGCAACGCATCCTCAATGCCGGCGACTTCGGCGTGCCCGTCATGTCCGGCCGCAGGCACTACGCTAAAAAGGGGTATCTCTTATGATCATCGGTGAAAGGTTTCGCACTTTGCGGGAGCAAAAGAATCTATCGCAGGGAGATATCGAGAAGCGCACCGGGTTGCTCTGCTGCTATATTTCGCGCGTCGAAAACGGCCACACCGTGCCGTCCATCGAAACGCTGGAAAAAATGGCGCGCGCGCTGGAAGTTCCGCTCTATCAACTCGTCTATGATGGTGAACTGCCTCCCAAGGTCCCCGATTTGCCCTCGCGCAAAAAAGGCGAGGATCTCCCCTGGGGCAGTTCCGGCAAGGACGCTCGGATCCTCAGCCAATTCCGCAGGCTACTGCAGCGAGTCAGCGAAAATGACCGCAAGCTACTGGCCTTCATGGCCCAAAAAATGGCACGGCAAACCACTCGCGCGAAAACTTAGCGAGTCAAATCTCGATAGCCCAGCAATCGCTACGAGAAATCGCCAGCGCCGCTTACCTGAATAAATTAAACGAAGTTTGGAGTCACCGCGTGAGGGTGTCCCACTCCTTGCGCCGTTGATTCGGGCTAAGCGTGGGGGCTTGGACGCAAAACCACTGACACCACTCCAAGCAATGCGATTTTTCTCCCGGATCTCTGTGCTTCCGTGGCAAAAGGTCTTCGGCTCCCCCAACCGCTCGTCCACCCTAATTTTCCATTTTCTTTTTTCGCTCTCGGGCCAGTGAGTACTAGTTCTGTACCAGTTCTGTCCGAACGTACAGCTGCGTATTTCGCCAGCCCGTGTTAGCTTTACGCGAGACTAAATAGAAAATGAAAACTCTTCAAAATTCGCGCGAAGTCGGAAAGTCCGCATCCGCATCTCCGGCAATAGATCTACGCGCGACGCTCCGCATCGGCGTCGGCCTCCTCCCGATCTCTCACCGACGACCTACAGATGCGTACAAATCCGCCCTCCCGCTCGTAGAACTACGCACGATTCTAATCAACGGCCAAATTATTAGAAATCACCGTAAATGACTGAACACAATCACCCTCGCAAGTTTCTAATCGCACATTTTTCGCGAAATTTCAAAATCCAGCCCCGCCCGCTCCAATGTCACCGCTCTTGCCCCTGCGTATTTTCTGGTACAAAATCTCCACGCCCATGAAAACCCCACTGGCAACAAAAACCGGCGCGACGCCCCACGCCGTCGTCAGCATCACCAAAGCCCGCGAGAATCAGCCGCCTCCTTCCGTTGAAGAACGCATGAGCGCCGGCAAAGCTTTGCGCGAACGCGTCCCGCGAAGCTCGCATGCGAAATGGTCTCCCGCGCCTGATCGCCCCGATCCAATTGCGGTACTAAAAGAATCCAACCGCGGCCGCTTGTCCGAACTCTTGCCGATCCGCTACGGACGCATGCGCAGCTCGCCGTTCGCTTTTTTCCGCGGCGCCGCGGCGCTGATGGCCTGGGATCTCGCGCACACTCCCACCACAAGAATTCGCGTGCAGGCCTGCGGCGATTGCCACCTGCTGAATTTCGGCGGCTACGGCTCTCCGGAGCGCCGTCTGGTTTTCGACATCAATGATTTCGACGAAACGCTTTCCGCGCCCTGGGAATGGGACGTGAAGCGTCTCGCCGCAAGCGTCGTGCTCGCTGGTCGCCAGAAAGGATTCAAAGAAGCACGTTGCGGCGACGCAGCACGCGCGCTGGTGGCCTCCTATCGCCGGCACATCCGCGGATATGCGCGCATGCCTTACCTGGAAGCGTGGTATTCGCACATTGATGTGGAACTTTTTATCGAGAAAGCGAAAACGGCGCGGGACAAGAAGTATTGGGAAAAAGTGGAACGCGCCGCGAAAATGCAAACTGCCGAATATATACTCCCGAAAATCACGGAGGTTTCCAAAGGCAAGCGGCGCATCATTGACCACCCTCCGCTGGTTTATCATCCGCGTGACATCGCGAGAATTAACGAGCACGTCCGCGCGTTGTTTCACCGCTACAGGCTCACGTTGCCCGAAGAACGCCGCGTGATTCTGGACCGCTATCACATCGTGGACATCGCGCGAAAGGTCGTGGGAGTGGGAAGCGTCGGCACGCGCTGCGACGTAGCGCTGCTAATGGCCGGAAAAGATGATGCGCTGGTGCTGCAACTGAAAGAAGCTCTGCCTTCCGTGCTGGAAGCGTACGCGGACAAGAGTCATTATCCAAATCACGGCGAGCGCGTGGTTACCGGACAGCGCATGCTGCAGGCCGCGAGCGACGTCTTCCTCGGCTGGACGCGCGCCGACGACGGACGCGATTATTATTTCCGCCAGCTGCGCGACATGAAAATGAAATTCGATTTGGAGAGCATGAACAAATCCGAATGGCTCGAGTACGTGCAAATTTGCGGCTGGACCCTGGCCCGCGCGCACGCGCGCACCGGCGACGCAGCGCGTATCGCCGGCTACATGGGCAAGAATTCAGCCTTCGACGATGCCCTCGATGAATTTGCGGCCGCGTATGCGGATCAGACCGAGCGGGACCACGCCGCGCTGCTGAAAGCGATTCGCGCAGGTCAGGTGCGCGCCGCGGAAACTTCGACGGCGTAGTTCACAAATCTGCTAGTTCACAAATCCGGCAGATCACAAATCCAGCGGCAGTGGATTTTTTCCAGTGATCAATCGCGCCGAGCGATCGAAGGTGATGTACAGCCACGCCCATTGCAGCATCACCAGCACGCGATTTTGAAATTGTATGATGTAAACCAAATGTATGAACACCCACATCAGCCAAGCAGGCCAGCCTGAAAGCCGCAGCCAATTTAAATCCGCAACGGCCGCGCCGCGCCCGATCGTCGCCAGATTTCCTTTGTCGAAATAATGGAACGGCGGAAGTTTCTCGCCGCGCAATCGCGCGCGAATCAATTTCGCCACATAATTTCCCTGCTGAATCGCGGGCTGTGCAACTCCCGGAAGCGGTTGCCCAGTTTGATGGCTGAAATTCGAAAGATCGCCGATGACAAAAATCTCCGGATGCGCGGCGATGCTCATGTCCGGCTCCACGATCACGCGGCACGCCCGGTCCAGCTTCGCGCCCGCCTCCTGCGAAAGAATCACGCCGAGCGGCGAAGCCAGCACGCCCGCGGCCCACAGCACCGTCCGCGTGGGAATAATTTCGTCCTGATTTCCGCAGCGAATCGTCACACCGTCAGCGCGAATGTCGGTGACCATCGCGCCGGTTCGAACCGTCACACCGAGCCGCTCCAGCATCCGCTGCGCGGCTTCGGAAAGCTTCGGAGGGTACGCTGGCAGCGCGCGGTCCGTGCCTTCCACCAGGATGATGCGCGTTTGCGACGGATCGATGGCGCGGAAATCGTGGCGCAGCGTATCGTGCGCGATTTCGCCCAGCGCTCCCGCCAGCTCTGCACCTGTGGGCCCTGCGCCCACGATCACAAACGTCATCCACGCGTGCAGCTTTTTCGGATCGCGTTCGCGCTCCGCCGCCTCAAACGCAAGAAGGATGCGGCCGCGCATCGCGGTGGCGTCGTCGAGATTTTTCAGCCCCGGCGCGAACTGCTCCCATTCGTCGTGCCCGAAATACTGGTGTGTGGCGCCGGTGGCAACGATCAGCGTGTCGTAATCGAGCGCGCCATCGCTGAGAATCACGCGGCGCTTGGCAGGGTCAATGTGCATGGCTTCGCCCAGCAGCACCTGCGTGTTTTTTTGTTTGTGCAGGATGTCACGCAGCGGGCCCGCAACGTTCGCGGGCGAAAGGGAGCCAGTGGCAACCTGGTAAAGCAGCGGCTGAAATAGATGATAGTTGCAGCGATCCACCAGCGTCACTTGCACCGGCACATTTTTCAGGGCCTGCGCAGCGGCAAGACCGCCGAAACCGCCACCAAGAATTACGACTTTGTGTGGATCATTCATCTGTGGGCGAACTCCCCGATAAGGGCACGAACAACAGCGCGATTGCGTTGAGCCACCTCTACGGTATCAGATGCACTGACGTGGCTGAAAGACGCCGCGCGACAGAATCGCAGTTGCGGCGCGGAAAATGTATCCGAGATAAACTGAATAGCACGGGAGGACTCGAACGCAAACGGTGAAACAAGGATTGCAAAAAGCAGCGACGTCGCTAGCGCTAATTTTGCTGATCGCGCTGGGAGCGCGCGTAGCGTACGCCTGGAACCAGGAACGACAAATGCGCGCCGATCTCGTGGGCCTGGTGCCGTTCCTGAACGAGACAGGAAACATCGCGTTTTCGCTGGCCAAGGGACACGGATTCAGTTCTCCGTACTGGCAGGATACTGGGCCAACGGCTTGGTTGACTCCGGTGTATCCGGCGCTGGTTGCGGCAATTTTCAAGATCTTCGGGATTCACACGCCGCACTCGTTTTTTGCGATCGTTCTTCTGAACATATTTTTTTCCACGGCCACGTGCGTGCCGCTTTATTACGTCGGCAAACGCGTGGGCGGATTGGGAGTCGCGAGTGGCGCCGCATGGCTGTGGGCGATTTTTCCCAACGCGATCATGATTCCTTACCAATGGGTTTGGGATACGTCTCTCGCGGCATTGCTACTGGCCACAATCTTGTGGGCGACGCTGGAACTTGCGGATACGCAGAGCGTACGTGCGTGGTACGGATACGGGCTACTGTGGGGATTTGCATTGATGACCAACCCTTCTCTGGGCAGCCTGTTCCCGTTGCTTCTAGGGTGGGCCGCTTATCGCGCGTGGCAAAAAAGACAATGGCATCGGAGCCGGCCGCTGCTTGCTTGCGCAATTGCGGTGCTGTGCTGCGTGCCGTGGACCGTGCGCAATTATTTGATGTTCCACCGCTTCATTCCGCTGCGTTCGAACCTGCCTTTTGAATTGTGGCTGGGAAACAACGAACAGTTCGACGAACAATCGCAGGTGGT
>Ga0209693_10000272_pt1 | contig 20558 bp, 18 predicted proteins | sample HubBroMetageWRM3_FD_188345 | JGI IMG/M metagenome (GOLD analysis project Ga0209693, IMG submission 188345) | Warmed soil microbial communities from the Hubbard Brook experimental Forest, New Hampshire - Hubbard Brook CCASE Soil Metagenome WRM 3... | ecosystem: Environmental > Terrestrial > Soil... | reverse complement strand
GTGTTTCGGCAATTGGTACCGCAGGAGGCGATCGAGCAAGGATGATCCGTTCTTTCAGAGTCTGTCGAAAGCAGGATATGACCGCAATATGCAGACTAAGCTCATGGATAATGATGAATATCCATCACTTGCCACGAAAGACTCTGGCGGCCAGCAGGATTGGGTTCAGACGCATCCGCTAGAAACGTCACGTATTTCCTTCGGACCCGCCCCGGGTGCTCGGGGTGGCGGTGGTGGCGCGCCGGTCCGATGGCCGCGGCTACCGAATGTCAGGGCGCCTTGAACACGTCATGGTCGCCGACCCTGCGCCATCGACAACGCAGCTCCTGGGCGACGGTGAGCAGTTCGAAGGTGGCGCGGCCGGCTGGGCTGGCGAACGACCATGTCATTTCGAGCATGCCGGGAGCGCCCTGAACGGCTTTCACTCGCAGCGACTTGGGCCAGACCGCAGCCGGGTCGGCTGCGAGTGCATCGCACGCTGGGATGAATTTTGTCTTGAGGGCCTCACGGAAGGCTGTGCGATGCTCGGGTTTGAGCCGGCGGAAGTCAGCGTCGAAGGCCGGGGTGGTCTCGTATTTCATTGGCCGTCGGCGTCAGCGTCCAGTTCGTCGAGGTGACTCAGCAGCGCATCACCGTCCTGATGGACAGTGACTTCGCCGGCGGCCACGTGGGCGTCGACGTCCCGTTCACGTTGTTGCCACCGGTCGGCCCAGAACCATCGCTGATCTGCGGGAATCGGGAGGGATGGTCTGAGTTCCAGTATGCCGTCCTCGCGCTCGGTGAGCTCCACCTGGGCGCCTGGTTCGTCGAGATGCAGGCGTCGACGTACCTCGGCAGGGAGTGCGACGACGCCTCGGGATTGCACTGCTACGTACCCGTGAAAAGCCATACCGCATCGTTCCACGAATGCAGTCCTGCGTCAATACAGTATTACGGCAATACCGTATTACTGAACTGGTAACGGTGCGTGTTCAAGAGGGTGCGAGTTCCCGCGTGGCCAGGGTGCGGATTCCCGGGTCCATCCGGCCCGCGTTGACGGGCAGGCCATCATGGGTGTGGTGCAGCTGGTATCACTCGTCTCTGCCGGGTGCGTTTGACGTCTTGGCGTGCTGCGGTGACGATTTCTTTAACGGTTGCAACGATATGGCTGGGCTTGGCGCGGGAGTGCACGCGCTGCGGCCCGGGCAGCGCGAGGAGTGGTTAGAAGCTGCGACGGGCGCGCCTCGTGGTTGAGCACACGGATCAACAGTTGTGTGGCATCGGGGTCGCGCGCAACATCTTGCATCAGGTGTGTAATCAACGGCGATGACATGCCTGGCGCGCCTATATCCTGTGCAAACCAGTATATTTCGTGCGCGCCGTCGTCTCGCCAATGCCACCACCGCTGCATTGCCGCGTCCGGAGCCGTGTTGCCAGCCGGCTGACCAGGCACTGGATCCACATACGCACGACCAATCCGATCGAGTCCACCTGCGCCACAGTTCGTTTGAGAACGAAAGTAACTAAGCTAAGGGTCCGGGCTCCCGTACTGCCGGGGTGTTGCGCCCGATCATGGGCGATCCGGGCGGCCGTTCGACAGGATGGGGCGATGCCGTACGGATTCGACATTGATGATGAGTTGCACCGCCAGTTGCGTGCTCCAGTCCCACCAGGCGTACTGGCATGGGTTGAGCGCCAGACGAAGTGTCAGGTCATTGCACAGCAGTCCTTGGAAGGCGGCCAGTCCGCAGCTATTCACCGTCTCGTCCTCGATGGCCGAGGTGACGTGATCCTGCAGCGATTCGTCCTGGACTGGATCTCCGACGAGCCGTGGGCTCCGGCCAACGAGGCCCTGGTCTTAGGCCTTTTGGCCGACACACCGGTTCCGGCGCCCGAGATGATTGCCGCCGACCTGGAAGGACAGGACACCGGCGTGCCCACGGTGCTTATGACGGCACTCCCGGGCACCGTTGTGTGGGACCCACCGGAGCTGGGCTCTTGGTTGGACGCCGTCATCGACGCCATGATGAACATCCATTCCACACCGGCGCCCCGGGAGTTACGCCAGTGGGAGCCATACGCGCCGGAGAACGCCCCGCCGGCCTGGACCCGCCACCGCTGGGCATGGGAACGCGCCGTCACTGCGTACCACGATGCGCGCCCAAGCAGCGACCGCGTGTTCTTGCATCGCGATTTCCATCCCGGCAACATCTTGTGGCAGCAGGACGCGGTATCCGGAGTTGTCGATTGGGTCTCGTCGTGCGCCGGACCGGTTCAGGAGGATGTCGCTCACTGCCGCGTGAACCTGGCGATACACCACGGACAGACCGTCGCGGACCGCTTCCTCCAGCGCTGGATTCACGCCAGTGGACAGCCCGAATATCACCCGTATTGGGATCTGCTGACTGCGGTGTCCATGGGCGGCGACGTGCCTGACCATCAACTCGATGAATTCGTAGCGGCGGCCGCCCACCGCCTCTGACGGCGCTTCCTCGCCGCCATCTCCCCGTCGGTAAGCACAGATATCGCGACCGCCCTGCTCACCGCACTGCCGTCTTATGACGTCAGCCGGTTCATCGGCACGAACTACCGCACCGTCCGATTCCGCAGCCGGTCCACCACACCGCGCAGCGCGTGCTCGGTCACTGAGAACGGGGACATCACCGTTTCGCCCACACCGACCATGTACTCGATCCGCCCGACGATGGCTTCTACCGGCTCGACCAGGGTGATGAGCCGTTTCGCGAGATTGTCCAGGCTGGACAGCGTGCCCTCCAGGTGATCCAGACCGCCTTCCAAGCGTTCCACCGTGGCGTTCAAGGCCGACAGCGAACTGTTCAGCTCCTTCATCGTTGTGCTCAGGCCGTCGAGGACGTCTTCGACCTGCTCCACCGTCTTGTCGGCGTTCAACGCGGCCTGGGTGAGCGTCTTGATCCGGCTTCGCTCGGGCCCGCTGCGCACCGTTCTGTCGGCCATGACCGTCATTATTGCGCCAGCAGGCAAGCCGCGGGCCCGCGGCGACCGTTCAGGCCGATTGGCTGGGAAGCTTGGCCGCAGCCTGCTCGTCGAGCAGCCAGAGAGTGGTTTCCCGCCCGACAGCCCCGGCGGCCGGTATCGACACCGGTTGGGCGCCCCCGATGGCAGCGGCCACCGCGTCGGCTTTGGCCGCCCCGGACACCATCAACCAGACCTCACGGGAACGCTGGATTGCCGGCAGTGTCAAGGTGATTCGTCGCGGTGGCGGTTTCGGGGAGTCTTCGACCGCGATCACCATGCGGGTTGTTTCGAGCACGGCCGCGGTGTCTGGGAACAGCGAGTTGATATGGCCCTCAGGTCCCATTCCCAGCAGGTGGACATCGAAATTCGGTACCGGCTCACCGGGCTCGGCGTTGGCCGCCAGCAACTGTTCGTAGGCCAGTGCCGCAGTGGCCAGATCGCTGCCGAATTCACCGTCGCTGGCCGGCATCGCGTGCACCTGGCTGGACGGGATGTCGATGTGATCGAGCAGAGCCGCCCGCGCCTGCTTTTCGTTGCGCTCGTCATCGTCCTCAGGAACGTAGCGTTCGTCGCCCCAGAAGAGGTCCACCTTGGACCAATCGACCTGCTCGCCCTGCTCGCCGAGATACTCCAGCAGCCCGACACCGTTGCCGCCACCGGTCAGCACGATCAGTGCCCGCCCCCTGGCCGCCACGGCGCTCTGGATGACATCGATCAGTCGTCGGCCGGCGGCGCTGACCAGGGTGTCGCTGTCCGGGAAGATCTCTATGACGCTGCTCACTTGTACTGCACCTTATCGATGCCTTGAAGCGCGGAGAAGTAGATCTCATCGGGATCCAGCCTGCGCAAATCTTCGGCCAGGCACTCGCGGGTTTCCCGGCGCGCCAACGGGACCAGCGCTTCTGGCTTGCTCGTCCGGCTCAGGGTGGCAGTGGTGCCCTCCTGCGGCCGGCTCAGGACGATGGTCTCGCTCTTCCGTTCCAGCTCGACCTTGAGCTCACCGACCGCCCGGTGCACCGGACCGTCGATGCGGCCGGCCAGCCAGCCTGCCAGAACGTCCAGCGCGGGTTCGGTCTTCAACCCCGAAACCAGGGCCGACTCAATCGGCTCGTGGGGTTTCTGGTCGACCGCCGAGGTCAGCAGCGCCCGCCAGTAGGTGACACGGCTCCAGGCCAGATCGGTGTCGCCTGCGGTGTATCCGGCCAGCCGGCCCTTGATCGCCGTCAGCGGGTCGGTGCAGTTGGTTGCATCGGTGATCCGTCGAATCGCCAACTTGCCCAACGGATCTTGGGCGGGTACAGCCGGAGCGATATCGGGCCACCACGCGACTACCGGAATGTCGGGAAGTAAAAAGGGGATGACGACGCTGTCGGCGTGGCCGGCCAGCGGCCCGAACAGATGCAGCACCACGATCTCACTGGCGCCGGTATCGCCCCCCGAGCGCAGTTGTGCGTCCAGTCGCGCTTCGGCGGCCTCGGGATCTTCTCTGGTCACCACGATGACCCGGCTGGGATGCTCATGGCTGGCACCGTTGGCTGCCTCGATGGAATCTTCCAGCATGGCGTCGCTGTCCGGTGCGATGATCAACGTCAGCACCCGGCCCATCGTGACCGCACCGGACTTTGCCCGAAGCTCGTCGAGTTTCTTGTTGACCGCGGTGGTGGTGGTGTCGGGCAGGTTGACTATCATGGGCGCCGCCATTCCCGGCCGGTCCGCCGCAGCATTTCAAAGGATGACTCCGGGCCCCAGGTGCCGCTCTCATAGGGGTCGGGCTTGCCGTGCGTCGCCCAATGATCGAGGACGGGATCGATTATTTGCCAAGCCAATTCGACCTCCTCATTGACCGGGAAAAGGGACGGCTCACCAAGCAGCACGTCGAGGATCAGGCGTTCATAGGCTTCGGGGGAATCTTCGGCGAACGCAGACCCGTAGGAGAAGTCCATGTTGACATCACGGACCTCCATCGCGCCGGGGACCTTGGAACCGAAGCGCAAGGTGATTCCTTCGTCGGGCTGCACCCGGATGACCAGCGCGTTGGCGCCCAGCTCGTCGGTCATGGTGGCGTCGAATGGTAGATGCGGCGCACGTTTGAAGACCAGCGCAATCTCGGTCACCCTGCGGCCCAGCCGTTTTCCGGTCCGCAGGTAAAACGGCACGCCGGCCCAGCGGCGGGTGTCGACCTCGAGCGTGATGGCCGCGTATGTCTCGGTGGTGGAGTCCTTGGCGAACCCTTCTTCGTCGAGCAGACCGACGACTTTCTCCCCGCCCTGCCATCCGGCGGTGTACTGACCGCGGCTGCTGGTCTCATCGAGCGGCTCCGCAAGCTGGGTCGCCGACAGCACTTTGATTCTCTCGGCCTGCAACGCGTTCGGCTTGAAGCTGACCGGCTCCTCCATCGCGGTCAGCGCCAGTAGTTGCATCAGGTGGTTCTGGATGACGTCGCGGGTGGCACCGACGCCGTCGTAGTAGCCGCCCCGTCCGTCGAGTCCGATGTCCTCGGCCATGGTGATCTGCACGTGGTCGACGTAGTGGGCGTTCCAGATCGGGTCGAACAGCTGATTGGCGAACCGCAGCGCCAAGATGTTCTGCACCGTCTCTTTGCCCAGGTAGTGGTCGATCCGGAACACCGACTCCTCGGGGAACACGGAATTCACCACATGGTTCAGGTCGCACGCGCTTTTCAGGTCGTGGCCGAAGGGCTTCTCGATGACCACCCGGCTCCAGCTGTCGCCCTGCGGGTCGGCGAGCCCGGATTTGTGCAGCTGTTCGCACACCACCGGAAACGATTTGGGCGGAATCGCCAGGTAGAAGGTGTGGTTGCCGCCGACGCCGCGCTCGGCATCCAGCTTGTCCAGAGTCTCTGCCAGCCGGCTGAACCCGGCTTCGTCGTCGAACGCGCCCTGCACGAACCGCAACCCGTCGGCCAGCCGTTCCCAGTTCGCCTGGCGAAACGGGGTGCGGCAGTGTGCTTTGACGCTGTCGTAGACCTCTTGCGCGAACCTGTCGTGATCCCAGTCGCGGCGGGCGAAGCCCACCAGGGAGAAGGTGGGCGGTAGTAACCCGCGGTTGGCCAGGTCGTAGATCGCCGGCATCACCTTTTTGCGGGCCAGGTCACCAGTGACGCCGAAAAGCACCACGGCACAAGGGCCGGGGATCCTGGGCAGTCGCTTATCCCACTTGTCCCGCAGCGGATTGTGCCACTGGTCGGTGCCGGCGCCCTTGGAGTCCGCGGGGCTCATTTGTCAGCGGAACCGAGTTGTTTCTGTGTTTCGCTCAGCAGCTGACTCCAGGAGTCAATGAACTTCTCCACACCTTCGTCTTCTAGCACCACGAACACGTCGGTCAGGTCGATCCCGGCGGCCTCCAGCTTGTCGAACACTGCCTGGGACGCCGAAGCGGTGCCGCTGATTACGTCACCGGTGACGACACCGTGATCGGCAACGGCGTCCATCGTCTTCTCCGGCATGGTGTTCACGGTGTATGGAGCGACCAGTTCGGTGACATACATGGTGTCGGAGTAGGCGGGGTCCTTGACGCCGGTGGAAGCCCACAGCGGGCGCTGGACCCGGGCCCCATCGGCCTTGAGTGCCTGGAAGCGATCTCCGCTGTCGAAGACCTCTTGGTAGGCGGCGTAAGCGAGCCGCGCGTTGGCGACACCGGCCTGACCTCGCAACTCGAGTGCCACCTCGGGGCCGATCTTCTCGAGTCGCTTGTCGATTTCGGTGTCCACGCGGGAGACGAAAAACGATGCCACCGAGTGGATCTTGGACAGGTCGTGTCCGGCTTCGCGGGCCTTCTCCAACCCGGTCAGGTAGGCGTCCATTACCTCGCGGTGCCGCTCGACGGAGAAGATGAGCGTCACGTTGACCGAAATCCCTTCCGCCAGAGTGGCGGTGATCGCCGGCAGGCCGGCCTTGGTGGCCGGGATCTTGATCAGCAGATTCGGCCGGTCGACGATCTTCCACAGCTCGATAGCCTGCTGGATTGTCTTATCGGTTTCGTGCGCGAGCCGTGGGTCGACCTCGATCGACACCCGGCCATCGATTCCCTCGGAGGCTTCCCATTGCGGAGCCAGCACGTTGCATGCGTTGCGCACGTCGTCGGTGGTGACAGTGCGGATGGTGGCATCCACGTCGGCGCCGCGCTCGGCCAGCTCGGCGATCTGGGCGTCGTAGGCGTCGCCGTCCGCGAATGCCTTCTGGAAGATGGATGGGTTAGTGGTCACGCCGACAACACTCTTGGTGTCGATCAGCTCCTGCAGGTTGCCGGATTGCAACCGGTCCCGCGACAGGTCGTCCAGCCAAACGGATACGCCTGCAGCACTCAGCGCAGCGAGGTTGGGATTCTGACTGCTCATCTGAATCACCCTTTCTCAGTTATCAATTACCTGCTCCGCGGCAGCAGCGACGGCTTCAGCGGTGAAGCCGTACTCACGGAACAAAGTCTTGGCGTCGGCGGATTCGCCGTAGTGCTCGATAGAGACGATCTTGCCGGTGTCCCCGACAAGCTTGTGCCACGATTGCGCGACACCGGCCTCGACGGCCACCCGGGCGGACACCGACGGAGGCAGCACGCTGTCGCGATAGTCGTCCGGCTGGGACTCGAACCACTCGACACACGGCATCGACACCACCCGCGCGACAACGTCCTTGTCTGCCAACAACTTCTGCGCCTCAACCGCGAGCTGGACTTCGGAGCCGGTCCCGATCAGAACGACGTCGGGATCCTCACCGCCGTCGTCACCCAGAATGTAGCCGCCGCGGGCAACGCCCTCGACGTCGGTGCCTTCCAGCACCGGCAAACCTTGGCGGGTCAGGATCAGGCCCACCGGCCCACTGCCATTGCCGCGGGACAGGATTGTGCGCCAGGCGTAGGCCGTCTCGTTGGCGTCGGCAGGGCGAACCACCGAGAGCCGGGGGATGGCGCGCAGCGCCGATAGGTGCTCGATCGGCTGATGCGTCGGGCCGTCCTCACCGAGCCCGATGGAATCGTGGGTCCAGACGTAGATGGTGTCGATATCCATCAGAGAGGCCAGTCGTACTGCCGGGCGCATGTAATCGGAGAACTGCAGGAAGGTTCCGCCGTAAGCCCGGGTCGGGCCATGCAGCACGATGCCGGACAGGATCGCGCCCATCGCGTGCTCGCGAATGCCGAAATGCAGTGTGCGGCCGTACCAGTGCGCGGTGTAGTCCTTGGTCGAAATCGACGGCGGACCAAAGGAGTCGACGCCCTTCATGGTGGTGTCGTTGCTGCCCGCCAAGTCGGCCGAACCACCCCATAACTCGGGAAGTTTCGGCCCTACCGCGGACAGCACTGCACCGGACGCGGCGCGGGTGGCCAGCGCTTTGGACCCGGGCTCCCAGTGCGGGATGTCAGCGTCCCAGCCGTCGGGCAGTTGCTGCGCGAGCAACCGGTCCAGCAGCGCCTTGCGCTCGGGTTCGCGCTGCGCCCACGCCTCGAATTCCGGTTGCCAGCGGTCGTGGGCTTCTTTGCCGCGCGCCACCAGCCCGCGGGTGTGGGTGATGACGTCCTCGCGGACCTCGAACGTCTTGTCGGGATCGAATCCGAGAATCTTCTTGGTGGCGGCCACCTCGTCGTCGCCGAGAGCCGAGCCATGCGCCTTTCCGGTGTTCATCGCGGTCGGCGCGGGATAGCCGATGATGGTGCGCAGCGAGATGAACGACGGCCGGTCGGTGGCGGCCTTCGCGTTGGCGATGGCCTCCTCGATGCCGACGACGTTCTCGCCGCCTTCGACCTCCTGCACGTGCCAGCCGTAGGCCCGGTAGCGGGCCGCGGTGTCCTCACACAGCGCGATGTTGGTGTCGTCCTCGATCGAGATCTCGTTGTGGTCGTAGAACACGATGAGGTTGCCCAACTTCTGGACACCTGCCAGCGACGACGCCTCCGAGGTCACGCCTTCCTCGATGTCGCCGTCGGAGGCGATCACATAGATGAAGTGGTCGAACGGGCTGGATCCCGGTGCGGCGTCCGGGTCGAACAGGCCGCGCTCATAGCGCGACGCCATCGCCATGCCTACCGCCGATGCCAGGCCCTGGCCGAGCGGGCCCGTGGTGATCTCAACACCTCTGGTGTGCCTGAACTCCGGGTGCCCGGGCGTCTTGGATCCCCAGGTGCGCAGCGACTCGATGTCGGACAGCTCCAGACCGAAGCCGCCGAGGTAGAGCTGCAGGTAGAGGGTCAGGCTGGAATGCCCGCAGGACAGCACGAACCGGTCGCGGCCCAGCCAGTGCGGATCGCTGGGATCGTGGCGCATCGCACGCTGGAACAGGGTGTAGGCCAGCGGGGCCAGGCTCATCGCCGTCCCGGGGTGGCCGTTGCCGACTTTTTGCACCGCGTCAGCCGCCAGCACCCGGACGGTGTCGACAGCGACCGAGTCGATCTCGGCCCAGTCGTCGGGGTGGTGCGGTTGGGTCAGCGTGGAGATCTCTTCGAGTGTGGTCACAGATCCAATCCTTGGGTCATCAACGTGATCAGTGTCCAACCCTAGTGCCGGAGTGCCGGCGTTTGCAGTACTGGATCTTGGGTACTCGGTGCCGGCGCCCGCCAAAATGAAGAGTAGACGCCGCACACCTTGCGATTAGTCCCGTAGTCGGCAAATTCCGCGTAAATCGACCCTCGGGGACGGCCGCGGCCGTCCCGCGGTCTACCATCGTGTGTAGTAGATGCTGCGCGCTGCAGCGACCCCGAGGAGTTAATGCGTGAGCGTTCGCGGGCGCGTCGCGTCGAGCCGAGTACTCGGCACGGCGCTGACTTACCTGGCGCTGACAAAGCCGCGGGTCATCGAGCTGTTGCTGGTCACCGCGATACCCGCGATGCTGCTCGCTGAGCGCGGCACCGTGAATCCGCTGCTGATCTTCAACACGCTGATCGGCGGGATATTGGCCGCGGGTGGTGCCAACACGCTCAATTGTGTGGCCGACGCCGATATCGACAAACTGATGAAGCGGACCGCGCGCCGGCCGCTGGCCCGGGCCGCGGTGCCCAGGCGAAATGCCCTGGTGCTCGGGGTCGTGTTGGGTGTGGGCTCGTTCTTCTGGCTGTGGTGGACGACCAATCTGCTGTCGGGACTGCTGGCCGTCGCCACCATCGCGTTCTACGTGTTCGTCTACACGCTGCTGCTCAAGCGCCGTACGTCGCAGAACGTGGTGTGGGGCGGTGCGGCCGGGTGCATGCCGGTGATGATCGGGTGGTCGGCGGTCACCGGCACCATCGGCTGGCCGGCGTTGGTCATGTTCGCGATCATCTTTTTCTGGACGCCGCCGCACACCTGGGCGTTGGCGATGCGGTACAAGGACGACTACAAAGCCGCCGGCGTCCCGATGCTGCCGGCCGTGGCGACCGAGCGTCAGGTCACCAAGCAAATTCTGATCTACACCTGGCTGACCGTGCTGGCGACGCTGGCGCTGGCGCCGGCGGCCGGTTGGCTGTACGCAGCGGTCGCCGTGCTGGCCGGAGTGTGGTTCTTGGCGATGGCCCACCAGCTGTACGCCGGGGTGCGCGCCGGCGAGTCGGTCAAGCCGCTGCGACTGTTCCTGCAATCGAACAACTACCTGGCGCTGGTGTTCTGCGCGTTGGCGGTCGACTCGGTGATCGCATTGCCGACGTTGTTCTGAGCCGCTGGGCTCAGAAAGTCCAAAAAACGCGAGCCGCCCGCTCCGCCGCAGCAGGTTAGGGCAGCAACACAATCGAGCCGACGGTCTTGCGGCCCTGCAGATCCTGGTGGGCGCGGGCAGCTTCGGAAAGCGGATAGCGTTCGCTGACTTCGATAGTGACGGCGCCGCTGCCGATCACCTCGAACAGCTCAGCGGCCCGGGAGCTGAACTCCTCGCTGGTGCGGATGAAGTGGACCAGCGAGGGCCGGGTCAAAAACACTGACCCGGCGGCATTGAGGCGCTGCGGGTCGACGGGCGGGACGGGCCCGCTGGCGGCGCCGAACAGCGCCAGTGTCCCGCGGACGGCCAGGCTGGCCAGGCTGGCGTCGAAGGTGGTGGCGCCGACACCGTCGTACACCGCTGCCACTCCGACGCCCCCGGTGAGGGCTCGTACCTGCTGCCCGAACTCGGCGGGATCCTCGGGGTACCCGAGCACCTCATCAGCGCCGGCCGCCCTGGAAAGCCGCTCTTTCTCCGGGGTCGAGACGGTGGTGATGACCCGGCCGCCGAGGTGACTGATCCATTCGGTCAAGATCAGACCGACGCCGCCGGCGCCGGCATGCACCAGCACTGTGTCGCCGCGTTGCACCGGATACACCGACTTCAGCAGGTAGTGCGCGGTCAGTCCTTTGAGCATTACCGAAGCAGCGACGTCGGCGGTCACGCCGTCCGGCACTTTGGCGGTCAAAGACGCTAGCGCGGTGGAGAATTCGGCGTAGCCACCGGTCGCTGTCGCGGTGGCCACCCGGTCGCCGACGTTGAAACCGGCGACTCCCTCGCCCAGGGCGGCGACGGTGCCGGATGTCTCGGAGCCGATGATGAACGGCAACTCTCGCGGATATTGCCCGCTGCGGAAGTAGGTGTCGATGTAGTTGACGCCGATGGCATCGGCTTTGATCAGCAGCTCGCCATGGCCGGGGGTGGGCTGTGGCGTTTCGACGTACCGCAGAACCTCAGGGCCACCGGTTTCGGTGATTTCAATCGCGTGCATGTGACTATCATGCCCGGGCATGAAGCTCGCGCGGCCGGACATCTTCCACCCCCGCATCGTGTTGGCGGGTTGCCCGCAGCAAGTCGCCGGTGACGGCGACGACGCCGGGCTGGTGACCGCGCTGGGGCAGCGCGGACTACACGCACGCTGGTTGTCCTGGGACGATCCCGAAGTCGGCGGCGCCGATCTGGTGATTCTGCGGGCTACCCACGATTACGCCGGGCGGCTCGACGAGTTCCTGGCCTGGACCACCGGCGTGGCCAATCTGCTCAACGCGCCGGCCGTCGTCGCCTGGAATGCCGACCGGCGCTACTTGGGTGACCTGGCGCATCGGGGGGTGCCGACGGTGCCCGGTGAGGTCTTCGGGCCGGGCGACCGGGTGCGGCTGCCGCGCACTGGTCATGTCTTCGTCGGCCCGACGATCGGCAGCAGAACCCGCCTGTGCGCCGATGACGCTGATGGGTCCGCGGCCGCGGCCTATGTTGCCGAATTGCACAGGGCCGGCCACAGCGTGTTTGTTCAGCCCGGCGGTCCGGCTGCCGAGACAGCGTTGGTCTTTCTGGGTGGTGAGCCGTCGCACGCGTTCACCGGTGCCCTGGACGCATCAGACGCACTGGTCGCGGATGAGCCTGATTTCGAGATCTGGGATGTGGGCTCGGCCGCGCTGGCCGCGGCGGCAGCCCAAGTCGGCATCCACCCAACCGAGTTGCTCTACGCGCGGGCCCACGTGGCCAGCGATCCGCCCCGGTTGCGGGAACTGCAGTTGGTGGACCCGTCGCTGGGCTGGCGGCGGTTGGATGCGAGCACCCGTGATCTTGCTCAGCGCGAGTTCGCGCTTCGTGTGGAGTCAGCTTTGGAGCGGCTGGGGCTGGGCCCGCTCTCGCGGCGGGATTCGCATTGAGGCCCATAGCGCCGCGGTGGCCGCGGTGCACGCCGCGGCACCTGCCACGTGGACGGCGACCAGGGCGGCGGGCACTCCCGTGAAGTATTGCGTGGTGCCGACGGCGGCTTGGGCGCACACCAGCGCGAGCAACACGGTGAGCCGCAACCGGATTGCTCGGGACGCGCCGACGGCCAACAGCCCGAAGCCCAGCCCGACCAGCAGCGCCAGGTAGGCGACCAGCAGCGACGCGTGTATGTGCACCAGGGTGATGACCTCGATCTTGAGCCGTGGCACCGTCCGGTTGGGGCTGCGGTCGCCGGCGTGTGGGCCCGCCGCGGTTACCAGAGTGCCCGTGACCAGCACCGCGGCCAGATTCAGCGCGCTCAGCGCCGTGAGCACCCGCAGCGGCATGGCTACCTGGTCCCGGACCACCCGGTCATCGGGTTGGCCGACTTTGACGTACAGCAGCACCGACAGCCACACCATCGTCATCGATGTCAGTAGGTGGATGGCCACCGTCCACCACAGCAGCCCGGTGCGCACGGTGATGCCGCCGATTACCGCCTGGACCACCGTCGACACCGGCATCAGCCACGCGTAGACCAGCACCTCGGTGCGCCGGCGCGCCCGGGTGACGGCCAGCACGGCCAGCGCCGCGGCGATCACCACCGCGAAGGTGATCATCCGGTTGCCGAATTCGACCGCCTGGTGCACGCGCGGCACCTCGGCGACGGCCACCGGGGTGAAGCTGCCCGGAAAACACTGTGGCCAGGTCGGGCAGCCCAGTCCCGACGCGGTGACGCGGACGATCGCGCCAGTGACGGCAATACCACCCTGAGTGAGGATCACTGTTGCGGCGATGACTCGCTGGGTGCGCAAACTCGGGTCGGGGAGCAGGTCCACCAACCGCATCAGCACTCGTCCGACGGGCACCGCCCGATCGTAAGGCAATGAAAACTACGGCTTGTAGTACGGGACCGTCAGGTGAAGCGGAACCAGCGCAGCGCGGCCAGTGCCGCCACCGCGCCCCATGCCGTCAGGACGGCCACGCCGAACCAGTCCACCGACAGGGTCATGGCTTGCGCCAGCGCCTCGGTGAGCGCGCCGGACGGAGTCAGCCGGGCCGCCCATTTGACCGCTGTCGGGATCATCTTGGTCTCGAGGGTCAGCGCGCCGAGCCCGGCGAAGACGAACCACATCAGGTTGGCGACGGCCAGCACGATTTCGGCGCGCAGCGTGCCGCCGAGTAGCAGGCCCAGAGCCGCGAAGCCCGCAGTGCCCAACGCGATAACCGCCCCGCCCAGTGCCAGCGCCGCCAAAGCGGGTCGCCAACCGAGCGCAAACCCGATGGCGCCCAAGATGATCGCCTGCAAAAAGACGACGGCGACCACGGCCAGTGACTTGCCGGCGATGATTCCCCAGACCGGTAGCGGGGTAGCGCCGAGACGTTTGAGCGCACCGTAGCGGCGATCGAAGGCGACCGCGATGGCCTGGCCGGTGAACGCGGTCGAGATCACCGCCAGGGCCATGATTGCCGGGACGAAGGTGGCGGCGCGGTTCTGGCCGAACGACCCGAGTGGCAGCAGCGTGAGCCCGACCAGCAGCGTGATCGGGATGAACATGGTCAACAGCAGTTGTTCGCCGTTGCGCAGCAGCAGCTTCAACTCCAGGCTGAACTGTGCGGCGAGCATTCGCGGCACGGCATTGGGGCGCGGGTCGGGAGTGAAGGTGCCGGCCGGAAACAGCGGGCCATTCGCTTGCGTCTTCGTCGGCGTCACGGCCGCAACTTCCTTCCGGTGAGTTCCAGGAACAGATCCTCGAGGCTGCGTTGCTCTACCCGCATGTCGGTGGCCAGCGCGTCGATGCGGGCGCACCACGCCGTCACCGTTGCCAGCACCTGCGGGTCGACTGGGCCCTCGACCAGGTATTCGCCCGGGGTCACCTCGGTGGCCTGGTAGTCCTCCGGCAACGCGGCGGCCAGCAGCGATAGGTCAAGCCGCGGCGGTGCGCTGAACCGCAACTGGTCTTTAGCGCCGGCGCGCATCAGTTCTGTCGGGGTGCCGGCGGCCACCGTCACCCCGTTGTCGATGATGACCAGCCGATCGGCGAGTTCTTCGGCCTCCTTGAGCTGGTGGGTGGTCAGCACCACGGTCACACCGTCGCGGCGTAGCGCGTCGATCAGTTCCCACACCAGCAGCCGGGCCTGGGCGTCCATGCCCGCGGTGGGCTCGTCGAGGAACACCAGTTCGGGACGCCCGACCAGCGCACACGCCAGCGCAAGCCGCTGCTGCTGTCCGCCGGAGAGCCGTCGATAGGTGGTGCGGGCAGCCTCGGTGAGGCCCAGGGTGTCCAGTAGCCAGCGCGGGTCCAGCGGATCGGCGGCATAGGCGGCCACCAGGTCAAGCATTTCGCCGGCGCGTGCGGCCGGATAGCCGCCACCGCCCTGGAGCATCACCCCGATGCGAGCCCGCAACCGTGCGTTGTCCTTGATCGGGTTCAGGCCGAGGACCTCGATGGTGCCGGCGTCCGGGCACACGAAGCCCTCACACATCTCAACCGTCGTCGTCTTGCCTGCGCCGTTGGGGCCGAGCAGAGCCAGCACCTCGGCGGCGTGCACGTCCAGATCGAGGTTGGACACGGCGGTGTTCGACCCGTACTGCTTGCTTACCCCGCGCAGGCGCACGACTACTTCGGGCGCTTCAGGTACTTCGGGCACTTTGGCTACGTCGGGGATTTTGGCGGCCGAACTCACGTGGAGTCAGCGTAAGCGTCGGGTGCCCCCATCGGCCGCGGGGTCTGGCCGTTCGGCACCCGATCGGCGACGGCTTGCTTGTTCAGTTCCGGGATCTCAGTCGGTTTCTCGGTCGATTTTTCGGTCGGTAGGGGCCGCCACGGCAAACGGGTGTACGTCACCGCAATGAGCAGCGCCACGATGGTGGTGCTGGCCAGGGTGGCATCCACGATCTGGAACAGCGCGAAGCGGTCGCCGTTGGCCGTCGGGCCGAAGATGCCGACGACAATGGTGATGATGATCACCGCCTCCCGGAAGCCGGTGCGGGTTGCCCAGGCGGCCAGCGGAATGATGGCCCACATCAGATACCACGGCTGCACGACGGGAAACAGCAGCACGGTGATGCCCAGCGCGACGCCGAGGCCGCCGATTGGGTGCAGCCGGCCCCGGAAGACGGACAGCAACAGCCAGGTCACCATCACCATGATGATCAGCACCCCGATAAAGCGGGTCAGCGCCAGCACCGCGGTGGTGTGATCGCCCAGCCCCAGCAGAATCCCCACCTGCCCGGTGCCCAGAGCCAGCAGCGTGGGCGGCGACATCCAGCTGCGCACCACGTTGGCGGTGCCCAGCGTGAAGACCCAGCCGAGCCCCAGCCCGCTGGCCCAGCCGACGAAGGCCATGACCGCCAGCGACAGTCCCGCCATCCCGCCGCCGACCAGCAGCAGTGCTTTGATGGTGCCTCCGCAGCGGTAGGCCAGTGCCATCGCGACGAATCCCAGTGCCAGCAGCGAAGGCAGCTTGACCTGCGACGACAGCACGATCAGGACCGAACCCGCCAGCAGCATGCCCAACGGTTCCCAGTCTTTCGCAGCGGTGGGTCGCCACGACATCGGTATCAGGTGCGGCGAGTCAATGCCACGCAGCGCGAACTCGGCACCGGCGAGCATCAACCCGAGCATCAGCGCTTCGTTGTGGATGCCCGCGACCAGATGCATGATCAGCAGCGGATTGGCCGCGCCCAGCCACAGCGCACTGACCTCGGCGACGCCGCAGCGACGCGCCAGCCGCGGGGTGGCCCACACGATCAACGTCACACCGGCCAGGACCGCCAACCGGTGGCAGAGCACCGCGGCGACGATGTTCTCCCCGGTGAGCGCGGAGATGCCGCGCCCGATCCACAAGAACAACGGACCGTACGGGGCCGGCGTCTCCCGCCACAGGCTGGGCACCGAAAGGGTGAACACATGGCCAAGACCCAGGCCCGACGCAGGACCCACCCGGTAGGGGTCGAGTCCATCCCTCGAGATCTGGCTCTGGGCCAGGTAGGAGTAGACATCCTTGCTGTACATCGGCGGCGCGATCAACAGTGGCAGCATCCACAACAGCAGGGTGCGATCCAGCTCGCCGCGCGACATCTGCCGCTTGCCGAGCGTGAATCGCCCCAGCATCAACCAGGCCAGTGTCATCATGACCGCCCCGGTGGTGGTCATCGTCAACGACACCGTCTGGATCCGCGACGGCAGATTGAGCAGCCGGACCCCGAAGGTGGGGTCTTGGACGACGGGCCTGGCCCCGGCGCCCAGGGCGCCGATCGCCATCAGGACGGTGCCGGTGGCGCCGAACAGGCGGGTGCGCGCCAGTGCGGTGACCTCGGCAGCGTTCAGCGGCGAGCCCACCGGCTGCTCGTCGCCGTGCAAGCTGGCGATCGACGAGCTCAGCGTATGGTGGCGGGCTGCCATCAGAGCAGCGTAGCCGCATGTCGAAAACGGCTGCGCCGATCGTTGCGGTGTGACCAGCGCAACTGGTACAGAGGGCACCCTTGCTGGACCGATTGCAGGAATTGCGTCACACTGGTGTTGTGAAATTCAGCTCGGACCTGGGTGCAGCTGCTGGCGCTTCCGCGGGCGCTTCTGCAGCTTCTGCTGTGGTGCCGGATGGTCACACCCGCGGCGCCATCGTGCGCTTGCTGCTGGAGTCCGGATCGATCACCGCCGGTGAGATCGGCGACCATCTGGGCTTGTCGGCCGCCGGTGTGCGGCGTCATCTCGACGCGCTGATCGAGGCGGGCGACGCCGAATCGGTGGCCGCCGCGGCATGGCAGCAGGTTGGACGCGGGCGGCCCGCGAAGCGTTACCGGCTCACCCCGGCCGGCCGGGCCAAGCTCGACCATTCCTACGACGACTTGGCGGCGGCGGCGATGCGGCAACTGCGGGAAATCGGCGGGGAGGACGCGATTCAGACGTTTGCCCGGCGACGCATCGACTCCATCTTGGCCGGTGTTCAGGCAGCCGGCAGCGCCGCCGAAGCAGATATCGAGGCGGCCGCCGAGCGGGTCGCCGGCGCGTTGACCAAAGCCGGCTACGTCGCCACCACCACGCGGGTGGGCGGGCCCATCCACGGTGTGCAGATCTGCCAGCATCATTGTCCGGTGTCCCATGTCGCCGAGGAGTTTCCGGAGTTGTGTGAAACTGAGCGGCAGGCCATGGCCGAGGTGCTCGGCACCCACGTGCAACGATTGGCGACCATCGTCAACGGAGACTGCGCCTGTACAACTCACGTTCCCCTGACACCGGCGCCCAGCCCGCGCCCACACACCACGAGTATCAAAGGAGCGTCCGTATGACACTCACGCCAGAGGTCAGTAAGACCGCTGCCGAGCCGCTGACCCAGAAAGAGGCAATAGCCTCCCTGGGTACGTACGGCTATGGCTGGTCGGACTCCGACGTCGCCGGCGCCAGCGCGCAGCGTGGGCTCTCCGAAGCGGTTGTGCGCGACATCTCCGCCAAGAAGAACGAGCCCGAGTGGATGCTGCAGACCCGGCTGAAGGCGCTGCGGATCTTCGGGCGCAAGCCGATGCCGGGTTGGGGGTCCGACCTCAGCGGCATCGACTTCGACAACATCAAGTATTTTGTGCGGTCCACCGAGAAGCAGGCCGCGACATGGGATGAGTTGCCGGACGACATCCGCAACACCTATGACCGGCTGGGCATCCCGGAAGCAGAGAAGCAGCGGCTGGTGTCTGGTGTCGCGGCCCAATACGAATGCGTGGCCGGTGAAACCTTGGTGTGGACCGCCAACCGTGGGCAGGTCCCGATCAAGGAAATCGAGTTCGGCGATCGGGTGTTCGCCTACGACGAGGACGCCGAACGATTCGTTGTGGCACCCGTTAAGGCGTCGGCGCAGACCGACACCCGGCTCACCTATGCAGTCAAGACGACGCGGCGCAGCATCCGCGCGACCGACAACCACCCGATGCTTGTTCTGCGTGACGAGCGTAAGGACGGCCGGCAGCGTGCTCGGTATGCGCGACGGTGGGTGACTGTCGGCGAGATCAAGGCGGGCGACTTCATCGCAGTGCCGCGCACTGTCCCCGATTTCGGTGTTGCGGCTGAACTTCCCGGCATCGCCGGGTTCGCGACTCCTGCGGCGAGTTCTGTCGATCTGATGTGGCTGCTGGGCTTGTATATCGGCGACGGCAACCTGCATCTTTCGGGGAGGACCTATCGGATGCAGTTGGCCATTCCCGCCACAGATGTCGAGCTGCGCGCTGAGCTGACCCGGGTCATCAAGGAGCTTTTCGGGCTGCGTTGCATCGAAGCTGACGAGTACCGCATCGTGGTCAACTCGAAGGCACTGACCGAGTGGATCGTAGCGCTGGGCTTCGGCGGACTCTCGCTGACGAAGCATGTGCCCGACTGGGTCTACGGTTTGCCCCGCGATCAACGCCTGGCCTTTCTCGGCGGGTGGGTCGACGCCGACGGCTATGTGGAACCGGCGAGCAGCGGTTCAATCCTGCTGACCTGCGCCAACGAAGCGTTACTCGGGCAGGCCCGCGAATTGGCCGAACTGTCCGGTCTCCGCACCGGCGGGCCGTGGTCATTCACCCAGCCCAACCGGCACGCGCCGGACCGCATCCAAATCGCTTGGCGGCTAGGAATTTCCGGTGACTTTGAGCGCCTCGGATGCCGCAATCCCAAGCGGACCGACCGCTTCGGCCGCCGCCGTTACATGCATTCGTCCAATGCCGCGCATGGGACGACGATTCGGGCACACGTCAACGAATGGCTCGGCTTTGAACGGGTCAAATCCATCGAACCTTTCGCCGTCGAGCCGGTGTACGACATCGAGGTCGACGGACCACACAATTTCGTCGCCGAAGGTCTAGTGGTGCACAACTCCGAAGTCGTCTACCACCAGATCCGGGAGGACCTGGAAGCCCAGGGTGTCATCTTCCTGGACACCGACACAGCGCTGCGTGAGCACCCGGACATCTTCAAGCAGTACTTTGGCACCGTCATCCCGGCCGGGGACAACAAGTTCTCCGCGCTGAACACGGCGGTGTGGAGTGGCGGATCGTTCATCTACGTCCCGCCCGGGGTGCACGTCGACATTCCGCTGCAGGCTTACTTCCGGATCAACACCGAGAACATGGGCCAGTTCGAGCGGACGCTGATCATCGCCGACGAAGGTTCCTACGTGCACTACGTAGAGGGCTGCACCGCTCCCGTTTACAAGTCGGATTCACTGCACTCGGCGGTGGTGGAGATCATCGTCAAACCCAATGCGCGCGTGCGCTACACCACCATCCAGAACTGGTCGAACAACGTCTACAACCTGGTCACCAAGCGGGCCCGCGCCGAAGCCGGCGCCACCATGGAGTGGATCGACGGCAACATCGGGTCGAAGGTGACCATGAAGTACCCGGCGGTTTGGATGACCGGCGAGCACGCCAAAGGTGAGGTCCTCTCAGTGGCATTCGCCGGCGAAGACCAGCACCAGGACACCGGCGCCAAAATGCTGCACCTGGCGCCCAACACGTCGAGCAACATCGTGTCCAAGTCGGTGGCCCGCGGCGGCGGCCGCACTTCCTACCGCGGCCTGGTGCAGGTGAACAAGGGTGCGTACGGTTCCAAGTCGAGCGTGAAATGCGATGCGCTGCTGGTGGATACGATCAGCCGCAGCGACACCTACCCGTACGTGGACATCCGCGAGGACGACGTCACGATGGGCCACGAGGCCACCGTGTCCAAGGTCAGCGAGAACCAGCTGTTCTACCTGATGAGCCGTGGGCTGACCGAGGACGAGGCAATGGCGATGGTGGTGCGCGGTTTCGTCGAGCCGATCGCCAAGGAGCTGCCGATGGAGTACGCGCTGGAACTCAACCGGCTGATCGAGCTGCAGATGGAGGGCGCGGTCGGATGACCCGCGCCGGCGACGATGCAGAGCGCAGCGATGAGGAGGAGCGGCGCAGATGGCCCGCGCCGGCGACGATGCAGAGCGCAGCGATGAGGAGGAGCGGCG
>Ga0209693_10000271_pt1 | contig 20562 bp, 22 predicted proteins | sample HubBroMetageWRM3_FD_188345 | JGI IMG/M metagenome (GOLD analysis project Ga0209693, IMG submission 188345) | Warmed soil microbial communities from the Hubbard Brook experimental Forest, New Hampshire - Hubbard Brook CCASE Soil Metagenome WRM 3... | ecosystem: Environmental > Terrestrial > Soil... | reverse complement strand
CTACGTGGAATCCGGCGGCGCGACGATCGTCCGCGTCAACCCGAACGGGACGCATCTCGAGGCAGCGACCAATCAGACCGTCAGCCAGCAGCTCTCCGGCCCGGCAGCGGTCCAGGCGATCAGCGTCCTCGGCAGCCAGCTCTTCGTGATCCACAATGCCGGGCAGGGCCTGGACTCCACGTCGCAGACCTACGACGCGACGACGCTGGCTGGGCCGCAGAACAGCGCACCGGGAGTCGCGGGCAGCAACCACGCCGTCGAGACCCTCGCCGGGCCGATGGACCTCAGCGGGCAGGACGGGTCGGCGTGCTCGGGCAAGGGCTGCGTGGGCCGCTACAACGTCGCCACCGGTGCGGTGACCGACGCCGTCACCTATCCCGCGAGCACCCACCTCGGCCTGCTGCTCGGCCCCTATCCGACAGTCATCCTCTTCCCGTCGAGCGGCAAGGTGGTCCTGGAGCGGATCGGCTGACTCAGGCTGAGGCGCATCATGGGTGATATGGAGGTCGTCACGACGGGCGACCGTCATGATCTCGATGGGCAGGCCAGGGATGCGCTCCGCGCCGTCTGGCCAGAGTTCATCTTCCACGACCCGGTCGTCCCGGAATACCTCGGCCGGGTCGAGACATACTTCCCGCAATTCGATGTGCTGCTCCTCGACGACGGCCAGGTGGTGGCCGGAGGCTGGGGAGTGCCCATTCAATGGGACGGAACGGTAGGCACCCTGCCGGACGGCTACGACGGCGCATTGGTCAGCGCGGTAACCGAGCACGAAGACTCAACCCCGGCCGACACGCTGTGCATCATGGCCGCGGCGGTCAAAGCCGATCGGCAGGCCGGCGGGCTGGCGGGGAAGGCGCTCACCGCCCTCCGGGAGCGGGCGATCGCCGCTGGCCTCGAGCGCGTCGTCGCACCGGTCAGGCCAGCCCTGAAGAGCCGGTATCCATTGGCACCCATGGAAAGCTTCGCCCGCTGGACGCGCGGCGACGGCCTGCACATCGACCCGTGGATCCGCACGCACCAGCGACTCGGAGCCAGCATCCTCGCGCCCGCGCCGCGTTCCATGATCATCACTGGCACCGTCGCCGAATGGGAAGCCTGGGCGGCGATGGCCTTCCCCGAGACTGGACAGTACGTCGTGCCGGATGCACTGGACCTGGTCACCATCGACCACGAACAAGACCGCGGCACGTACGCCGAAACCAACCTGTGGATGCGCCACGCGTAATCGTCAGCCAGGGTGACGGCACCCGTAGCCGTTACCAGGGGACAGGGCCGCGATCGTTGCGGTATTCGCCGCTTGGGCCGTCGTCGCCGAGTGTCGCGAACTCCACTATGACCTTGGCGCCTTCGCTGACGGTCCGGGTGCCCTGCCCGCGGTTCATGTCGGTGGCGACGTACCCGGGCGTGACCGCGTTGATCTTGATATGCGCTAGCTGCGGGTCGGCGGCGAACGCCCGTGCGTACTGGAGGGTGAGCATGTTGAGGGACGCCTTGGAGGTCGAGTACGCGATGCGGTGAGCCGCGTCACCGCCGAAGTCGGTGCCGTCGGCCGTCAGCGACAGCGAGCCGGTGGTGCTGGACACGTTCACGATCCGCGGATGCCCCGAGCGGCGGAGCAGTGGCAGCAGTTCGTGCACCATCGTCACCACGCCGAACAGGTTGACCTCGCAGGCCGCGCGGATATGCGACGCGGTGAGCTCCGGAGCGGCGGCCTCCACGTTCACCCCGGCATTGTTGACGAGCACGTCTAGGCGCCCATGCGTGCTGCCGATCTCGCTCGCGACGGAGTGAGCGCTCTGCGGGTCGGTCACGTCCAGGCGCACGGCGGCAGCTGAAAGCCCGCGGTCGGTGATCTGCCGAGCCCCAGCGGCGCCGGCCTCAGCGTCGCGGCAGCCGACTAGCACGTGCATGCCCAGCTCCGCGAGCCGGAAGGCGGCCTCGCGGCCGAGCCCGCGGTTGGCTCCGGTGATCAGCGCGATGCGGCCGGCGTGCGGTGCGACGTCCGGGGTCATCCTTCATCCTTACAGGTGATCCCGGACGATCCCAGGCGTCACCCCCGGATGGCGGCCTGGCCGCGGGCGGTGCCCGGCTGGCCGCTGCCCAGGACTCGTCATCGTGCCCTCAGACCGGACGTCAGACGTTTCCGCGGAAACGTCGTGAGGAGTTGCCTGCCGGTCGTTCGCGTGTGTCTCCGCGGAGGCGCCGAGCTCGGAGTTCAGCCGGTGCTCCACCGGTGAACTCAGCTAAGCCGTTTCGGTCGGCTGGACACGCGATAAGCGGACCTGCGTGCGGCCTTGGCGATCTGCTTGCCAGGGTGATGTTTGCCTATCAGAGTCAGCACGGCGGCAGCATCAGGGTGGGAGGACACCGAGATAAGGTCAAACGCCTGTTGCTCCTGGCCGGCCGGGATCGCGTCGCGCATCTGTTGCTGCAACTCGTCCGGGTCGCCGGACGTGGCCGCCAGCGTGTCGGTGAGCATCCAGGCGAGGTCGGCGGCCTCAGGCTCCAGGCCGGGCAGCACGGTGACTCCCGGCTCGCCGCCGGCGATCTCGGTCAGGGCGATCTTCGCATACGGCCGCAGCTCTGCTCGGGCTAGTGCGTCCCGCCAGGCGGGCTCGGCGACCGCACCCAGCTTCTGCACGGCTGCGACCGCGAGCAGCCGCTCGACGGGGTCCCCATCGCTCGCGGCCGCGAGCAGCTCACCGGCAGCGACGTCCGGGGCGCGCAACCGCAGCCACGCCGCAATCTCGGCATCGAATTCCTCCTCGGGGAGGTCTGCCGCAGCCAGCAGTTCCGGAGCGGTCATCTGGTCGGACGGCGGGAGCAGCGGGATCTCCACGTCGTCCTCGATGAGCAGCTCTCGCATCGCCCAAGCGCCCAGCGGGGTCAGCCGCGCTACTGGTCCCTCGACGCCCTCGTCCGAAGCCTGGTCCGGCAGCGAGATCGCACTCAGCTCCCGCAGCATGCCCAGCAGGTACTCACCGGGATCGCCGTGCGCCTGGGTCCACGCCTGCCAGTCGTCTTCCGCCTGGCCCGGCGCCAGCTCGTCCGTGGCGATTTCGCGGATCAGCTCGGAGGCTTCGCGAATGGGCAGGCCTTTGCCCCCGGCCAGGAACAACAACACCATCAGGGCCCAGCCGACGCCACTGAAGTCGAGCAGCCCGCCCACACGGTCGTCGAATTCGGCATCGTCCTCTAGCCGGTTGACCACGGACGGGAGCGTCGTGGACCAGACGTCCAGGACCTCCTCGTCCGTCCCGCCCGGCCAGAGAGCCATGTCCGCGCCCGGCTCCGCGCGGTCGCCTGCGAGATCCAGATCCAGGAAGCCAGCGTCCATGGCGGTGTCCCACAGCTGGGCCAGCTCCGGTACGTCGCGCATGCTCGTTACAGCAGCCGGTTCCGGCATCCCCGGCAGCGGCTCGGGACCCCTGTCGGCCTTGCCCGGAACCTGAATGCCGAGTGCGTGCGCCGCAGCGATCGTGTCCTGAGCGGTCAGCTCTAGCTGCTCGGGGATGTCGCGGCCAGGAGCGAGCCAGTCTACGAGGCCACGTGCCCGCCCGAGCAGCGGAGCCGCCCTGCTCATTGCGGCCAGCTCCGGCTCGGGAGGCAGGCGTATCGCCGGCAGCCGGTCCGCCAGCCCGAAGGCCTCCTTCAGGCTGAAGTCGTCATCGCCTAGGTCGAAATCGTCCTCCAGATCGAAATCCTCGAGGTCATCGTCATCCCAGTCCTTTGGGCTCGCGACCGCGTCGGCGAACCTTGGCGCTGCCTCGTCCAGCTCGCGCCCGAGCCGATTGGTGGCCGTGGGGGCGAGCGCGCCGGTCTCGGCCAAGAATGTCAGCAGGTCGCGCAGGGCCGGGACGGTGCCGGCCGTTCCCCCGGCGTCAGGAGCGGTCACCTTGCGCGGATAGACCAGCAGCAACAGCTCGCTAAGGTCGCCGGGGCCAAGGTCGGCGGGGTCGTCCACGCCGATGTGATCGCGCAGCAGGCCGAGCAGCAGCCGCAGTTCCTCGGCGTCCGTGTCGAGGTCGCCGCTCAGCTTCTGCGGGGCTTCGCGTGCCCAGCGGGTAAAGGCCTGCAGCGTCGCGTTGACCGGGTCCCTCGCCACGGCGATCACCCTAGCCGCGGCGGCGACGGCACCCGCACTGTCTCGCTCATTTCGGGTGCTCCGGCGTCACCCGTTCTGGGTCAGGTGCCAGCGGACGATGCAGAAGCCGTGGCGCAGCGCGGCGCCGAGGGCGTCGGGGTCGAGACGCCCGTCGGGGCGGCGCGGGATCGGGATGAACCTGGTGGCCCGCGGGTTCTTTTCGGCGATCACGCCGAGCAGCCGCTCCACCTCGGCGGGGTCGGTGACCAGTTCCGGCCGGGCCGTCGCCAGGTGGCCGCGCAGCCGGATCTGGACGGGGCGTTCGCCGGCCAGGTTGAGCGTCCAGCGGCCGCCGCCGGGAGTAAGCAGCACGTCGCCGTCGCGCACGTAGCTGACCGGCTGCCGGTAGGGTTTCCCGCTCTTGCGGCCGGTGTAGAAGATGAGCATCAGGCTCGCGTTGATCGGCGTCGCGAACGGCAGGCTGAGCACCGCCCGCATGGGCACGTTGACCCCACGCATGATCTGCGCGCGGCGCCGCATCGCGGCTTGGTTCACTGCCATGACCGGACTCCTTGCTAGGGATGGCTTGACGATGGGGTGAGGATTTCCATGAGGTGGCCGTTCGGGTCGCGGAAGTAAGCGCCGCGGGCGCCGTTCACGTTGGCGTAGACCTCGCCGGGCCGGCGGCAGGCGGGGTCGGCGTAGTACATGACGCCCTGGTCCCTGATCCGGCCGAAGGCGGCCTCGAACTCGTCGTCGTCCAGCTTGAACGCGTAGTGGTGCTCGTCGACGTGGTCGTAGTGATCGAAGTCCAGGCTGACCCCGTTGGCCAGCGTGACCGGGGTGAAGTGCGCCAGCGGCGGGTCGACGGGCAGCCCGAGGATGTCGGCGAGGAACTGCGCCGAGCCTCGAGGGTCGTGCGCGGGGACGATGGTGTGGTTCAGTTCGACGGCCATTGCTGGCTCCCTTCGGGTTAGCGGCCCATGCGGGCGTAGGTGCGGGCGGCGAGGAGCGCGAACACGACCAGCAGGCCGCCGCTCCACGCCAGCGAGATGAGGACATCGTGTGCTGCGGGGCCGCCGAGGATCAGCGCCCGCTCGGCGTTGACCAGGGCGTCGACCGGCTGATGAGTGCCGAACGCCTGCAGCCAGCCGGGCATGGCCGTGGACGGGACGAAGGCGGCGGAGGTGAAGACCAGCAGGAACAGCACGGGCACTGCTGCCGCCTGGGCCGCTTCGGGGTCGCTGACCCGCAGGCCGAGGGAGGCGAAGCCCCAGGAGATCGCGTATCCGAACGCGATCACCAGGCCGAGCGCGGCGAGGAGGGCGCCAGCGCCGTGCGGGCTGCGGAACCCGGCGGCGAAGCCGACGCCGATCATCACTGCTACCACTAGCAAATTGCGGGCCAGGTCGGCGGCGGTCCGGCCGGCGAGCACGGCGATCCGGGCCATCGGCAAGGTGCGGAAGCGGACCAGGATGCCGGTGCGCACGTCTCCGGACAGCCCGACCGCGGTGCCGACCGCGCCGAACGCGACCGTCTGCGCGAAGATGCCGGGCATCAGGAAGTCCACGTAGTTCGTGCCGGGCACGTGGATCGCGCCGCCGAACGCGTAGCGGAACAGCAGCACGAAGATCACCGGCTGGATGACGGAGAACACCAGCGCCTGCGGAGTGCGCAGCTGTGTCAGCAGGTTGCGCCAGGCGACATCGGCGGTGTCCGAGACTGCGTCGCCGACCGTTCTGGCCGCCGCCGCAACGCGGCTGGCCGCGGGCTGGCGCGACGTTATTGCGATCGTGCTCATGCTGCTTCGCCTCCACGGGTCAGGGAGAGGAACACATCGTCCAGGGTGGGTTCGCGGATCTCGACGGACACGGGATCGGGCGCGCGGCCGTCCAGGACTCGCAGCATGCCGGTGAGCTCGCCGGAACCGGCGGCCGACCGGACCTGGATGCCGGCGCCGGCGCGTTGCGGCTGGTAGCCCGTCGAGGTCAGCGCGTTCTGGGCCGCCTGAGCGGCCTCTTGCGTACCAAAATCCAGGTGGAAGACGGCGGTGCCGAGCCGCGCCTTCAGTTCTGCGGGGGTTCCGGTGTCGGCCACCCGCCCGCCGGAGATGATCACCACCTGGTCGGCCAGCGCGTCGGCTTCTTCCAGGTACTGCGTGGTCAGCAGCACGGTGGTGCCGGAGCCCGCGAGGTCGCGGACCGAGTCCCACAGCGCGAAGCGGCTCTCCGGGTCCAGGCCGGTGGTGGGCTCATCGAGGAACAGCACCGCGGGCCGGTGCAGCAGCGCGGCGGCTACGTCGAGCCGCCGCCGCATCCCGCCCGAGTAGCCACGCACGAGCCGGTCGGCCGCCGCGTTCAGGCCGAAGCTGCCGAGCAGTTCGTCGGCGCGGACCCGGGCCTGCCTGCGGCCCAGCCGGGACAGCCGCCCGATCAGCCTCAGGTTCTCCCGTCCGGTCAGGTTGGGATCCACGGCCGCGAACTGGCCCGCCAGGCCGATGACACGGCGTACCTGCGCCGCCTCCGTCACCACGTCGAGTCCGGCCACGGTCGCGCGGCCGGCGTCGGGGCGCAGCGAGGTGGTGAGGATGGAGACAGTGGTGGTCTTGCCCGACCCGTTCGGCCCGAGCAGCCCGAGCACGGTTCCGGCGGCCACCGCCAGGCTCAGCCCGTCCAGCGCCTGCACGTCGCCGAAGGCCTTCCGGAGGCCGTTCGCCTCAACTGCGGGTTCGCTCATCATGCAGCTAAGATTAGATGCCTAAGGATTAGATGTCAATCAGTTAGACGTCGAGGCTTTGTGGTATGCTGGCCAGCGTGCCAGCACCATTTCCGCTCCCGATCGGGCTCCGCCTGACCCAGTCGGCCCGCGCCGTGGAGCGCGCGTTCGACGAGGCGCTCGCCCAGGCGGGCGGCACCCTGCCGGTCTGGCTGATCCTGCTCAACCTGAAGATCCACAAGCCCGACAACCAGCGGGAACTGGCGCAGGCGGTGGGGGTGCGCGAGGCCACGCTGACGCACCACCTGAACGGCATGGACGCCCGCGGGCTGGTCACCAGGACCCGGGACGCATCCAACCGGCGGGTCCAGGTCGTCGCGCTCACCGAGGCAGGCGAGGCGGCGTTCCTGCGCCTCCGGGAAACCGCGATGGCCTTCGACGCCAAGCTGCGGGCGGGCCTCGACGACGCGGACCTGGCGACGCTCAGCGCCCTGCTCGGCCACCTGGCCGCGAACGTCGGCGCGGAAGAAGAGGCGCCGCCCTGGGCCGGCGCAGCCGACCGCCGCCCGTCGTAACAACCACGCCGACGGGAAATGCCGGCGCCCGTCAGTACCGTGCCCCGCGTGAGTGGCATAGGTAACGTATTGGTGCAGGGCAGATGGCGCGATCGTGATGCTGACCGTGTTCTATAAGACCCGCCAGCACGACCAGCGGCAGATAGACCGCGCTGTCCGAACGCAGAAGGCGTGCGAGCGCGACCACCGCCGCCCGGCGGAATGGATCTACGAGAGGCAGGTGTGATGACCGGCTACCACACCCGCTGGGTCCCGTCGGCTGCCGAGGCTGACGACCCTGAACGCGTCGCGATCCGTGAAGCCCTGGCGTTCGGTAAGGCCGTGTACGACCGGCGCACTGCCATGTCGATGACTGTCGCGGAACTCGCTGTGGGCGCAGGAATGACCATCGACGAGGTGGAGTGCATCGAGGAAGGCGGCACCGAGCCCACTGTCGCCCTGTTGCGCCGTCTCGCTGCTGCCCTCAACGCAGATGTTCGCCTCACTTCGGGCCACGACCTTGGCTCCGTCGGTTTTGAGACCCACGCCGCCTGACTAGGTCGGCACTGACGACCTCTACGCACCTCACTGATGGCTAAGCCTTTTGAGGCGATGCGTCCCTGGCCGCGGCCGTGATCTCGCGCGCGACCTCGCCCGGATGGTCCAGGGGCAGGAACGTGCGGCCGCCCGGGACCGTGGCCAGGCTGCCACCCGGGAATGCCTCGCTCAGCCGGCGTCCGAGCTCCGTCCGGAAGAACGGGTCGGCCTCTCCCCACAGGACCCGCACCGGCCCGGTGAACTGGCCGAAACGGCTGGCCGCGTCGAGCAGGACACGCGGATGCACGCCCCTGGCGAGCTTGGCGAGGTCGCGGCGGATGGCCTTGTCGGCCAGCGGCTCGATCCAGCCGAGGGTCAGCCTGGGGTCGAGGCGGTTGCTACTGAGCAGCCCGTAGGCGAGCGGGCCGTGCCGCATCACTTTCCGGCGGAGCCCGGGGACCAGGCTCGCGACCAGCCCGGGATGGCGCAGGGCATAGAAGAGCGGCGCGAAGGCCCGGGGCGGGAACGTGCCGAACGCATCGCAGTTGGTCAGGACCGCGGCGCCGATCCGGCTGGTGTCCGCGCCGAGCATGACCTGGCAGATCGCCCCGCCGGTGTCGTTGCCGACGAGCGTCACGTCAGTGAGGCCGAGCGTCTCGATGAAGTCGAGCAGGAGCGCGGCGATTCCCTGAGGTGAGAGGTCGGCGTCGGCGTTCATCGGCTGCTGGTGCGACCCGAACGGGAGCGTCGGCGCGTAGCTGCGGACGCCTTCGGCGGCCAGGCGTTCGGCGACGGGGCCCCAGAGCTGGCCGTCGACGAGAACCCCGTGCACGAACACGACCGGCGGGCTGGAACTTGATTCGGGCCCGGCGGCGCGATAGGCGAGCTTGCCCTGCGGGAGGTCGGCCACTGAGAGGTCTGCGTAAGCGTGATCGGTTGTCATGGAATAAAACATACAGTCAGTACGTATGTTTGTCGAGAGCGGTATCGTACGGCCAGGCGATGATGTGGAGACCCACGCAATGACGTCCCAGACTTCGGCCGCGCCACGGGCGCGGCGCACGCAGGCCGACCGTTCCGCCGCCACCCGTGACGCGCTGATAGCGGCGGCGCGCCGGCTGTTCGCCGCGCAGGGCTTCGCGGAGGTGCCGGCCGACGCGATCGTCGCCGAGGCAGGGGTCACCCGCGGGGCGCTGTACCACCAGTTCGCGGACAAGACCGCGCTGTTCGGCGCGGCCCTGGAGGCGGTCGAGGCCGACATCGCCAGGAGGCTGGCCGAGGACGTGGCCGCCGCCGGGATCTCGGACCCGGTCGACGCCCTGCGCCATGCCGTGCGGAAATGGCTGGAGATCTGCGTCGAGCCGGAGATTCACCGCATCGCGCTCATCGACGGGCCGTCGGTCCTGGGCTGGGGTCGCTGGCGGGAGGTGTGCCGGCAGCATGTGTTCGGGCTGGTGCAGGCGCTGCTGGCGCAGGGGATCGAGGCCGGGCGCATCCGTACGCAGCCTGCGGCGCCGCTCGCGCACGTGTTCATGGGGGCCGGTGACGAGGCCGCCCTGTACGTCGCGGAAGCGGCAGACCGCACGCGGGCCCGGGCAGAGATGATCGAGGTCCTCGACCAGCTGCTCGAAGGCGTGACCGCCTGAGAGGATCATCTAGTCTGCGGATGTGTCCGACGATGCTGAGTGGGACGTTGCCGTCATCGGGGCTGGCCCGGCAGGTCTCTCCGCGGCGAGTGCCGCTGCCCGTTCCGGGGCCCGGACGGTCGTGCTGGAGCGCGCCGAGCATCCCCGGTACAAGACGTGCGGCGGTGGACTGATCGGCACGTCGCTCGCAGCCGTCAATGGCCTGACGGTTCCGGTCCGCGACGAGATCTACGCCGCAACGGTCACGCTGCACAACAAGCACGGGTTCACGCGGCGGGAGCCTTCCCCGATCCTGGCCATGGTCACGCGGGAGGAGTTCGACGATGCGCTTCGCCGCCAGGCCGTATCGGACGGCGCGAAACTGCTACAGCGGTCCCTTGTCCGGGAGGTAAGCCAGGACCGGGGCTGCGCGCGGGCAAGGCTCGCCGACGGAACCACCGTCACTGCCCGGGTCATGGTCGGCGCCGACGGTTCGGCCAGCGTGACCGCGAGGCACGTCGGCGTCACCCTCGGGCAGGTCGATCTGGGGCTGGAGGCTGAGGTAGCCGTCCCGCCAGAGGTACAGCAGCTGTGGCGGGGCCGGGTGCTTCTTGACTGGGGGCCGATCCCCGGCTCGTACGCCTGGATCTTTCCCAAGGATGACCGGCTTACGGTAGGGGTGATCGCGGCGCGGGGCACGGGTGACGGCACGCGAAGGTACCTCCAGGACTTCCTCGATCACCACGGCCTGGCATCGTTTGCGAAGGTCCAGGATTCCGGGCACATCACGAGATGCAGAACGGGGACTTCCCCGCTGCGAAAGGATCGCGTGCTCGTTGCCGGTGACGCGGCGGGCCTGCTGGAGCCGTGGACACGGGAAGGGATCAGCTTCGCCCTGAGATCCGGCGCTCTCGCTGGGGCGACAGCGGCTCAGGCAGCAAGGGGGCCCGGTCCGGCGGAAGTGGACCAGACCCTGGACGGGTACACCACGGCGATCAACGCCGCCCTCATCCCGGAAATGCTGGCCGGCTATCGCCTGCTGTCGGCCTTCAACCGTCACCCCGGTGCGTTCCACCGTGGGCTCGAGACCCCGAAGGGCTGGCGCCTCTTCGTCAGATTCTGCCGGGGCGAGGACTCGTGGGCCGATGTGCTGCGGCATCGATCAGCCCGCCTCGCGCTCGGCTTGCTGTCCGTCGTGTGACAGCGATGCAGGCCGGCCTGTCGGTGCCGCGTGTCAGGGTGAGGAGATGGACAAGCTCAGCACGCAGGAGATCCTCGACGCGCGGCTCGACGACTGGCGCAAGCTCGCACAGGGACTGCACGCGCGCTACCGGGTCAAGGATTTCACGGCCGCCGCGGCGTTTGCCGCTGCGATCGCGGAGGCCGCCGCGGCCGATGGCCACCAGCCCGACCTCAAGATGACCCACGACGTGGTCGATCTCTCGCTGTACACGCGCGAGGACGGCTTGTGGATCACCGAGAAGGACATCGCCATGGCGCGCAGGGTCAGCGAGATCGCGCGGCAGCAGGGTCTCACGCCCGAGCCCGCGGCCGTGACGCAACTCGAGCTCGCCCTGGACGCTGCGGACGAGAAACGCGTCGGCCCATTCTGGTCGGCTCTGCTCACCGGCAGCCCAGACAACCAGGTCTACGACGGCTCGGTGTTCGACCCGAGCGGCCGCGTCCCCAGCCTGTGGTTCCAGAGCACCGGCGAGCACGAGCCCCCGCGCCAGCGCTGGCACGTCGACCTCTGGCTAGCCCCCGAGGCGGCGCAGGCGCGGATCGCGGCCGCCGTTGCGGCGGGCGGGTCCGTCGTCTATGACGACGAGGCGCCGTCCTTCACCGTGCTTGCGGATCCGGACGGCAACCGCGTCTGCGTCTGCACCTGCCTTGAACGGGACTGATGGGGGCCGGTCCCGGTGGCTCAGGTCACCGGATTGGCGATGATGCCTCCGCTGCGTGCTCCAGGTCTGTGACCTCCTTACGCAGGACGCCCGCGGACCGGCTGGAGATCCGGGAACGCAGGTACAGCAGGTACCACAGCGCCCCGAGGACCTCGGCGCCAAACAGGTATTCGGCCGCGGTGTGCCCCTCGTGGGGCGCGAGGGCGATCACGATGACGGCCGTGGCGTACAGGAACGCGGCCCCAGCGACCGGCATGAACCACCGGCCCAATGAGAAGTGGCCGTCGCCGGAAGGCATGGTCCGCTTCTGGTACGCGTAGATGGCACCGCCGACGGTGAGCGCGTAGATGAAGTAGTAGGCGACGCTGCAGATCGACACAACGTTGGCGGCGACCCCGGCCGACAGCAGGTTGATACCGATGCCGACGGCGGCGACCAGCAGGATCGACGCGATGGGCGTGCGGGTGGTGGTGTTGACCCGGCCGAGCACGGACGACCCGGGCAGCATCTTGTCCCGGGACAGCGCGAACGTGAGCCGGGTGGCAACGACCATGTTGGCGAGCACGCAGGAGAAGATCGCCAGGAACACGACGACCTGCAGGACGTCCGCGGCGACGGCGCCGAAGTGGCTCTGGAAGATGTAGACGAGCGGGTTCTTCGGCTGGCCGAGCAGCTTGCCTACGCCGGCCGGGATCGCGATCAGGAACCCGACGATCATGAACAGGCTCGCGGCGACCGACACGTAGTTGGCCCGGATCATCGCGAACGGGGTGACCGCCCTGGGGTCGTTCGTCTCCTCGGCCAGGTCAGCCGCGCCCTCCCAGCCGATGAAGCAGTACAGCGGGAGCAGCGCCGCCAGCACGAACCCGTACCACAGTGAGCCGCTGGTGGTGCGGTGTGTGGACACCAGGATGCTGAAGCCCGCGTCATGGTGGAAGAAGAAGATTGCGCCGAAGAACAGCAGTGCCGCCGCGCCGACCGACCCGGTGATCTCGAAGAACACGCCGGTGTTGTTGACCGCGCTGACCGCGCGGATGCTCACGATGTTGATCACTGCCGCGGCAGCCATCGCCAGCGTGGCGAACAGCACGATGTCGCCGTGCGTGGGTGACGTCCACACGTCGCTGGCGAACACGGTGGCCAGCGCGACCGCGGTCGCCGCGGTGCCTGCCATGAACGCCAGCAGCGCGGTGTACCCGGTGAACCAGCCGTAATGCGGGTTGATCAGGCGGCTGTTCCACTGGTAGGCGAACCCGGTGATCGGGATCCGCGCGGCCAGATGCGCGTAGACCATCACGATCAGGAACACCCCGGCCGCGCACGGGATCCACAGCCAGACGCCGGCCGCGCCCGCGGTGCCGAACAGGCTCGGCAGCAGGAAGAAGATCGCGGTGGTGATGCTGATCATCGAGAACGCGATCGCGAACGACCCGTACGGACCGAGGGTGCGCCGCAGCGACTGGGCGTACCCGAACTGGTGCAGGTCGCCGACGTCCTGTGCGTCAGACAGTTGGTTCTCTTGGTTATCGGGCACCGTGCTCATCTCCTACTTGGTCTCGATGTCCGTCAGGACCTGGTCGAGGACCGCGAGGACCCGGTCCATCTGGGTTCGCGTGATCGTGAACGGGGGCTTGATCTTCAGGGTGTTGCCGAGACCGGCGTACCTGGTCGTCCCGAAGATGACGCCGAGATCCCGCGCCCGCCGTTCCACCTCCAGCGCCTCGGCGGCGGCCGGCTCCTTGGTCTGCTGATCGCGCACGAGCTCGATGCCGATGAGCAGGCCCGGCCCGCGGATGTCGCCGATGAGCGGGTGCCGCGGCTTCATCGCGTGCAGCGCGTCCGTGGCGTACGCGCCCATCTCGGCGCAGGCCTGCACCAGGTTGTCGCGCCGGAGCACCTCGAGCGCGGCCAGCCCGGCGGCCATGCTGGGCGGGAATTCGCCGAAGGTCAGCGCGTCGTCCCCGGGCTGGAACCCCGCCAGCGCGCTGCTGCACAGCACGCCCGCGAGGGGGAAGCCGCCGCCGACTCCCTTGCCGAAGACGAGCAGGTCGGGGGTAACTCCGTAGTGCTCGGCGGCCCACATGGACCCGCTCCGGCCGAACCCGGTCTGCACCTCGTCGAAGACCAGCAGGATGTCGTGCTCGTCGCAGACCTGCCGCACCTCCTGGTAGTAGCGCCGGGGGAAGTCGAGCTGGGTGCCGTTGCCCTGTACCGGCTCCATGAAGAACGCCGGAGGCAGCCCCGTGGCCCGGCGGGTGATCGCGTCGCGCAGCTCGGCGATGCAGAAGTCGACCTCCTCGTCGTCGCTCCGCCCGGACCGGTAGGCGTACGGCTGCGGGACCCGGAGCACGGACGGGAACGTGCGGTCGAACGCGTGGTTCGTGTGCGGCCACCCGAGTCCCATGCTGGCCAGCGAGCGCCCGTGGTAGGCGTCGGTCAGCACGAGCCACGGGCCCGTGTGCTGCGGGCGGTTCTGCATCGCGAGCTTCATCGCCATCTCCACGGCCAGGCTGCCGTGCAGGGTGAACCCGACCCGCTTCAGGTCTCCGGGCGCCGCGTCGGTCATGGCCTTGGCCAGCAGCAGCAGCGGAACCGAGTCGAAGTTGGACCGCAGGTGGCTGAGCTCCCGGGCCTGTGCGAACGCGGCGTCGACGACCTCGGCATTCGAGCCGCCGATGTTGTTTGACCAGGCCATAGCGGTGCAGTCGATGTACTCGTTGCCCTTGGCGTCCCAGGCCAGTGCCCCGGAGGTCTTGGTGATGATCAGGCTCGGCTCGCTGCTCGCGGACCACCCGCTGAGCAGCGCGGCCCTCCCGTCGGCCAGGTCGTCGTCGGTGTAGTTAGCAGGCACCGGGGACTCCTTTCGTCACTGTTGCCTTTTCCGCCATGATAAATTCGCGTATTCGCAGGGAGAAGGACGAATAAGTACCGGCATTATGTCTGCTAGCGACATAATCGGGGCGAGGCCGGATCGCGGAGGCGAGATGCACAACGTGACGCTCCGCCAGCTCGAAGCGTTCCTCACGGTGGCCGAAGAGCTTCACTTCGGCCGTGCGGCCGAGCGCCTGTCCGTGTCTGCACCCTGGATGAGCCATACGGTCCGGGATCTTGAACGGGCCCTGCGGGTGGATCTGCTGACCCGTACCACGCGTTCGGTGCAGCTGACCCCGGCGGGCCAGGTATTCGCTGGCCTGGCGAGCCAGCTGCTCACCGAGCTCTCGTCCGCGATCAAGACCGTCCAGGGCATGAGCGCGCCGTCGGGGCGAACGCGAACGCTCCGGCTCGGCTACACGATCGGGGCGGGCCTGGAGATCGTCGTCGGCCTGCTGCGCACCTACCGGGAACGAGAGCCCGAGGCCGGCATTGAGACCGAGGAGTTCGATTTCACCGACCCCTCGGCTGGCCTGCGCGACAACCTCGTCAACGCCGCCGTCGTGCGGCCTCCGCTCGGCCTGGCGGGCCTGGTGTCGGTCGAGCTCGCGACCGAGCGCATAGTCGCCAGCCTGCCGGACAACCACCCGCTCGCGGCGCGGGAGTCGCTGAGCGTCGCGGACGTGCTGCCCGAGCCGATCGTCGCCGCGCCCGTCTCCCCGGGGCCGTGGCGGGACTACTGGCTGCTGACCGAGTACCGGTCAGGCCCCGCGCCGGTGGTCGCCGAGGCGAGCACCCTCGACGCCGAGATGCACCTGGTCTCGCGCGGCGTCGGCCTCAGCGTCACGTCCGAGGCCGTCGGCATCTGGTACAAGCGGCCGGGCGTGACGTTCGTGCCGATCCTCGACCTGCCCCCGTGCTCAGTGTCACTCGCCTGGTGGCCTCAGGACACAGCCCTCGTCGCTGGGCTGGCGGCCGTCGCCAACGAGGTCCGCGCGCGCATCGCCGTTTCGCCGCCCGCGTAACAGCGATTAGGTGGAAGTGGCGAACACGGGCTCGATTGACACCTGCAGGTCAGTGTCGGCAGTCAGGTCGTTGAATGCGGCGACAAAGGCCTCGGCGGCTTGCCTCGTCCCCGGCGGTGGAGCGACGCCCGCCAGCAGGATGCCGCAGCCCGAACCTATGCCGGCCAGATTCGCTCTTGGCCCGCCCACGTGCAACTCGGCGCACCAGGCCCGCGCTTCGGGCGCTGCGGCGGTGACGTCACGGAACACCTCGAGCGGGTCTGCCTGCGTGGCCAGGTGATACCAGACGAAGGTGGGGATCGCGGCAGCCGCGAGGCGCACGACGAGGTCTCGCGCCGAGGCGCCGCCCGGGCCCGGTTCACGGAAGTCAAACGGGTCGACGTGAACCAGGCTTGCCTGCCCGATTGCCCGAGTTTCCAGCAGCGCGAGCGTCTCGGCCAGGCCGTCGCCATGGACCACCCGGACCCTGTCTTGCAGCCCGAGGCGATCCCGCGTGGCGAGCAGGTCGTCCACGCTGGCGCGGTCGGTGTCGCAAAAAACGTACTGGCACGCGCGGCCGAGCAGCATCATGGCCAGCATCGGCGATCCTGGATAGGACGGTTCGGGGCCGACGACGAACTCCGCGAGCTGCCGTCGGTACGGGTTCGATCGGAGCAGGTCATCTTCGCCCGATAGGGCCAGGAACGTCCGCACGCCGAGAGAGCGCTCGGCGTCGTCCACAAGCTGGTAGAGAGCAGATCCGGCGTGGGTCTCGACGTATTGGCCAGGGCGCAGGTCACCAACGACACCGGTCAGCCACAGGTGCTTCCACACGTCCCCCAGGTTCGCGAAATGCTGGTTGGCCATGCCCTCATCTTCCCCGGCCGGCAAGCCCTGGCGCGCGCGGAACGCCGCTGCTGAGGTGCACCCGCTGGCGTGTCCGGTGGCATCCTGGGAGAAGGAGCAGCGCGGCTTTCCCACCGAAGCCAAGAGGGGGGCGGGCACGGCACGATGGCACCCGAAGCTGCGGAGACGTCACCGGAGTTTGACGTCCGGGACCTGGTCGCCGGGGCGAGCCTGCTAGCCGCCACGGCGAACGTGATCATGCAGCTGGCCCAGCCCGAGGTGGGCTACGGGGTGGTGGAGAGCACGGTCGAGAGCGCGCAGCTCATGCGGCACCCGGTGCGCCGGTGGCTGACCACGGTGACGTATCTCTCCGTTGCCTTGATGGGCACGCCAGCAGAGCGGGCGGCCGTCCGGCGCATGGTTAGTCGCTCACATGCCCAGGTCCGCTCCGGGGCAGGCAGCCCTGTCGGTTACAGTGCGTTCGACCCAGGGCTGCAACTCTGGATCGCCGCATGCCTGTACCAGGGCACAGTCGACGTGCAAACCGTGCTGCGCGGACCGGCCAACGAACAGGCCGCCGACGACATGTACCAGGTGGCGCGCTGGTTCGGCAGCACGCTGCAGATGCCCGCCGAACTGTGGCCCGCCGATCGCGAGGCGTTCAGGAGTTACTGGGAGACCGCGCTTGCCTCCGTCCGCATCGACCCGCCGGTACGTGAGTACCTCGGCGAACTCCTCCGGCTGACCTACCTGCCCGCGCCGCTGGGTGCGGTGCTCGGGCCGGTGAACCAGTTCCTGACCACGGGGTTCCTTTCCCCGCCGTTCCGCGACCAGATGGAGCTGGCCTGGACCGACCGGGAGCAGCGGCAGTTCGACGCGGTGTTGCGGGCGGTCGCCATGATCAACCGGGTGATGCCAGGCCCGGCACGCCGCTTCCCGTTCAATGCCTGTCTCGTGAGCTGGCGGTGCCGTCGGCTCGTTGGTAACGCGACGCCGTGGCGCCAGCCGGGCTAGCGGAGCGGACCGATGCCTGCCTCGCTCGACGACAAGCTGGACGCGCTCGCGCGGCAGCCGTTCCGCGCGAGGTTCCATCTTCGTGGCGGCGACCGGGCCACCGCGCAGCTGCGCGGCCCGGCCACGATGCGGCTGCACGCCCGGGACCTGATCGCCAGGCGGCTTGCCCCCGCCGAGCCGCGTAACGACGGCAGGCAGACGCCGTACCGCGGTCATCCCGTCTTCGTCGCCCAGCACGCCACCGCCACCTGCTGCCGGACCTGCCTGGAGCGCTGGCACCAGATCCCCAAGGGCCACGAGCTGAGCCGCGAGGAGCGCAGCTACGTGGTGGACGTGATCTGCCGCTGGATCGAACGCGAGGTGGCAGAAGTGCCCGCGCCGCCGACCCGGAGCTAGGGTCTGGCGGGCGCCGCCGCCGGATGTGTTCTCACGCCACCGACCGGCGCATGGTGATCCTGGCTACTGGCCGGCCAGCGCGCAGCGCGGCCGCGATGTCGGTGAGCACCTGGCGCGGCTCGGTACGCAGCTGACGAGGGCTGAGGTGCAGAACCGCCAGGCCGGCTGCTGTCATCCGCCGGTGGCGGCGCATCGTCTGCTCCCAGTCCTCGGGCAGAAGGTGAAATTCCTTGGAATCCACCTCGACGGCCACTGCTGCCTGCGGCCACCAGGCATCGGGTCTGGCCAGGAACTGCCCATCCAGAAAGAGCGTCGGGTTGTAGAACGGGACCGGCAGATCAGAACCCCGGATCAGATCGCGCAGGTCGCCCTCGGCGGCGGAGTCGGTACCGTCCGCTACCTCGGCCAGGACGGCGCGCAGCAGTGCGTTGCCGGTGCTACGCCGTTCCCGCAATTCGGTGACGATCTGGTCAATGGAGCACCGGCGCTGCTGAACGGCGCTGGCCACGACGGTGCGCGCCTCCGCGAGGCCAGTCAGCGCGGATACGGTGTCGACGACCGCGCGCGCTGGCTGTGCGTAGCGGAGCGCCATGTCCACGGTCCAAGAGCGCGGCATTCTGCGGGTTTGGTGAGTGACCACGAAGTCCCGGCTTGCGCGTTCGCGCCTGGCGGGCACCAGCACGTCCACAGCCACGGCCGCTGGGCCCCTGATCCTGTGCCTTTGCAGCGCTGCTGGCCCGGTGATGATGCTGGGCTGACCTGCATAAAGTAAGGCGGCCACTTCCCGTTGCGCCTGGGTGGGCTCGCCAGTGACGGTCAGGTAGACCCCTGCAAGCAGCCGCTGCCAGGGTCCGCCCGGCCGGATGCGCCACCGTAACGCCTGAGTGGTCACGCCGAGGGAGAGCACCTGCGCTCGGCACAGCACTCCACGCTGGCTGACCAGCAGCCATTCGGCGTACCCGTTATCGGACCACATGCCCGCAAGACTCCCATCCAGCACCGACAAATCCCGGCGCCGCAGACCCTCTGCACGGGATAGGTGTCACGGCAGCAACACCAGATCCGTACAGTGGCCGGTAACGCCGGGCGCGCAGCGGCCAATGGGGCGTGTTCAGGTGCGGTATTTAGCCTTCGCTGTCCGCTGGGGACTGGGCTGCTGCGTCGCGCAGTTCCAGGTAGCCGTCGACGGCTTCCCATAGCTCATGTTCGGGATACCGGCCCAGACCGCGGTGCTTCCGGCGCCAGTCGTTGTCCCAGTAGGCAGCGTGAATCTCGCGCAGGCGGCTGAGCGCTGCATCCCGCTCGGCGATGATCTGGTCACGGTAAGCGGCCGGCGACGGCATCTGGCTGGGAAGGTCAGCGAAGCGGCGCTCGGCGAGTGCTTGCAGCACATTTTCGTCAGGCCCATCCTGCGACCAGAACCGCACCGGCTCGCGGACGTAGTGGTTCCAGACCGGGTCGAGATGAGATCGCCACCAGTAACAGAACCCACCCTTGCTTATTCGGAGCCTGTCGGCCAGCCAGGCGGTGCCGTGCGGGGTGGATCCCCATACGACCTCCTGTGGGGGCAGGTTCAGCACCAGGACGATTTCGACGCAGTCGAGGGGGTCGGCTCCGTGGAGCACGTCCCCGAACGCGTAAGCCTCCAGGAGAAGCGGCTCCTCGGGCGGCCAGTTCTTGGCCGACTCGCACTCGTCAGTCAGCATCCGGAGCAGCTCGACAGCTCGCATGTAGCGCATCCGACCATGGTGGCGCACCCAGTGGCTCAGAGGGGATCCGATGCACTGGAGGTATCGCCGCTCGCAGGCCGTTGTGCTCGGTGGTTCTGTCGGTCCGGGTTTGTAGCGTCGGCCCTAACCGACCAATGGAGGTGTCGTGGGCCGCGCAAGCAACCGCAAGAAAGTACGCCGTCAGGAGGCACTCCGCCAGGCCGATCGCAGAAAGCGGTCGGCCACGGGCGGATCCCGCGCCGATGCCGGGCAGCCGCAGGCAGCGCTCGCGTTAGCCGCAGCTCGGGAGGCGATAGACCGGGTATTCGGCCCACCCCGGGAGCAGCCGCTGCCGGAGTACCGACCGTGGTACGTCGGGCAGCCCGTTCCTGCCGATGTGCCGCGCTGGGCCGAGGGCTCGCTCGGGCAGAGGCTCTGCTCAGGCATGCACCTAGCCCAGGCCCGGAACGCGCCGTGCCTGCTCACCGCCACTGTCCCAGACCCCATGATGATCATTACCCATCCGGCGCAGTGGCGAGCGGCGGCCACCGTCCTGGTCCGCGGTGTGGTTTTCGACGGCCTGCGGGCCGATCATCCTGCGGTGAGCGGGCTGCTGGACACGCTGGCCCCGGTCGCCGCGGCCGAGGTGGCGCACCTGCAGGACATCGAGGATCGGCATTGGTCCCGCTGGGACGAAGAGGAGCCGGAGTTCCCGGAGTGCGATGGGCCACTGTTCCTAATCGGTACGTGCGCACTCGGGGACGCGACTAAAGCGGTGGTGGGCGAGGATCCGCTCGATGAGGTGATCGCCGCGCTGTCGCCGGCCCTCGACGGCACTGTTCCTGGCCTGGACGGCCGGGCTGTGGCGGATGTACTCACAGGCGGCCGCGCCACGCCTTACGTATGCAAGCTGCCCGACCATGTGCTGAAGCGCACGCAGCGGACGTTTTTCGTCGGCGAGGCACTGCAAGAACTCACTGATGCCCGGGTGGTGCCGCCCAGGGACATCCTTCGGGTCGGGCTGACGATCCTGTCCGCGCTCGCCGAGATTTGTAAAAGCGATTCGGCATCGATCCTCCGCCGGGCCGCCTGAGTCCGTTGGGCCGCTGCCTCATCGGCGACATCGACAACGCGGCCGAGGTGATGGCAGAGTACTTTGCCGGCAAGCAACCACAGGCTAAGCCAGCTAAGACCTCTTTGGGGTGGCTATTGCATACTCATTTGAAAGAGTCTTGTAAAGCTCCCGCTGCTCTCTCCGCTCAGCCTGAGTTTTTACTCCTTTTTCTATCCATCCCAGAAT
>Ga0209693_10000269_pt1 | contig 20573 bp, 15 predicted proteins | sample HubBroMetageWRM3_FD_188345 | JGI IMG/M metagenome (GOLD analysis project Ga0209693, IMG submission 188345) | Warmed soil microbial communities from the Hubbard Brook experimental Forest, New Hampshire - Hubbard Brook CCASE Soil Metagenome WRM 3... | ecosystem: Environmental > Terrestrial > Soil... | reverse complement strand
GCGGTGTCTTTAAATGCGATAAGCCTGACAGCATCGCCGAGTTTCGCCACTTGGTCGACGCGAAAACTGAAATACATGCCCACGAACGCGGCCGCGGTGATACCCAGTGTGAGCAGCCATTGGAAGATGCCCGTACCCTTCCCGCGACTTGAAGCCGACAGACACTCCGCCAGATAGAGCGGGACCACGACACCAATCAGGCCGGCGCTGATTCCCTGTAAAAGGCGGCCAAGAATTAGAGGCTCATAACCGTGCGAGAGCGCAATCATCGGAATGCTGATGACAAAGAGCACGCCGCTGAGCGTCATCAGAAGTCTGCGTCCCATCCAGTCGGCGAGCAAACCGGCGAACAGGGTCGAGATCACACTGCCGAGCAGGACGGCGGCAACCACGGTCGAAAGCTGGCCCGCATTCAAACCAGACGTGGCCTCCAGGTACGGCAGCGCGCCGGCGATGATGCCGACATCGACCCCGTAAAGTAATCCGCCAAGTCCCGCTACCAAGAGGAGGAAGCGGTTGTAACGAATTTTTTCGTGTTGTGCCACAGTGCTGGCCCTTTCGCGCGATCGCAAAGATTCCGAAAATTTATTCCACGCGAGAATACTACGGCCAAGCGATGAGAGATGAATCTTTCTCACTCACGGACGAGAGTTGGAAACAGAAGTGCCTTTGAACGAGACAAGCGCCGAAGCCAGTCCTAGAGACTAGGCGCTAACCTGGATGGAGATTAGCTCTGGGTTGCAGCGGGAATTCTGGATGGACTTGACGGCGTCCTCCGCCGTAAATCGGCCCATAATCAGCGCCAGCTTGCGGTCGGTTGTGGTCTGGATGGGAGTGCGGTCAATGCGCTGCACATATTCCGGAGCGCGAGTGCCGCTGCGGTTCACTTTCACAAGAAACTTGGTGTTCTTCATGATTTTTTCCTCCAGGCTCGCGCGTTAAACGCAGATGTCAAAACGAGGGCAAACCACACGATAGTCCCTTGCCAGTTAACAGTGTTATTTCCGATCACTCTTTCAAGAACGCAAAACGCTGGAAAACTTCAGATTGGGCTGAATTACTGCCGCAAGCGTGAAAGAGTAAGAAGAGATATTTCCCCCAGCTATAATACTAAGCCCCTGCCGAAGCGTTGTCAACCTGCAAACCAGGTGAGTACTCGTGCAGTCTGCATTCCTGTTGTTCCTATTCTTCGGGGCCTCATCCTGAGCGCAGCCGCTTTTCAGGCGGAGCGAAGGATCTCGCGCGCGGGTCAGGCCGCCCGTCAGCGAAGGCTGAAGGAGATCGCTCACCGGCTGAAGTACGCCGGTTTTCGGGACGACGCCTTCTAAGACAGAGACTGGGAGTCGAACTGCACCCACTACCACAAGGCGAGATCAGGGCTGCAAGATCTGGCCAGCTTGGGGATGAACCCGCTGGTCTTTGATTTGGCTGGCGTCCCAGCCGCCGCCGAGAGCTTTGACCAGATAGACGGAGCTGACCATCTGCTGGCCGAGCAACTGCGTTTCCAGACGCTCGCTGGCCAGCAGCGTCGTCTGCGCGTTGATTACGTCGAGGTAGCTGGTCGCGCCACCGATATAACGATTATTAGCGATCACGAGAGCGCGGCGGGCGTCGTTGACGGCAGCTCCTTGTGTGGCCAAGGCCTGGGAGAGGGTACTCAGATTGCTGATTCCGTCTTCAACTTCCTGAAACGCCGTGAGCACGGCCTGGCGGTAGTTGGCCACGGACTGGTCATACGCCGCGTGGGCAGCGGCCAGGTTAGCGCGATTTCGACCGCCTTCGAGAATGGGCTCCAGAGCATCTGCGCCCAGAGACCAGAAGAGGCTTGGAGCATTGAGCAGCGAGCCGAGATCGCGGCTTTGCCATCCTCCCGAACCGCTCAGCGTGATGTGCGGATAGAAGGCTGAACGAGCGATTCCGACTTGCGCATTTTCGTAAGCCATCAGGCGTTCTGCCGTGGAGATGTCAGGCCGGCGTTCCAATTCGTCGGAGGGCACTCCCAGCGGCACCGGCGGCGGCGTGGCGCGCAACGGCGCTACGGGCAAGCTAATGCTGGAGGCTGGCTGCCCGACCAGCACTGCGATGGCGTGTTCATACTGTGCGCGCGATTCTTGTACGAGAGCCAGCTGCGATACTGTGGAGTCAAGCAGAGCAGCCTGCTGCGCCACTTCAAGTCCGCTGGCGATGCCTCCATCGTGGCGATTTGTGACCAGATTCAGGCCTTTCTGCTGGTAGTCCACGGACTCCTGCACTACTTCGAACTCGGCGTCCAGTTCGCGTAGCGTGAAATAGTCGGCAGCGAGTTCAGCAGTCAGCACCAGCTGCACGTTCTGCAGGTCGGCGGCGCTGGACTGTAGAGAAGCGTTGGCTGCTTCCACGTTGCGCCGCACGCGCCCGAAAAGATCCGCCTCATAGCTCAACGAAAACGGAATTGTGTAGATGCTCTGGGTGTACCCAGAGACGGGCGGCGCTTGGCCGTCCAGGGGACGATTCGCGCCCGCGTACTCTCGCAACGCACCGGGATCAGCTGAAAGCTGTGGGAACATATCCGCAGTGGCTACGCGCGCCAGGGAGCGTGCCTGGTCTAAGCGGTCGCGCGCGGCCACCAGAGACTGGTTGGCCTGGAGTAATTGTTGTTCGTATGTATTGAGCGCCGTGTCGTTATAGATTTGCCACCACGCGCCTTTGGGAATCGAATCTTTGGGCGCGGCTTGCTGCCAGGGAGGTTGCGTCTTCCACGCATCCGGCGCCGGCGCTGGAGCCGGCGGCCGGCTGTAACGCGGACCCACGGTGCATCCCGCGGCAAATCCGAGCAGCGCGAGAGCGGCCGAGATTGCGGCTCGTTTCACGATCCGCTACCTTTCTGCTGGCTCGGCGACGGGGATTGAGCAGGCTTCTGCGCCACGATCACCTGTTGCCCGTCTTCGAGCGAATCTGCGGGATTGATCACGACCTGGTCGGTGGGGGTGACTCCGCCGAGAATCTCCAGCGTCGTGCCGTAGTCCCGTCCAATGTTGATGGGGCGCAACTGAACCTTGCCGTCGGGACCGACAACCGCGAGGCGCGCGCCCTCGGAGCGGAACAGCATTGCATTTACGGGAACCGTAACCTTGTTTACACCAGAACCGACCGCGAAGTGCACCTCACCGAACGAGCCGGGCAATAAACGCCCGTCTTTGTTAGGTACGTCGACCTCCGTGAGCAGAGTGCGCGTAGATGGATCAATGGCCTCCGCCGTGCGCACCACCTTGCCGAAGAACTTTTCGCCGGCGAACTCCTGCAGCGTAACAGCGGTCTTGGCGCCAACCTTGATAAACGGCGCGTACGCCTGGGGCACGCTGGTATAAACCCGCAGAGGATCGACGCGCGCCATGCGAAACAGTTCGGTGCCCGCCGTACCTGAGCCGGCGTTGATCAGCGCACCGGGGTCGACGTTACGGCGTGTGAGCACACCTGTGAATGGCGCGTAGACGTCCTTGAAGCCCTCCAACTGCTCGAGGCGCCGGACGTTCGCCTCAGCGGCAGATAGGTTGGCCTGGCTCTGCTTATATCCGCTTGCGTACTGATCCGCTTCCTGCGCGGAGACGGAGTCGGTCTTGCGCAGGTTATCCCAGCGGTCAGTGGTAATTTTGGCGATGTCCATCTGCGCCAAAGTTTGCTGACGCGTGGCGCGAGCCTGGTTCAGTTCCTGATCCACCTCAGGGGTGTCGATCTTCGCCAGCAACTCGCCTTTGGTTACCTGGCTGCCAATGTCTTTGTACCATTGCAAAAGGTAGCCGTTCGTTCGGGCGTAAATGGGAGACTCCACGTAAGCCAGCAGAGAGCCGGGCAGAACCAGATCCTCATCGGGCTTTTCCGATTGTGGGTAAACCACGGCGACGGTTGGTACGGTCTCGCGTTCTGTCTCGTTGGCCAAAGCGCGCTCGTGGGTTGCGTGGTCCCAAAGAGTGAGTGCACCAGCGATCAGCAGCACGAGCAAGGCGACGCCCACCACCGTCAGAGCCTTAGCTGGAGGCGCGGGGGGGACATCAGGCGGCTTCTCGATCGCCGGGGGTTGATGCCGGGCGTGCTGCTGGATCGCGGCGATCTCTTCGTCGCGTTGGGCCTGTGGGCTCAGCGCGTGATGCTCCTCGCTTTGCATCGGCTGCTGCGGAACTTCGGCGTCATTCTGCCCGGTTCGCGCGGCATCCGGTTTAGATTTGTTCTCTTCGCTCATGCTCGACTCCAATTCACTATTTGAGCCACTTATAACTACGTTAACCCTGGCGCGCCCGCTTGGCTTCCCGGCGGCTATGGAAAATGGCGAACACGCTGGGTACAAAAAATAAAGTGGCGACGGTGGCAAACAGCAGCCCGCCGATTACGGCGCGGCCCAGTGGCGCGTTCTGCTCGCCGCCTTCGCCAAAGCCCAGTGCCATCGGAACCATGCCAATGATCATAGCCAGCGCAGTCATCAGCACGGGCCGCATGCGGGTATATCCGGCAGCGACAGCGGCTTGTACGGCGGGAATGCCCTCGTCCATCTGTTCGCGGGCGAAGCTAACCATCAGGATGGAATTGGCGGTGGCTACACCCATGCACATCACCGCGCCGGTGAGCGACGGCACGCTCAGCGTGGTGCGGGTCAGCAGCAGGAACCAGCAGATTCCCGCCAAGGCTCCGGGCAACGCCGCGATGATGATGAAGGGATCAAGCCAGGATTGAAAATTAATGACGATCAACAGATAGACGAGCAGGATGGCGCCAACTAATCCGATGCCCAGTCCGATGAACGAGGAGCGCATGGTAACCACCTGCCCGCGGACCACGATGTTAGTGCCGCGCGGCAAATGGCCATCGAACGTCTTGAGCACTTTGGCGGTGTCCGCGGCAACCGCGCCCAGATCGCGATCCTGTGTGCTGGCGTAAACGTCAATGACCGGCTGCACGTTGTAGTGGTTCACCGTAGCTGGCCGCGCCACCGGAGCTATCTGCACCAGATTGCTGAGCAACTGCGGGCCCTGCTGAGAGATCACAGGTATGGCCATCAGGTCCTGCATGCTGGTCATACGGTATTGCGGCGATTGCACTGCTACCTGGTAAGTAACGTCGTTTCGCGGGTTGAGCCAGAAATTGGGTGCCGTCTGGAAGCTGCCGCTCAGCGAAACCAGCACGCTCTGCGCCACGTTGTTAGCCGTCAGCCCCACCTGCGTGACCCGTGTGCGCTCAATGTCCATGTGCAGCGTGGGCAGAGAAAGCAATTGCTGCACATGTACATCGGCGGCGCCGGGAATGTGCCGCATTTTGTTCGCGATCTGCTGTGCGATCAGATAACTGCTTCCCATGTCCGTGCCCACCACTTGCACATCGATGGGTGCGGGCAGACCGAAGTTCAGAATTTGTGAAACGATATCGGCCGGCTGGAAGAAAAACTCGACTCCGGGAAAGCGCTGCGGCAACGCTTCGCGCAGATGCCGAATGTAGCCCGCCGTCGGATGATGATGCTCGGGATCGAGAGCGATCAGGATCTCCGCATCGCTGGTGCCAATGGTTCCGTTCGAGCTGTAGGACTGGTTGATGCCGGAGTTCGGCAGACCGATGTTGTCGAGAATCGTCTGCAGTTCATTCTTTGGAATCTCCTGCCGCAATACAGCCTCGACCTCGTCACAGAGCCGCGCTGTCTCTTCCACGCGCAGTCCGGGACGCCCGCGTACATGCAGGCGCAATTGGCCCGCGTCCACCTGCGGAAAAAAGTCCTGTCCCAGAAACGTGAATATCCCGAGCGAGAGCACGCAGAAGATCAGGAAGAAAAGCATAAACGCGACGCGGTGCTCTAGCGTCGTTTCGAGCAACTGCTCGTAGCCCCGCCTGAAGTCCTCAAATTTTCGCTCGAAGCCGCGCTGGAAGCGGCCGAGGAATGACTTGGGTTCTTCCGCGCGATGCTCGTGGCCGCGCATAATGAACATGACCAGCGTGGGAATAAGGGTTCGCGAGAGCAGATAGCTGGCCAGCATGGCGAAGCTTACGGCCTCCGCCAGGGGCACGAACAAAAATTTTGCCACGCCCGCCAGAAAGAACATCGGCACAAACACGATGCAGATGCTGAGTGTGGAGACTAAGGCCGGGACGGCGATCTGCTGCGCGCCGTCAAGGATGGCCTGCCTCATCTCCTTGCCCATGGCGAGGTTGCGCTCGATGTTTTCGATTTCCACAGTCGCGTCGTCCACCAGGATGCCGACCGCAAGCGCCAATCCTCCCAGCGTCATGATGTTAATCGTCTCGCCTATCGCGCCCAGCATGATGATCGAGACGAAGATCGAAAGCGGAATGGAAACGGAAATGACGATGGTGGGACGCCAGTCGCCGAGGAAGAGCAGAATCATCACGGCGGTAAGAGCCGCCGCAATCAATCCCTCACGCAGCACGCCCTGGATCGAGGCCCGCACAAACAGCGACTGGTCGAACAGCGCGGTGATTTTCAGTTCCGGAGGCAGCGACTGTGCCGCTTGCGCCACAATCCTCTTGATCCCAGAGACAATTTCGAGCGTGGAGGCGTTGCCGATCTTGTAGATCGACATCAGCGCCCCTCGGTTGCCATCCTGGCGCACGATGTTCGTCTGCGGCGAAAATCCGTCGCGGATGTGGGCAACATCGCGCATGTAGAGGGTGGCCCCGTTGACGGTCTTGACCGGCAGATCGTTCAACTCGGCAATTGTCCCTGGCGTTCCATTCATCTCAACGTTGTATTCCACCGGGCCGAGCTTGATGGTGCCGCTGGGGAGAATCAAATTCTGAGCATTGACGGCGTTGACAATGTCGTTCGGAGAGAGACCGTAGGCTTGCAACTTCGGCAGGTCCAGGTCCACTTGAATCTGGCGAATCTTTCCGCCGTAGGGATAAGGCGTAGCCGCTCCCGGCACGGTAGCCACATAATTACGCAAGAAATTCTGCCCCAGATCGAACAGTTGTTGCTCAGGCAGAGTCTTGCTGCTCAGTCCGAGCTGTACGACCGGGGTAGTGGAGGCACTATAGGAGATGATCAGAGGCGGCACCGTGCCGGGCGGAAGGCCGCGCAAGGTGGTCTGGCAGATTGCGGTGATTTCTGCGATGGCGCCTTGTACGTTCGTGCCCGGACGAAAAAAAACCTTGATGACGCCCAAACCATTCACCGACTGAGATTCCTGGTGCTCGATGTCGTTGACGGTGATGTTTATGCCGCGTTCGGAATTGGTCACGATGCGGTCAGCCATGTCCTGCGGCGAAAACCCGGTATAGGACCAGACCACGGAAACTACCGGAATATTGATATCAGGGAAGATATCTGTGGGGGTGCGGACGACCGTGACCCCGAACAGGACAATGATGACGATCGCCATTACGACGAAGGTATAGGGACGCCTTAGAGCTAACGCAACAATCCACATTGCTTAGGCACCACTCCAAGAGTTCGAATGAACAAGAGTAAAAGGGACTACACTGCCCGGACGCGACGAGGAATCCACAAGCGCTTTTTAGATTCGATACTAAGCGTATTGGATTCTAAAGCACTCCGTCGATTATATGTTAGGGTAAGGGCATGCGCCAGAAGTCTTCGGCTCATCGCCAACGCGGCAGAAGCCGCGGCAAGCGCCCTCCCGGCCGCCCGCGCAGTGAACAGGCCCGACTGGCCATCCTGCGCAGCACGTTGAAACTTCTGGGGAAAAGTGGTTTTTCCGAACTGACTATTGAAGCGGTGGCAGCTCACGCCGGAGTCGGCAAGGCAACGGTGTACCGCTGGTGGTCCAACAAGGCCGCGCTCATCGCAGATGCATTCGCCGGCAGCACAACCCGGAAGCTCCGCTTCCCGGATACCGGCTCGGTCCGCACTGACATGAGCCAGCAGATGCGTCAGCTGGTCAAGATTTTCTGTAGCCGGCGTGGACGAATTGTTTCTGCAATTCTCGGCGGCGGCCAGAGTGATCCGGACCTCATCGCCGCGTTCCGCGAGCGCTTCCTCTGGCCGCGCCGCCAGGAGGCCTACGCCACGCTCCGGCGCGGGATTCTACGCGGCGAACTCCGCAGAGATGTGGATATGGACCTGATTCTTGATTCCCTTTACGGTCCTATTTACATGCGATTCCTAATACGGCACGGCAAGCTGACTCCTGATTTCGTCGACAATCTCTGCGAACTGGTCTTAGGCGGGGCGCGTCCCCCAAAATGATCGAGTTAACCTAGGCACGTTTTCCCCCTCGTTCGGACAGGTACGAGGCTGCCCGGCCTCCAACCAAGGCGTAGTCCATCTGGACCCTCTCCTCATGCCCTTTCGGAACTTTCCCGAATGATTGTCCGAGCGCAAACTTGCCCTTCAACTAGGAGTGGACGAAATACAGCTTCGTCAATCACTTATGGGCCACGCCCCCACTCGTTGGAAAGCGGTCGTGATTGTGTTGGCTCTGGCGACTATGGTCGGTTGCCAGGGACTGAGCACGAGCAAGTCCAGCGTGCAAAGTACGCAGAACCAACTGCTCGGTACGCTGACTGCCGGACCAACCAGCGTTAGCTTCGGCAATGTCCAGGTGGGGACCAGCCAAGCCCAGTCCGACACATTGTCAAACACCGGAGTAACCAATCTCACGATCAGCCAGGCAGCCGTTACCGGGCTTGGTTTTAGCACCACTGGTTTAAGTCTGCCCTTGACTCTGATTCCGGGGCAAAGCACGAGCTTTAGCGTGGTCTTTGCCCCCGAGTCGGCAGGCAGCGCCAGCGGGACTCTGGTGCTCACCGACAACGGCTCGAGCAGCGCCGTGAGCCTGGCTCTTTCCGGGACGGCGGTCGCCGCGGGCAGTCTTTCCGCAACCCCGACGAGCTTTAGCTTCGGCAATCTGCAGGTGGGCACGAATCAGACACAGACCGAAACCTTGAAAAATACTGGAGGCGACAGTCTCACGATTTCTCAGGCGACGGTTAGCGGCGCGGGTTTCAGCTATACCGGTCTGAGCCTGCCGCTGACCTTGGCGGCAAACCAGAGTGCGACATTTGGCGTAGTTTTCGCGCCGACAACTGCGGGCGCGAGTAGTGGAAGTGTGGCGCTCACCGTAAGCGGATCGAGCACCGCGGTTGACATTGCCCTTTCTGGAACAGGAGTGGCGCCGGCTGCCCTCACGGCAACCCCTGCGAGCCTGACATTCACCAACATCACGGTGGGTCAGAATCAGGCGCAAACCGAAACAGTGAAGAATATCGGCGGCGAAAATGCGACGATCTCTCTGGCGACGGTGACCGGCACCGGTTTTAGCATCTCGGGAATATCCGTTCCAGTGACCTTAACTCCTGGGCAAAGCGCCTCTTTCACGGTGACCTTTGCGCCTGGTTCTGCGGGCAGTTTTCCAGGAAGCGTTGCAATCGGTTCGAATGCCTCGAATCCTGCCTTGAGCATCGGTCTGACCGGATCTGCGGTTACGCCAACTCCAGGCACATTGGCCGTGAGTTCCGTGAACGTTGGAAGTGTCGTCGTCGGGACGAGCGGAACTCAAACCGGGACGCTGAGTGCCACCGGCGCGAGCGTATCCGTATCCTCAGTCAGTTTGAGCGGCGCCGACCCTTCCGAGTTTTCGATCAGCGGCCTCACGTTCCCCGTCACGGTCACCACAACCCAGCCGGTTACGTTTACCGTGAAGTTCACGCCCAGTGCAACCGGATCTGCCTCCGCCTCGGCTTCATTTGCTAGCACCGCGTCGAATACGCCAACCGCGGGAACTCTGACGGGCACCGGCACGCCCGTCCAAAGTGCTGGCACCTTGGCCGTCAGTTCCGTCAACGTGGGAAGCGTCGTCGTCGGGACGAGCGGAACTCAAACCGGGACGCTGAGTGCCACCGGTGCGAGCGTATCCGTATCCTCGGTCGGCTTGAACGGCATCAACCCTTCCGAGTTTTCGATCAGCGGTCTAACGTTCCCCGTCACAGTTACCACAACCCAGCCGGTTACGTTTACCGTGAAGTTCACGCCCGGTGCGACCGGAGTTGCTTCAGCCTCGGCTTCTTTTGCCAGTACCGCGTCGAATACGCCAACTGCGGGAAGTCTGACGGGCACGGGCACGGCGGCCCCTGTGCATAGTGTCAGCTTGGGGTGGACTGCAAGCACCACAACCGGCGTCACCAGCTACAACGTGTACCGCGCAATCTACTCGGGAAGTGCCTGCGGTTCCTATACGAATATTGGCTCCTCGCCGAGTTCCATCCCGGCGTATACCGACAGCGTGGTAGCCGATGGTACGACGTACTGCTACGCGACGACGGCGGTAGATCCGAGTGGCGAGAGCGCATACTCCAACATTATTCAAGCGGTGATTCCGGCGCCGTAGTCGTCGCGCCACGATTTTGTCTCGGTCTAGTGAACAGCGGTATCGCAACTGATTATTTATGCGCTCCCCCCAAGATTTCGACGCGCCCCAATGGAAACAGCGCCGGCACCGCCGGTTCGATCTCGAATTTCCCGTCGCGCTCAGCTTTCCCTCCGGAGGTGCGGTCCGGGAACTCGCGGGAGTCAGCCGGAACATAAGCATCGGCGGCTTACTTTTGAGAGTTAACGATCCGGTCCCGGTCCGTACTCGCGTGAGCTTGACGATGGCAGTGCAAGACCCTCGATTACGCCATCCCATTCGACTGCTGGGCAAAGGCAAGGTTGTCCGGGTGGAGCAGATGGAGTCGGGCACCGGATTTGTGGTGGCCATCGAATGCAAGCGTCCCATTACCGAAGTCGAAAATCATCTTCCCGCCACCGGCTGAAGCTGGATTCATTTCTTTATTACTCACTGATCCCATCTTGCTGAGAACAATGAGGAAATAACAATGTCGCAATGGCTTGCAGCCGGTCGCAGAAATTATCACTCTTGACAGTTGTTGGTTTGGCGTTAGAGTGGGAGTGTAGTGGCACGTAGTAGGGGTCTGGTGTCCGGCCCTCCCCCCGTGTTCTCCCCCCAGAAGGAGATGTATCGTGAAGTCTATGTATAGATTGTCTGGGCTTGTAGCTTTTGTCGCATTGTTGAGTTTCCTGCCTTCCGCTTTCGGGCAAAGCCGGGCGAATACTAGAGCGACGGGCGCGACGCAGAGTGTTCTTAACTCCGCGCCGACTTTGTTAGCCTTCGCCCTGACCTCAGGCCACGACCTTTACAACAATAATGGCAAAGGCAATAACGGCAATAACGGGGGCTACGGAAACGGTGGCAATGGCGGCTACGGAAATGGTGGCAACGGCGGCTATGGAAACGGTGGTAATGGTGGCGGTTCGTGCGGCTACGGAAAAATTTGCGCACCCGTACCCCCGTCCCCAAACGCACGCGTTCCCGAGGGTGGGACGGCTCTAACGTACCTGCTTCTAGCCGGTCTCTGTTGCTTCGGAGCGATGGTTTTGCGGTCACGTCGGCGAGCGTCGATGCCGGTAACCAACTAGCCACAAACTGAACTAGTATCCAGCGGCGTGCCGAATCAGGCACGCCGTTTTCGTTTGCAGTCTCATCCTTTTCGCGATCAACTGGCGACTTGCGGATTCGCTGCGCTCAATTCCTCAGAGATTAGTAATCTGGTTTTGGAATCTTAGTCGCCGCGCGAGTGGCGGGCTGAGGGGTCGGCGGACTTTGTGAGGTAGCCGGAGAGACCTCCTTCAGGCGCAATAGCCAGGCGTTTGCTTTTTCCTGAGCTTCGTCGAGTTGCTCCGCCGTGAGCATGTCCGTAATATGCTTCCCTCCTTGGGAGGCGCGCTCCAGCGCGACTATGTGCCACATGTAGGCGTGAACAATGTCCTGGGGATCCCGTCGGCGAACCAGGTAAAGTTGCGCCAGGGCCAGTTGCGCTGCCGGCAAACCAGTCTCGGCCGCCTTTTGAAGTATGGCGAATTCGTCGCTAAGACCAGGAACGGAGTCCTTGACTTCACCCGGCGCGGGCAGCTGGCCCGAGCCGGCCTGGCTTAGAGTCATGAACAAAAGCTCAACGCGGCTGGAAACGCCGAGCTTGTCGAAGACTCGAAACAGATAATTCTTGACGGTGTGCTGACTGAGTTTCAGGCGTTCAGCGATCTCGCGGTTGGTCATCCCCTCAGCCAGACAACGAACCACCTGCAGTTCCCGCTTCGAAAGCAGGCTCATCCCACTAGCATTCACGGCGCGCACGGTTGGCGCACTCGCCAATGCCTCTACGGCCAGCGCCAGCTCCTGGCTGTTAGCCCATATCTGCCCCTGATAAACGCATCGCACACACTTGCTGAGCACATCGGGAGGCTGGGTCTTGCTGAATATGCCTCTCGCACCAGCGCGAAACGCATCCAGAATCGCTTCGTCCCTCAAGGAATCCAGCAAGACCACGGCTCGAACGGGACGCACTGCGCGCAGCTCTCGCAGAACTTCGAGCCCGCGAGTGGGGCGCTCCTCCAGACTCGGGCTGATTACCAGTACCTCGATATCCAAACCCATCATTGCAGCAACCAAGCTCCGGGAATCTGAGTCGAAAGGGATCGCTTCCAGCAGAGGGTCGCGCTTCAACGCGTCCGCGAGCAGATGGGTGTGAATTCGGGAGCTGTCGGCCACGAGCACTCGGATTTTGTTTTTCCGAGGGTCAGAATCGCTGAGCATTGGCCCTCTCACCTCAGAGTTGGTACAAATGATTCCCGAGGCGCGGTCTGAATTCTGGGGGTGAGAATTCGAAATGAAGAGCGGCTTGATTTTATCGCCCGATCGTTAGCAATGCAATCCTTGCGTTTCCTTTGGGTTGCAATCAACCAACACAGTTGCAGATTATTGCACACGGCCGACCGCAGGGTCCACCTTGTGAAAGGAGGCGAATCTAGTCGAACGACGTCGAGGCGAGCATGCGTCTTATCATCAACAGTTATAGACTGCAGAATCATCACCTTACAGGAAATGTCGGACACCGGAGGGGTGACCTGGGAAAGCAGTTTGAAGTTGGTCCCAGCTGCCGCTACTGCTAGAGAAATAGTTCTCTAGTGTATGATTCTCTATATCTAGAGACACTACACCTACGATTATATGAGAACTATGGAGATGGGTGGGTGTACCCCTTGCAGCGATCTGCGCACCCATGTAGGATAGTTCTCATTAAGGCAAGCCAGCTTTGTAAGTAGGTATCGGTTTTCCCCCGCCTTTTGGCTTCGACCCCTGATACAAGGTCAGCGAGATGGTTTTCTTGACAAGACTATCAGCAATGTTACAATCATTATTAAGATAGTAGGGATTATGAGTGTGTCGTATTTGCACTCAATCTTCCCCAAGTTGTTTAGTCGAAATCGCAGTTCAGAGTTGGATTTGTAAGAGAATTTGAGACCTTGAACTAGCAGGAAATTAGCTTTCCCCCCGGTTTCCTGCCCCCAAAGTGGTAATCCCCCTGGATCTCACGTTTGAGATCTCGACAGCGACAGTCCTGTGATTAATTTTTGGGGTCACTGCCAGCAGTGACTTAGAGGGCGAAGCTATGGCCGTCAGCAGCTTGTCATTGGCGTCACCAAACCCGACTCCGCTGGTTGAAGCGGAAGCTGAAAACTGGTACGGGCTGCAGACCCGGCCCCGCCACGAGAAAATTGTGGCGCAGCGACTGGAGGAGAGAGGCGTTAAGACGTTCCTGCCTCTCGTCACCGAAGTGCATCGCTGGAGCGACCGCAAGAAGTCAGTGCAGGTTCCGCTGTTCCGCTGTTACGTGTTCGCCAGATTTGTGCCCAACCGAGCTGACCGCCTGCGCGTTCTTCGCGTGGACGGGGTGTTTGGGCTCGTCGGGGCGCGGGGCGAGGGCACACCGATTCCGGATGGCGAAATCGATTCGGTTCGAAGTGTGATTGAAGGGCCACTGCCTTGGTCTTCTCATCCCTTCCTTAAGATCGGACAGCGCGTGCGCATCCGTAGCGGAGCGCTGGACGGTCTCGAAGGCATTCTGGTCTCGTGCAATGGCGACCGCACGCTGATTATCTCCGTCGATGCGATCCAGCGATCGCTGTCGGTTCGCGTAGAAGGATATGAAGTAGAACCTGCCTGAAACTCCCCCGAAGTTGGTTCCTGGAAATAGCCCCTCTTTCTGTAGGTAAGGATCCCTCGCTCATGTCTCCACATACAACTGAGACCGTTCGCTTGCTGGCCGTAAGCAGGGACTCGGCCCTCCTGCGCCTGCTTTGGTCCATCGCAGACTCCAACTCCTGGCATCTGGAAACCGCCGCGAATGGTTGGGACGCGATGGAACGAGTGCAATCCGACGCGGCGCCAAGTCTATTGTTCCTGGATCTTCCTCGCGGCGACGCCGACACCTTGCACCTGTTGCCGTGGCTGCGCCGGCTGCGTCCTGATCTTTCAGTGGTCGTGCTTTGCCACCCGGAGGACGCGGGCCGAGAGAAAGAAGCAATTCGCCTGGGCGCCAAGGACGTTCTGGTCCGGCCTTTCAATGAGGCGCAACTGGACTCCTTAATCAAGAGACATCTCGGCTCATCGAACGACGAAGTCGAAGCGGAAATGGCGAGCGAAGATATCGAATCACTGGGTGAGGACGAGTTCTTCCTCAGCGTCAGCCCGGTTATGCAGAAGATCCACGCGCAGGCAGAATTGCTCGCGCAGGCAGATGTTCCCGTGCTCATTCTGGGAGAGCCCGGAAGTGGAAAAGGTACCGTCGCCCGTCTGATCCACAAACTCTCCGTCTACTCCGGATTTAAATTCATGCGAGTCAATTGTGCGAAGATGCCGGGAGACCTGCTAGAGATCGAATTATTCGGCAGAGGACATGCTGCCTCGAACGGATCATCGAGCGGTAACGGCCGGGCCAGCGTGGGCAAGCTCGAAATGGGAGAAAAAGGCACGCTCCTGCTCGACGAGATCACGGAAATGCCGCTTGCCTTGCAATCGAGGTTTCTCCAGGTGCTGCAGGACAAGCAATTTGTCCGCGCGGGCGAGGACAAACCGGTGGCGGTCGATGTCCGCATTCTCGCGGCCAGCAGCGAAAAACTGGATCGCGCTCTCGCGGAAAAGCGGCTGCGCGCGGATCTGTACTACCGTCTCAGCGCGTTCACGGTTCATGTGCCACCCCTCCGGCAGCGCAGAGATGAAATCCAAATTCTTCTGCGTTATTCCATGCATAAGCTGGCCCGGTATTATGGCCTCCCTGCACGAGAATTCTCACCGGTGTCGCTGGCTGCCTGCCAGAATCACTCTTGGCCGGGAAATCTGAAGGAGTTAGAAGCGTTCGTCAAACGCTATCTGGTCGCAGGCGACAAACAACTCAGTTTGAGCGGGCTCGAACTAAGTAACGGGGGCAACGGCAGCAATGGCAACACGGCTCACGGGCACCCCTTCAATCCCGTTCCATCCTCGCGAGTACCCGAGGAAGTTGAAGCCCGCACGGGTGCGTCAATTCCGAAATCGCTGAAATCGCTGATCCAGAGCGTTAAGTGGGAAACCGAGAGGAACGCAATCGCCGTAGCCCTCGAGAAAACTGGTTGGAATCGGAAAGCAGCCGCCCGGCTGTTGGGAGTAAGCTACCGTACGATGCTGTACAAGATCGACCAGTATCACATGAGTGCTTCAGATTCCTACCCTTCGACCTTCCCGGAGACGAGATTCACCGGTGCAGTTCAGGTCAAGGGGAACGGAAAAGCAAGTTGAGTCGAGCCGCGACTATGACCACAACGACCATGACCGCGACGACCATGACCATGAAAAAGACAGGCAGCCGGTTTTGCAGGGCCGGACTGATTGCAGCCTCAGCGTGTCTTTTGATATCGGGTGGACTGTGGGCGCAAGCCGGATCGGGAAGCGGCGCAACTGCACCGGCCGGCAATGCCGCCCCAGCCGCGCAAACCGCCGAGGCGTCGTCCACACAAGCGAAGCCGCACGACAACACCTTCGTCATTGGCAACGACGACGTGTTGGCCATCAATGTCTGGAAGGAACCCGATATTTCGCGATCCATTCCAGTGCGCTCGGATGGAAAAATCTCCTTGCCGCTGGTGGGAGAAGTCCAGGCAGCCGGACTGACGCCGTTGAGTCTGGAAAAAGAAATCGCCAGCCGGCTGAAAAATTACATTTCAGAGCCGGAAGTCACGGTGATGGTGCAACAGGTCAACAGCCAGAAATTCAACATTCTGGGACAAGTGGCTAAGCCGGGATCGTACATGGTGGTCAACTCTCTGACGGTGCTGGACGCGATTGCATTAGCCGGAGGGTTCCGCGATTTCGCAAAACAGAAGTCCATCTATGTTCTCCGGCAAGGTCCCACTGGAGAATCCCGCATCCCGTTTAATTACAAGGAAGTCAGCCAGGGCAAAAATATGTCGCAGAACATCAAGCTGCAGCCCGGCGACACGATCATTGTTCCGTAACGACGCTTTGTAGGGACGCTTCGTTGCAATCCGCAACCATGAGAAGCTTTGATTCAATCTGTTTGGGATTGATCCTGCATGGGTCACTCTTGCTGGCTAGCGTGCCGGCCTGGTCGCAAGACGAGCAACGTCCTGTGCCCGTGCCGGCAGCCACTGGCCCGGCGAGCAACGCGTCCGTGGACAGTGATGCATCCACGAGTGTTGACGATAGCTCGGGCCGAATGCTGACGCCACCGCCTGTGAGCGGTCAGTCCTACCCAGTCATTCTCACTTCTCAGGAACGCTCGAACTATCTTCGCGGCGGATTGGCATTCACCAGCGCGTACACGGATAACGCAGTGGGGCCGGTTGACGGGCATCCGGTCAGCGACGTGAGCTATTCGGTATGGCCTACGATTGCGCTCGACGAGACGACGACGCGATCGCACCTGGTCTTGACCTATGCGCCAGGTTTCACCTTCTATCAACGCGAGAGTTCCCTGAACCAGGCAGACCAGAATGCGTCGATCAATTTCCAATATCGCCTTAGCCCCCACGTGACGTTATCGGCGCGGGATGGCTTCCAGAAAAGTTCCAGCGTTTTCAACCAGCCCGATCTGGGGACGGCCGGAGTTGTTTCCGGCGGGACTCAAGGGCCCAATCAGTCAGTGATTGCGCCGATTGCCGACCAACTTTCCAACTCGGGGAACGTGGGCATCACCTATCAGTTTGCCGCGAACAGCATGGTCGGAGCCGGGGGAACGTTTACCAATTTGCACTATCCCGACCAAAAAGAGGTCCCCGGTCTTTTTGATTCGGCGTCGCAGAGCGGGTCGGCGTTCTATTCGGTTCGGGTTTCCAGGATTAACTACTTCGGCGCGACCTATCAGTACCAGCGGCTGGCGTCGTATCCGGCCCCCGGTACCAACGAAACGCAAACCAATGCCCTGCTCCTTTTTTACACGGTATATCCGACAAAAAGATTCTCGATTTCTGTCTTCGGAGGGCCGCAATACGCAGATGTTGGGCCGCAGTTTTTCGAAACCTCGTGCCCGCCGAACGGGGTTTCTCCGTGCTTCGCGCCAGCCCCAACGCCAGCATCCCGAAGCTGGAATCCGGCGGCCGGAGGCAGTCTGAGCTGGCAGGGGCACCTGAGCAGCCTGGCCATCAGCTACGCGCATCTAGTCTCGAGCGGTGGCGGCCTGATCGGGGCAGTGAAAACGGACAACGTCAGCGCGTCGATACGCCAACAACTTCGGCGGACGCTGAATGCGACCGTAGCGGGCGGGTATGCTGACAATGATATCTTGGCCGCCACGCCACAGACCGGTGGTAATGGACATACGGTTTCTGGGACAGCGTCGTTGCAGCAACAGTTCGGCCAGCACCTCAATGTGCAGCTGGGATACACCCGACTTCACCAAGCGTACAGCACGCAGGGAGCGTTCGCGGTCCCGGTCCTGGCCGCGACTCCCGACACCAATCGCGAATTCGTTTCAATTTCCTATCAGTTCTCCCGGCCGCTGGGAAGGTAATTTATGGTTGACGATCTCGAAGAGAAAAGTTCGGAAGGCTTTGACCTTCAGCGCTACGTCGGCATTGTGCGCCGCCGGCACATGCTGTTCCTGATCCCGCTTTTCCTGGGTTGGGCAATCGTGTGGGGCGCGAGCTGGGTGCTCCCGCCGCGCTACGAATCGAGCACTCTGATTCTGGTGGAGCAACCCACCATGCCCAAGGATTACGTTACGCCTAACGTCAACGATGACTTGCAGGAGCGGATGCAGAGCATCACCCAGCAGATTCTCAGCCGGACACGTCTTCTGCACATCATCGACCAGTACAACTTGTATGCAGCGCCGCACTCCCAGCCGTCCCCCGATCAGAAGGTCGAGCGCATGCGCAAGGATATCGACATCGCACTCGTGCGCGATGCGGGCAATCAGATCACGGCGTTCAACGTCTCCTATTCATCGCGTGATCCCCGTATGGCCCAGCAGGTAACCAGCGAACTGACGAATCTATTCATCAGCGAGAGCTTGGAAGTGCGCCAGCAGCAATCAGAAGACACTACAACATTTCTCGAGAGCCAACTGGAGACTGCCCGAAAAACCCTGTCTGACCAGGAAGAGAAAGTTCGCGAATTCAAAGGGCAGCATGTGGGCGAAATGCCAGGTCAGTTGGCCAGCAACCTCCAGATTCTGAGCGGACTGCAATCCCAACTGCAGAATGAAGAAGACGCTCTCAACACTGCAAAGCAGCAGCAAGTCTATTTGCAGACCCTTGCGGATCAATATCGTACGCTGCAGGGGACATCCAAGAGTTCCGACGGAACAACGGCTGTTGGATTGCCCGCGCTTGATCAGGAACTGGATAAGCTCAAGGCGCAGCTGGCCGATCTCAGGTCGCGCTACACCGATCGCCACCCCGATGTGCGCAAAGTTCAGGAACAGATCGCGGAGACTGAGAAGATGCGGGAACAGCTCTTAGCCAGTCTCAAGGCGAGCAGCGCGGCGCAGACTAGCAGCACTGACACAGCTGTCGACACCGGGAATATGGATCCTACGCAAGCAGCCCTTCTGGCTCAGATCCAGAGTCAACTGAAATCGAACCAGGTGGAGATCACCAACCGCGAGCATTCCATCGCCACACTCAAGGTAAAAATGGACGATTACCAGGCGCGGTTGAATCAGGAACCGGTGCGCGAGCAGCAACTCTCTGATCTGACCCGTGGGTATGAGCAGTCGAAAGCGAATTATGACGACCTCCTGAAGAAGAAGAATGAGTCCGCCATGGCGACCAGTATGGAATTGCTCCAGCAGGGTGAACGTTTCCGGGTTATCGACCCCCCCAGCCTGCCCTCGAAACCCGATTTTCCGAATCGCCTGAAGCTGTGCGGCATGGGGTTGGGAATCGGGTTGGCGCTGGGCGTTGTCGTGGCCGGTGCATTCGAAATGATGGATGACCGCATTTACGACGAGAAGGAATTGCAGACGCTCCTGCCGGTCGCGGTGATCTCGGAAATTCCAGCCATTGCGGCTGAAGCAGACGAGCGAGGCCAGCGCCGGCGACAATGGCTAGGATGGGCGACGGCAGTTTTCGTATCTGGTACGATTTTGCTGGGATCGGCGTTCAGCTACTTCCGCGGCTAGCGGTATTCCCCATGTACAAAGCCTTTTACAATCTAAAGCGCAATCCGTTTGAGATTACTCCCGATCCTTCATTTCTGTTTCCCACCGGGAGGCACAACGAAGCTCTGGCCGCTCTTTACTATGGCGTTCGGCGGCGCAAAGGTTTCGTCGTTCTAACCGGAGAAGTGGGAACCGGAAAAACCCTTCTGCTCCGCTGCCTGCTGCAATCGCTAAAACAGAGCAAGGATGTCGCATATGCGTACATCTTCAACGGACGTCTCTCCCCAATCGAGTTCTTGCAGTACATCGTCAGCGATCTGGGACTCCCGAGCACCAGCAAGAACAAGGGTGAACTTCTGCTGCAGATTGCGCACTACGTCATCGCCCGCAGCGAGAAGAAGTTGACGACGGTTCTGGTAGTCGACGAAGCACATCATCTTTCGACAGAGATACTCGAAGAAATCCGACTCTTGAGCAATCTCGAGACCGCCGACGAGAAGCTGTTACAGATTCTTCTGGTCGGACAGCCCGAACTGGACGACCAACTCGACTCCCCTGCCCTGCGCCAGCTGAAGCAGAGAGTCGCGCTGCGCTCCCGGCTTATGCCGCTGGACTCGGAGGAGACGAAGGGGTATATCCAGCGCCGACTTTACCTTGCGGGAAGTCCCTGCCCAGCGGCGCTGTTTCCGCCAGAGACCATTGCCGCGGTATATCAGCACTCTCAAGGACTGCCGAGACTAATCAACACCATCTGCGAAAACGCGCTGATCGCAGGCTACGCTCGGCAAATGCCGAGTATCAGCCCCGACATCATCGACGATATCGCGACCGACTTCCGTCTTGGCGTTCAAGCACCACCGGTCGACCAGAGGAAAGCATCTGAAGAACTCGATATGCGGAAAGCCGCCCGGTCATTGCTCGAACTATATGCCCGCCTACAGGCGGAGCAAGCGCGAGAAGAAAAGACGTTGCGGTTCGAGAGCGAGCAACGCTTTCCCTGAACCAGGCTCGGGGACGAGCACGAGTGGGATGTTAGTAAAACCGTAAGCAACATAAATCATGAGCAATATATTTGACGCGTTACAGAGGGCGGAATCGGAGAGTTCTGGGACCGAAAGTCCCAGGTTCTCCCTCGCCACGGAACT